>Ga0335073_10000903_pt1 | contig 39201 bp, 39 predicted proteins | sample Lox_Sample_22_FD_207093 | JGI IMG/M metagenome (GOLD analysis project Ga0335073, IMG submission 207093) | Soil microbial communities from Loxahatchee National Wildlife Refuge, Florida, United States - Lox_Sample_2.2 | ecosystem: Environmental > Terrestrial > Soil > Wetlands | place: USA... | reverse complement strand
TGCGCTGGGCGCAGCGCGGTGTATGGGAAAACCTCTTCCGGCAGCTTGCCGAGAAAGGGCGATCGACACAAACGCAGATGATCGATTCTACTCATATCAAGGCCCACCGCTCGGCCGCGGGCGGAAAAGGGGGGAGCAGAAACAGGCGATTGGCCGCTCACGCGGAGGGCGAAATACGAAGATCCATGCACTCTCAGATGCTAAAGGCCGTCTTCTTTCCATCCTCGTAACCGGCGGCCAAGCGCATGATCGCCCGCTAGCCGAACGCCTGATCCGCCGAGCCAAGCCGGCGAAAAAGCTGCTCGGAGATAAGGCTTACGACAGCGCAGAGCTGCGTCAATGGCTCGCAGACCGAGGGACGAAAGCCGTTATCCCCAGCCTATCCAACCGCAAAAACCCGTTCAGCTACGATAAGCGGTCCTACAAGCAACGCCACCGCGTCGAAAACGCCATCTGCCGGCTCAAAGACTTCAGGCGCATCGCCACCCGCTACGACAGGTTCACGAAACTTCCTGGCAGCGGTCTGCCTGGTCGCTGCTATCGTCTGGTGGATTTTATGAGTCTGGACCCTAATAAGGTGCCGGAGGTCGAGCAGGTCGAGCAGAGTGCTGCCGAGCAGGACGCCTCCGAGGAAGACGACGAAGACAGCGGGCAGGACGACGAAGCCGCGGACACCAACGAAGCCGAAGACGACGAAGAGGAAGCCGCTACTCCCGTGGCGCGCCTCAAACAGGAAGTCGCTCGCCTCGAACAGGAACTCACTGCGGCCAATAAGAAACTCAAGGATAAGGAGTATGTCGACCAGGAGCTTGCGCAGGTCCCTCAGAAGCTCGACGCGGTTGACCATCTGAACAAAAGGCTTGCTAAGCGAGCCGAGCATTTGGAGCGCAACCACATCAAGGCGGGAATGACTCGGGTGGAGATCGCCGACGCTTTCTTTCGGCAACTTGCGGAGAATGCACCAGAGGAAGCCGAGGGGGCGCTCGCAGAGGTCGCGAGTCGCGTTCAGGCGAAGGCAGCAGCTCCCGAGCAACCTGCTCCCGAACCGACCGCGGAAGCCCCTGCCGAGCAGCAAGCTGCTGTCGAGCAGCCTGCCGCCGAGCAAACCGCTGCCGAGCAAACTGATCTCCTCGACATCCCCGCCTTCCTGCGGCGCCAAGCGAAAACTGCCGAACCGACCGAGGAAGCCCCTGCCGAGCAAGTTGCTGTTGAGCCGGAGCCGCCGGGCGCTTCTGATGCACGGCTTTCTCGTTCCTCACAAGAGGAACCGCTTGTTCCTTCGTCACAAGGCGAGGCGCCGCCACAAACGTATTGGCCGTCGAAGCCGAAACGCAGGCCCGCGATCCATACTCACAGGTTCGCCGGTAGGTATGAGACTCTCAAAGACGGCGAAATCTACTGCGAACCCAGCGATGCCCACGCCGAGGATTGGGTCATCTTGCGTTACGATCGTCTCCAAGAGGGCGGCAAAACCCAGTGGCTGCCTGTCAAGAAATACTCCAGCCGCGAAGAGGCCAAAGCTGATTGGGCCGCATTTATTGCCCGTATGAAATCCTCCGTCATGGCAGAGGAGCTTGCCGCCGAGGAACCGGAGCTGGTCAGTTCTTGAGGTGTTGTGGGGCCGCTTGAGCGGGTTGGTCAGCGGACGTTGCGGCGGCTCCGAAATGGCCTGCGGCAGGGTTTCGTTCTGGAGGGTCATCTTAGATGCCCTCTGGCGGTTCCTGACCGACACGCACGTTCAGCGGCACCGTGCCGAGGTTGGGTGTCAGGCCGGTGCCGCTGGTGGTCGATGTCGTGGTCGACGCCGGTTGCGTTGACCATCTGCTGTAGTTGCCGGCGTTGGTGATCGAGCCGACGCCGGTGACGACGCCGGAGCTGTTGCTGATGACGCTCGCCGTTGCCGCCGTCGTAAATGTGCCGCCGCTGAGCGTTACGCCAAACGTGGAGCTAGCGGGTCTACGCGCTCTAGGCCCGCTCTCGAAGTGACCCTTGGTCTACTTCTGTCCTACCGGCACCAGCATCCGGCAACGCGATCACCTTTGCATTGGAGGCCTGCGCTTCCAGCAGAAACGAGGAAAAATCAGCCGTGTTGATGGGGTGGCGGATTTCACCGAGTACTTTGCCTCCTTCGGCTGTCACGCTGCTCCCAGTGTCACGGGCAAGTGCGTGTCCGAGAGCGTAGTCGGAGGCGAGAAAGAACCACGTATCATAACCCTGCTTCAACAGCACCTTCGCCGTGCCCGCCCCCAGCGCAAAGGTGTCGTACGTCCATTGGACGGTGTTCGGCGAACAGAATTTTCCCGTCAGATCCGATGCTGCCGCCGAAGACGCAATAAAGGCGGCATGCGTGCCGCGCAGAACCTCGTTCACCGCGAGTGCCACCCCGGAATTGGGGACGTCGACGATCGCATTCACCTTGTCCACGTCCAACCACCGGCGCGCGGTGGCAGCGCCGACATCCGGCTTGTTCAGATGGTCGCCCGACAGTATTTCGATCTTTGGACCATCCTTATGAAGCGCTGCGAAATCCTCCGCGGCCACCCGCGTCGCGAGCACCGACCCCTCGCCCGCGTTGTCGGCATAGAGACTCGACATGTCCGTCAGGACGCCAATCTTGATGGTCGCGACTGCAGTTCCGGCGTACGCGACACCGCTGCACAGAAATGTCATGAACGCCACACCTGCCGCGATAACGTACCGTCTTTCCATTGCGCTCTCCCCTCTATCGATTTTGTTGCATTTTGTGGCTGCCGCAGCGGTGACGGGGTTCTTCAGACCCGCTCACGCCGAAGAAGCGAAAAGGGCTCGCACGGCGCCGATGCCGCCGATGCGTGCTTCGAAGGCGTCGCCCGAGCTGGCGGGCACCATCGGGCCGAGGGCGCCGGACAGTACGATGTCCCCTTCGGTCAATGGACGACCCCGCTCGCGCATGATGCGTGCAAGCCAAGCCACGGCATTGAGCGGATTCCCGAGACAAGCGGCGCCGGTGCCCAAGGAGAGGATTTCCCCGCGCCGGGCGAGCGTCATGCCGCAGAGTTCGAGGTCGATCGAATTGAGAAGCTTTGGCGTGGTCCCGAGCACGAACAGTCCCGACGATGCGTTGTCTGCGATCGTGTCGACGATGTTGATGTCCCAGTTCTCGATTCGGCTCCCTACCACTTCGATCGCTGGCAGCACGTATTCGGTAGCGCGGATGACGTCGACTATGGATATCCGCTCAGCGTTGAGTGATTGGCCCATCACGAAGGCGACTTCCGCTTCGAGCCGCGGCTGCAGGACGCGCGATGAAGCGATCTCTTCGCCATCCATGACGACCATGTCGGCGAAGAGCATCCCGTAGTCGGGCCGGTCGACGCCGAGCTGGCGCTGGACAGCCTTTGCCGTAAGGCCGATCTTACGCCCCACGGGTCTGCGGCCCTCCCTCAGCCAAATTTGCGTATTCGAATCTTGCACGGCATACGCCGCGTCGACATCGTTACCAGGGAGGTCGTGACGTAGCGGTGCGCAAGGACGACCGGTTTTAATAGCTAGGCGGAGCTTCTCTGCTGCGGTCTCTATGGCGGCGCGGTGCGACCGGTCAATCCGCATGCCTCCATCCTCCCGAGAGATCCCGCTTGCCGTCATCGTCTGGCGGCTCCGCGAGCCCCAGCAGCCTGCGGGCGTTGGTGCTGGCGATGGCTTGGACGGCCGAGTCGGCGAGGCCGGCCGCCTCTAGCGCTCTGAGCGGCTGTTCTTCGGCGATGGCGAATGGGTAGTCGGAGCCAAGCACCAATCGGTCCGCTCCGAAGCGCTCGACCAGAAACCGGAGGGTTGGCGTGTCATAGACAAGAGTGTCGAAGCTCAGGCGCTGGGCATATGCGTTGGGGGGGTGCGGCATCGTCGCGCGCACCGCGGCAATGACCGACCAGGCGTGCTGCAGTCTCGGAAGCGTCAGCGCAAAACCGCCCCCGCCGTGGCTGAAGACCAGCTTCAGGCGCGGGTGCCGCTCGAGCATGCCTCCGGTCATGAGCGAAGCGATCGCTAACGACGTCTCGCAAGGAAAGGCGATGACCTGTTCGAGTGTCGGAGGCCCGATCAGACGCTCCTTGCCGATGGCGCGCAGTGGATGAACGAAGATTGCGGCGCCGAATTCTTCCGCGGCGGCGAAGAAAGGTTCGAACGATGCATCTCCGATCGGCCGCCCTCCGACGTGCGTAGCGATTTCGACACCTTGCAGGGTGTAGTCATGCATGACTCGCTCGAGCTGCCGCGCGGCCAGCTCGGGCGCCTGAAGCGTCACCGCCCCCAGGCCGAAGAACCTGCCGGGGGCGTCGCGCATCATGCGCGCGATCTCCGTGTTGAGGTGCTCGCAGAGCTGCGCTGCCTCGCTTGGCGGTAGCCAATAAGAGAGAAGCTCCGGCATGGGCGAAAGCACCTGCGCCGAGACGCCGTTTTTGGCCATCGCGTCGAGACGCCGTGAGATCGTCCAGCAGCCGTCCTCTACGGTGCGATATACTTTTCCTGCAATGATAACGTCCGCTTGGCATCCTCGGTGGCGCATGCTCGGCCAGGGCAAGTCGCCGCCCAGATGGGGCGGAAAATTTGCCGGCACCACATGCGTGTGCAGATCGATGCAACCTTCCGTCATGGCATCGCGCTGCCGCCGTTGATGCTCACTTCCTGACCGGTGATGAAGCCCGCGTCCTCCTGCGCCAGGAAACATACCAGCGCCGCGATTTCTTCCATTTCTGCCGCGCGTCCCTTGGGAACGACTCCTTCGAAATGCGCCGCCAGCGATGGATTGCTTTGCTTGAGCGCACGAAACCGCGGAGTATTGACGACGCAAGGCGCGACAGTATTGATGGTGATGTCGTAAGCCGAGAATTCGCGAGCCAGGCCGGTCATGAGGCCGTTCACGCCGCCCTTTGCTGCGTTGTAGCCGGCGTGATCAGCGATCCCGGTACGCAAACTGTCCGCTCCTATATTGACGATGCGGCCGTAGTTCTGACGCACCATATGCGGGAGCACTTTGTGGCAGCACCAGATGGTCGACCACAAATTCCGCGCCAGAGTTTCCGTCAGGCTTTCGGCATCGTGCTCGAGGAAGGGACGGATGATCCCGCCGCCGGCGTTGTTGATGAGGATATCGACCCGTCCCCAGCGCTTGATCGTTCCTTCAACCATCGCGGCGACCATCAGCTCGGCAGCAAGCGAGCCAGCATGGCTTGCGGCCTCCGCCCCTTCGGCGCGCAGCTCCTCCGCGGATTCCGCGACCTTGGGATCGATGTCCGCCAACATGACCTTGGCGCCGCCGCGGGCGAGTCGTAGCGCGATCGTGCGACCGATGCCGCCCGTCCCCTTCCCGGCCCCCGTGACAATCGCAACCCGCTGCTCGAACGGACGCAGCGTCATTGCGCGGCGCGGGCCGACTCGACCAAGCTCTCGATTGCGCCCACTGCCGACTTTCGCGGGTCGATCGGGCAGTCCCAGAAATCGAACGATGCTTGGATCGGCTCCATCAGTCGGGGCTTTCGCGCCCCCTCGGCTGGAAAGGTCTCCATCCCGAAACTGTATTCGACGGTCAGGCCATCGGGATCGAGGAAATAGAGAAAGATGCTGCCTGAAGGTGGATGGCGGCCCGGCCCGTGGACGATCGTCACCTGGTTCTTGTTGAACCGGGTGATCGCCTTGCCGATATCGTCGATCTCGCTGACCATGAAGTTGACGTGGTGCAGCCCGGGTTCTCGCGCCGCCCCGATTGCCAGCGTGTGATGGAACGGATTGGGAAAGCACCGTAGGAAGCACACCTTTCCATCGATCTCGTCCGACACACGAAAATTGAGTTCGGTCGTCAGGAACTTCCGCGTCTCGGCATAATGGGCGGTCTTCAGCACCACATGTCCCAGGCGCTGGATCTTCGTGTGCGTCGGCTGGTAGGGCTGGCCGCTGAATTCGCGAATCGTGCTGTAGAATTCGTACACGGCTCCGGTCGTCGGCTCGACCAACCGGAAGCTGGGCCCTTGATGCAGAGCTGCGCACTCTGCCGGATCGACTTCCCACACCTGGCGTCCGGAGCGTGCCAACCGTTCAAAGAGCCGATCGCGTTCGTCGTCGTTCTCCAGCTCCCATCCGATACGCTTCAGCCCCGGTGCCACGGCCGGATAGAGGAGGAGATTGTGATGGTCATGGCTGCAGCGCAGAGCGATGGATCCGTCCGCGCCCGTATCGGCCCATTGAAGACCCAGCAGGCTCTCGTAAAAGGCGCGGGCGCGAGCGAGATCGGTTACGTTCAAAGCGACGTATCCGAGCTTCACATAGCGTGTCATAGCCTCCTCCCTATTAGAGAATGATGCTCAGCTTGCCGTGCGGGCGCAGGACTTCCAGGTCCAGCACGGATTTCTTGAGCCGTATGCGGAAGCCGTTTTGCGCAGCAACCAGCTCATAGTCGCTGCGACCGGGAAACACATCCGTCACTTCACGCTTGCAGCGATAGACCACGAAATTGCAGCAGACCTTCAGCACTTCGCCGTCGCGCTGAAGAATGCGGGGATTCGAGATCGTGTGTCGGGTGCGGGAATGAGGGAACTCGGCGTGCGCCGCCTTATTCAGCAGTCGCCGCGCGCGCTCCCCTAGGCGATGGCGATCGTCGTAGATGAGGTAAAGAGAAGCATCCGGGGCGCCGTCCGGCTTCGACGTTGACGGCACGAGATATTGCCCGTCCTCCGTGAAGAGCTCAGCCCATTCCTTCAGCCTCCATGAGTCGAGGAGATCGGCCTCGTGAAAGAGGAAGTCCTCGATTGCCGCGCGAGTGAATTCACCCATGTCAGCGCTCCGTCATCAGCTGGTGCCAACGACGCCAGAAGGTGCGCATCTGAAGTTCGTCCTGCTTGGCCGGAGCTGGTCCGTCCTCTGAGAGCACCCCGCGCGACAGGTCGTTCCACTCGACGGCATCGCAGGTCGCATAGCCTTGCTGACACAGCTCCAGCATCTCTACGTCGTCTGGCGTTGCGAAGCCGGCGGGTCCGAGGAACTCAAGAAAGCTCCGAAGACGCATCCCGCGCATGAAGGCGGATTCTTCTCGCGGGGCCAGAGCCCAGGCCTCGACTTCGAAGCGATCCGGGGCCGTTGGATAGTAAGTGCGAACCGTGACGGCCATGATGTCGTTGACGACCAGATTGGGGAAGATCAGAAGGTTGCGATCTCCTCGGCAGATGATCTCAGCGCGTTTTTCGCCCACCCGCGCCGCGACACGTCGATAGATCGCGTCGCACTCCTCCTTTCCCTGCTCGCCCCATGGCGGGATCCAGCGCGCGACGGGGCGTCCCCAGGGCGTCTCTCCAAGCGACTCAGAGACGGCGTGACCGTTTCCGAGATCGCGGACGCGGCCGAAGCCGCCCTTGACATAGTTGTTGAGAACTGCCCCATCCCGCGCCCTGATGTAGTTGAAGTAGGTGGCGTGAGTCGTGACGGCATGATAGCCGTCTGCGCTGTTCTCTTGCAGAAGCTTCCAATTCGCCTGGGCGCCATAGGACTGACGACCGGGGACGATCTGCATCCCTTCGTCGCCGTGCTGCGACACGATCTCCAGGTACTCGCACGCGCCCGCCAGATAATTTTCGAGGCTCTCAGCGCCGCTATCGTAATTGACGAAAACGAAGCCGCGAAACTCGGCGAGCTTCGGCACTTCCTTCAGATTGACGCACGGGTCGTCCTTGAAACCGGGAGCATAAGATTCGTCCAGCGGCGCGCCGATGAGCTTGCCGTCGGCGCCGAAGGACCAGCCGTGATAGGGGCAGGTAAACGCCAGGGCCCGCCCTTCCGGCTCGCGGCAAAGCATCGCCCCGCGATGAGCGCAGGAGTTAAAAAAGGCATGCAGTTTACCTTGGCGATCGCGGTTGAAGATCACGGGTCGGCCACCGACTCGGCGGGACACGAAACGTCCGGGCTCCTCGACTTCCGAGACGTGACCCAAATAGAGCCAGCACCGGTCAAAAATGCGCCGGCGTTCAAGCTCGAACACCTCGCGATGGACAAAAACCTTGCGGTTCACGCGGAAGACACCACGCCTCTTGTCGTCGACGATCGAGCTGCGCAGCCAATCGGGACGGTTTCGGTCACTCATCGAAGCCTCCCTGCTAGCTCGCCAGGAAATCGAGATGGAAGCGATTGAACGCGTCAGGTTCCTCCCACTGAGGCCAGTGGGCACTCTTCTCGAGCACGATCATGCGCGCATCCGGAATCTTGTCTTTGCCGAGCCGCGCACGCTCCGGGGTAAGACCGGGGTTGTGGCGCGACCATATGACCAGCGTGGGGCAGCGGAGCTCACGCATGCGCTCCGAATTCGACCACTGTTCCGTCCACGCGTCGTCCAGCAGCCCGCCGAAGACATGAGCGCTGATCCGGCCGAGCACGGCGGCGCGGCCGGGCTGCGTGTAGATGCGGTAACGCGTCTCGACCAGCTCTTCAGTAACGCTCTTCTCGGGGTCGGCCATCAGCCAGGCGAGGCGGGCGTGGACGGCGTCTCGGGTGAGCTGACCAGAGGCGCGTTTCGAGCGCTCCATGGCGTCCCGAAGCTGCGCGCGGCCGGCGGCATCGCGCTCCATCAGCATACCGGTGTTGAGGACGAGCTTGCGCACCCGCGACGGGTTTCGGATCGCATACCAAGTGGCGACCATCGCGCCCAGCGACTCGCCCGAAAGGCACACGCGATCGGCGCCCAGCACGTCGATCAGGTCGCCGAGGTGAGAGGCGTATGTGCCTATGTCGTACCCGACTTCGGGCGCATCGCTAAAGCCGTGGCCCACCATGTCCACGGCCAGGACCCGGAAGCGCGCCGCATGGGCCACGATGTTGCGCGTATAGGCCTCGGCGTGTCCGCCAGTGCCGTGCAGGAAGATCAGCGGCTCGCCGCGCCCGGCCTCGATGACCCGCGTCCGGACGCCATTCACGTCGTAATATTTCTGGCTGATCTCGTGCCCGAGCAGGTCCGTCCAGATGGTCATCCGCTCCCTCCCGAGGTGGTCCCACCAGTTTGGTAGAACCATACTGCCAACGGAGAACGGCTTGCAAGGGGAATTCCAAAATTGGCCCTACCACTTTGCCGGCGCGTCCAGTAGCATGCCGTTCGACATGGATGATGGCACCGCCAAGCCCCTCGTCGCGAAGCTCATGGAGTTCGTCGCGGAGCGCCGGCTGCAGCCGGGTGACCGATTACCCTCCGAGCGCGAGCTGGCCGAGCGACTCGGCAGTGGCCGGAACGCGGTCCGCGAGGCTATCGCGACGCTGACCTCGCTGCGCGTTGTGGAATCGCGACCGCAATCAGGTATCTACTTGAAGGAAGTCCGCCAACGCTCGAGCTTCGAAGCGTTGGTACTCCTATCCCAATTGGGGCTGCCGCCGACGGCAAGCGAGGTCACCGAGACTATGGAAGTGCGGGCGTCGCTCGAACGCACCGCGATCGAGCTTGCCTGCGCACGGCGGGATCAAAAGGACTTGGCCGAGCTCGAGCGCGTTCTCCGCCAGACCGAGACGGTTCTCAGGGAAAAGGGCAACATCGCCGAAGAGGACAACGCATTTCATCTTGCGCTGGTCGGTGCCGCGCACAATGCGATTTTGGTGCGCGTGCTCAACGCATTCTACGAACTCACGCTCCCGCGCCGCCGTCTCTATTTCGCACGACTGCAGCGCGGCAGAGCCTCGCACCGGCAGCATGAAGAAATCGTCGATGCCGTGGGAAGCCGCGATGCGGCGCGCGGGATCGAACTCATGCATCTGCACATGGAAACCGCACGCTCCTATTGGCGGTCCGAACTGTCCGCTCGATAATCGGGCCGATGTGGGGGGCAACATACCGGAGAAAAGAGACCCGATGAGCCTGGATGAAGCAAAGCAGAGCCTCTACGCTCCGGTGGAGCGCGAGGAGACCGCGTACCACCTATGGCAGCAGTTCGATGCCGTTCTCGCGAAGAAGCTTTCCGAATTCTTCGTCGGCGGTCTGTACCAGCGCGAAATATTGCCGCAGCGCGAGCGGGAACTGTGCGCCGTTGCAGCTCTCACGGTCCTTCGCTGCCAGGACGAACTGAGGCTTCACATTCATGCGGCTCGGAACAAAGGCGCCACCAGGGAGGAAATCACCGAAGTGATCTTTCAAATGCTCAGCTATGGCGGGGCACCATCCCTCGTGCAGGGGCTGAAGACGGCAAAGGCCGCCTTTATCGAACGCCATGAATGGGACGGGCCTAAATAGTAAGTAGAGAGTCGAGGCCGGCAGGACGGCCGCTCAACTCTCTCGGCCAGGCCGACTTCAACAATCATCTCGGCAATTGAAGTCCGCGCTGGGCGATCAGGCTGCGCTGAATCTCGTTGGTGCCGATGCTGATCACCCACATCAGCGAATGCCGCAAGCCCTGCTCGAAACGGCCGTTATCCGTGGCGCCCGGCGTCTGTTCGGAAAGCGCCGCACGCATGCCGAGGATATCGAGTGCGGCCTCTCCAAATCGCTCCATCAGCTCGCTTGAGAACACCTTGCTGATGGCGCCGTATTCGGGTGGCGTAATGCCGTCTGCCGCGAGCTCAGCACAGTGCATCATCAACCGCCGCCCGACTTCTATTTCGGCTGCGAGCGCAGCGATGCGATCGCGCACGTTCGGGTCGTCGCACAATCGCGGCCCATCGTCTGCCGCAGCCCTTACATGCGCGCATAGTCGCTCAAAAGCGTGCGCAACCTTCAATACAATGCCGCCCCCCACCAGCCCGCGCTCGAAGGCCAATGCGCCGATCAATACCTTCCACCCGCCATTGACCTCGCCGACCAAGGCATCGACAGGCACGCGCACATCGTCGTAGAAGATATTGGCAAAGGTCCCGTCATACATGGTTTCCGCGGGTCTGACGGTGATGCCGGGGGAATTCATTGGGACGATGAACATGCTGATCCCGGCATGGCTCGGCCGGGCGTCGGGGTCGGTCCGCGCGGCGAGGAACATGTATTTCCCCCACCACGTGGTCGTCCATATCTTTTGACCATTGATCACCCACGCGTCGCCATCCCGCCTCGCCGTCGTCCGCAACGCGGCGAGATCCGAACCAGCGTTCGGCTCGCTATAGCCCATTCCGTGCATGGCCTCGCCGCTCAGGATCTCCGGCAGGTATTTGCGCTGCTGCTCGGGTGTGCCGAAGATCATCAGGGCATTCGACTGGATCGACGCGCCAATCCTTGGCGCTTCTGCCCTCTCCATCGTTTCGATGAAGGCGAGCTGCTCTTGCGGGGAACGTCCCTGACCGCCGAACTTCGTCGGCCAACCCAACCCGATCCATCCGGTCGTGCCGATGTCTCTCGCAAATTCGGAGTCGAATTCCCGCTTGGCGAAGGATTGCGCTTCGAATTTAGCCTTGCGATCACCGCCCCAATGCGTTTCCAACCAGGCGCGCACCTGCCGGCGAAACTCGTTGCCGGCTGCTCCGAGGTCGTATTCTGGAAGGCGTGCGCCAGCTCCATCCAGCAGCAAGGACGCAAGTCTGCTTCGTGCAAGCGGAGCGCCGCCAAGGGCGATCGAATCGAGATGGACGCGCTTGAAATGCCGGGGCGCTTCATGCTCCTCGGCGTAACCGATGGCGCCGAAAGTGTGGTGGGTTTCGAGCGAGGTTTGCCGGAGCGCAGGTCCGGCGAAAGCCAAGGCAGCATTGGCGAAATAGCGCCAATTTGGGTCACGCCGGTCATAGCATGCTGCGGCATGGTCGAGCGTCAACCGCACGCCTTCGAGGGCAATGAAGCAGTTTGCCAGTTTGTGCTGGATCGCCTGAAAGCGGCCGATAGGTTGGCCAAACTGGTGGCGCTCCTTTGCGTAGTCGACAGCGAGTTCGAAAGACCGCCGCGCCGCCCCATGCGCGCGCGCCATCGCGGCGAGCTTTCCGGCGAGCAGGAGGTCTTCGAGGGCCGCAGGCGTGAGACCGATCAGCCGCACCGGGACCGCGTCGAGCTTAATCTGGCAATATCCGCAGGCCCCCATGGCGCGCGTTGGCAAGACATCGACGCCGGACGCTGCGAGCTCGACAACGCCGAGCATCGGTCCTTGCTCAATGGCCACAAGGACGTGGGTGCAGCTCTGCGCGACCTCGACGAAACGAAGGAGGCCCGTCGCCCGACCAGAAGCGATCGTGACGACTCCTGCGCTGCGATCGGGGTCGCAGCCACCGAAGGAAAAGGCGACGCGCGCGGAGCCGCTATGCAGCGCCCGCAACAGCTCCGCGGCCGAATTGACTTCTCCGGCAACCGGGGAAAGCGAGAGATTGGCCATTGCAGCCGACCACATCGGCGCCGGACAGGAAGCTCGCCCGAGCTCCTCCATCACGATGGCAATTTCTCGTAGCCCACCTTCGCCGACATCGGTGCCAAGCGAGGCGACGCCCTGGGGAACGAACTGCTCCCACAACGCAATGATCTCGCTCGGTACCTCCGTTCTTTTCACCGCACCTTGCGGAGGCCAGTGCTGACCAAGAAAGCCGCGCAACGAGTCCCGCAGCATGGTGCGAATTTCGTCATTGGGCGGTTCGATGCTAGCCATGTCCGATCCTGATCACGAGACGCGAATGACGCCGCTTTGAACCAGGCAATCCAATTCGTCGTCGGATTTGCCGAGGATTTGCTTCAGCACGTCTCTGGTATCGCCTCCTAGATTCGGCAGCTTTCTTCGCGCGACGATCCTTCTCCGGGAGAGCTGATAGGGCGCATTGGCCACCTTGAAGGCGTTCCCGTCGTTGGAAAGCTCGGCCAGGAGGTCGCGCGCCTCGATATGGGGGTCCTGCATCACGTCGCCCACGGCCCGATATCTCGCGCACGGCACTCCGGCCTTCATGAGAATTCGTTCGCACTCAGCGCCGCTACGCTGCGACGTCCAGGCCTCAATGATGTCCAGCAGAACATCCCAATTGGCCTCTTTCGAGCGGACGTCGGCAAAGCGCGGATCGGTCTTGCCTTGCGGGTAGCCGATGACATCAAAGAGGACTTCGAGATTTCTGGGCGTGACCGCCGCTACCATCACATAGCCATCGGCGGAGCGAACCGGCTGATAGACCTGCCGCCGGCCTTCGGGCGGAAATTGCGCCGCCTGCATTTCGTAGACGAGCATGCCCACCATGCAATCTAGCAGAGAAACGTCGATGTGCTGGCCGCAACCGGTGCGCTCGCGGTCGAACAGGGCGAGCTGGATGGCGCTCGCCGCATGCGCAGCACCAAGGACGTCGGCGATGAAGATCCCGTTGTTGGATGGCCGTCCGCCCGTGTGCTGGTACTCCGCATGGGCCACCTCGTAGCCAGACCAGGCGTGAATCACCGGTGCGTAGGCGGGCGCGGAGGCCATCGGACCGTGTTGGCCGAAGCCAGAGATGGAGCAGTAGATCAGACGCTCGTTGGTGCGCGACAAGCTATCGTAATCGAGACCCAGCCGCGTCATCACCCCGGGGCGAAAATTCTCGACGACGATATCAACGTGTTGGGCCAGCTCCCGCGCAAGGCGCTTCCCCTCCTCCATCTGGAGATCGATAACTGTACTCCGTTTGCCGCAGTTCATGGCAGCAAAATAAGTGCTGAATCCGCCACGGTGAGGCGCGCGCGCGCGCACGACGTCGCCTACCGGGGCTTCGACCTTGATGACATCTGCGCCGGCGTCCGCTAATGCGCGCGTGCACATCGGTCCCGACATCACGATGGTGAAGTCGAGCACACGTATGCCCGCAAGCGGATCGCGAAGCGAATCGGGCCCACTTTCACCTTTTGACAGCATTGAGGCGCGCTCCATAGGTTTCGACGGCTGGGATCAACGCTGACCGAACTTCGGTCGTCGTTTCTCCTTGAAAGCCTTCGTCGCCTCGCGATGATCGGCCGTTTCGAAGGTAACCTGCTCGAGCGCCATCGACGCCTCCAGGAGCAGATTGACCCGCTGCTTGACGATCTGGTTGATGGAGAGCTTGGTCCAACGAATTGCCCAGGCGGGGCCGTTGGCGAGCTCGGCAGCGATCGCGCGTGCTTTGGCGAGGACCTCCGGTCGCGGCGCTATGTGATTGACGAGGCCAATGCGCTCGGCCTCCTTGCCGCTCAGCAAGGTGCCGCGCATGAGGAATTCTTTCGCCTTCGATATACCGACGAGCAGAGGCCAGATGACCGTTCCGCCGTCGCCAGCAACAAGCCCGACCCGCGACACGTGTGTGTCGCCGAGGCGTGCGTCATCGGCCATGACTGTGATATCGCACAACAGTGCTATTGTCGCGGCAAGGCCGATTGCATCGCCGTTGATCGCGCACACGATCGGCTTGTCGAGCTCGAGCAGCCGGTTCACCAGACGGCGGCTGATCATCGGATCGTGAACCTCTCCCTCTTCGAGCACATCGCCACCGGGCCGCTCCGACATCGCCTTCACGTCGCCCCCGACGCTAAAATATTCGCCGGCGCCGGTCACAAGCACAGCGTTGACCCCATAATCGTCCGCGAGATCGTCCCAAATGGTCCGGAGCTCGCGGATCAGCTGCTGGTTGATGGCGTTGCGTGCTTCAGGACGGTTCAGGACTACCGTGGCGACCCGGTCCGAGATCTCGATTGTGAGGCACTTATATCTCGCGTATCTGGACAAGTGTTCCTCCCTGCTTGACGTCATTCCGAACAGCAATGGCGCGGTCGAGACCGCCTTGTTGAGACCTAATCGGGCAGACAGGCAGACAGTCTCAGTCGACCCACCTCAACACGTCCTCGGTCGATGCGCGCGTCGTTCGGAAGCGGTTCGCTGGATGGGCGGAATCCTCATATCCGAACGAGATTCCACAAACGATCAGCCGGTCTCCGCCGAGTGACAGGCGCTTGCGCCAGAACTCCGGATAGGCCGCGAGCGCGGCCTGTGCTATGGAAGCGACGCCGTTAGCCTGCGCCGCTAGCATGAAATTGGCGACATAGGCTCCGCAGTCGATCGCGCCGTAGATTCCAAGAAGCCGATCGGTCGTCACGATGGCGACATGCGGCGCGCCGAAAAAGCGAAAATTCTGTAGTCGCTGACGTCCGCCGGCTTCGCGGTCCCCGCGCTTAACGCCGGTGGCGGCGTAAAGTTGCAGCCCGCATTCGCGTCGCCGTTCGAGATAGATGCCCTCATATGCATTTGGCCAGTCGAGATCCGGGGTCGGCTCGTGCACGCGGGCATGCTCCGGCATTTCTTGTCGAGCACGCTCGAGCGCACCACCGCCGATGATGTGCATCTGCCAGGGTTGTGCGTTGCACCACGAGGCCGTGCGCTGCGCGATGCCGGCGATGCGCTCGATGATGGAGCGCGGCACAGGATCGGGCCGATAGCCGCGGCAACTGAACCTGCGACTGACGAGCCCGACCAGGATCTCTTCGTCGCTCGCCGCGTCGCCGACAGCGTTCATCGCCGTCCCTCGCCGATGACCCCGGCGTCGATCAGGCACTGCACCTCTTCGGAGCAGATTCCGGCCACATCGGACAGGATGGCGCGCGTATGCTGGCCGATCCCCGGCACGTCGGGGCGAACATCGGTTGCTGCATCCGACATCTTCCACGGCGGGTTAATCCCTTTGAACTCGCCGGCGCTGTCTTTCAAAGTGGAGAACAGGCCCCGCTCCAACAAGTGGGGATCGGCGAACGCATCGCCGGGGTCGCGATACTCGGAGCACGGGACCCCCGCGCGTTCGAACGCCTCCAGACATTGAGCAACGGTGCGTGTGCGGGTCCATTGTTCGACAATTTGCATCATCGCCGACCAGTTTGCATTTCGCGCCGGAAGCGAGGTGAAACGCGTATCGCTGCTCAGCGCAGAAAGCTGGGTCACCTCGCAGAGGGCGGAGAAGTTCCGCGGCGTAATCGGAGCGATCAGTATGTCGCCATCGAGTGCGCAAACCGGGCCGTACGTAGGCCGTGGCATCGCCGCCGAGAATTGCGCTTCCTGCAGCTCATAGACGAGGAGGTTCAGCATGCAATCCATCAGCGCGATGTCGATATACTGGCCAACTCCGGTGCGCGAGCGCTGGAAGAGCGCCGTCTGAATGGCCGAATGCGCGTAGACCGCCCCAAGCACGTCGGCGACGAACACCGCGCTGCTGGCCGGCCGCTCGCGGTCGCCGGCGTAGCGCATCAATGTGCGATCAAAGCCGCTGCCGGCGTGAACGATCATGGCGTAGGCCGGGCGCTGTGCAGCCGGTCCAGTTTGGCCATACCCGGATATGGAGCAGTAGATCAGCCTCGGATTGATCGCGCTTAGCGCCTCATAGCCGAGCCCCAGTCGCGCCATCACCCTCGGTCGGAAATTCTCCAGAACGATGTCGGTCTGTTTGACAAGGCGACGAAGCAAATCGACAGCCTCCTCTCGCTTGAGATCAAGGGCGAGACTTCGCTTGCCTGCATTCAGTTGGCCGAAATAAGCGCTCTGGCCATCTCGCAACGGGGCCCGTAGCCGCATGTCGTCGCCGTCGAGCGGCTCCACCTTGATGACGTCCGCGCCGAAATCCGCGAGCAGGCGGCCGCAAAAGGGGCCCGCCATCATGATGGAAAAATCGAGTACGCGAACGCCTTCGAGCGCCGAGCGCCTTTGGACCTGGGGAGTGTACATTCGATGCCTCTTGGACCTCCGGGTCGGTTGACGTTTCTCCGTGCCGGCGGCGCCGGCGTCGATGTAGCGTTGGGGTCGCCGCGCCCTTGACTCGGGGTCAGGGCTCCGCTCAAATGGTTCAACCATTCAACCAGCTTTTGGACGGATTGGCAACTCCGTCAGGATTGGGATTGGGCACCATGAGCTTCACCGAGGAGCAGGTCGCGTTCCGGGAGAGTATCCGCAGGATGGTGGCGAAGCATGTCGCCCCGATCGCCGCCGAGATCGACGAAACCGATCGGTTTCCGCTGGAGCTTGTGAAGCTTTTCGGCGAAATGGGTCTGATGCAACTCTGGGTTCCCGAGCGCTATGGCGGCCCCAACGGGGATTTGACGATGGTCTGCATCGCCCGCGAGGAGATCTCGCGGGTTTCTCCGGCATGCGGCTCGATTGCGGGCCTCAATTCGATGTTCATCATGCCGCTGCTTCATTTCGGCTCGGAGGAGCAACGGCAGATGTACCTGCCGATCGTCGCTAAAGGGGGCGTCGTGACGGCGATAGCCATCTCCGAGCCGCAGGCCGGCTCGGATGTGAGCGCTATGACGACGCGTGCGGTGAGAGAGGGCGATTGCTACGTCCTTAACGGCCGCAAGCAATGGTGCAGCTATGGCTGCGTGGCCGACTACATCGTCGTCATGGCGCGCACAAGCAGCAGCCCGGGCGCCGAGGGCATCAGCGCATTCATCGTCGAACCGAAGACGATGAAGGGCATTTCATTCGGCCGGCACGAGCGCAAGATGGGCTGGCGGGGTGCGCCGAATACGCCGATATTCTTCGACAATGTGCGTGTCCCGGCGGAGAACCTGGTCGGCGCAGAGGGCAGAGGGTTCAAGGCATCGATGCGTGCCCTCGATCTCAATCGCCCGACCATCGGCGCGCAAGCGGTCGGCCTCGCCCAAGGCGCGCTCGACGCCGCCGTCGCCTACGCTAAGGAGCGCAGGCAGTTCAATCGCAGCATCGCGGAGTTTCAAGGTGTGCAATTCATGCTCGCCGACATGGCCATCCAGATCGAGGCGGCCCGCGCGCTCGTCTATGAATGCGCTCGCGCCGGGGACGGCGGCGACTGGCACCGCCTCAATATCTTGGCCAGCATGGCCAAGTGCTTCAGCAGCGACATGGCGATGCGCGTGACAACCGACGCCGTGCAGATCTTCGGCGGCTACGGCTATATGATGGACTACCCGGTTGAGCGCATGATGCGCGACGCGAAGCTTACCCAAATCTTCGAGGGGACAAATCAGATCCAGCGAGTCGTCGTCGCACGCGAGCTGCTGAAGTAGGGGTGTCACTGATCTGGACGGCCCAACTCGCCCAGACGCGCGAGATAGTTGCGATTGACCCGTCGCAGATGCCGTTCCATCTCCTGGACGGCCGCCTCGGCGTTCCGTTCTTCCATGTGCTTCAAAAACCGTCGACGGGACGGCAACACGTACTCCCTGATCACCTGCGGCCCGATCCTCTGTATGAACTGCCGCATCACGCTGATGAGGGCTTCCATCACCGTTTCCATGATCGGATTGCGCGTAATCTTCGCCAGCAATAGGTGAAATTCGAGATGGATTTCCGCGCGCGCGCCGAAGTCCTTGCGTTCCGTCGCCTCGGCTGCAGCCTCGAGATTGGCACGGAGGTCCGCCAGATCGGCGGCGGTATATCGTTCGCAGGCGGCACGTACGACCGCCGACTCGATCCATATTCTCGCTTCGGTAATCTCCTCAGGGGTCACAGCACCGAGAACCAACATATCGCGAATCCCGGTGACGACCGTTGCGCCGCTGCTGCCCTGCACGAAGGCACCGCCCGCCGCTCCCTTACGCAAGGTGATGAGGCCGGAAATCTCCAGCGAGCGCAAAGCCTCGCGCAAAGTATTTCGAGAGACGCCGAATTGAACTGCCAGCTCGCGCTCGGGCGGCAGGCGATCCCCCGCCGCCAAGCGGCCCGTGGACAGCTCTTCCCGTATCTGTCCGGCAATTTCCTCGAAGGCGCGCGCAACCTGTACGCGACGAAATCCGACGGCAGAGCTCGGTCTCGAGCGGCCCAATTTGGGCGCTTCGTTACGCGACGCTGTCGGGTTGTGCTTCACAGTGGGATCTCCTGACCGATCAGTTCGACCGTTGAAACGCATCTGGACCTTCGGTTCCTTCACCTTCCAGCGTCACCCAACCCAGAATATGCAATGGTTAGGTCGTCCCAGCAATCCGCCGGGGCCTATGCATGCGCGCGGGCAGAAGCGTCCTCTTCCTGCGGCCTTGTCTCTCCTTGGCGGAGCGATTTGCCGTCATTCAGAATGAAATCGGCGGCTCGCTCGCCGATCATCATGGATGGAGCGCTCGTGTTCCCGCCAGTGATATTCGGCATGATCGAAGCGTCGGCCACTCTAAGGCCGCGGACGCCGTGCACGCGCAGGCGACTATCTACGACGGCAAGGCGATCGCGCTCGGGTCCCATCTTGCATGTTCCGACCGGATGATACGTAGTCGAAACATGCGCCCGGATGAATCTTTCAAGTTGATCGTCCGAGCGGATGTCGGGACCCGGAAAGACCTCCTCGCCCGAATAGCGTGCGATCGCGGGCATCGACAGGAGGCGACGAGCTTCTCTCAGGCCGCGAATCAACGTTCGTAGGTCCTGAGGGTCTTCGAGAAAGCGCGGATACATGAGGGGCCGCTCTTTCGGGTCGCTGGAGGCGAGTTCAAGCCACCCGCGTGTCGCGGGCCTGAGGACAGCCACGTGGAGGACGAATCCGTGCCTTCGTGGGAGCGTTCGGGCACTGTCCTTCATGCCAACCATGAAGGTGAACTGCACGTCGGGCCGGGATAGGTTGGGGAGGCTGCGCAGGAAGCCGCCGGCTTCGGCCGCATTCGACGCGAGCATCCCACCATGGCTGACCAAGTAACGCAGCGGCGCGAGCGCGATTCGTGGCGCCGTTCGCCACGAAAAAGCATATGATTCCGCAGTCGGATTGCGTTTGGCGATCGAAACCGTCGGGTGATCCTGCAGATTTTCACCGACGCCAGGCAAATCATGGACGACGCGAATGCCGTGCTTCGCCAATTTGGCGGAAGGGCCGATGCCGGACAACATGAGGAGCTGGGGCGAATTGACCGTCCCCGCGGCGAGCACCACCTCTGTCGACGCTCGCAGGTCGGGCCGACGACCGTCCTGCCACACCCTTATGCCTGTGGCGCGCGCGCCCTCGAAGTTCACCCGTTCGACAAGCGTGTCGCTGACGACCTTCAGATTCGGCCGATCCAGAACGGGATGCAGAAACGCTCGCGAGCTGCTGAGCCGAACACCTACGCGCTGATTGAGCTCGAAAATTCCGAAGCCGTCCTGAGCCTCGCCGTTGAAATCGTCATTGCACGAATGTCCAGCTTCCACGGCCGCGGAGACAAACGCGTGGGCGAGCGGATTGCTCTCGGCGGGCCGCTCGACAGTGAGTTCGCCTCCCGACCCGTGCCACTCAGAGGGTACTCCGCGCCGATGCTCCTGTCGCCTGAAGTACGGGAGCACGTCGTCATAGCTCCACCCGTCGTTTCCCAAAGCGGCCCAATCGTCGTAATCGCTTCGATGTCCGCGGATGTAAACCGTCCCGTTCACCGAGGTGCAGCCACCGAGCAGCTTGCCTCGAGGACACGGAATCTGCCGATTGTCGACCCCGGGCCCGCCGCAATAGGCGTGCTGCCAGTTGTAGCGCTCATGAGGCAGAAGGAAGATATTGCCGATCGGCATCATGGTCTTCAGATTGACCGGAAAGCGCCGATCGGACGGTCCAGCCTCGACGAGCGCGACCCGCACAGAGGGATCGGCCGAAAGCCTATTGGCGAGCACGCAACCCGCCGCGCCGGCGCCGACGACCACGTAATCAAAATGGTCGTCGCTCTTTGACTTCATCATTCTGTCCCTCCCCTGCCTCGTCGCCTTGCGCGTGTCCGTACTCTGAGCTCCGACCTCGGACGTCTCCGTGCGAGGACAGGGCTTGCCTTTCTTGTCAATGGTTGTACCATTGGTTCGGAACGGTGTCCACTCCGGGTCGCCGCGGGCGGACGCGCTGACGACAAACCGCGTGAGACAGAATGGGAGGAAGGCGATTTCTCGAGGGTCGGACATCGCGAGCCCGCAAAGCGGCGCTCGTCGCCAAATACGCCCGCGCCGCGAGACATCGCCACGCGCTCTCCCCGACGACAGCAGCATCGCCGAATGCCGCAGACAGGAAGCCGATACCGTCTTTTCTCTCAGAAACTGCCACAGTTTGCGAACGAAGGGCACCCATGTCGGACCAAAATGATTTCAGTGGCGTTATCGGCCGCACCATCGAGGCTTCGAAAGAATCCTGGGGAGAAGAGCCTCGGCAGACGCCCAAGGGGGCTCCCGACATCATTTTCGTCTTGCTCGACGACGTCGGATTTTCGGACCTTGGCTGCTACGGTTCTGAAATCGACACGCCGCACATGGACCGCTTGGCACAGGGCGGCGTACGACACACGAACTTCCATGTCATGTCGATGTGTTCGCCCACCCGCGCGTGCCTTCTGACCGGGCGCAACTCGCATTCCGTCGGCATGGGCAATATCTCAGAATGGGCCGCCGGGTTTCCGGGCTATCGCGGCGTCGTAAGCCATCGCGCGGCGACGATTGCCGAGATCCTGCGCGAGCATGGCTATGGAACGATTGCAGTCGGCAAGTGGCATTTGACGCCGATGAAGGAAGTCAACGCCGCGGGGCCTTATGCGAACTGGCCGATCGGGCGGGGTTTCGATCGCTGGTACGGATTTCAGGGTCCGCTTACCGATCAATGGAATCCGGATCTCTACCAAGACAATCAGCCCATCGAAACGCCGATGCGCGACAACTACCATCTCAGCGAAGACCTCGTCGATCGCGCCATACATTACATCGACAATTACAAAGTCGCCGCACCCGAGCGCCCTTACTTCCTCTATTTGGCGTTCGGAGCCTGCCACTGGCCTCATCATGTTCCCGCCGACCTAATCGCCAAGTACAAAGGCCGCTATTCCGAAGGATGGGACGTTGTCCGCAAGCATCGGTACGAGAAACAGAAGGCGCTGGGGATTTTTGCTCCCGACACGATCCTGCCCGAGCGAAATCCGGGCGTCCCCGCCTGGCCGGAGCTCAGCGATGACGAGCGTCGCTTTTGCGAACGGTCGCAGGAAGTCTATGCCGCGTTCGTCGACCACACGGACCAGCAGATCGGACGCCTGCTGACCTTTCTTGAAGCGCGAGGCCGTATGGAGAATACGTTGATTGTCCTTCTCTCAGATAACGGCGCCAGTCCGGAGGGGGGGCCGGTCGGTGCGGTCGCACTCAATCCGCGCAAGCACCTGTACCACGGTCCCGAATCCGCGGAGGAGCGAACCGCCGCGCTCGACATTTTGGGCAGCGAAAACACCTTCCCTCATTACGCCTTCGGTTGGGCGCAGGTGAGCAATACGCCACTGAAATGGTACAAGATGAACACGTATGGCGGCGGCGTGCGCAGCCCCTTCATCATGCACTGGCCCGCCGTCATCGCGGCCGGGGCGCTGCAGAGGCAATATCATCACGTTATCGACGTTGTGCCGACCGTTCTCGACCTCCTCGGCATCGAGGCGCCAAACTTGTATCGCGGCCTTCCCCAGATGCCGATGCATGGCACGAGCATGAAATACACCTTCAATGCTCCGGATGAGCCGACGAGGAAGGTGACGCAATTTTTTGAGCTGGCTGGCGATCGCGCCATCTGGCATCGCGGCTGGAAGGCGGTTACTCGGCACAATTCGGGCGCGGATTTCGAGACCGAAAAGTGGGCCCTCTACAATCTGGATGAAGATTTTTCGGAATGCCAAGACCTGGCGAATAGCTATCCGGACAGGCTGAAAGAACTCATCGGGCTCTGGTGGTCAGAGGCCGAAGCGCTCGGCGCCCTGCCCGTCGACGACAAATGGCCAGCACGAGCTGGCGTCAGTCGCGGCGCGCCGCCTCGCAACGCCTATGTGCTCTACCCGGGACTGGACAGTATCGATCGGATCGTCGCGCCGGATATTTACAGGCGATCCTATACGATCAAGGCAGATGTCGAGATTCCTGGCACCGGTGCGGAAGGCGTTCTTCTCGCGTTCGGCAGTGCGTTGGCCGGATACGTGCTCTATGTTCAAGACGCGCGGCTGATCTACGAATTCGTATTCTCGCCTCGCGTCAAGCACGTCATTCGTTCCTCATTCCCGGTGAAACCGGGCCGAAGCTCGTTCCGTTTTGATTTTGCCGCCGGGCGCAATGGTGGCGGTCATGGCTTGCTGTACATCGATGACGCGCCCGTCGGCAAAACTAAGATCCCTCGTACCTGGCCGTTAAGGGCGGCCCAGGCGGGACTCACCTGCGGACGCGACAAGGGCTTGGCAGTGAGCGCCGCCTATCAGTCTCCATTCCCGTTCAGGGGCACGATCCATTCGGTCACGGTCAAACTCGGGGACGAGGTGAAGTCGGAGGCTCAGCCTGCAATGGCCGTCTGGCCACCACCGCTGTCGCGGTGAGCGCCGATGGTGCTGGCGCAAGCGACAGCCGGAGTGGCCCGTTGAGCCCGCCTTCGTTTCATCTCCTGGCAAAACCCACGGGGTCCGCCTGCAATCTGGACTGCAAGTACTGCTTTTTTCTCAGCAAGGAGACTTTGTATCCGGGCAGCAAGTTCCGCATGACGGACGACGTCCTCGAGTCCTACATCAGGCAATTGCTCGGCGCCCAACCGGGGCCAGATGCGTATATCTCGTGGCAAGGCGGCGAGCCCACGCTCATGGGAATCGCCTTCTTCGAACGATCGGTCTCTCTCGCGTCGAAATATCGAAAGCCGGGACAGCGCATCGTCCACACGATCCAGACGAACGGCATTCTCATCGACGACGAGTGGGCGAGATTTCTCGCGCGAAACCGGTTCTTGGTTGGACTGAGCCTCGATGGGCCGAAGGAGATGCATGACGCCTATCGAGTCGCCAAGGGTGGACGGGGCACGTTTGATCCGGTCATGCGCGCCTGGGAATGCCTGCGGCGACATGACGTGGACGTGAACATCCTTTGTACTGTTCACGCGGCAAATCAGCACCACGGGCGGCAGGTCTATACGTTCTTTCGCGACGAAATGCGCGCAAGCCACCTTCAGTTCATTCCGATCGTCGAGCGCGTCACACCGGATCTGATCCGCCACGCCAATCTGGGATGGAGCGAAAAGGCGGGAGGGCGACGCCCCTTCTATCGGCAGGAAGGCAATCTGGTCACCGAGCGCTCTGTAGCCGCCGAAGCCTATGGAGACTTCCTCATCGCGGTGTTCGACGAATGGGTCGGGCGCGATGTTGGGAAAGTCTTCGTTCAGGCCTTCGATTCAGCGTTGGCGAGTTGGCTCGGGCATTCCACGCTGTGCATTTTTTCACCTACTTGCGGGAATGCGCTCGCGCTCGAGCATAACGGCGACCTCTACGCCTGCGATCACTATGTTGAGCCCGAATTCCTCCTGGGCAACATAAAGTTCCAGCCGATGCTCGACTTGATGGAGTCGCCCAGGCAGCGCCAGTTCGGGAGCAGCAAATTCGAGTCCTTGCCGAATCAGTGTCGCAGTTGCGACGTGCTCTTCGCCTGTTACGGTGAGTGCCCGCGCAATCGCTTCTTGAAGACGCCCGACGGAGAACCAGGACTTAACTACCTATGCGCCGGCTACCAGAAGTTCTTCAGGCATATAGATAAGCCGATGCAGCGCATGGCCTCGCTGCTGCGAAGCGGACGCTTCGCCGACGAGATCATGGGCTCTCGGTGAAAATCGGGCCGGCGGTTCTCTTTTCCATTGTCCTACCCCGCAATAGATCGCGCGCTCGAGCGCATCGACGGTTAATTTGACCGCCGCGTCGGTTGGACTCGCATCTATCCAATGGTTGATCCATTCATTAGATGTTGGTAGGGTGACGTACGCATTCAGCGTGCCCGGGAGTTTGCTCATCGCTCCCCAAGAGGCCTCGCCATCAAGGGCCAACCGCTCAGAAGAGTTAGGGAGGATAGAGAAGATGGATCTGGCCACAGCCTCCGTTGCCGAAGCAGATGCCCAGTCGTTCTTTCGGCGCTGCGGCCGCATCTTGATCAATGGGGACTTCGTCCCGCCGAGGAACGATCAGTTCATTCCGGCGATCGATCCGGCCACCGAGCAGGTGATCGCACATGTCCCTGCCGCCGGCAGAGCTGATGTCGATACGGCCGTCGCCGCCGCGCGCAACGCGTTCGAGCACGGGCCATGGTCGCGAATGAACCCGTCCGAGAGAGCCCGCCTGATGTACCGCTTGGCGGATGCGGTCGAGCGCAACATGGACGAGCTCGCCCTTCTTGAAACGCTCGACAACGGCAAGCCGCTCAAGGCATCGCGCAGCATTGATGTCATGGGGTCGGCGGAGAAGCTCCGCTATTTCGCGGGATGGGTCACAAAGATCGGAGGCGAAACAGCCTCCTTATCAGCTCCCGGGGATTGGCACGCCTACACTTTGAGGGAGCCGGTCGGGGTGGCGGCGCTGATCGTCCCCTGGAATTTTCCACTGATGATGGCCGTCACCAAAATGGCGCCGGCTCTCGCCGCCGGATGTACTGTCATTCTGAAGCCCGCCGAACAAACGTCGCTGACGGCGCTCCGCTTGGGAGAATTGGTTCAGGAGGTCGGCTTTCCCGCCGGTGTCGTCAACATCGTAACTGGATACGGCGAGATTGCTGGGGCCGCTCTCGCAGAGCACCCGGGTGTAGACAAGATTTCCTTCACTGGGTCGACCGAGGTTGGAAAGTTGATCTTGAGGGCCGCAGCAGGAAACCTAAAGCGCGTAACACTTGAGCTGGGCGGAAAGTCGCCGGTCCTCGTCTTTCCCGATGCCGATATCGAAGCGGCAGTGGCAGGAGTAAGCCGCTTCATCTTCAGCAACTCAGGCCAAGTTTGTGCAGCCGGATCTCGGCTATACGCTCATCGAAAGATCTTCGATGCGTTGGTGTCCGGGATCGCGGAAAAGGCGAAGTCGCTAAAGGTTGGGCCCGGAGTCGACGCATCGGCGGAGATGGGTCCGCTCGTATCCGAGGAACAACTCGACCGGGTCCTTGGTTATATGCGTTCAGGGATCGAGGCCGGCGCGTCGCTGGTCGCCGGCGGAAGTCGACTTGATCGTCGCGGCTATTTCGTCGCCCCGACGATCTTCACCGGCACGACGTGCCAAATGGCCGTCCAAAGAGAAGAGGTCTTTGGCCCCGTTTTGTGCGCCGCTTACTTTGACGAAGACGGCCTCGACGCCATCGCGGCCGAAGCCAACAACACGGACTATGGTCTTTCCGCCTATATCTGGACCCGAGATCTCGGTGTCGCCCACAAACTTGCTCGCAAACTCAAAGCGGGCTTCGTGCGAGTGAATGGCGGCCCGCTCGACAATGCGCTTCCGTTCGGCGGCTACAAGCAATCCGGTTGGGGTCGCGAGAACGCGAAGGCCGGGATCGACGCCTACACGGAGGTGAAGGCTGTTGCGATCGCGCTCTGAGTCGGCTGTTAAGCCGCGTTGGTGTGAGCTGTCTGGATAATAAAAACCAAAGAGGAGGAAGGTCATGGGGCAAAACATGAGGGATAGTACGCGCGCCTGGATCGTGCTCTCGATGTTGTTTCTGTTCATGTTGATCAACTTCGCTGATAAAGCGGTAATTGGCCTTGCGGCCTTGCCGATCATGAAAGAGCTCCATCTGACCCATGCGGAGTTTGGCACGGTTGGGAGCGCATTCTTTTTCCTGTTTTCACTCTCGGCGATTCTTGTCGGATTTCTTGCGAACCATGTTTCGTCGAAAATTGTGATAGCCGTGATGGGGCTTATATGGGCGCTAGCGCAATTCCCCATGATCGGTGCCGTATCGTTGTCGGTCTTGATGGCAAGCCGTATCGTTCTCGGAGCTGGGGAGGGGCCGGCGTTTCCCGTGTCGATTCACGCTGCGTATAAGTGGTTTCCGAATGATCGACGGCCGCTTCCGACCGGCATCGTGACGACGGGAGCTGCCATTGGGCTTGGCGTTGTCGCGCCGATGATCACCTGGATTATTTTAAGCTTCGGCTGGCACGCGGCTTTCGGCGCTCTCGGCATCGTTGGGTTGATCTGGGTATTGATCTGGATGGTTGTCAGCAAAGAAGGACCGCTTGACGCACGTCAGATTGAGGGCGGTGGCGGCGGTATGGCCCGCGTGCCTTATTTCGATCTTCTCACCGCGCCGACGGTGGTTGGGGTGCTGGTCGGCGAATTTGTCGCGTACTATGCGCTTGCCTTGTGGATAGTATGGCTCCCGGCCTTTCTCGTAAAAGTGGGTGGCTTTACTCCAACTCAAGTCGGCTGGATCATCGTGCTGCCGGCCGCGCTGCAGGTAGTCCTGTTCCCTGGAGCAGGGATTGTTTCACAAAGATTGTGCAGCCGTGGGGCGTCAAGCCGAGTGGCACGGGGCCTCCTTGGCGGGGGTTGTGTGGCATTTGCGGGCGTTGCGATGATGCTTCTATCGAAATCATCGGGCGCGTTTGAGCAGATTTTGCTTGTGACAGTGGCTTTTTCGGTTGGGGCTGTCTTCTACATTACCGGTACATCGCTTATCGGTGAGATCAGCCCGATCCGCCAGCGCGGTGCAATGCTGGGGATCTGCAACGCAGTCTATTCGGCTGCGGGAATCATCGCACCATGGATCATGGGGCACATTATTGATGTCGGAACCAATCCCGCTGCAGGATACCGAAACGGTTTCCTTCTCGGCGGCGGGATCGTTGTGGTTGGCGGAATAGTGGCCACGATTCTAATTAATCCGGAGAGCGATCTGGCACGTTTCAGGAAGCATGACCTCGCTTCCCGCGGAGGCTCTGTGCCATCCAAGGGATCGATGTTATCGAAGTAACGATAGTATGCAAGAACACTGATGCCGCTGAGGGCTCCAGATGAAATTAAGGACGTATCCACCCTCATTAGCACGTCGCGTCGAAGCGCGAAATGGTCTTCGCGCCGTGGATCTGGTACCGGATCTGCCGTGCCATGTGTTCTCTCGGCAATGACCGCCGCCGAGAGGCTACGGTTCTGAAGAATTCACTACGGTCCACTTCGATCGCCAGGGGCGGCGCCACAACTGTTTGCCATCGATTTGCCTATGGTGAGATTTTGGAGCTGACATTTGACGTGATCAAAGGCTCGGCGCGCGTCCTCAATCGATCGGCCGAACTGCCGGCGCTCTTTGGCGTAGCCGATGGCAGCGTCCAGTGCACCCTGGGCGAGGCCGACCGACACCGCGCCGATCGTGGGCCGGTTCAAGTCGAGAATGCGCATGCAGATCCTGAAGCCGTCGCCCTCTTCGCCGACGCGGTTCTCGACCGGCAGTCCGGCCGGCTTCGACAACGCGATCACCAACGCCGCGACGCGCGGACTGACGCCGGATCCCCTCCGTCTAGTCGGCACGGCGATCCGGGCGAAACGCGGCGCGGAGAGCACCTGCTTCACGCTGCTGTCCCCTGGACGTACGCCGTGATCATACACGACGAGAACGACAACGGACGTCTCGACGAGAACCCTTTCGGGATGCCGACCGAGGGTCACGGCTTCAGCAACAACGCCGAGGGCTTCCTGAGCCTCGGCGCCCCGTCCTTCGCTGCGGCCGCGATCATCGTCGCCCGCGCGGACGTGCGCGCGTCGGTCACGTTGAGATACCCCGGAGGGCCGTCAGCGGAAGACAGCTCCGCGCCCGGGCGCGGCGACGTGCCCGGGAGCGGGGGCTCCCGCCCCACGCCGGGCCGATAGGCGTGAACTTGGCTTCCTGCACCTACGCGCGCGCGAGAAAGTCATGCTGGATTTGGCAGCGCGCGCTGGAGGCGGTGATTGACCGCATGCGGCAGAGCTCTCGGCGACGCGCGGTGTGTCCGAAGAGCCAATAGTCGACGCTTTGGTCATCGCGGCGCAGCCTTTCACAGTTGTAATTTTCGCGGACAGTCGTCGCGCCCCAGGATCTCCCGCCCCTTTTCTTCGCCGCGTTCCGCTTGGCCTGGCAGACCGCGCCCAGGCAAGAGAAAGCGATCGTGAGCCAAGCAACGCTCAAGTCCGACGATACTATATCGAAGTTTCGGGTCGTTCGGCGCGATGGAGCAGCCAGTGCGGCGGCCGCGGCCGTCGATCTCGCCTATGGCGCCGGCGGCGGGAGCTCGATCTATGCGGCGTGCCCGCTCGAGCGCTGCGACGTGCACACGCTGTTCCCAGCACATATCGATGCATCCCTCGAACTATGAGGTATGAGGCCGCGTGCTTCTCGGCCTGCCGCCCGACCGGCGTCGCCTCTGAGGTCGGAGCGTGCTTCAGCTGTGCCGATCGCGCCAGCCGAAGCCATGAAGCGCCTCGGCGGAGACAACGGCGCCCTCGAGCGCGACCTCCTCGTCGCGCAGAAGCGCATCGCGTTCCTGGAGGAGAAGCTGCGCGCCTCCGAAGAGCGTCTCGCGGTCGCCCGCGAGACCGGGATGCTGATCAGGACCCTGACGCCGTGGGCCACGCCGAACACATCGAGCGGATCCCAGCCGAGGTCGAGATCGCCGTCTCGCGCATCTACTCGCCGAAGCCCTGGGGCACCATCTTCGGCGGCCAAACCGCCGGGGGCAAATACGCGAAGATCAAGGCTCTTGGCCTGGTCGTTCCGCCGGCGGAAGGCGAGGTGTGGCGCGCCCGCGGCCATTGGGCCAAGGACGACTACGGTTGGCAGCTCGAAGCTGAGTTCGCCGTTCGTGTGAAGCCTTCCGGCAAGCTGCTGCTGCGCTTCCTTCAGGAGCGCATCCGCGGCATCGGCCCTGATCGGGTCGAGCGGCTTCGCCGCTCCCTCGGCGAGCGGCAGTTCGGCGCGCCGCGTGATCATCCCGCTCGTCGGCGGCGAGTTCCTGGACCCAAGCTGGGTCTACACGGCGATCACGCGGGCAGAACAGCAGGCGGTGCTTGTCGGCACTCGGGCCGAATTCGACGCGATCCTCTCGCGACCGTTCCGCCATGCGGATCGGTGCGTCTGCTACGCTCTGGAGCTTCCTGGCGGTGGGGCGGCAAGTTAGTTCGCCGGCCTTACGCCTCTTGGAACAGGAAGGATTGCGTGACGCGCTTCCACCGCACCACGCGGACGATCAGGACCGGTGTCGACTTCCGATAGATGACCGTGAACGAGCGCATCACCGTCAGGAAGAAGACCGGGCGATCCGTCAGGTCCGTCCTCGCGTGGCCCGCGTGTGGGTTCTCGGCGAGCCGTTGGAATGCGCGGTAGACCTCTTCTTCGAATTTGCGGGCGGTGTTCAGGTCATCTGCGGCAATGGTCTCGATGATATCTTCGACATCGTCCTGAGCCGCCTGGGTAAGTTCGTAGTCCTCCACGAACTATGAATGTCGCGCGAGAACCGCTCGCGCCCTCCGGCGAGATTCTTTGCCACCGATGACTTGACCGCGCTTCGCTTGCGCCAGTCCTTCATCAATCTGCCGGTTCAGCTCCTCGAGTTCCCGCTGGCGAGTTTCGTCGAAGCGCCGAAGCAACCGCAAGGCCTCGCGGATTACCTCGCTGGCCGACGTATAAAGGCCGGATTTCACCTTTTCGTTTACCATGACCTCGAGTTCGGGCGTAAGCGAGACGTTCATGGGATTCCCCTCTTGCATAACAGAATATAGCATACATTGACATTCAGTCCAGCCCGCCGCCCCGCTCGGCGCTCATCGTCGCCGTCTTGAGGCGCCGAGAACCGCTTTGCCTCTCTGTGCTAACCGGAAGGAGTTCGCTTGGACATTACGACCATGCGGGCTCAGGCGCTTAAGTGCCTAGTCGGTGGAAATCCCTGGTCTGGTGGTTGAACGCGTCGAAGCGTCCAAGTGGAAAGAAACCGCAGAAACATACACAGTTGGACGAAACCCCGGCCACATTACTCGTCGATCGCCAGCAGCTCGCGAACCTGATGGGCCGTTGACGGTTCGAGAAATTGCTCGGCGATCTCGGCGGCGATGTGGTGGCCTTCCGAGCCCTAGGCGAGCGCCGGCGCGGTGGGTGCCGATAGCAGCGCGGCGAAGCACAGCGCCGCCGCAGCCGCGCTACGCACCGACGGCCTCGATCAGCTCCGGCACATCATTCTTGGGGCTATCGACCCTGGTGCTGATCGGATAGGCCTGCATGCGCTCCGCCGAAAAATGGTTGCAGCAGCAGCTCCCTGGCGTTCCTTTGGCGGCCCGCCTCAACCAATCGATCCGTTCGCGGTGATCTGTCGGCGCGCGTTTCAGATCACCGATCTTCGCAGGAACCGCGTCCGATGTTTCTCAGGCGCTCTTGCCATTTGTTTGGTGCCTAGATCGCGCCAACTCTGATCCCGGCATTGTACGCCTGCTTGAAAGCGACGTCTGGCATCACCCGTCTCAACCTCGCCGCCTCGCGCACCTGGTCGTAGTGTAACTGCATCTTCGACCCGGCTAGCGACTTGAGATAGGACTGTGGGATCAAAATCTCCGCAGCGAAGGAGCGGCTCGCTTGCTGATCCCGCGTGACCGCATTCGTAACGAGCCGACGTGACTGCGCCTCGGACACCCAAGCCAGGTATGCTGCGCGAGCGCCGCTGAACCGACGATGAAGTACTTCTGGCTGAAGAAGCGCGACTTTTGCTTCATCGTTGGAGCGATCAATGGCTCCGGCGAGCGGAAGCTCGACATGGTCGTTTGGCACGGGGGCATGCTGACTCGGGTCGATCCCAATTTGTTCAAAGAGCCTGTCGGCACCCCGCGGGTCCTTTGCATCGATCGCGAGGTTTTCCCGCACGATCTTCGCGGCCTGCATCCCCCGACGCCAGCTCGGCGCAGCAAAGTTTTCTTGCGGCGGCTTCGTCCGCAACAGCCGTGCAAAGTCGGCGGGGCGGAGGTCATGGAGGTATTGGTTGACCGCCTCCAAGCGACCGACTGAAGCTTCGACCGTCTCCCTTGTCGCCGCCAAGCAGAAGTCCCGAGTCGCGCGGCTACCAAACACCCCGTATATGCGCTCGATAGCCTCGTAGAGTTCGTCGCTGGCATCGCCCGGCGGGACACCAAGAGAGCCGATGAGTTGGCAGAACTCCTTCTCGTCCGCGGTCAGCGATATCAAGTGGTTCCATGCCTCGGCGAGGGCGGTCCCTTCTACCCCGCAGGCAGACAAGCGCTCGACGGTCTTGCTTACGAACTCTCCAAGAACTGTCTCGACCTCATCGCGGGGAGCGTCCGCGACGGCACTCGTCATAAACTTGACGTTTGCGAATGTCGCTCCGCGTGGACGGCTGGTGAGATGAAACGCGCGACCAAATGGGACGATCGAAAGATCGGGGAGTGGGAAGCCGTGTTCGGCGGCCACGATTGAGTGTCGCCTGAGGTACTCGGAGTCATCGCTCTCCTCGTCCTTGTTAGGCTCCCAGAGCAGGACCCACCAGTTTTCCGCAATCCACTCAGCTAAATAGTAGACCGGTATTTCGAGCGCAGGCTCCCTCTTTGCGCGCGGCGCTCTGTGCTCCGTGACGTTGCTCTTGCCGATCGCGATCTGGACGCGCGCAAGGGTCGCGTCCAATTCGTCGCGAAACTCTGCGCCGGGAGGCCAAGCGACCTTGATGCTGAGAGCGCTCATTTCAACTGTCCGCGTGGCGCTTGAAATTCCTCGATGGGATAAGCATGGAAGGAGCCGGCTGGTCCCTTCGTATGCCTTGCCTCGTAAAGCACGTCGCCGTCCCTGTGCCAAACGTGACGAGGGAAGCCATCTTCCCACACTTCGGACACGTTGCCTCGTCCGATCGCGGCTCGGAGTGCGTTCGTCGCTTCCTCGTCGGTCCACCGCCTCGGACAGATCGAGGCTGGCCTCGCTCTAACCTTTGGAGGCTCCCCTTTGTTCCCGCGGCAGTGATACGGGCTGCGCTCATATATGGCGGCGCGGCTTGCTTGCGCCAGATCTGCCGTAGGCGGAGCCGGATGCACGCGTTTTGGCTTGCCACGGTTAGATAGCTTGGCGCGTGCTGGCCTGCTGACGCCCATGTAGGGCCTCCCCTACCCCTTTGGGAGGGCCACCCGGCTGTCGCAGGCCGGCAGCGGCGTTCATCAGTCGCCATCGGACTCCTCCGCGGGGTCCCCTCCAGAGGGAACCTCGATCCCGGTTAACCCGGGGTTAAAAGGCGGCTGAACTCTAGCCATTTCCCAATCCCCTGCATAGCAGGGACGCGGGGGCTGACGCGACCTGAGCCGCCGAAACGGAGGTTCCTATGGACCAGACAGCAATGCTGAAGATTCGCGACCGGCTGCAGGCGATCGAAGATGAGCTCATCGCGGCCGGCTTGGACGAGTTCATCGTCGCGTGCGATGCCGGCACGTGGACTTGGCGCACGGTCGCTCGAGCGCGGGCCGAGCATGGCGAGCAACCGCCGCCCGCCGGCTATGCATAGCGCCGGGCTTAGATCGGTGCTTTCATCGGCGCATGGCGAAGGGCGCCGGGCTCCCGGCATTTATCCGGCCGCAGCTTTCCCAGCTCGTCGAGCAACCGCCCGAGGGCGATGGCTGGGCGCATGAGGTGAAATACGATGGCTATCGGCTTCACGCGCGGCTCGCCGGACGAGATGTGAAACTGCTGACCCGCACCGGGCTTGACTGGACTGATCGATACCGAGCCACGGTGGAGGCGCTCACAAGCTTGCGGGCGCGGGGAACCTATGTCGACGGAGAGCTGTGCGCCGTACGCCCCGACGGCACGACATCCTTCGCCGAGATGCAGGCCGCGACGGATTCGCACCGCACCGGCGGCCTCATCTATTTCGCGTTCGATCTGCTCTACCTCAACGGAAGAGACATGACGCAGGCGCCGCTCCTCGATCGTAAGGGGCGCCTACAAACTCTGCTCGAGGCTGTGCCGCAGTCGATCCAGTACAGCGGGCACCATATCGGCGACGGCAAGCGCATCCTGGAAGCGGCCTGCCGCGCCAAGGCGGAGGGCATCATCTCGAAGCGCGTCGATGCGCCCTACGTGCCGGGCAATCGCGGGCTGTGGCGGAAGTCGAAGTGCTTGAACCGCGAGGAGTTCGTCATCGTCGGTTACAGCGATCCCGAAGGCTCGAGGCCCTATTTCGGGGCGCTCCTGCTCGGGTACTACGATGATGACGGTCGTCTGATCTACGCGGGGCGCGCCGGCACCGGTTTTTCCGATGCGGAGCTTCGGCGCGTCTACGACATCCTCCAACCACTCCGCGTATCGAAGATGCCGCTCGATACACCGCCGCCGCGCAAGACACGGTTCGGGTCGCCGCTCGAGCTGTCGCGCGTGCATTGGCTCCGGCCAGAGCTGGTCTGTGAGGTCACCTATCTGACCTGGACCGCAGACGGGCTGCTGCGCGCGGTCAGCTATCAAGGGCTGCGGGCCGATAAGCTGGCGAAACAGGTACGGCGGGAGCGACCGGGATGAGGGAGTGAGGCGGCGAGCGGGCGGCCGTTGACCGCATGAGCGCAGCGGAGGACCGAGTGGATCAGCAGGCGATGCTCGAGCTTCGGGACCGGCTTCAGGCGATAGAGAAAGAGCTGGTCGAGGCCGCGCTCGACGACCGTTGTCGTTGCCGGCGAGACCGATCAGCTCTCGCGCCTGGCGCTGGTCAGCAGCCTCTCGCGACGCTGCGTGCCTCGGGTTCTGCGATCTCGGCGGCACGCCGCTCAAGCTCGCGGCCAAATACCTCGAGCTGTCTTCGGGTATCCGGATCGCTGACGGTCCGAGCCAGCTCGAAACAGCGATCGGCTTGCCGGCGCAGCCGGGCCACGTCTTCCATGGCTTCCCCCACAATTCGGGGTGGAATGCTCGGCCGCCCCGCAGGGGGGCCGCGGGGCTAGGAGCTCTCGGGTGACATCGTGTGGCGCATTAGCACCAGCATCAAGGAAACGGTTGACGTGAGACAACGGTTCATTCCTGCGCACGGGACGCGCGGCTAACGTCCATGCTTTGTCCATCGGCCGATCCTGAACCGCAGGTGTTATCCCTGCGAACCGCATGCGGGCCGACCTCTACTGGCCGCGTGGGCGAGAGGAGGGATCATGGGCATGCGCAGGATCATTGGCCTGAATACGGACACCGCGCGCTTTGGCAGCTGGAAGGCGCTGGCGGCAGCGCTGGTGACGCTGGGCGTGGCGGGCTGCGTCAGCAGCAGCAATCCGTCGCCTCCGCCGAGCACGACCATTGTCATCCCGCAGGGCGCGGCGGTCGTCTGCCCGAACGGCTCTCATGCCACGTTCTACGACAACGCATATCACTGCTAGGGCGCCTCTTGCGCCATTCCGGCCTTCACGACCAACGCGGGCGCAAAGAAAAGCCCCGCGTGATGCGGGGCTAGTGATGCGCGTCTATGTTCGATCAGCCAACAGCGGCTCGGCTTGCGGCGTTCCTTCTCGAAGAGAAGCCCCGCGCTAATGGTCCGCGTGAGGACCGGAGTTTTTCTCGCCTGGCGATCTCCGCTCCGAGGCGCTCGCATAAGCGGCGCTCCTCTCCGGTCATCACATTGGGACAACGCTCGAAGCGCAAATAAAACAGCAGGTGGCCGAGGGATTGCACTACCGCATCATGCCGCCTGATAGCTTCGTGCGCGTCTACCGTGCCGACCCTAGCCACCGCTTGATGCTGCGCTTTCAGGCGCAGCCGATCGACCTCTGCGATAACCGCGTCTCTCGTGAGAAAGTGGTTGTCGATCAAGAGGTTGACCAATCTGTCCAACGTCACGCGTCGGACTTCCATTAAACGTGAAGCCGCACGTTCGACCAGCTCGCGTTCGGACAACACGGATGGCCTCCGTTCTGGCCGGCGCCCGCAAACACAAGCCGCGCGACGGCTGACGCGCGTTCCCGGCCATCGCGACAACAGCGGCCCGGCGCGCCCCGTTCCCGCAAGGAAGAAGCCCCTCTGAAGCTCTCCCCCGCGGGCCGTCGCCTGGTGGCAGGCAGGGAACGGAAAGCGGAGCTATAGCCCTGGCCAGGGAGCGGTGCTTGACCGATCAGATTGGGGCGCGCTCAATGTCACCGTCGGGGACATCGGCCGTTGGAGGCTGCACATGTCCGACGTTGACGATCTCGCTTTCGATATCGCTTTCGCTCTCAGCCAGAAGCCGATCGGGGAGGCCAGGAAGCTGGTCCGGTCCCTGCCCGACGAGGCAATCGATCATCTCTCGCGGGTGGTCGCCGAGCATCTGGTTGAGCAAGGCTGGCAGCCGGCCCGCGAGCTCCGGCGTAGCCGCTAATCAGTGTTGGCTGTCGGTCGGCGGTGCGCCCAGCGTGCCGATCGCGACGATGATCCGCAGCCAAGTATCGGCCCCATCGACGTCTCCCTTCGCACGCATCTGTTCGACGATCTCGCGGGCTTTGGCGGTTGCCTGGTCACCGTGCTGGGCGATCCATTGATGCGCGGCGCGATGGATGTCGAGGTCGGAGACGGGCATGGTGGAAGACTAGAGCGGCCGCGAGCCGAGTGGAAGATCACCCCGCAGAGTTAGGCATAGCCGTGGCGTCACGAAGACGCAGCAGATAAGATCGCGCCGAAACTTCCGCAGGAACGAGCACATGAGCGTGGCGGAGATCATTGACCGGCCGAGGCCGAAGCTGCCGACGGCACCGAGCGAGGCATCCCTCCCGATTACCTATACAGAGGCCGAGGCGGCACTCGAGCGGTGCGAGCGCGTCGATGAGTGCGCCGAGTGGGCCGATCGCGCAGGGGCGCTGGCCAGTTACGCCCGGCAGGCCCGCGACCACGAGCTCGAGGCGATGGCGAAGCGGATCCGCGCCAGGGCCGTCCGCCGCGCCGGCGAGCTGCTCCAGCAAATCCCGACCTGCCGCGGGCGCCGCTTCGATCTGCGCCCCGATCACGATGCCGTCGGCGCGCGCACCGAAGCGGCTAGGCGCGCCGGCATGAGCGTTAGCCAGCAAAAGACCGCCGTGCGCCTCGCAAAGATTCCCGCCGAGGAGTTCGAGGCGGCCGTCGAGGCGACAGACCCACCAGGAACAATGCGCCTCGCCGGGCGCGCAGCGCTCCGGCCGCCACCGCTCAGCATCGAGCCCGACGGCGGCTTTGCACGGGCGCGCGGGTTGCTCACCGCGCTGCTGACCGTCTACCGCTCGGCGCCGCCGGCGGTACGTCAGAAAGTGAGGGACATGGTTCTGCGAAGCTTCAGTGATGTCGATGCCGGGGACGATCACCTGGCGCCGGTACCGAGGCGCCGTTGCGCAGCAGCGGGGGCGGCCTAGGCGCGCGCGTCCTTAGCAGGAGCCCTGGAAGGGCGACCAGACGGTCTGGTCACTCTGCGGCCGGCTTCTCCCGGATCTGGCCGCTAGAATCGATGACGAGCGAGACTTCCTTGCCTCGCTTCATCGCCTTCGCGGAAAAGCCCTCGGCGGTAGACTTGACGTCCCGCACTTGGGTGTAGCCAGCATTCTCCAGCTTCGTCTTTATTTCCGTTTCGCTGGGTGTCGGCGAGGGAGTCCTCGCCCCGGCGGTCGTGTCATGATCTCCAGACGGATCAGCCGTGGTCGGCGACTGCGCCATAGCGAGTGATGCGATGCCGAAGAGCAGCGCCGCTGCAATGGGCGTAAGCTGCAAGCGCGCCATCTCGTCCTCCTAACTGGGCTGAGCTGCCAAAACAACGTTCAGCCAACCCTCGATGCCCGACATGGTTCCGCACTTCGCGCTGATGCGCCCAGCCCCTTCCGGGCCCGCTTCTGCACGCGGGGGGCTCGGCAGCGTGGGGCGAAAACGGTCGTTTTCGAGCCAGAGAGCCACGCTGGTGGATTTCCGCGGCATTCGTTGTCGCAAAACCCTGTCGCAATTCCTCGTGCGCTTGAAATGCGGCGAGTCCGCTGATGGCAGATGATGTTGCAGAAGTCGGTTGAAGGCAGCAGCGCCGCGTGATTCCGTTTCCCGAGTGGGATTTGAATGGGAGCGGATCGATGATGGGACGACGCAGCCGCGGCCAGGAGCGGCTGTTTTACGAATTCCACCTCGATGAGGCGGTGCCACGATCACCTCGTCCGCAAGATCGCTGCGGTGCTGGACCTGTCGTGGGTACATGCAGAGCTCGCGCCCTACTACCCGCAGATTGGTCGCCCCTCGATTGATCCGGAGCTTATGATCCGGATGTTGATCGTCGGCTATGTCTTCGCGATCCGATCGGAGCGACAGCTTTGCCGGGAGGTCCAGGTCAACCTGGCCTATAGGTGGTTCTGTGAGCTGGGTTTGGAGGACTCGATTCCCGATCATTCTGCCTTCTCTCGAGCTCGCAATGAGCGTTTCCGTGAAAGCGGCATCTTCCGCCGCGTGTTCGAGCGCGTCGTGGCGAGTTGCATCGAGGGCGGCTTGGTCGGTGGTGAGGGCTTCGCGGTCGACGCAAGCCTGATCGAGGCTGACGCCAACCGTCAGCGCTCCATCCCGGGCGTGGAGTGGAACAAGCAGCTCGATCCTGAAGCCAGCAGCCGGGCGGTGAAAGAGTATCTCGCAACACTTAATGACGCCGCCTTTGGCGCGGCGACCGAGGTCCAGCCGAAGTTCGTCTCGCCATCCGATCCGGCGGCTCAATGGACCGGCGCCCTCAAAGGGCCCGCGTTCTTTGCCTATGCCGACAACTATCTGATCGATGTCCGGTTCGGCGTGATTGTAGATGTCGAAGCCTCGCGCGCTATCCGCCAAGCCGAGGTTGGCGCCGCGCGCACCATGCTGGAGCGCACCGAAGAGCGCTTTGGCCTCAAGCCGCAACGCCTCGCCGCTGACTCTGCCTACGGCTCGGCTCAGATGCTGAATTGGCTCGTCGAGAAGAAGCGGATCACACCGCACATTCCCGTCATCGACAAGTCCAAGCGACGCGATGGGGCGTTCTCGCGCGAGGACTTCCGCTATGACGAGACCACCGACGCTTACACCTGCCCGGCGGGCAAGACCCTGACGACGAGCGGTACCCTGGTCAATGACGGCGCCACGCTCCTCTACCTCGCCAGTACGCGGGACTGCGCTCCGTGCCCGTTCAAAGCCCGATGCTGTCCGAAAATGCCAGCACGTAGAGTTCCGCGCAGCATCTACGAATGCGCCCGTGACCTCGCCCGATCGCTCGCAGGAACCGACGCCTTCGAGCGGTCGCGACATGACCGCAAACGCATAGAGATGCGGTTCGCCCACCTGAAGCGCATCCTCCGGCTTGGCCGATTACGCCTGAGGGGGCCACGTGGCGCTCAGGACGAGTTCGTGCTGGCAGCCATCGCACAGAATCTGAGACGTCTAGCCAAGCTGGTTGCGAATGCCCGACCCTTGGCCGCTACGGACCCCGTGCCAGCTTAGATGCCGACGACGCCAAGCTGAACATGGCGGCACCGCCAAACACGACGGCCCTCTAACCCACCAGCCGAAGCGCTAGGGCGGATCACATCCGACTTTTACAACGAAATCTGCCCTCTCCATCCTTCTTGCTCTCTTCACCGAAGCGCCCCACCAGCCAGTCTTCATAAAGCTTCGCGCCCGCAATCAAGAACGCGGTGTGGTCAAAGAGGTGTCTCTGGAAATTGCGGTCCAATTC
>Ga0335073_10000902_pt1 | contig 39269 bp, 29 predicted proteins | sample Lox_Sample_22_FD_207093 | JGI IMG/M metagenome (GOLD analysis project Ga0335073, IMG submission 207093) | Soil microbial communities from Loxahatchee National Wildlife Refuge, Florida, United States - Lox_Sample_2.2 | ecosystem: Environmental > Terrestrial > Soil > Wetlands | place: USA... | reverse complement strand
TAACGCGCGCGAATGCCGCGGCACAGCGCCACCGCCATCGTCGCCGATTCGATATCCAGCGGCTTGTAGTCTTCCACCAGCCGGATGGTTTCCTGAACGTCGAGCGCCCCGCGATCGGCCTCGATGGGTTCCAGAAACAGCCCCAGCCCGAGCTTCTCCAGGAACGCGCGCGCCTGCCCGACATCCGGTCCGCCGCCGAGGTCGAGCACGAACGCCTTCAATCGCCCGGGATTCATGCCTAGCTTGCGCATCACGTGGTACGCGCTGAGGAACACGCTGCCGCTGTCGATGCCGCCGGAAAAACAAACTCCCAGCGGCTCGCGCTCCGGCGTCGCCTTCAGGAAGCGCGCAATCTCTTCCGCCAGCGCGCCGATGTACGCCGCGCCGATGGCGTCGAGATCCGCCGGCAAGCGGGCCGGCTGCGGATCGAAGAAACGCGTGTAAGTCGGATCGGGATCGGGACAGCCTATGAGTTGCAGATGGACGACGTGGTGCGCCGGCACCATCCGCGTGTAGCTGGGATGAAACTGCCGCTCCAGCCCTTCCTTCTTGAGCCACTCATAAATCGTGTCGATGCGGTCGGCAACGATCAGGATCGGCCCGGCCTGCTGTTTGGCCAGAAAATAGCGCATCGGCCGGTCGAGCGAGCGCGCCATCGTCACGGTCTGCCCCTGCCGCGCGACGAGCGCGAACGACCCTTGCAAATTGCGGGCCGTCTCCACCGGGTTTTTCAGCAGCGCTTCCCGCGCCGCCTCCACGGTGGTGTCGTAAAGCTGATTCCCCGCGGGATCCAGAAGATCGATGACTCGTTCGATATAGCTATGCATTTGCGGCAACCTTGAGAGGCGCGGGTTGGCGCGAGGAACGCCAGATTTCGATCGCCATGGCGATCGGCCCCACAACTGTGAGCGCGAAATAAGGCGCGTCCACGTTCTGCGCCAGGCGGAACCCCAGTTCCGCCACTGCCACCAGGAACGCCACCAGAATCTGCCCGCGTTTCGATTTCACGGTGGTCTTGGGGTCCGTGATCATGAAGAAAATGTAGAGCTGGTACATCGGCCCGGTGATGGGCGCCACTTCCGCCAGAAAAGGATGGCCGGTAATCAGCGTGCGCACGCCGGCCAGCGCCACAAACGACACCACGTACGTCGCCGTGATGTGGAAGCGCTTCACCCGCCACGTAATGAATGCCCCGAGCACCCAGACGACGAGCATCGGCCAGATGGTGTTGCCCCATTGAATACTGAGCGTAGCGACGAATTCCGGCGCCAGCAGCAGCATCGCGGAAATAGCCAAATTCGAAGGGTTCCACAGGTGCCGTCCGTGCCAGCGGATCGCGTATTTCGACGTGATGGCAATCGCCGCTGTGAGCGCGTACGGCCAATACTCGGGTGAGCGGATCAGGATGCCCACGCTGATGCCCGTGATGTAGGCGCTCGCCAGCACCGGCCACTTGTGAAACATCAGCCGCGCCAGCACCAGTTCGAAGGCCATCGAGGTCCCGATCGCCAGAAGCGTCCGCGACATGCTTTCCAGCAGTCCGAACGAAACTTGCCCCACCAGAAGAATCAGCGTGATGAAGATCGGTGGAAGATACCGGTTCTCGATGCTGAAAAAGCGCGCGACGGCGCCGCCCGGACTGCTGTTTTGCCCCTCCACGGCGCCCTCGCGAATCATGGCTCTATTATCCTATGCCGCTGGTTCAGGGCCGGCGCGGCAAGCGTCTGCGTTTTTCCCGAGGGCCAGCGAATTTCTACGCGGTCCACCGCCGTGGCCTTCCCCAGGCCGAAATGCAGCGCGCGGTCGTTCTGCGAACAGAACCCGCTGCCGCCCGAAACCTGCTGCAGTTGCTGCTGCCCGTTCCAGAACACGCGCACCTCCGCGCCGATCGCGCTGCGATTGCTGGCGCTGCCCTCGAGCTCGAATTCGATCCAGTGGTTCTCCGGCGCCACGGTATTTTTGTAAATCAGCAGCGGGCCATTCTGGTTCGCCACCACCGCGTCCAGCACGCCGCGATTCCACAAGTCCACCAAGGCCAGCGACCGGCCGTCGTAGACGTCGTTCACGCCCACCAACTGCGCCACTTCCTTGAACTCGCCGGACCCGTCATTCAGGTAGATCTTCTTGTGCTGGTACCCCGCCAGGCTTCGCCCGTCGAGCGGCGGCCAGTTGGCGGCGTCGGAGATGATGGCCTTGTTGCCCCCGGCGACCTTGGAATAGTCGTACCAATAGCTGCGATTGCGGTCGAGCGAAACGTTGCCGTTGGTGACGTAGAGGTCCTCGTAGCCGTCGTTATTCAAGTCGCCGAACTGCATCCCGAAGCTCCAGCCGGCCATCTCCACGCCCATCGAGTTGGCCAGGTTTTCATAGCGCGGGTCGGCCGCGTTCGAACCCGCCTTCGGCATCCACAGGTTGTTGCCCTGCACCAGAATTCCCTCTTCGGAAATGTTTGACACGTAAACCCCGAAGCGTCCCTCGTTGAGCACGTCGCCCACCGCGGCGCTCATGCCGCTTTTGGGCGCATAGCCGATGCCGGTTTCCCGCCCCGCTTCGCGAAAGTGCTTGCCGCCCTCGTTCAGGTAAAGCTCGGAGACGCCGTAATCGTTGGCCACGAAGAGATCGGGATAACCCGTGCCGCGCAGGTCGGCCGCCACCGCGGCGAGCGTCCAGCGGCGCGACTTGATACCCATCTTCTCCGAAACTTCCTCGAATCGCCCGCCGCCCAAATTGTGGAACAGGTACTTGCGGCCGCCATTCTGCGCATATTCGAAACTCTCCGGCATCATCTTCGTGTTCTTCAGATGCCAGAGATCGACGTCTTCGGGATAATATCCGCCCAGGAACAGATCGAGCTTGCCGTCGCCATCGTAATCGAACCACACCGCGGTGTTGGCGTTCACCCACGCCGGCAATCCGGCCTGCTCCGTAACACGCGTAAAATGTTTTCCGCCGTCGTTGTGGTAGAGTTCCGGTTTACCCCATTTGTAAATCAGCACGTCTTCGAACCCGTCGTTGTCGTAGTCGCCCCACACCGCGCCCATCGACACGCCCGTGCCCGGCCGGTTCAAATCGGCCAGCCCGACTTCTTCCGCCACGTCGCGAAACGTCCCGTCGTGCTGATTGCGGTAGAGCGCGTTCCGGCTACCCTCGCCGCTGTTCGTCACGTAGATGTCCGGCCAGCCGTCGCGGTCGAAATCGGCGATCGAGACCGCCGCGCCCATCGACGCGATTTGCGCCATGATGTGCGCCAGCTTGTGATCGAGATGCGGCGAGGTGTGATGGAAATCGATGCCGGCGGCTTTCGAGACTTCTTCGAAATGGAATCCGTAGCGGGCCAGGGCGCTCGCCGGAGTGGCCCCCGCCGTATTGTGCGCCGCGATCCGCCGGATGACCAGCGGAGTGGCCAGCAATCCCACAAACAGAATTGCGATCGCGATCCGCATATCAGTTCCTCAGCGCCCTCTCGAACGCCTCCGGCGTGACGTAGCGCGTGTGAAAATCCAGCCAGTCTTCGGGATGAAGCTTGTACGCCGGGTCGTCTTCCAAAATCCCTGGGGGCGCATCGTAGCTTTTCATTCCGTGGTACGGCAGCGGCAGAACCGTCTTCGAGTAGACCGAATTGAAATCGCCGTCCTTGATCCACCCGTCGCCGGTCATGATGTAATCGCGCTTCCATCCGGCGGGCGGCGCTGCCGGCGCGCGGAATCGCAGCAGCAGTTCATCCCCGGCGTTGGCGATCACCATGCGATCGTCCACCTTCTCGAGCAATTCGCGGACATCGCCGAAGCGCGTGAAATACCCCTCCTGATCGTGCCAGATCGGCGTGCTGCTTGCGATCTTATTGTAGTCCGGCAGTTCCGGCGACGACGCATTCGCCGCCGTTACTTGTGAAAATCCGCGGTAGCGCAGTTCGGCGCGCGCCAATCCAAGGCGCTGCACCTGATTGCGATCCGGCGCTCCGGCAGCCCAGGCCAGTTGGTCCCAATAAACTTCCAGATTGGTCCGCAGGCGCAATTTCCTCGGCGCGCCGGGCCGGAAAATCCCCGTCAGATCGAGCACCACGGTCTTCATCTTCCCTGCCGGGAAGCCGAGATTGGCTTTCGCCGTGCTCCACTTGCCCTGTGCGCCCGGCACTTCGATGCTCAAGCCCTGCGGCTGCGCAATGCTGTTCTGCCCGATGGCGATATTCACCGTGGCGTCGGTCGGGTGCGTCCATCCCGTCGCGATCAGGTACAGCGGACCCGTGCGCGGCGCGCTCTCGGGCAGTTCCAATTCCACCCAATGATCGCGCGTCAGCCCCTGATACGGACCCCGGCCAAAGGTATCGAGATAACTGCGGTCGATCTCGCGAACGGTCGCGCTCACGTCGCTGCCACAATCGTCGCGCGCGCGGGCGAAAGGCTGTGTCTCGCCGGTGGTGAAAATCTTGAGCGGCGGAGGCGGCACCGAAAACCGCTCGTCGGCGAACACCTCCGTGCCTTTCGGGTGGTCCACCACCATCAGCGCGTAGTGGTCGATGTAGTAGGTCTCCCAAAGCTCGTCGGTGATGCGCAGATCGTAAAAGCCATCGCGCGGCTGAAGCGCCGCGCCCGGAATCTTAAACCACTCTTCCGTTCGGTAGATTCCGGCGACCACCTGCGCGTTGATGTGCAGCCCCAGCGCCGCCGACCACGGCGAGCCGTCTTTCACGAAGCTCATCTGCCTGCCGTCCCACGCGAACAGCCAAGGGCACGACCCTTTCAGACGCTGCGTGGCCAGAATCTCCTGCCCCGCTTTCAGCTCGAATTCGCCCTGCACCACGCCGTTCGGCCAGGTAATCCGCGCCACATCCACGCCCGTGTGATCGCCCAGCCCGAAATGCACCAACGGCGACGCGATGGGCTGTTTCTCGGTTAGCAATCCGGCGCGCACCTCGATCTCCCCGCCGATCCCGAACGAATTGATACGCTGATCTCCGCTCGCCTTCGCCGCCCGCAAGCGAATATCCTGCCAGCCGTAATTCCTGCTGCCGTGATTGATCAGCTTCACCGCCTTGCCGGAACGATCCAGTCCGATCAGGTCGAGCCGGCCGTCGCCGTCGATGTCCGCCACGATCGGCGAGATCGCGTTCGCCGCGATTTTCTGATAATGGCCGCCGTCCGCCAGAAATATCTGGCCGTCCCCCACCAGCAGGTCGATGGCGCCGTTGTTGTCGAAGTCCGCCGCGGTCAGCGCCGGCGAGCCCCCGGCATCCGCCTTCACAACATCGCCGGAATCCTTGTCGGAAAACCGGACCACCGCGCCGTCTTCCCGCAGCAGCACGAAATCCATGAGCCCGTCGTGATTGATGTCCGCTGCCGTTACGGCCCGAAAACGCCCATCCAGTCCCGCGCGCGGCCGGTACTGTCCCAGCCGCTCGTTGGTAAACACGTGCAACCCCTCGCCTGCATCGAGAATCGCCACGTCCGGCACGCCATCGCCATCGAGGTCCGCGCTGGCGAACGCCTTCAAACCGTTCACCCCCCCGAAAGGATGGATCACCGCGAACGTTTCGTCGCCGTTATTGCGCAGCACGATCGGCTCGCCGCTGTCCGCACCGAGCACGATATCCAGATCGCCGTCGAGATCGCTATCGAAAGCCCACGCGCCTGTATAGGCGCCGTGCAGGATGTTCGCCGGCAAGTGTGTCCGCGCGGTGATGTCGGTGAAGTGCTCGGGATCCTGCTGCTCGTAGAAAGTGAGCCCGGCCGTGCCCGCGAAAACCAGGTCGGTCTTGAAATCGTAATTCAGGTCGATGCCGAGGACGGCTTTCGGCCTGCCGGGAAGCGAAAAACCCGGCCCGTGCACCGCGGCATCCGTGGCGAAGAGGATGGTCGCAGGGCCTCTGTCGTCGAGCGGTATGGCCGCCAGCGGCAAGCCATCCATCGGCTTGGCTTCGAAGTTCAGGGCGAGATCCGCCGCAGCAGGTTCCGGCGAGGGCGCCGGCAACTTCAGGAACCGAACGAACGGATCGCTGACGAATGTGGTCGGCGTTTTTACCTCGTTCAGGCTCTTGCGATAGTCCGGCACGCGGGCGAGGGAATTGCGCAGGTACATCACGCGAATCGCCGCCATTTTTGGGTTCGTTCCCCCGGCCGCCTCGCGCAGGGCATCCATCTGCTCCCGCACTTCCGCCGGCCAGCCGGCCGACGCCTGCGCCAGCTTGCCCACACAGCTCGCCAAAGCTCCGCCATCACCCGTCTTCGCCGCCAGCCGCGCCACTTCCAGCAGCACCGCGACATTATCGGGATGCCGATCGAGCAGCTTGGCGAAGAGCTTTTCCGCGTCGGTGTCGCTCGTGGGCTTGCCTTCGCGCTCCGTCTCCTCGGCCAGCGAAAACTGCGCCTTGGCGTTTTGAGGATCGAGCTGGACCGCCCTCCTCAGGTGCGCGATGGCTTCCGGCAGCTTGCCGCGCCGGTCTTCGATCGTCCCCAGCAGCGCCTCGATCGCGCTATCGTTCGGGGCCAGTTGCCGCGCCCGTTCCACGCTCTCGAATGCCGCATCGAAGTTCTGCTGCCGGGCCGATAAGAGTCCGAGATCGGCCCAACTGGCCGGTTCACCCGGAGCGATCCGGGCAGCGAGATGCAGCTTTTCCTGCGCGCGGACATCGTCACCGCTCTGCAATGCCGCGACGCCAACCGAAAAGGCGGTCACTACTTCGCCGTATTGCGGGGATTCCTTGCCAGGCAAACCGGAATGGCGGCAGGCACTGCTGTAAACGAAGGCAGCTAAAAGAGGGGCAGCGAGGCTCCACGTAATCCGGCGGAACGTCATTACGCAAAAATGTCCTGTTCCGACATCTTCGGAGTGTGACAGGCGCCGCTTGGAGCGGTCAATAATCGATTCCTATTACGGTTCGAGTATGATGAGCTTCGTGAAGCGGTCTTCCAGCGAACTGGTTTGGCCGGCCGCGTGTGCCGCGATTCTGGTTTGGAAGTTGTTCCTGCCGGGATTCATAGGGATGGCGGACAACGGCGACTTTGGAAAAGTCGCCGGGCCGTTGTGCGTGGCGAGCGCGGAGCCGGAGCGCGAAAACTTCTTTCACGCGCTTTATCTGCGGCGGCCGGCGAATTGCATCGCGGCGCCCGCCCCCACTTCTGAACTGGCGTTGGCGGGACTCGCGTCCGGGCTCGCAGAGGCTTCCAGTCACCGGAGGAGGTTCGATATATGATGGCTGGGCGCGATCCATGCGCTGATCTTCCTTGCCATCTACTTCGCGCGGCGGCCGGCGAAGGCGATTGTGGGCACGCAGGCGCCCGATGACGCGATCGATGACGCCAGTCAGGCTGTCACCTATTCGGGAAAATGGCGAGCGGGAGCGTTCGGGTCGGCTCTTAGCGGAACGGTCACGTTTACGGATGCGGCCGGGGCGCGGCTCGCTGCTCGTTTCGGGCCACGATCGACCTCTACGCGCGGCAGATAGTGTGGCAGGCCAGCAACGCCTTCCGTGATCTGAAGGCGGGACCGCATCAAGTGGAAATACGGGGCACCGCCCCACCAGGCGGATTGCAGCGGCAGCTTCGTATCGACGCGTTCGCGGTCCGTTAGCTTAAGCTGTGCCGCTAATTCTCCGAGCGGCGCCGGCGGACGAGCCAAGGCTCAATGGCGCCCGGATTCTCGAGGATCTCGTTCTCGAGTTCCGTGAACTGGCCTTCAATGATGGCCCGTTCGATGTCCGCACCCAAAGTTTCATCCCCGGTTTGGATGCGCTTTTTCTCGATGAGAGCCAGGATCGCCTCTGAGAGTTCCATACGATTCTTCGTATCGCCCATATCCCGACCTCCTGTCTAGAAAGACGCCGAAGTAGGCGAAAAGTTTCACCAGGCGCTTCCAAAAGAGTACTGTCGGAGCATTACTTCGGGCAAATTAGAGTAATAAGCGCCGGTATAACTCCTCGTAACGCGACATCATGTGGTCCAGCCCGTAGCTGTTCAGCGCCACAGCGCGCGCCTTGGCGCCGCGCTCGCGCAGATCGGAGCAGTTCATCGCCTCCAGCATGGCCTGCGCCAGCGCCGCGGCATCTCCAGGCCCGCAAAACCACGCCGATTCCGGCCGCGCAATTTCGGGAATGCCTCCCACGTTTGTGGTGACAATCGGCAGGCCGGCGGCCATCGCTTCCAGGATCACCAGCGGGAGGCCTTCGTTCACCGAAGAGAAGACAAAAACGTCAAGGTTGTGTAATGTTTCGGACGAATTGGCGGTGCGCCCTTCCAGCCGCGCTTTCCCCTCCAGCCCCAGCCGCGCGATTTGCGCGGCGAGATCGCCCTGCAACGCGCCATACCCATAAATACTCAACTCCGCACCGGGCGCGGACGGCAACACGCGGGCGAAGGCGTCGAGCAGGATGGAGTGGCCCTTCGCCGGCACCAGGCGCCCGATGGTTCCGAAGCGAAAACGCGGCCCGTGGCTCCCCGGCGCCGCCGGATGGTCCTGAAAACCGGCCAGCGGAATTCCGTTCAGAATCACCGAACACTTCTCCGGCGGATAACCGAGCCTGTTTTCCAGCCCCCGCCGCACGAAATCGCAGACGAAGACGACGTGGCTGGTGAGCGGCCTTACCCATCGGAAATACCGTTCCTGATAGGGCAGATCCTTCGATGTGGTCACGCTGTGACGCGTGTTGACCACCACCGGCACGCCGGCCAGGCGCGCGGCCAGTGCGGCGTAATGGTGAACTCCGGGATTGTGTCCGTGGATGATCTCCGCGCCATCCGCGCGCAGGCGCTTGCCCATGGCCAACACGGCCGCCATCGAGAATCCACGCGCTTTCTGAAAGGGCACCACGGGAATGCCGGCGGCTTTCACGGGTTCGGCCAGCGGACCCGCGCCATACAAGCAGTAGACCGTCACCTGGTGCCCGGCCTTCCGCTGCGCCAGCGCCAAATCGACGGCCAGCCGCTCCAGGCCCCCGAGTTCCAGATCTTCGACTAATTGGACGATGCGCACAGCCCGGCTATCTCATGGAAGCATTCCATCCACCACCGCGATGGTCTCGGCGAAACGCGCGTCCCAGCTTACCCCCTTCACGCGGTCCATCCTCTTCCGGCGCAGTTCGGGCGTCTCTTCCGCCAGTGCCCGTTCGATCGCCGCCAGGTAAGCCTCTTGGTTCTCCGCCAGGTACACGACCTCCCCGAAAGCGCTGGTCTCGGGCGTCACCACCGATACCACCGGTTTGCCCGTGGCCAGGTATTCGCGCAGCTTCAGCGGGTTCGAGTGCCTGGTCTGCCGGATCACCTGATGGGCATAAATCGCCACATCGAACGCCGCCGCCCAGTGTGGCAGCTCCTCGTACGGGCGCGGACCGGCAAAAATCACATTCGAAAAGCCGCGCAAACGGCTTACATCCGCGGCAATCAGTCCGATGAACAGGAATGTCCATTGCGGGCGCGACCCGGCCAGATACGCCAGTAAATCGTAATCCAGAAACTCGCCGACGGTGCCGAAATATCCGATCACAGGATGCCGCAGGCCACGCACCTCCTCGGCGGCCTGAGTCGCCGGGTCGGCAGCCTGCGAAAATAACTCGAAATCCACGCCGTGCGGTGCAAAGTGGATGTTCGAATTGAGCGCGCGCTTGGCCTCCAGGATTGCGCGCGGCGCCACGAACACCACGTCCGCCCGGCGCGTCAGATCGTCGTCGAGCGCCTGGATCGCAACCGGGTCCATGCCAGGATACGAAGCGTAGTCGTCGATGCAGTAATACACCGTCAGGTTCTCGCCCAGGCGCTTCGCCAGCGGGCCGGGATGCGGCACCACGAACCACGAAATCCGCTGCCCGAAGCCGATACGGCGCATGGCGCGGCGCACCAGATATGCGCCCAGCCGGCGATTCAGCGCGTCCATCATGGGCAGTTTCCGAAAAGGAATTTGCGGAACCGTCGCCACATAAAACCGCTCTCCCACTTTTTGCGGCGGCTCGAGCGCGCGCGCCAGCTTCCGCCACAACTTGCGCACGTCGCGCGGACTCTTGCCCGGAGCGCGGCTTCCGGGCGTTTCCACGTACAGTACCGGAACCATCTTTCCCAGCCGCCGCGCGATGTGGTGGCTGCTGGTGCGATTCTCCGCGAACCAGTCGTTGCCGAAATAAACGATGGAATAGTCGCGCAGGCCGCTCATGGGCTTTCGAATTGTAGCAGGGTTCGTTGTAACCTGAAGATTCGTTTGGCATGACGCATGCGGATCACGGTCGTCACATCGTACTTTCCGACCTCGGCGCGCCCCTATGGCGGTAACTCCGCCTTTCAGACATTACGGCATCTCAAGCCTAACGCCTCCATTGCGGTTGTCTCGCCCCAGGAACATTACCCGGACATCCCGTTTCTCAAACCGGCGCGATACGAACCGGTCGACACCGCCTGGCAGCCGCCGGACTTCGAAACCACCTATGTCACCTATCCCGTGGTCCCCATTCTTTCGCGCCCGTTCAACGGGCCCATCTGCGCCAAAATCCTGTTGCCCCACGTCCGCATGACCCACCCCGATCTCATCCTGAATTACTGGCTCTACCCCGATGGCTACGCCGCCGTGCGCATCGCCCGCGAATTGCGCGTGCCGGTGGTGGTCGGGGCTATCGGGTCGGACATTCGCACCCGCAACGACCCCTTCACCATCCGGCTGGTGCGCGAAACCATGCTCGGCGCCAATGCCATCATCACCGTCAGCGAGGAACTTCGGCAGCAGGCCCTTACACAAGGTGTGCCGGGAGAGAAAATCACGGCCATCCTCAACGGCTGCGATACCGCCATCTTCCACCCCGGCGACCGCGCCGCCGCCCGCCGCGAAACCTGCTGCGAGACCTCCGCCGAACTCCTGGTTTATGCCGGCAATCTATTGGTAACCAAGGGCTTGGATGAATTGCTCGAGGCCTTTATCACGCTCGCGAAATCCCGGCCGGCATTGCGCTTGGCAATGGTCGGGCAGGGCCCGTTTCGCGACAGCCTGGCGCGCCGCGCCGCGCTCGCCGGAATGGAAAAGCGCGTCCTTCTGCCGGGCCGCGCGGACGCCGCCGGCGTCGCCAACTGGATGCGCGCGGCGGACATTTTCTGCCTCCCCAGCTATTCCGAAGGATGCCCCAACGTGTTGGTGGAAGCCCTGGCCTGCGGCTGTCCGGTGGTGGCGACCAATGTCGGCGGCATCCCGGAATTAGTGAAGAAAGGCTGCGGCCTGCTGGTGCCGCCGCGCGATCCCGCCGCCCTCCGCCTGGGCCTCGAGAAAGCCCTGTCCAGGCAGTGGGACCGCGCCAAAATCGCACGTGCCGCTACGCGCAGTTGGGACACCGTCGCCGCGGAAACTCTCGCGGTTTGCCGCAAAGCCCTTCAAACCTAATAGCTCGAAAGGGCTATTCGCGGTCGGGCCTTCCCCGACTCCGGTTTGGTTCGACCCGTTTCATATTTGTATAGCACGGAGTATCAAACTGCTAAGGGAACTGCGTGGGATGTACCGATTTCGATTAAAACTTTCGACGGTGGGCGTCTCTCATGCGAACGACGGGAGAAAGACTGCACAAGTAATCCCCCAGGGTGCCGAACTCATGACGGGCGATGCTGATGTCGAGGACCCCTCCGCCAACGGGCGAAAGCTTGTCAGCGTGGTTTGGGAAGGAAGATCGCTGGGAATCTTCCTGGTGGATCTTCTGGAACGCGCCGAAAGGGTCCGGCATGCCGGAGGATAATTTCGGCCGCCTGTCCCCCTGTGGCTCTCCACAGGTTCGTTTTCGAAATGAAGGAGCCTTACCTGACATGGCAAAACCAAAACTCCTGATGGCGGACGACCACGAGCTTCTCCTCGACGGTCTCAGGCGTCTGCTCGAAACTGATTTCGATATCGTGGGCTCGGCTCGGGACGGCCGGGAAGCGGTGGTGCTATACGAACAACTTCGCCCGGATGTCCTGCTGCTCGATATCGGCATGCCGGGGCTGAACGGAATTGAGGCCACCCGTCAAATTAAACGATCGTTTCCCGATGCCCGCGTGATTTTCGTGACCATGCAGACCGATCGTGTGTACCTCGAAGAGGCTTTTCGCGCCGGCGCTTCCGGTTTCGTGGTGAAACAGGCGGCGGCCAGCGAGTTGATCGAAGCCATTCGTATGGTTCTGCTCGGGCGTCGATATGTCAGCGGCCGGCTTACGGCAGCCGCGGGATCTTCCCAGACATTCGAAACGGATTTCGGTTCGGATCCGCATTTCGGCGGAAAACTGACCCCACGCCAGCGCGAGGTGCTGCAACTCGTGGCGGAGGGAAGGTCGATGAAGGAAATCGCCCGAACTCTCGGGATTTCCGTTCGCACGGTGGAATTCCACAAGAATGGCCTGATTCAGCAATTAGGCCTGCGCACCGTCGCCGAACTCACCCGCTACGCCATCGATCAGCGCATCACCCTCTAACACGCAGCCCCGCAGACGCGGCGCCGCCATGGTGCTCCTCGTCTCACACCCGCCCGCCATACGGCCCGAATCGCACCGACACGGACCTCCGCTGCATAGCAAACTGGCAACCGGAGGGGTAGAAATGAAGTTCGAAAGCCTGCATCAACTGTACCTGATGGAATTACGGGACTTATATGACGCGGAAAAACGCATTGTAAAAGCTCTGCCCAGAGTCATCGAAAATACGACATCGCCGGATTTGCAGACGGCATTATCGAATCACCTGCAAGAAACTAAGGGGCATGTGACACGCCTCGAGCAGGTGTTCAAGCTGCACAATGAGGAGGCCAAAACCGAGACCTGCGACGGCATGAAGGGCATCCTGTCGGAAGGTGAAGATATTCTGGGGCACGACGAAAATCCCGAAGTCCGCGACGCTGGCATCATAGCGGCGTGCCAGAAAGTGGAGCACTACGAAATTGCCTCTTATGGCACCGTGCGCAAGTGGGCTGAGCAGATGGGACACACCAAGGCCGTTCAGCTCTTACAACAGACTCTCGACGAGGAAAAAACCGCCGACAGGAAGTTGACCGAGATCGGTGAGAAATTGAATCCCCAATCGGTCCGCCACGCGGGGTAAGACTTGTAGGGGCGGCCATATGATCGGCCGCCCCTCGTTTTCTATTGCAGCATCATCATCGGGTGCAGACGCCGCGCGTTGTCGCAACTGCGCAGCTTCTGCAGCGCCGCCGCCTCGATCTGGCGAATCCTCTCGCGCGTCAACCCGAAGCTCTGGCCGATCTCCTCCAGCGTATATTCCCGGTCGAACCCGATTCCGAAGCGCATCCGCAGCACGCGCTCTTCATTGGGCGGAAGCATGCGAAGTACACCCGCGGTTTCGTCTTCCATATCGTGTGCCATCAGCGGATCGATGATCGAACCGGCAGCCCGCCCCACCAGCAGATCGCCCAGCACCGATTCGCCATCGCTGCCCACCGGCAGATCGAGCGACACCGGATCGCGCGCGATGGTGCGCAGTTGCTGCACCTTGTCGGCCGTGGTTTCCAGCCGGTGCGCGATTTCTTCGTTCTTCGGATTGCGCCCCAGTTCCTTTTCCAGATCGCGCGCCGCGCGCAGGAATTTGCTGAGGCTTTCGTTCATGTGTACCGGAATGCGGATCGTGCGCGATTGATCGGCAATCGCGCGCGTCACCGCCTGCCGGATCCACCACGTCGCGTAGGTCGAAAACTTGAAGCCGCGATGATAATCGAACTTGTCCGCCGCGCGCATCAGGCCGATGTTGCCTTCCTGAATCAAGTCGAGCAGGTGCAAGCCGCGATTGACGTACTTCTTCGCCACCGAAACCACCAGGCGAAGATTTGCCTCCACCAGAGCCGCTTTGGCAGCCTCGGCTTCCGCTTCGCCGCGCCATGCGGCTAGCAGCCAGCGATGCATGCGGGCAGGAGCCACTCCGTCATGCTGCTTCTTATCCTTGGCTGCTTTCTCCAATTCCGTCCGAAAGAACTTCCACTGCTCCGGACGGAATGGGATCTGCCGAACTTCCTGCGAGCAGCGCACGCGCAGCCGCACGATCTCGCGGTTCAATTTCGCCCGTAGATTGGTATGCCGCTGGGGAGTCGCCGCCAGCTTGGCTTCCATATCGTGCAAACGCTGGTACATCCGCGCAAAGCGCGAAAGTCGCCGCACCACATCGTTGCGCATGGCGTCGCGAACGTCGTCGTCCACGCTGTTGTATTCTACAAACTCGTCGATGAGGCTCTTGTCGCGGCGAACCATGTCGTAGAATTCCGAGGCTCGGCGCCACACCAGGGGCGCACGCGAAATCGCCTTATGCATCAATAGCTTACCGCGCTCCATCCGAGTCGCCAGGGCAATCTCGCCCTGCCGGCTGAGCAAGCGGACCGCGCCCATCTCGCGCAAATACACCCGCACCGGGTCGTCGGTCGATATATCTTTACTGGGTTCCTGCTCCGGGAACTCGGCGTCCTGTATCTCGACCGTATCTTCCACGGCGATCGCAGCGCCGCCAAGGGCGTCATGCGCCCAATAGTCTTCGAATCGCTCCATCTTCCCTCCAACCGGCCCTCCGGCACCGCTATTATATTGATTTAAGATTAGTTACCCTTACGGGTGCCAGATTCTTAAGAGGACTTTCCTATCTCATTGGATGCGGCCCAGACGTACTGGGTTGCACTTGCGAGAGGCGCTCCGGGAAGGTTACCGAGCCTGATAGAACGCCTTCAGAACCGCAGTATTAGATGCCGTCTTTCCAGGATACCGCAGAAGCTCGCGCCTGACTACTCCGGAACTCTGCTACTGCTGGTATAACGGAGGCAGTCATGAAAACGCTGACCTTCGCCCTCCCATTCCTGCTGGTGCCGATCTTATCCGCGGCCGGCCCGGTCGAGGTGCGCACCAACGCCTCATCTATCGTGCTGGCAAACGACTTCCTGGAGCGCACCATCTCCATCGCCGATGGCGACATCGGCACGCGGCAGTTTGTGAACAAAATCACGAATCGCTCCTATGCCTTGCGCGGGAAAGAATTCGAGGTGAAATTCGATTCCGAGCGCGTGGGCTACGACTTCGGCGACGAAAATCCCCGCGCCTTGACCGCCGAGGGCGCTCGCGTGGCCAGCCACGATGTCACGGACACGCCCGGTGGCGGCAAGCGCGTCACGCTGCACCTGGCCGGAACCCGCCCAGCCATCGATCTGGTCTACGAGCTCAATCCCGCCGATTTCTTCACCCGCCAGTGGCTGCACGTCGCCAAACCGCAGCGCGGAACCCTATTTCTCGAATGGGTAGCCCCGGCCAGCAACCAATGGGGCGTGCCGCGATTCACGCTCGGCGGTTTCGGGCAGCCGCTGTTCGCCGAAGACCTGTTCCTCGGCCTGGAATACCCCACCGGCATCAACTCCGCGGATGGTGCGGACGTCAGGCTCGGCGGCAACGTCGGGCTCGATATTCCCGACGGCGGATACACCAGCGAACCGGCAGTCATCGGCGTGGCGCCCGCGGGCATGGTTCACCGGCAATTCCTGGATTACGTTTCGCGCATGCGCGTCGCGCCGGTGCGTCCCTACCTGCTTTACAACACCTGGTACGACCTCCAGCGCCTCGCCATGAATCATGACAACACGCTGGAGCGCGTGCCCACTTTCCAGAAGCTCCTGCTCGGCAAGTACGGCCTGCATCTCGATTCCTTCGTGCTCGACGATGGCTGGGACGACATGCACAAGCTCTGGCAGATCGACCAGCAGCGCTTCCCCGGCGGCTTCACCGATCTCGTCAACGCGCTCAAGACTATCGACAGCCATCTCGGCATCTGGTTCGGGCCGATCGGCGGCTACGACCAGCGCAAAGTCCGCATCGCCACAGGCAAGGCCGATGGCATGGAGATCAGCACCAACGGCCAATTCTTCTGCACCGCCGGCAGGAATTACAGCCGGTACTTCGCCGACACGCTGCTGAAATACGAAAAGGAGTACGGCATCAATTATTTCAAGCTCGACGGCATCGTATTCGGATGCAACGCGCCCGATCACGGCCATCCGCAGGGAGTCTATTCGGATGAAGCCACGGCGCGCACGTTCATCGATCTGCTCGGCAAGCTGCGCGCGCAGGATCCCAAGGTGTTCCTGAATATCACCACCAGCATCTGGCTGAGTCCGTGGTGGCTGAAATACGCCGATACCGTGTGGATGGGCGGCGAGGACTCCGGCTATCTGCCGTCGGTGCCGACCATGGCGGAGCGCCAGAGCGCCATCAGTTACCGCGATTCGGTGCTCTACGACGATTTCGTCAAGCACAAGGCGCAATTCCCGATTTCATCACTGATGACGCACGGAATTATTAAGGGGAAGGCCAACATGCTCGGCGGCGAGAAGGAGGATATCGAGGACTGGCGCGACGAGGTGGTGCACTATTACAGCGTCGGGAACATGATGTACGAGCTCTACATTTCGCCCGAGATTCTGTCGCCGGAGGAGATGGACGTCCTCGGCAACGTGACGAAATGGGCGGAGGCCAATGCCCACCCGCTGCTCGATAACACCACGATGGTCGGCGGCGATCCCGCGCAGCGCGAGCCATACGGGTATGTGCACTCGAACGCGGAGAAATCGATCATCACGCTGCGGAATCCCTTCGTCCGGCCGCGGACGATGAAGTTGAAGATTGACGAGGAGAATGGGTTCACGAAGTTTGAGGGGATCGCAAGGGCGGACCTCGTCTACCCGGAAGAGCATCTGGTTGCCTTTCCGGTCAAGTTCGGCGACAGCCTGACGTTCGATCTCGATTCCTACCAGGAAATCGTCGTCGAGATGCGCCCATTCCCGCATCCACTGGCGTTCCCGCCGCCGGTCCTGGGCGATCCCATTACATACCGGCCGGCCGCCCTATTAACGGTGGCGCCCGGGATGAAAATTACCACTTCTATCGACGTGCCTGCCGACAATCGACAAGCGCGACTCGCGGTGCTCCTCGAGCCCGACCAGGAAGTCAAAGGGTTAAAGGCCGACGCTTCCGATCTCGGGAAACCGCTGCCGCTCTCCGTCGAGAACGGCGGCCATGGGGTCTGGTATTGGTACTGGGCCGATCTCGCGCCCGGCCAACACGCCATCGAGATGAGCTTCCACTCCCATCCGCCGGGCCATATCTCCGTCTGGCTGATGACGCGCCGCACCACTTTCCGGCAGACGTCGTCCCAACCCGGCATGCTGCCGGCCAATAATGGCATCGCCCGCGCCACTCACCTCCTTCTCGAGGAAACCATCCGATGAAACGACGTGAATTCCTTGCCGGCGCTCTCGCCTTGCCCGCCCTCGCGCAGCAAAAGACGCGTTCGTTCACCACCAGCGGCGATCAGTTCCTTCTCGACGGCCAGCCCTTCGTCCTCCGCTCCGGCGAGATGCATTATCCGCGCGTTCCTCGTCCCTACTGGCGCGACCGCATGCGCAAAATGCGCGCCATGGGCCTGAACACCCTTTGCACCTACGTCTTCTGGGACCTCCACGAGCCGCAGCAGGGCAAGTTCGATTTCTCCGGCAATCTCGATATCGCCGAATACGTCCGCAACGCGCAGGCGGAGGGCCTTTACGTCCTCCTCCGCCCCGGTCCCTACATCTGCACCGAATGGGATTTCGGCGGGTTGCCCTGGTGGCTGCTGGCGAGCGATATCAAAGTCCGCAGCGCTGATCCGAAATTCCTGCGCGCCGCCACGTTCTACATGACCGAAGTCGGCAAGCAGCTCGCGCCGCTCCAGATTCATCGCGGCGGACCGATCCTCATGGTGCAAGTCGAAAACGAGTACGGCTCCTTCGGTCACGACCACGATTACATGGGCGCCGTCCGTCATATGATCCGCGACGCCGGCTTCGATTGCCAGCTTTACACCTCCGATGGGTCGGACAAGTCGAACCTCGCGGGCGGCACGCTCGATGGCGTGGTGTCAGTGATCAACTTCGGCGATGGCAGCGATCCCCAACGCGAATTCGCCAATTTGGCTTCGTTCCGGCAAAATCAGCCGCGCATGAACGGCGAATTCTGGTACGGCTGGTTCGACCACTGGGGCGAACGCCACCACACCAGCCCCGCCGCGCGGGGCGCCGAACATGTCGATTGGATGCTTTCGCGCGGCATCTCCGTCAACCTCTATATGGCGCACGGCGGCAGCACCTTCGGTTACATGGCCGGCGCCAATTTCGACCGCGCCTACCAGCCCGACATCTCCGCCTACGACTACGACGCCCCTATCGACGAGGCCGGCCGTCCCAACGCCAAATTCCAGGCCATGCGCGACGTCCTGCGCAAGCATCTCGCTTCCGGCGAGCGACTTCCGGAACTCCCGGCGCCGCTGCCCATGGTCGCCATCTCCAAATTCGACCTTCCGGAATGTGCGCCACTCGTCGCAAACCTGCACAAAACTGCACAATCCGGTCCCCCCAGGAGCATGGAAGACCTCGGCCAGGGTTTTGGGTTCGTTCTGTACCGCCACCGCCCCGCTCAAGCCGCCAGCGGGACCCTCCAGATCGGGGAAGTCCGAGACTTCGCCGTTGTCCGCGGCACTTACCTCGATCGCCGCCTCAAGCAGAACACCGTGGAAGTCGATCTCGTCCCCGGCCAACCGCTGGACATCCTCGTGGAAGCCATGGGCCGCGTCAATTTCGGCCCCCAACTGGTCAGCGACCGCAAAGGAATCATCGGCAAAGTCACCTTAAACGGCGAGGAGATCAAAGAGTGGGAACATTACTCGCTCCCGCTCGACGATCCCGGCCAGTGGCCCTTCGCCCGCACGCCCGTCAAGGGTCCGGCGCTGTATCGCGGCACGTTCCATCTGGACAAAGTCGGCGACACCTTCCTCGATTGCCGCGGATGGGGCAAAGGACTCGTCTGGATCAACGGCCACAATCTCGGACGCTACTGGAAAATCGGCCCCCAGCAGACCCTGTTCGTCCCCGCGCCCTGGCTGAAACCGGGCGCGAACGAGGCTATCGTGCTCGATCTGCTGGAGAACCCGTCCCGGACGCTCGCATCGCACACCGACCCGATATACGAGACGCCTGGCACGCCGCCTGCACGTTAGCTTGGCAGAGCCCGGCTAAATGCAGGAATCGAGATGCCGACCTGTGCGTGATTGGTGTCGCTGCGCCTCACTAATTGTGGCGATCTGCACCAGCGCCCATGGGGCCGGCACGAATTTCAGCGCCGCGCTCGGCGGTTCGGGCGACGATTACGCCAATGCCGTGGCGACCGATGCCGCCGGTAACATTTATATAGCGGGCCAGACCAATTCGACCGTCACTGCCGGCGCATTCCAGACATCGATCGGCGGCGCGGCGCTGAGCAGCCTCGCCATGGTGGCCACCGACGCAGGCGGGCGCGGCAATTTTCATCAGCCAACGATGAAGACACTTCAAAGGCGCCAACCGAACACTGGTGCTTTCCAGGGAACCCATGAGATTCAAGATCATCTTTCTATTGGCGCTCGCCGGTACGGCGCACGCGACCGGCACAATTTTCTCCACGCTGCTGAGCGGCATCGGGCAGGATTACGCCGGAGCGGTAACATCTGACGCGAACGGCAACACCTACGTTGCCGGCGAGACCTACTCGAAAGACTTTCCCGTTACCGCCGGCGCATACCAGACCGTTTTCGGCCAAACCGCCGATGCCTTCGTCGCCAAGCTCGGACCGGACGGCAAAATCGTCTGGGCCACCTTTCTCGGAGGAATCCTCACCGACGCTGCCACCGGCATCGCGCTCGATAGCGCCGGCAACGTATGGGTGGCCGGCTGGACCGTCTCGCCGGATTTCCCGGTAGTCAACCCGATTCAAGGGGCGCCGGCCGACGGGTACGCCGCATTCGTCGCCGAATTCGACCCCACCGGTTCCAAGCTGCTCTTTTCCACCTGTCTCGGCGGCCAGACCAACAGCAGTGGATTCGGCATCGCGGTGGATGCCGGCGGGAATGCATATGTCGCCACCAATACGAGTTCGGCCGCCGGATTCCCCGGCCTGCAGAACCCCCCCGGCCAGGGCGGAATCGTAGTGAGCAAGATCTCGCCCAAGGGCACGCTGGTCTATTCCTTCTTCCATCCCGGCGGCACGGCGCAGGCCATCGCGATCGATTCCTTAGGCGCGGCATACGTCGCGGGATCGACTGAAATGGTGGATTACAACGCGGCCCTGGAGACGTTTCAGAACCCTGGTAGTCAACTCGCCCTTGCCTTCAAGATTTCGCCCGATGGATCGGCCAAGGTCTACGAAAAAACCTTCGGCGGCAGCACGGAGTCTTTCGCGCAAACCATCGCGGTGGACAGCGCGGGCGAAGCGTGGGTCGGCGGCGGCACGGCCTCGGCCGATTTCCCGCTCGTCAAGCCGTTGCAGAGCACGTCAGGCGCTCTGCCGCTCGAGGAGAGCACCGATGGCGGCGCCACCTGGACGGGAGTGGACGCCCTGCCTTTCGCCCTGCCGGAGATGATGGCTGTCGATCCCACCACTCCGGCCACGTTATACGAAGCCACCGCCGATCTCGGCATCTTCAAAAGCATCAACGGCGGCGTGGACTGGACGCAAGCCAACAGCGGCATCGCTTCCACCAATACGCAGGCCGTCACGGTTGACCCCGCGAGTCCTCAGATTGTGTACGCAGCCTCGGCGACCACACTTTACAAATCCATCGGCGGCGCCGCCACCTGGACCACCATCGATACCCCCGGCTATCCCATTACGCAGATTCTGGTCGATCCGCAGAACGACAAGAACGTCTATACCGTGTGCACCAACACCGGACCGGGGTACAAAGTCTTCTTCCGCAAAAGTACCGATGGCGGCCAGAGCTGGGCGAATATCAGCTTCCCGCAATCGGGAGGCGTGGCGGCGGTGGCGCTCGATCCGCACGTGAGCGGCGTGATCGTGGCCCTCTCCACCGAAGTGATCACGTTTGGCGGTATTAGCGGCACGATCGTCCCTTCGTATCTCTATCGTTCGACCGACGGCGGCAACACCTGGACTCAGAGCCAAGCTGTGCCGGCAACATCCGGACTGATTGCCGACGGCTCGACCACCCCGACTACGTATTACAACGGCCTCACGCTGCGCAGCACCGATGGCGGCATTACCTGGTCGCCACTGCCATCGCCGCCGGCAAACACGGCGAACAGCTATCCTCCCGCGATGGCAGTGGACTCCAGCGGCACAGTCTATGCCGGCGTCACCTCGGGCTTCTACGTCTCGCACGATCACGGCACGACGTGGACCCAGGTTGCGGCCTCCGATCCCGTGACTTACAACCTCACCGCGGCTGGGTCTACGCTGTTCACCGCGGTCAACCAGGTCGCGACGGGCGGATTCGTCTCCAAGCTGAGCGCCGACGGTTCGAGTTTCCTATTCTCCACCTACCTGAGCGCGCATGCCACGCTCGCCGTTCCCAAGATACTCGCGGCGGAGCCGGAGGTCCTGTATCAGGAGAACTGGGTTTCCGGGCTGGCGCTCGACTTCGCCGGCGATGTGGTGGTGGCCGGCGGCACACGCGGCACGGATTTTCCGGTAGTCCTGGCGGCGCAGCCTGCCAATGCGGGCGGCGCGGACGCCTTCGCCGCCACGATTTCGCCCGATGGCAGCCGCTTGCTCAACTCCACTTATTACGGCGGCTCGCAGGACGATGGCGCCCTGGCCGCCGCCGTCGACCGCACCGGCAATCTGATTTTCGCCGGCCAGACCTTTTCCGGCGATTTTCCGGGCGGAGGCGGCTCGCTGCCTTATTCCTACGGCGACGCGGTCGTGGTGAAGCTTGGCACGGGCACGCCGCTGGTCAGCTCCATACTCAACGGCGCGAGTTTCCAGCCGGGCATCGAATCGGGATCGTGGGCGCAGATCACCGGCGCCAATCTCGCCGACACCACGCGCCTCTGGACCAGCGCCGATTTCAACGGCCCCGATCTTCCCACTTCGCTCAGCGGCGTCAGCGTCAGCATCGATGGAAAACCGGCGCCGGTCTATTACATCAGCCCCACCCAGATCAATGTCCAGGTGCCAACGGACAGCACGCTGGGAAATGTCGCGGTTGTGGTCGATAACAACGGCGTCTTCAGCCCTCCCGCCCCGGTGCCGTTGCAGAGCTACGCGCCGGCCTTCTTCACGTGGCTGGTAAATCCTTACGCCATCGCTTCGCGGCTCCCCGATTACGATGCGGTGGGAAGTCCATCCGCACCCGCGCACCCTGGCGACGAGCTCGCGCTGTGGGGCACGGGATTCGGCCCCACTACTCCCATGGCGCCGGCCGGCGTGGAAGTGAGCGGCTTGGATACCACGGTCACCCTGCCAACCGTGACCGTTGGCGGCGTCGAAGTGCAGGTTCTCGGCGCCGCGCTCGCCCCGGGAACTGCTGGTTTGTACCAGATCAATATTCAACTGCCCGCGAACCTGCCAACGGGCACGGTGGCGCTCCAGGCATCCATTGGCGGCGCCACCACGCCTACCGGGACCAGCCTGTTCATTCAATGAAACTCGTGCGGTACAATTGCAAGCTTACGCGTCAGGTTTCCTTCAGGGTTCCTCTTACCATGGGCACCAAGCCACTCATCCTCCTTTCTTTTGTCGCCATCGCCTTCATGGCGCGCGCCGTTTCGAATCCATCCGTCACCGCCGTAGTGAACGGCGCCAGCTTTCAACCCGGTATTGAAGCGGGATCGTGGGTCGCCATTGTCGGCACGAACCTCTCCGACACCACGAACCAGTGGACCGCGGCAGACTTCAACGGGCAAACCGCTCCAACCAGCCTGAGCGGCGTGAGCGTCACTATCGACGGCATTCCGGCTTACATCTGCTTCGTCAGCCCCACTCAGATCAACGTGGTAGCGCCGGCGGACAGCAATACCGGAGCCGTTCCCGTGGTGGTGAACAATAAGGGGCACGCCAGCGCTCCCGCCACCGCGCAGTTGCAGAGTTTCGCCCCCGGACTCTTCATGGCCTCCCCAGGCAACTTCGCCCTGGTCTCGCGCTTGCCGGACAACAGTACCGTGGCCGATCCCTCCGTGGTCAGTGGCGCCGTGGCCGCCGGACCGGGCGATTACGTGGTGGCGTGGGCCACCGGCTTCGGCGTCACCGGTCCCGCATTCCAGGCGGGCGTCACGGTGAGCGGGGCGCCGCCAGTCGCCACTTCGCCTCCGTCGATCTCCGTAGGAGGAATTCCGGCCGCCGCGCTGCTCACTTCCTTGAGCCCGGGCAGTATCGGCGTATACTCGCTGGTCTTCCAGGTTCCCCTGAATGCACCCTCGGGAACGGTGCCGCTACAGATATCGGTAGGCGGCTATCAGGCGCAGGCGGCCATGATCTTCATCGCGGGGCAGTAGACGCCATTTGGCGCCACTGCTGCTTATCCCCCGTCGTAGTCCGGCTCGACCGCCGCGGAAATGGAGGGTTTGCGCGTGCCTCGCCCGAAAAGATGGGGTCGAAATGCCGCGCTCGCTGTGGCCATTTGGAACACGGCAGGCGCGACCGCTGCGTCCGGGTTGGCATACGCAGTGCTGCTCACCGGCAGCAAGGGCGTCAACATCAACGCCGCTGCCGCCGACCCGCAAGGTAACGTCTACGTCGTTGGCACTACGCAGTCTTCCGATTTTCCAGTCACCCCAAACGCCTTGAAGACCCAGATAGACGCCAACGGCGACGCATTCGTTACCAAGTTCTCGCCCACGGGCCAACTTCTCTGGTCGACATTTGTCGGGGGAATGTACGGCGCCAGCGCCAACGCCGTGGCGGTGGATGGCGCGGGTAACGTGGTGGTGGCGGGCGATACCTACTCCCCCGATTTTCCCGTGGTGAACACCTACGAGCCGGTCTTCAACAACGGCGTCACCGAGCCAGTGGGGCAGCAGGACGCCTTTGTCTTCAAGCTCGATCCCACCTTAACCGAGATCCTCTATTCGACCTTCCTCGGCAGTTTCACTTCGGGCACTTCGATGGCGCTCGATTCGAGTGGCGCGGCGTACGTCACCGGAACCCTCAACGCGCACGACCCGCAGCCCTTGGCGGCCACCGCGACGGTCCCGATCGTCACGGTGGGCGGCATGCAAGTGCCGGTCATCAGCTCGGTGATGACCACGGGAACTGTCGGGCTGTATCAAATCGCCATTCAACGTCCCACGAACGTGCCAACAGGCACGCCCGCAATACAAGCCTCAATCAACGGTGCGTCCACCCAGTCCGGCGTGACGCTTTTTGTAGGTGCTCAATGAAGCTGGTTCTCTTTCTCGCTCTTGCCATCGCCGCGGCGGCCTCCACCGTCACCATTCAGCCTTCCCTCAATTCCGCGGTTCTCGGCCAGACCGTCACCTTCACCGCGACCGTCTCGCCCTCGGCCGCTACCGGCGCCGTAACCTTCTTCGATGGCATCACGATCCTTGGCACTGGCCTTATCGCGAACGGACAGGCGACGCTGCGCACCTCGCTCCTCTCCGCCGGGAGCCATAGCGTCTTCGCGTTTTATGGGGGCGGCCAATCGAACGCCGCAGCTGCTTCCCAACGCGTCGCCGTCATCGTCCGATCGCTTCCGGATTTCGGCTTCCGGCCGGTCCCGAGTTCCGCGGGCAACCCGAACAACGACACCATCGTGGTCGCGGATTTTAACAACGACGGCATTCCCGATCTCGCGATCACGGATTGGGAAATACTGGGCCTGGTCAGTGTCCAGCAGGCTGAACTGACAGTCCTTCTGGGAAATGGCGATGGCACGTTTCGCACCACTTTTCACGTGGTAGGCAATGGCATTCCCGCCATCGTGGCAGCCGATCTCAATGGCGACGGCAACGCCGACATCGTGACATTCGGCGGCGTCTATCTCGGCAAGGGCGACGGCACTTTTCAACCGCCGCTCTCACTCGACATCGAGACGTCGGACGCTCAGCAGACCACGCTCGCGATAGCCGATTTCAATGGCGACGGCCGCGCCGACCTCGCCTGGGCGTCTCCCGTGAACGGCCAGACCAGCGGTGTCGTGGGCATCATGCTGGGCAAAGGCGATGGCACCTTTCAGCCGTCCATACAGACAACCATCGCGGCCGGCGGCGTGATCGCGGCCGGCGATTTCAACCACGACGGGCGTGCCGACGTCGCCGTCACCAACGGCGCGAACGGCGCCTATAGCAGCCTCAGCATCCTACTCGGCAACGGCGACGGCACCCTGCAGACGCCCGCCGTCTATCAGCTCACCGCAACTCCTCAGACCATCGTGATTGCCGATTTCAATGGCGATGGCCGGGACGATATCGCCGTGGGCGGGTACGCCGGGGGGCAAAACACCACGCAATCCGATAGCGGCGTCATCAGCGTCCTCATAAGCAATCCCGATGGCAGCTTGCAGCCGGCGATCGCGTATCCCATTCCCGCGCCGGCAACCGACCTGGTGGCAGGGGACTTTAACGGCGATGGACGCATCGATCTCGCCGCGGAGTACGGGCCGGCCGGGTCGGTTGCCGGCGCAGCGCTGTACCTGATGCTGGGCAATGGCGACGGCACGATGCAGAATGCCGTGCTCCAGCCGGGGGCGTGGTTTAGCACGCTCGCGGTGGGCGATTTCAATCGGGATGGCCGCACCGACCTTGCCGCCGTTTCCAATACCGGCAATCTGGACGCCCTGCTCGGAGCCGGTGCCCCGCAAGGCTCGGTCGTCATCACCGATGTTTTGAATGCGGCCAGCTTCACCTCCGCGATCGAAGCCGGCTCGTGGGTGGCGATCATGGGCGAGGACCTCGCCAATACCGCTCGTCTGTGGAAATCCTCCGATTTCAACGGCAACAACCTTCCCACCCAACTCGATGGCGTGAGCGTCACCATCGATGGCATCCCGGCATACGTCGAGTACATCAGCCCCACGCAGATCAATGTGCTGGCGCCGGCCGACCCGGCGACCGGGCCGGTCAACGTGGTGGTCACCAACAACGGCTATTCCAGCGCGCCCGCCACGGCACAATTGCAATCCGTCGCGCCGGCGTTCTTCATTTCGCCCACGTACGATGTGAACGCCTCGGTGATCCCGGGCTACATCCCGGTCACGTCCGCAGCGCCCGCCATGCCCGGCGATCTCGTGGTGCTGTGGTGTACCGGATTCGGCCCGACCATTCCGCCCGATCCCATCGGCGCGATCGTCACCGGCGCACCGGCCACCACGATGACGCCGGTGGTCACCGTCGGCGACATGACTGTGCCGGTCATCAGCTCGGTGATGACTCCTGGGACGGTGGGGCTTTATCAAATCACCATACGGCTGCCGGACAACGTGCCTACCGGGACTCCGGCGATACAGGCGTCCATCGACGGCAAGCAGACCTCGTCCGGCGTGACGCTGTTTGTGGGTGCCGCGGCGGGGACGCCGGCAGTCAAGCTCCAGTCGTCCGCGGCAGCGCCGACCTTGGGGCAATCGGTGACGTTCACCGCGACAGTCTCGCCTTCAGGCGCCGGCAAAGTGACTTTCTTCGACGGAGTCAATCTCCTAGGCATTATCCCCCTGGCGAATGGACAAGCGACGCTCAGCACATCGCTGCTCACCGCCGGCGCGCACTCCATCACGGCGCTGTTTGGCCAGAGCGAGTCGGTGCCGCTGCCGGTCGCGGTCCACGCGTTGCCGGGATCCGGTTTTCAGGCGGTGCAGAGCGGGATCGATTTTCCGGTTGCGCAGACGATCGCGGTCGCCGATTTTAACCACGATGGCATCCCCGATTTAGCAGTGGGCCAAACCACCCCCATCCAGATGGTCGGCGCGGTAATCAGCAACCTGGCTGTGCTGCTCGGGAATGGCGACGGCACGTTCCGTGTCGCCTCTCAACTTCCGGGTTTGGACGATAGCGTCGTGGTGACGGGCGATTTCAACGGCGATGGCATCACCGATCTAGCAACCCCCAGCTACGTCTACCTTGGCAACGGTGACGGGACATTTCACGACGGCATCCCTCTCAACCTCAATTTCAATGGAGCTCTGAACTCTTTGGCGGTAGGCGATTTTAACGGTGATGGAAGAGCCGATCTCGCCTGGTCAGGCCAGGTGAATGGCAGCAGCGCTGGAATGGTCGGGGTCCTGCCCGGCAACGGCGACGGCACATTCGGACCATCCATCAATTCGAACGTCGGGAACGGCGGATCTCTGGCGATTGGCGACTTCAACCACGACGGCATCGCCGATCTTGCCATGACCCAAGGGGCTGGGATCGGCATTCTGCTGGGAAAGGGCGATGGCACATTCCAGACGCCCGCGATTTACAGCTTGAGCTACCCCGCCAACACGCTCGCCATCGCCGATTTCAACGGCGACGGGCGCGACGATGTCGTGGTGGGCGAATACAGTAACGACAGCTCCGGGAATGCCGGTCCTGGCTTCATCGGCGTCTTTTTGAGCAACCCCGATGGGACGCTTCAAAAAACCACCACCATTCAGCTTTCCACCAGCGGTCCCACCACTCTGACGGTGGGCGACTTCAATGGCGACGGGCGCATGGATGTGGCGTATACTCCGTACACGGGCGCGCTCTACACGATCCTGGGGAACGGCGACGGCACATTGCAAAGCCCCGTGGCTGCAGGCGCCACGCTAGCGGGTGCCATGGCGGCCGCCGATTTCAATCGCGACGGCCGCACCGACCTCGCCGGCGGGATCGACGTGGTTCTCGCTCAAGCCCTGCCGCAAGGCTCGGCCGGGATTACCGTCAGGCGACAGTAAGCCCTACCTCGCGTCCGTCCCGATCGCGTAGTACCCCTTGCGCGCCTGCGCCTTCAGGTCTTTATTCGCCAGCTTGATGTCCAGCTTGCGGTACGAGCCGTCCTTCTTGTCGTTGAGCGGCGTGTACCCGATGGAATACTGACTGCGCATTTCGTCCTGCAATTCCTTGAACACCACGTCCAGAGTGTTCTTCCGGTCCACGCGATACACGTGGCCGCCGGTATCGTCGGAGAGCTGATGCAGCGCGCCCGAACCGGCGCCGCCGCCCAGGCTGATTCCCCAACCGCCGCGATTGTAGAACGCCGGATCTTCGTACTCGATGCTGTAGATCACCGCGTCGGCCTTCTGCGCTTCCGCCAGCGCTTCTTTGATCGAGAGCCGGCTGCCTTCGTCCACGCCATCGGTAATCACCACGATTACCTTGCGGCCCACTTCGCCTTTCAGCTTTTCGGTGGCCGCCAGGTAGACCGCGTCGTAGAGCACCGTGCCGCGCGGCTGTCCCACCGTCGGCACCGGGCCCGGCCCGAAACCGCCCACGCCGGAGCTCACCCGCAAATCGCGCATCGCCGAGATCAACAGCCTGGGCGAATTGGTGTAGTCCTGCAAAAGCTCGGCTTCCTCGCCGAATGACATCAGAAACGCTTCGTCCTTCTTGCGCAGCACCTGCGAGAAGAACTGCGCCGCCGCTTCGCGCTCGATCTGGATCAGGTTCCCCTGGCTGGCGCTGACGTCGATCAGCAGGCCGATGGTGAGCGGGAGATCGGTCTCGCGGGTGAAATATTTGATCGGCTGGGGCTTGCCGTCCTCGAAGACGGTGAAGTCCTTCTCCTCCAGGTTGGGAACCAGGGTGTTGTGTTTATCGCGTACCGAGGCCAGAATATTGACCACGTTGACGTCCACCTTGATGGTGGGCAGATCGTCGGGAACTTTCTGATCCTGCTGACTTTGCGGGCTCTGCGCCAGGAGCGCGGTGCCGAGGGCTAATACCACGAAGATTCGCATGCCGGTAAAATATGGACGTATTGCGGCAGCAAGCTGTTTCACCATGAAAGAAGCCATCCAGCACCTCCGTCAAAACGACCCCGTTCTTTCGGAAATCATTCACCGTGTGGGAGATTACGGTATCCAATTCCGCGACCCGGGGTTCGAAACCCTGGTGAAATCGATTGTATACCAGCAGTTGAGCGGGCGTGTGGCCGCGGTGATTTTTGCCCGCCTGCTCAAGGCCGCAGGCGGCCCGCTGACTCCCGAAAACATCCTGAAATTGCGGCCCGCACGGATGCGCGCTGTGGGACTTTCCAAGCAGAAAACGCTATACATCCGCGACCTCGCCCGCCACACGCGCGATGGCCGGGTAATCTTCGAAGATTTAGCCGGTCTGGACGACAACTCCGTCATCGAACGCCTGACGCAGGTAAAGGGCATCGGCGTCTGGACCGCGCACATGTTCCTGATCTTCGCTTTGCGGCGCGCCGATGTCCTGCCCACCGGCGATCTCGGAATCCGCAACGCCATGCGCAAGGCGTACGGCATGGCCCAACTCCCCACTCCCGCTGAAATGGAATCCATGGCCCAGCGCTGGCGCCCCTACTGTTCGGTAGCTAGTTGGTACTTATGGCGCAGTTTGGAAGCCGACGCCAATCTGTAGCTGCGGCATTACACCAAATTAATCTCGACGATTTGTGGTGTTTTTCTGCACAGGAGTTATAATGCGGGCATATTGAGACAATCGGGTATATTTTTCTGCCCGAAGGAGAACCTAATGCGTAGCCTGAAACTGGCGATCCCCGCCGCCATTCTGATGTCCGGATTCGTGCTCTGCACCACCACCACCTATGGCAAGCCGGAATACCAGAAGAAAGAGAATCTGAAGTCGTGCACCGCCTGCCACGCGAAATTGTCGCCGATGCCGACCAAAGACAATCCGAACCTCAACGATCTCGGCACCTGCTACTCGAAGAACGACCATTCGCTCGCGAAATGCAACGTGCCGGCAGGTCTTAAGAAGTCGTAATCAACCGCCCGGGGCGCGGAACCCTCCGATTCCGCAAACCGCTGTTCCGGCGTCGAACACACCCGGGCATCTTTCCCATTCAAATCTTCGTCTTGGAACCGTGCGTGCCACAATGGGGCTAAACACCCATGCTGGCCGACCTTCGTTTTGCCCTCCGAACTTTCCGCCGCAGTCCCGGACTGATTGCCGCCGCGGTGCTCGCCACCGCCCTGGGAGTGGGCGCCAATACCGCCATCTTCAGCGTCATTCAGGCTGTGCTATTGCGTCCGCTACCTTATCGCGATGCCGGGCGCCTGGTGATGATTTGGGACAAGAATCCCGTTTTCAAAGGATTTCTGGCCGAAAGGCTGCCCGTCGCCGGCCGGAACTATCTGGAGTGGAAGCGGCAGGCGAAATCCTTCAGCGGGATGGCTGCCATGCAGTCGCTCCGCGTGCAGCTCACCGGAACCGGGCGGCCGGAAGATCTGGAAGCCGCCCGCATCACGCCCGATTTTCTCGCGGTCTTGGGGCGGGAGCCGGTGTTCGGCCGGAATTTCACGCCGGAGGAAACTGTCGCCGGCAAAGACCAGGTGGCCCTCGTCAGCTACGAGTTTTTCGAGCGGCATTTCGCCGGCGATGCCCACCGTTTGGGCGGCCTCGTTCAAGTCGACGGCAAACCGTACACCGTAGTCGGCGTGCTTCCTCCCGATTTCCACCTTCCTGCCCTTTTTCAAGGCTTCGACGTGCGCCGCCCCGAGATCTGGATGCCGCTGAACACCCACTTCAACGCCGCACAGGAAGGCAGCCGCATCAATTACGTGATCGCGCGCTTGCGCGACGGCGTGCCGCTTCAGCAAGCCCGCGCGGAAATGGCCGTAATCGCTGGTGGGCTCGAAAAGCAATACCCCAAGATCGACACAGGATTTTCCACCAGCGTGTTTCCGCTTTCGGTGGAGGATGTCAGTCCCTCCACCAGCCGCACCGTGCTCGCGCTTCAGGTTGCGGTGGCCTTCGTTTTGTTGATTGCCTGCGCCAACGTCGCCAATCTGCTGCTGGCTCGCTCGGCCGGGCGCGGGCGCGAAATGGCCATCCGCGCCGCGATGGGCGCCACTCGCGGCCGTTTGATGCGCCAGGCGCTGGGTGAGAGCGTGCTGCTGAGCGCCGCCGGTGGGCTGTTGGGGATCCTGCTGGCCGCCGGCGCGATGGCGGGGATCCGCGCGCTGGCTCCCGCGGACAACTATCATTTCCACGAAGTCGGATTGAACTGGACGGTGCTGGCCTTCGGCATTGGAGTCGCGGCGCTGAGCGGGCTGATCTTCGGGCTGGCGCCGGCGATGGGTGCTTCGGCCGGCAATCTACAGGAAACTCTGGCGCAGGACGGGCGTGCCGGGGTGGGACGGAAGACCCGGCGATTGAGCAGCTCGCTGGTGGTCGCCGAGGTGGCGCTGGCGCTGATTCTGCTCGCCGGCGCCGGGCTCATGCTGCGCAGTTTGGACAACGTGTTGGGCGTGAACCCGGGCTTTCGCGCCGATCACGTGCTCGCGATGCACATACGCCTGCCGTCTACGCGATATGCCAATGACGGCCAGTTGAACGCCTTCACCGATCAGTTGCTGGATCGCACCGGGGATTTGCCGGGAGTGGAATCGGCGGCCGTGGCAAGCGGCCTGCCGCTGATGGACAGCATCTCGGTAACGACTTACCGCGTGGAGGGCGAACCCGCGCCCGCCGATCCCTCGCAGACGCCCGAGACCGACACCAAGACCGTGAGCGAAGACTATTTCCGCACCATCGGCGCGCCCATCCTGCGCGGCCGCGGCTTCCAACGCGGGGACGCGCCCCCGAAAGATGCCGCGGCGGCCGTTGTGGTGACCACTTCCCTGGCTCGCCAAATCGCCCCTCACGGCGATGTGCTGGGCCGCGTCATCCGTCTCGGCGGAGGCGATCGGGCGCCGCAAGGAACCGTCGTGGGAGTAGTCGCCGACACCCACGAGATGGGCCTCGATGAGGTTCCCCGCCCGGAACTGTTCATCCCCGGCCACAATATCCAGGAGTTGACTCTGATGCTGCGCACCAAGGGCGATCCCATGGCGCTCGAAGGCCCGGTGCGCGCCGCCGTCGCCGCCATTGACAAGGATCAGGCGGTGGTAGACCTCAAACCACTCGCCGATTACCTGCACGGCACCACGCAGCAGCGCCGCTTCGACAGTTCGCTCTTTGGCGGCTTCGCGGCGCTGGCGCTCCTTCTGGCGGCCGTCGGACTCTACGGCGTGTTGTCTTATTCCGTCACCTTGCGGACGCGCGAAATCGGCGTGCGCGTGGCGGTGGGCGCGGGCTCGGGCGATGTGATCCGGCTCATTCTTCGGCACGGCCTGGCCATGGTGCTCATCGGCACCGCCGCCGGAGCCGTGGGTGCGCTCGAGCTCACGCGTTTCATGCAAAGCCTGGTATTTGGCATGAGCGCCTCCGATCCGCTCACATTCACGGCGGTGGCGCTGCTGCTGCTCATGGTGGCTGCGGTGGCGTGCTACGTTCCCGCCCGGCGCGCCAGCCGGATGGATCCCATGCGGGCGCTGAGGGTGGAGTAGAATCCCCCCTGTCGCCGATGGAAGCTTGAAAACCTTACGCCTTGGTTGTCTTCTTGCTCTTGGCCTTCTTGCCCTTACCCTTCGCGGGCTCAGCCTGGGGAGCCGGCGTGGTGGACGAGTAGTCCTTTTTCCACTTGGCGAGAATGCCCGCGAGTTCGGTGTGGATGGTAAGGAACTGCTGGTTCTCCGCCTGATTTTGCCGTTCGGTGGGATCGGTCACCAGATCGTACAATTCGTTCGGCCCTTTGCCATCGTTGCGCGAGACGAGCTTGTAGCGGTTCTCACGCGACATATCGGTGCTGCCCATGTGTGCGCACACGGCCATCGGCCACGGGGACTTCTTGGGCAATTCCTTTACCTCGACCAGCGGAACGTAGCTCCGGCCGCACAAATTGCGGGGCGGCACTTCCAGGCTCAGCAGGTCGCAGATCGAGGGAACGAAATCGTAGGCGCTCACCAGTTCGGGACGATGAGCGATGGCGGGGATATGGCCCGGCCAACTCCAGATCATGGGTGTGGCCACAGCCTCGTCGAACATGTTCGGCGGATCGGAGGCGTTGGCCGAGTCCCACAATCCGTGGCGCCCCCACAGCGCGCCGGTGCAGGCCGTGAATACCACCAGGGTGCTGTCCGTGAGCCCCTTGGAGTGGAGCTTTGCCATTATCTGCTTTACGGTATCGTCCACGTAGCTGACCGTTGCCGCGGCTTTCTTCACGTTGCCGAGAATATTGTTCAGCATCTCGCGGCCATCGGCCGCGCCGGCGGCGGGCAGGTCGGGAGCGTAACCATCGAACGGCTCGGTGGCGTACAGATCGAGGAATTGCTGGGGAACCGAATCGTATGGCGGGCGGAGGCTCGGACAATTCACGATAAAAAAGAAGGGCTTGCCGGGCGCTTGCCCGTCCAGGAACTGGAGTGCCGTCTTGCTGTCGCCTTCCTGGCAGTTGTACCCGGCAGCACCCAGAATCTTTGGCAGCGGCACGTCTTGAGGGGAAAGCGTTCCGGCATCGCCCAGTTGCATGGGCGTGCAGCCGGTTAACAAGGTGTTTCGGCCCCCCACCACCGCCGGTGCGCAGGCAAAGTGATTGTTGAAGCGCATGCCCATTTGCGCCAATAAGTCCAGGTTGGGCGTCAAAACCTGTTTATTGCCGTAGCAGCCCAGCATGAAGTCCGGGAGTTCATCCGCCAGAATCAGCAGGATCCCGGGCCGAAGGGCCTCGACCTTTTTTTTCCCCGTCTTGGCAGCGAGCGCCGGCAGGGCCAGACTGCCAAAAAAGAAACTTCTTCGCGTAACAAGCATGGTCAAATAACAAGTATAAGCGTTCGTATAGTTGTTGACGGCGTACGGTGCGCATTATAGTTGAGTTGGGCCGATGAACGTTCCCAATGCCCTGACAATTCTGCGGATCTTCTTCGTACCGCTGCTGGTGGCGGTGCTGGTGGAGGGTAACGTCTGGGTCAATTTGCCGGTGACCAACGAGTGGCTGGCGCTGGCCATCTTTCTCGCCGCCGCCGGCACCGATCTGCTCGATGGTTACCTCGCCCGCCGCTGGAAACAAGTCACCACGGTCGGGACCCTGCTAGACCCTATCGCGGACAAACTGCTGATTTCGGCGGCGCTCATCTCCCTGGTGCAGGTGGGTGTGTTGCCGGGTTGGATGGCGATCCTCATCGTCGGCCGGGAGTTTGCCGTTTCGGGATTGCGGCAGATCGCCGCCGCGGAAGGCTACACCATCAAGGCCAGCGATCTGGGCAAGACCAAAATGCTTTCCCAGGTGGTGGCGGTTTCATGCATGCTGCTCGCCGTGCGCCATCCTGCGCTGCGCACGCCGGGAATGGTGCTGATGTGGATTGTGGTGATCTTCGCCATCGCTTCCGCCATCAGTTACTTCAGCAAGTTCTGGCACAAAGTGGACGAACGCATCAAACTCGGGCGCCGGCGCGAACTCCTGGTGCTGGAGCGGAAGCGGCAGCGAATGGAGAGGCGTCAGAGGCGGTCGAAGGGATCGAGTAACTTGGGCGCGACGGGAACAATCTGGAAGCCGCCTGAAGTGAACTGAACCGTGCGGATTTGCCCTTTCGGTCCCACCTCGCCGACTGGCTTGCCATTGAGCGTGATGGTGGCCCCGCCGGCATTGCCCAGCCGCAGCGTCACCTGGCCATCGGCGTCGATGTTGCGGGTTTCGTGCGCCTGCAAGGTTCCCGACAGCTCGTATTTGCCGTTGACGTCGGCGCGAATCCAGACGGGTTCGTCGGCGGTGATTCCCACCCGTACCGAAGCCTTCGGATTGGCCGGCGGATTCGGCACTTCGGACGGCGTGGGCGTCGCGGAGGCGGCGGGTTGATCGGCTGCCGGCCTGGCAGTGTCGGAGGCGGGTTGTACCGCGGCGGTTTCGGTCTTGAGCGCGGATTCGGCGGGCGCCGTCTGAGCTGGTGTGACCACCACGGGGGGCGCGGTTTCCGGCGCTGCCGGCGCCGGTGCCGATTTGGCGGGCGGTGTCTCGTGCGCCAGGACAGGGCGGTGCGGCCTCTGGAACCACCAATAGACGCCAGAGCACACCACCATCAAAGCCACCAGCAGCACGCCGGCTTTGAACCACGAAGGTAAAGGCATGGGCCGGTCGCGCACCGATTGCCAGCTCTCTTCGCCCATTTCCAACTGGATGCCGGGAACGTCCGGTTTGGACTTATCGGGCGGCTCGGGAATCGACGGTTCCGGTTCCACCAGGTGCCCCACCTCGGCGACCATCTCATCGCCGTCAAGTCCCAAAAAAGAGGCATATTGCCTGACGAAACTCTTGGTGAACACGCCTCCCGGAAGCTTGCTGAACTCGTCGTGTTCCATGGCCTCCAAAAAGCGGGTGGAGATCTTCAGTTCTGCGGCAATCTTTGGCAGCTCGAGATTTCGTCTCTGACGTTCGCGGCGCAGCGTTTCGCCAATGGAAGTCATGGCAGGGTTAGGCCCTTAACTTTCATCTTACTACTGAGCTAGAAAATTGAGATCGGTGGATTTACCGGATTAGAGATCATCCGGCCGCAAGCCGGTATATTTTGCGACAGGGTTTCCCAGGCGGTCAGAACAGCCAACTGAAGCCGGGACGGCGGTCTCGCCTGATGCCATCCGGGCCGGCAGCACGGCGAGGCAACGTACCGGCGGCCGGAGCAGCCAACTGAAATCGGGACGGCGGTCTCGCTTGATGCCATCCGGGCCGGCGGCAAGCCGAGGCAACGACACCGGCGGTCAGAACAGCCAACTGAAACCGGGACGGCGGTCTCGCTTGATGCCATCCGGACCGGCAGCACGGCGAGGCTTCCTGCCGGCGGCCGGATCCCCTCAGTACTTTTTCAGTTCGTCTACCAGCGCCGGCAGCCCCTTTGTGACGTACAGATTCGCCAGCCGCTCCTCTTCCACCGAAGGCTCCATTACCTGCATGAGCAGCGGGTTCGATTCCATATTCTGCCGGCTCGGCACCCACACTCTGCCATCGGCGAATTCCACCTGGTTGACGAACCCCGTCAGCTTCTGGATGCTGAGCGGCCTGCCGCCGGTGGAGAATTCGAGGGTATTCTCCGTGCTCACCTTGCCGGTGGCGCGCGCCGGAAGCAGGAATGCCGGATCGCTCGAAGGCAGCGAACCAGCCATGTACGAGCGGCCATTCGAATCGGTCAGAACCCATCCGAGCTCGACGTACTTCACGGGCTTATCCGTCAGGTTCGCCACATCGATACTGGGCGTGCGCGCATCGCTCGCGGCGACCAGCGCCGAGCCGCGAAGCAACTGAATCGGTCCATCCGGAAATTGCACGAAGGCGAACTGCTCCTGCCGTTCGCCGGGAAAGATCGCCGCCATGCCGGCGTTGGTGAGCGTGTGGCCGCGCAAGATCCGTCCCTGAATCTGCGGCAGCGCCTCGCGGCGGGCCAGAATCTTCAACACCGCATCTTTCAGCGCCGGGCCGCCGCCCTGCGCTAACAGCCGTTTCAACGCCGAGCGATCGCGCTGCGCTTCCATCTCGGAGGCAGTCATAATGCGGCGCGAGTGCAGCTTGTCGGGCCCGTAGAAGGACAGATCCTGGAACAATACGCCGTCCAGATCGATCTTCAACAGCGGCGCGACGGCCATTTGCATCGGCCGCATGAGTTTGGTCGCGATGTGTACCGGAAAAGCTTCGCCTGGGCCGACATTCAGCCCCGGCTGAAATACCGATCCGACTCCGCCCATGGCCACTTCCTGCGAAACCACGCGCAGCGTCACGCCATGAATGCGGTTGTTGCTGATGTTCCGCAAGGTGAGCGAGAGATTCAGGTCGAGCACCACCGCCGCGCCGCGCAGAATCTGGCGCGAGGTGCCGGTGTCGGTCCGCATCACCGCTACCGGGGAATCTTCCGGAAGATCGATTCTCACCTGGCTGTTTGCCAGCGGTGTATCCTGGGCCAGCAGCGAGGCCGCACCCAAGACGCCCGCCAGCAACACCCGATTTGTCGTCCTACTGAGCATATACCGTGTTAATCGTCACCGATCCGGTTTCGGGATCGATGTAACGAGCCCCCATGGAACCCTGCGCATCGAGCGTATAAACCGCCTTTTGCGCTCCCCCATTCATCAGCCCGAGCATGTGGTCGTCACCCGCCTGCCATGCGATCCCGTCGCGCGTCGATTCCACGGCGGTTTCCGCCATGTGCGCCGGCGGGGGCGCCGGACGTTCCAGCACCAGGCACCCGCCCAACAGCACGATCACGCTCGCGAACGCCACCGCCGCGCGCCATCCCGTAAGCGCAGCCCGGTGCAGCGGCATTTCCTCCGAGCGCACGCACTCGCCCGCTTCCAAACCCAACCGCACGTTCGCCTTGATTTCCGCCGCCATGCGATTCCAGGAAATCTCCGGCAGTTCGGCCAGTTCGGGCAGCAGTTCTCGCATTTCCGTGTAACCGGCCACTTCTTCGCGGCATTCGGCGCAGCGGGCCACGTGCCGGGCCGTCCACCAGCTCCGGATCCGGCCCAGGTCGCCCCCCGCGTGCAACGCCAAAGTTGCCTGATTCGGGTGTCTCATCGTCCTACCGCTTCCTTCTTTCCATGTACCGGCGGAACTTCGTGCGTCCGTTGGCAATATGCGATCGGACGGTGGCCTTGGAGCAGTTCAGCCGCTCCGCCACTTCCTCCGCCGGCAAGCCTTCCACATCGCGCATGATGAGCGCCGCCCGCTCGCGCGCGCTCAGGAGGCGCAATCCATCTTCCAGATATTCCCGGTGTTCCGAGCGCAACAAAATCGCCTCGGGGCTCTCGGAATGGCTCTCGGGAGCTTCATCGAGTTCGCAAAAAGTAGCTCGGCCGCTGCGCCGGAGAAAATCGATGGCCGTATTCGTCGCGATTCTCGACAGCCAGTGGGCCGCTTTTTGCTCGTCTTTGAGCTGTTCCTGGTGCTGCAAAGCCTTGATGAAGGCTTCCTGCGTCAGGTCCTGGGCATCGGCGACGTTCTGCACAAGGCGGTAAATCTGCACGAAGATCCGCCGGAAGTGTAGGGAAACAAAACGGTTCTGCCGTTCCTGGAGCTCCAGGCCGGACTCGATGGCGTCGCTCATGCCGATCCAAACGGTCGTTCCCACGGGTCCCTACATAGGTTTATGACGGAAAACCCTTGGAAACGTGGAATCAATTCGCGGCCGGTCGCGGCCGCTTAGGGGTATTTTACCCCGAGCGGTCAGTAGACTTTGGTCGTAAGGACGAGAAAGAGGTCGGCGTTGGAGTTCAGCATGCGAATTTTCCCGAGTACCAGTTTTTCGCCTTCGCGAATGGTCAGGTCGCTCTTGATATGGCTGTCGATGCCGGCGAATTTTAGGGAGAACATGAATTCCGCCAGACTGAGCGTCCCGCTGCCGTTTAGGGGACCGGCGGTGTTATAGCTGACCGTGTAGACGCTGGGCGCGACTTGGTTTGACGGCAGAATTCCTTGTACCTCACCGGCGCTCTTGATGGGAAGCACGATGGAATCCCAGAGACCGTAATGGTTGTAATTGAACGTGCCATTCATCTCGTCGATGGCGGACTTGATCTCCGCCGGAACGGGGCTGGTGGGCGCACCGCTGGTCGAGCTTGGCGAGGTGTCTGTAGTCCGCTGACCGGGTAGAACCGCAAGAACCAGATATACCGTCAATTGAACCTTCGGCGGGGGCACATCATAGCGCTTCAGAAGCGCTTCGGCCATATCGAGCATCTGCGGGTCCCTTGAGTGGATCACGAAGGCGCGGGCCACCCCGTCCCAGTTAATAGCGACGTTGCCAATAATGTTGTGAACCGAAATGGCGACGCTTTCGGTTCCCATCGACGGGTTTTTGGGCACATATAAACGTGTGTCGGAGGGAAGCTGGATGTCCGGCTTGGTTTGGGCCGGGGAAAGCGCGCACAGGGCGAGGATGAAGGCGACGGTTTTCATGGCAAGACCTCTCTGGTTTCATGCAGCAAAATAATGGTCACGTTCGGATCGCGGGTGGCGAGCCGGATTTTCACCGTTGATGCGGTTTGCTCAGGTGCGGCTGCGCGCCGAACTCTTCGGCGGCGGACCGCCGCTTCTTTCGGTCGCGGCGCGGTGGTGACCGCCGCGACCTCCTTGCGAACCGCGACCTCTTTCCGAACCGCGACTGGAGGGAGCTGCCGTTCTCGGCGCATATTCACAGCCACGACGAACGCCAGCAAGACCGCCGCAGCCGCCGCGATCCACTTCCAGATCCATCGCGGGCGATCGATCCTCCGCCGGATCTCCATTCGCATCGCCACATAATCCACCTCGGCCGTCTCCGGCGGCCGGCTCGCCAGCCAGGCGCGGTCTTCTTCCAACTCGCGCGCCAGTGCGGCGCATTCGGCGCATACGCGCAAATGCTCTTCCACTGCCAGCCGCTCGCCGGGCGCCAGTTCGCCGCCTACATAGAGCGCGATGCGCTCCTCGAATTCTGCGCACGTCATAACTTCCCTCGCAACAGCTTGCGCAGCTTGAGCCGCGCCATCGAAATTTGCGACCGCACCGTCACTGGCGACGACCCCAGAATCTGCGCCACTTCCTCCGTGCTCAAACCCTCCA
>Ga0335073_10000901_pt1 | contig 39271 bp, 38 predicted proteins | sample Lox_Sample_22_FD_207093 | JGI IMG/M metagenome (GOLD analysis project Ga0335073, IMG submission 207093) | Soil microbial communities from Loxahatchee National Wildlife Refuge, Florida, United States - Lox_Sample_2.2 | ecosystem: Environmental > Terrestrial > Soil > Wetlands | place: USA... | reverse complement strand
CATTCCCTGCCCAAAAACCCTGCCACCGAGAACCCAAATCACCTCAACTCCGTGAATCCTCAGCCGCCGTTCCCGCAACCCACTCACAAGACATCACCTGCATACCCCAAAAACGCTTCCGGCTGGCGCACCCCCCGCGCCAGCCGGAATCCCGCACACCTCAGAAACCCCAGCTAGGCCACTCACAATCGCTTCAACGGCCTAGCCGCTCGGCACGCCGAGCGCTGGCTTGCCCAGCCTTCGTCGCCCCCCCCCAAAAAAAACAAGCCACCACAAAGATTTCGCTTGACACTGTGCGTCCTATAAGATATATTATGTTTACTTAGAAATCGCGATAGCGCCGCCCGCTTGCCTCCTTCCCTCCACTCCTTCTCTTCTTTGGGATTCTGTCCCGCAGGCCTGCTGCAGTCGCCCTTATCCGGGGCTCGTTCCGCGCGGCGCCATGCAAGCTGCTGCCAACTGTTTCGCGACTGCCGTCGGTTCTTAATTTTTGCTCGTAACGCTCGCCGTCTTGTGCTGCTCCAACTCATACTTGATGTACTGCTCCAGCAGTCGCGGATCAGCGCCCACCATCCGCCGCCCATTTACAAACACCGTTGGTGTGCTGCCAACCTCCAGCAACAGTCCATTGTTGCGGCTGGCATCGATCACCGCGCCGGTCTGTGGATTGGCCATGCAGCCCTTAAACGTGTCCTGGCTCAGGCCGGCTTGCCCCGCGAAGTCCACCATCTTGCCCCAAGCGCTCTCCGGCGAAATGATGTCTTGGTTGTCGTAAATCAGGTCGTACATCTTCCAAAACGCCTTGGGATCTTCTTGGTAGGCGCACCGACCGGCAATGGCTGCCGTCCGGGCCCAGGGATGAATCGAGTCCAGCGGAAAGTCCTTGAAGATCACCCGCACCTGCGGATAGTTCGGTAGCAGCGCGCGCAGGGTATCGTGCAAGCTGCGGCACACGGGGCACTCAAAGTCCGAAAACTCTACCAACGTTACCGGCGCGTTCGCCGCCCCCAGCGACGGTGCGTCCTTGGTCTGGATGGTCGCTCGCGCTTCCGCCAGCGGATCTTTGGTTAGGTCCGAGATCTCGCCGCGCACCATGTACTTGCCGTCTTTGCTCACGTACACCTTGCCCGTCTGCTCGTTTTCGCCAACCTTTACGGCAATATCTACCTCGAGCAGGCCGGGAACCTCGCTATCCTTCGGCGCCCCCACCCGTACGGCTGCGTCTGTTCCGAACGCATACAAATTCCGCAGGTACGCCTCGACGGATTTTTGCAGCGGCGTCAGCATCGTCGATCCCGCTGCCCCGCCAGCCGAGGGGGCCGGAGCGGGAGCTTGCTGGGCCCGGATGTCGCCGTTGGCTATTTGCATCGCGGTCGCAACTAACAAGCCGAGCACGATTTTGCTATAGGGTCTCATTTCGTTCTCTCACTGGTAAAATCCGACTCCGCACAATCCTCAGCTGCAAATTTCCGTTTTATGCCTTAGGGCACAAATCGCTGCGCGATTGGGAATGGCCGTCCAAACCCAAAAGCTCGCGAGGTAATCTTCAGCCCGGGCGCCGCCTGTTTCCGTTTGTACTCATTGCGATCCACGAGCAGGGCAATCTCGCGCACCAGTTTCGCATCGAACCCATAGTGCTCCGCGATCTCCTGCGGGCTGTGCAGGTCTTCAATATACGCCTTCAAAATTCGGTCCAGCACCGAATACGGCGGCAAACTGTCCTCGTCCTTCTGATTCGGACGCAATTCCGCGGACGGCGGTTTCTCGATGCTCGACCCAGGGATCAGTTCCCTCTTGCGATTGATCCACCGCGCCAGCTCGTAAACCATCAGCTTGGGCACATCCGAAATCACCGCCAACCCGCCCGCCATATCGCCGTATAGCGTGCAATACCCTACCGCCAGTTCCGATTTGTTTCCCGTGCTCAACACCATCGAACCAAATTTGTTCGAGAGCGCCATCAGATAATTTCCGCGGATGCGCGCCTGAAAATTTTCTTCCGTCACATCTTCCGGGCGCCCCGCAAAAGCCGGCGCCAGCGCTCTGCGGTACGCTTCATACGGCTCCCCAATCGGAATTGTCAAAAACTCAATACCTAAATTCCCTGCCAGATCCCGCGCATCGTTCTTGCTGCCGTCGGACGAAAAGGGTCCCGGCATCGACACGCCCAGCACATTTTCTTTCCCCAGCGCGTCCACGGCGATGCACGCCACCACCGCCGAATCAATCCCTCCGCTCAACCCGATCAACACCTTCTTGAATCCGCACTTTCGCACGTAGTCGCGCGTCCCGATCACCAATGCCTGGTACGCATAGCCGATCTCTTCGTGCGCTTGTTCATGAATCTCGCCTTCGCCCGTCACCGTATCGAACATCACCAAGTCTTCTTCAAACGCCAGCGCCTGCGCCGCCACTTTCCCTTCCGCCGTCAACGCCAAACTCGCGCCATCAAAAATCAGGCTGTCATCTCCGCCGCACTGATTCACGTAAACCACCGGCCGGTGCTGGTTGAGCGCGATAGATTGCAGCATTTCTCGCCGGAGCGCGCGCTTGTCGATGATGTAGGGCGAGGCCGAAATGTTGATCAGCACCGTAATTCCCTGCCCGACCAGCTCGATCACCGGATCGCGCTCATACAAACATTCTGGCCAAAAGTTCCGGTCGTTCCACACATCTTCGCAAATCGTGATGCCCAACTGTTCCCTGCCGAATCCGTACGGAAATTGCCGCGTGGCTGGATGGAAATAGCGCGACTCATCAAAAACGTCGTACGTCGGCAGCAGCATTTTGCTCTGCTCGAACACCACGCGCCCGCTGCAAATCAAAGCCGCCTTATTCGCGATGGACTTGCCCGAGCCGTTCTTCACTCGCCCCGCGAAGCCTACAATCGCCGCCAGCGGCAGCTTCGAGGCTAAGGCCTTCAATTCCTTGTGATTGCGGTCAATAAAGGAAGGACGTTCCAGCAGATCCTGCGGCGGGTAGCCACACAAGCAAAGCTCCGAAAAAACAGCCAGGTCCGCGCCACGTTCCCGCGCGCGTTCCGCCAGACTCAAAATGCGAGCTGTATTCCCCTCGAAGTCGCCGACGGTGGGGTTAAACTGGGCCAGAGCTAGCTTCATGCTCGCCCCCTAGAATACGGGCGCACTCCCCATGATTGCAAACCGGCGCGCGCCCGATGTTCCTGAGCGGTTCACGCGCGCCATCCAATTTGGACTGCAGCGGCCGTCCGGCAACGCTGGCAATGGATGGAGGTAACCTCGGGCAGGGGGCAGGGGACTTTTCGGCCTCTCCTTCGTCTCCCTTTCCGGCAGTGATCGACCCTCGCCATGCGAACTAGCGTGCACAGAGACCGACGCTTCGTACCGCCGGGTTCCAGCCGGCTCCAGAGGATTGTGCAGATCGTGGCCTTCGTTTGTCTGGCCCTCGGAGCAACGGTGCTCGGATGCGGCAAATCCGGCCGGTTCCAGAGTTCGGAAGCCGTAAAGCAGCGAATTCAGGCGCGCCTCAACGCCTCCTTGGAAGCTACGCGCGCCAAAGACATCGATCGCTACATGAGCTTTGTGCCGTCGGACTGGACACTCCACGACGACAAAGGCGCTACGCTGAGTCGTAGCGATTTGCGTCGCGGCATCCTCGAGCAGTGGTCCATCATCGACAAAACCATTTCGATTGAAGAGCGTGTAGAACGCCTCACCGTCCAGCCGGACGGGGCCAGCGTTTGGACCTCCCAGCGCTGGGAGCGGCTGATGCGCGAACGCACCGGCTCGCAGCTGGACGATGTCCTGACCACACAAAAACATGAAGAACATTGGCGATTCGTCCGCGGCCAGTGGTGGTGCTACGAAGTGAAGGAATTGGGCGGGGAGATCTTCGTAAATGGCCGGCCCTATCACGAGTAAGCGACGGCTTACAAAAAGCGTTCTGCCTACTCAGAAACAAAAAGCCCTCGAACGAAATTCGAGGGCCTTTCAAACCTAGAAAGCAGAATCGCGCTTACACGCTGAATGAGCTGCCGCACCCGCAAGTGCTCTTTACATTGGGATTGTTGAACTTGAATCCCGCGCCTTCCAGCGTCTCGATATAGTCGATCTCGACGCCGTCGAGATACATCGAGCTCATCTGGTCCACGGCCACCTTCAGTCCGCCAAAATCGGCTACTTCGTCCGTCTCATTGGTCTGATTCTCAAACGCCATGTGGTACTGAAAACCAGAACATCCGCCGCCTACCACCGCGACGCGCAGCGCCACCGGCACCGGGTTCTGCATGGCCATGATTTCCTTCACCTTGCCGGCTGCAACGGGAGTCAGATTAATCATAGTTTCTTTGGCCTCCGCTCGCGGGCTGGCCCGCGACGCACCTTACACTCGCATTATATCAAACCCAGGTTACAACTGCACACCGCTACATCCCCAGGTATTTTCCTGCCAGGAAACCCTGTCCGACGCCGCGTTTGGCCCCTCCAACCGCTTCCCGTACAATCAGATGCCATGGTCCGACACAAAGTCACGTTGATCCCCGGCGAAGGCATCGGCCCGGAAGTGGCCTCCGCCGCGCGCCGCATCCTCGAAGCGGCCGGAGCCAAAATCGATTGGGAAGAAGTCGAGGCTCGCGCCGACAAAGCCTCCGAAAAGGGCCAATTCGTCACCGAAGCAGCCGTGGAATCCGTGCGCCGTAATCGCGTCGCCCTCAAAGGCCCCATGGGCACCGCCGTCGCCGGCGGAGCCCCCAGCATCAACGTGGGCTTGCGCAAAACCCTCAATCTTTACGCCAACGTCCGCCCCGTTAAAAATCTTCCCGGCGTTAAATCGCGCTTCGAAAACGTCGACGTCGTCCTCATCCGCGAAAACACCGAAGACCTCTACTCCGGCCTGGAACACGAAGTCGTCCCCGGCGTCGTCGAGAGCCTCAAAATCATCACCGAAAAAGCTTCTACTCAGATCGCCCACTTCGCTTTCAAATACGCCCAGCGTGAAGGCCGCAAAAAGATTCACGCCATCCACAAAGCCAATATCATGAAGCTCTCCGATGGCCTCTTTCTCAAATCCATTCGCAACGTAGCCCCACAATATCCCGACATCGAATACAAGGAACTCATCGTAGACAACGCCTGCATGCAGATCGTGCTCAATCCGCAGCAGTTCGACATGCTGCTCCTGCCCAATCTCTATGGCGACGTCATGAGCGATCTCGCCGCGGGCCTTGTCGGCGGGCTCGGCGTCGTCGGCAGCGCCAACATCGGCGACGAAGCCGCCATGTTTGAAGCTGTTCACGGCACCGCCCCCGACATTGCCGGCAAAGGCCTCGCTAACCCTACTGCCCTGCTCCTCAGCTCCATTATGATGCTCGACTATCTCGGCGAGCGCTCCGCCGCCGACCGCATCGAAACCGCGCTCCACAAAGTCCACCGCGACGGCCAGCACATCACCCGGGACGTCGGCGGCACTGCCACCACCCAGCAATTTACCGACGCCGTCATCGCCGCCCTGCACTAGCTTTCGCAGAGCGTTTGGCCGCGAACATCACACCACAACGAAGGTCAGTTCCAAACCGGAACAGCCCCCTCCATCCTCCGCCTGATTTCCACAACGCCACTTGTTTCTCCTCGGAAAACATGGCAAGCTCTTGCCTGCCCCCTTTCCAGCCAATTCATGCATCGGACCCGATATCCCGAACGGCGGCGCACGGTGCGCATCACCCTGCAGATTCCGCTCAAAGTGCGCTGCCAAATGCCCGAAGGCGAAGCCATTGACTTCCAGGCTTCCACCCAATTTGTCAGTGGCCACGGCGCCTTGATCGTTATGGACGCCCCTCTCCTGCCCGGCCAAAGGATCCAACTCTTTAACGAAATGACTTCCGAATCCGTGGACTGCGTCGTCACCTCGGTCCGCGAAAAAAACGAGCGCCGCCTCGTTGGCCTCGGCTTCACCGCTCCCAAGCACGACTTCTGGCACGTCGTCTTTCCCAAAGCCGGTACCCGCCAGGCTATCCGCTCCTCGCAAACCGGCTCGCTTGTTCCTCCCAGTTCATCGGGTAGCTTCCCGAATCAGAGTTAGGTGGGCGCCTTCCGGTTGTCACACGCGCCTTCGCGACGGAGACAACAGGCCTACAGAGAGGGTTCTGAATCCGGTTTCTTTGTCGGTCACTAGTGGCGCTGGCGTGTGTTTTCGTTTGGCCTGGGCGTCGACCGGACTAACCAAGTGCGGGGGCTCTGTGAGTTTTCCGTCTAGCTCACTAATCTGGGCGCGGGTGCTCATTCTTCCGTTTGCCGTCCTCTGTCCCCTCGTCGTTCTGCTCTACACCAACGTCCTAAGAAGGTATCCGACCAGACTTAGCGTACGAGGCCTGGCAGCAATTCTGTCGGCGATATTTTACGTTGCGGTTCTTGCGTCGCAGTTACTGCTCTTCCGAGCGACTTCAAGAGTTCAGCATGTGACGAATGATGGGGTTGTTTTCGTAATCTTGCTCTTCGAAAACCTGATTTCTCTGGGCCTGTTGTTTTATCGCCTCGGGAAACGAAATTCGGAGAACAGCTGATTTGGCGGATTAACTGAATAATCCACTTTAGAATCAAAAAGCTTGCAGACCTTTCGCACTAAGTACCTTAGGCTCACATTCTTAGAAAAAAGGGTGTGGGGTTGCCTCGAAGTGGCCAATTTATCGGTCTCGAGACCCGTAAGTCGCTCTAATGCCTGGGATTACTGAATTCCGGCAGCCAAGTGTGGCGCATAAACCTGGTATAAAAGCACGTACACAATCACTCCGGTAACGGACACATAGAACCACAGCGGCAGCGTCCACCGCGCGATAATCCGGTGCCGGTCAAACCGCGCCAGCCACGCCCGCCGCAGCGTCACCAGAATCATCGGCACAATCACTGCCGCCAGAATCGTGTGCGAAATTAGCAGGCCGAAGTACACGGGCCGGATCCATCCCTGCCCCTGAAACGCCACATGCCCCACGCGGTAGTGGTAGATCAGATAGGACACCAGAAACGCGCACGAAACCGCAAATGCCGCGATCATGAAAGCCTTATGCACTTTGATCTTGCCGCTGCGAATGGCCGCGTACCCGCACGCCAGCAACACCGCGCTGGTGCCATTCAACCCCGCATTAAGCGCCGCTTGCGAAAACACTTCTAGTCAATTCCCTTCCGGTATTGCGTCACTTTCACCATAGTCCGCCTTGAACACACGCCTCGTCCTCCCAGGCGTCTCAGTGTGGTGATTGTTATCCTTAGCGTAGCGAAGGATCCCGGATCGATCGAAACGCAACTACCTTCTGATCCGCGGATCTTCATCGTAACCTTCACCGCGGCAACTTGTCGTACACCATCAATCCCAGCAAAAGCGGTATATGCAGCACCGTCGCATGCATCAGCCACTTCGCCCGCACATTGGTCTTCCGATGCGCCGCCCATAGACAGACTTGCACCAGCGCCGTGCTCACCACCAGCGCCCCAAAGAAATACCGCACGCCCGCCAGCCCCACTACCGCCGGCAGCAGGCTTACGCCGACCAGCGCCACCGCATACAAAATGATTTGCCGAAACGTCCGCGTTCCTTCCCGATCCACCACCGGCAGCATCAAAATTCCCGCACGCGCATAATCCTCGCGGTACATCCAGGCAATCGCGTGAAAGTGCGGAAACTGCCACAGAAATAAAATCGCAAAGAGCAGCCACGCGCCCTGCTCCAGCGACCCGCTCGCCGCCGCCCACCCAATCATCGGCGGTATGGCTCCAGGAAAGGCGCCGACAAATGTCGCCCACACCGTTCGTTTCTTCAGCGGCGTGTACGCCAGCAAATAACTCAAGGAGGTAATCACACCTAGCGCCGCCGCCAGCGCGCCACCAACCGCATACAGCGCTAGCGCACCCGCCACACACAACGGCAGGCCAAACCACAGCGCTTCCCGCGGCTGCAGCACCCCGCTCGGCAACGGCCGCGACGCCGTCCGCCGCATATACCGGTCCGATTCGCGCTCCACGTAATGGTTCAGGCTCGCCGTTCCCGCAGCGATCAACAACGTCGCGAACACCGTCTGCGTTAGGTGCAGCCAATTCACCGGGCCGCGCGCGCCCATGTAATATCCGGCGGCCGTCGTCATCAGCACCAGAAACGACACGTCCGGCTTGGTCAGCGCGACGTAGGCGTTGGCTCGCGCCGCCAGCGTCAGTTCCGCCGTGCGCGCCGTACTCATGGCACCGCCACCCTCTCGTCCGACGAAACCGCCATTGCCGCCTTCTTAGGCACCAGGCGATACGCGCATAAAACCGTTCCCAGCGCCACCGCGAATAGCAGCGCGCCCACCGCCGTGTGCGTCACCGTCAAAAGCAGCATGCTCGCAGTCGGCTCAACCGCATCCGTGTTCTTCATGTACGCCCAATAAGCCCCCAGCCCCAACAAAAACTGCACGCCGAACACCGAGTGCAGCATCATCCGCATCTTCGTAAGTTCCGGCGAATTTCCAAACCGCTTCCGCAGCGCCACTGCCGTCCACACCACAGTAGCGAGCACCGCGATTGCCACCGCCGTATGCGGCCAGATCGGCATATCATTGTGCCGAAATCCCGCTCCCAAAAAACTCTGCAGAAAAATTACGCCCGCATTCAGCCACGCCAGTGCCAATATCGACGGCGAACCGCGGTCTTCCAGTTGCGGCCGCTCGGACACCCACCACTTGCTGCTGAGCACCGCCACCGCCAAGAGCGCACCTAGCATCAACTGCGCAAAAATCGCATGCCACACTGGCAGCCAGTAATGCAGAAACTGCAGCACTGTCTCTCCGCCCAGGACGGCCTGCGCCACCACGCAGCCTAGCGCCAATACTCCGAACCAACGCACCGACGGCCGCTCTTTTTTCACCCACAGCAGCGCCGCCAGCACGAACGCCGAGAGCGCCAAAACCGCGGCCACCGCCCGGTGCGCATACTGGTCAACCTCTTGCCCCGACAAATGCGACGGAATCCACTGCCCATTCGCCTTCGGCCAGTCCAGAAACGCCAGCGACGCCGAGTGCGCCGTAACCATTGCACCCGTGATCAGCAGCACAAACGCCCAGACCGTTGCAAACACCGCCAGGCCGAAAATCGCGGGATGGTATGTAGGTTTCGCGGAGCTCATCGTCACTTTGGCGTCCGGATTATAACCTAGCGACCGCCTTCCTGCTTCGGCGCCCGCTCCGCAGATTGGATTCCTGCGGTGTGCTCGTGGTGATCTTTCTTTTTTCCGGCAGGCACGGCTCATTTCTCAAGCTTGCGAGTGGCGCATGGATTTAGCTCGACGCCGCGACGGAGGACGCCGCCGTACTCTGGGGGTCGGCTACTAATCCCACCGCCCGCAGCACCAGGTCTTTGAGGCACCCAATAAACAGCAGCGAATCGCCCACCGCCGGCATCATCCGAAACACTTCCACTCCCAACTTCTCCGCCTCTTCCCGCGCCTCAATATTGATTTCGTGCAGCGTCTCGATATGCTCCGTCACAAACGAAATCGGCACGACCAGCATTTCTTTCACGCCCTCATGTGCCAGCCGCTCAATCGTCCCAGTCAACGGCGGTTGCAGCCACTTTGCCGGTCCCACTCGGCTCTGGTAGCACAGCAAATGCTCCCGCGGCCAATTCGGGTACTGCTTCTTCCCTTCCTCACACGCGAGCCGCACCGTCGCCTCAATCTGGTTTGGATACGGGTCGCCCTTTTCCACCAAACTCATCGGCAAGCCATGCGCGCTAAAAATTAACTGAATCCGCGAACTATCCTGGAATTGCCGCAGCACCGAACCGATCCGCTGCACGAGCGCCTGAATGTACAAGGGATGGTCGTAAAACTGACTCACCGTCCGCTGCGGTGGCCCACTCTCCGGCGGACCGTACACGCGCCGCCACTCCTTCAGGCTGCTCAGCGTAGTCGCATACGAAAAATGCGGATACAGCGGCAATAGGACAAGGTCATCCAATTTTCGGGCCGCACGCAGCGACGCCACGGCTTCTTCCGTAAGCGGATGCCAGTAGCGCATCGCCGTTACCGCCACCGGCTCTATTTCGCCCGCCAAAGCTTCTACCAGCGCCACGCGCTGCCGCTCCGTCAACGCGCCAATCGGCGAACGCCCGCCAATCTCCGCATATCGTCCGCGCACCGGCACCGAGCGCTTCCGCGAAATCCATTTCGCCAGCGGCTTGCGCAAAAATCCCAGCGGCCCCATCGGAATGATATCCGGATCGAGAAACAGGTTCAGCAGAAATGGCTCGACGGCTTCCAGCGAATCAGGTCCGCCCAACTGGAACAGCACAATCCCGACTTTTTTCTTGCGCGCCAACTAATTCCCTTTGCGCCCGGCATTCTTCAGCCGCTCAATTTCACCGCGCAAGTCGGACGTGCGCTTCGCCACGGTCAGATAAAATACGAAAAACACGCCCCAGCCAATCACGTACGCTGCAAATACGCTTTGCAAATTGTTCATACCGCCTCCGCCTCCCGGCGTAGCACCTCAACGTCTGAACGCATTTTCTCGAGCCGGTACCGTTCCGCAATCAGGAAGGCCATCAGTGCGTGCAGTGCCAACACGCTGAAGAAAAACACCTTCTTCATCGTGGGCTCCAGCCCGGAATCGGCTCCGCCCATAATCACCGGCGCCGGATGCTGCGTCCGCCACCAGCGAATGGCGCCGAATACGATTGGCACATCAATGAACGCAAAAATTCCAAACAACGCGCTCAATAGGGCCCGCCGGTCCGGTTCTTCGATCATCGTCCGCAAAACCAGATACGAAATGTACAGCAGCCAGAGCACGAAGGTCGACGTCAGCCGCGCATCCCACGTCCACCAGATGCCCCATGCCGGCTTAGCCCAAATCGGACCCGTAATCAGCACCACGGTGATAAACGCCACTCCGACTTCCCCAGCCGATACGCCCAGCCAGTCCCATTTCTCTTTTCGCCGCCACACATACATCAAATTCGCGAAGAAGCACACCCCAAACGCGGTCTCTCCGGCCCACGCCGTCGCCGCATGAAAATAGAAAATCTTCTGCAGCACGTGCATGGTTTTTTCTTCCGGCGCGATGAAGAACCCGGCATACGCCGCCGCAATCATCAGCCCTACCACCGTAGCCGCAGCTAGCGCACGTTTCGCCATCCCAACGTCACTCCTCCAGCAGATATTCGCCGAAAAGCCACAGCGTCGTCAAAAAAACTACGTCAAACACTCCCACAATCTCGACGCCTTTCCACTGCACAAAAGGATTCCGGTCCAACAGGCTTTTGGTCACCTCCGTGCTCGCCACCAGAATCGGCGTCAGCAGCGGCAGCATCAGCAACGGCAGCAACAACTCCCGCATTCTGGCCTGTGCCGAAATCGCGGCAAGCGCCGTTCCCACCACGCAGATCCCCAGGCTGCCCAGAAAAAACACCAGCACCAGCCAGGGCAGCATGGGCAGCACCGGCACGTTGTACATCGCCGCAAAGATCGGCAGCAGCAACAACTCCGTCAAGAGCAAAAACAGGGTATTGGCCACCAGCTTCGCCAAAAAAATCGCAAACGGATCCCGCACCGAAAGCCGCAGCGCGCTCAGCGTGTCGTTGCGCTGCTCGCGTAGAAAACACGGCTGCAGCATCAGCGAAGACGCGAACAAAAATGCCAGCCACAACAGACCCGAACCAAATCGCCGTGATTCCTCCGAAGTCGGATCGAACGTAAAACTGAACAGCACAATCACGATCAGAACAAAAATAAGCGTCGTGGTGACCAGTTCCCGCGAGCGAAACTCCGTCCGCAGTTCCTTGCCCAGCAAAGCCGACGTGTTGGATAGCAGGCTCATTCAAGCATCCGCGAAGGTCAGAATCGTGCGAAACGTCGCGCCGGTCCGCGTGTCCGCGACCACTGAACCCGCATCCAACCGGATGGCGCGCGTGCCCAGCGCCGAAATCTCGGACTCACCGTGCAAGCTCATCAACATGGTGCAGCCGGCATCGCGCAGCCGCCGCAGCGTCTCCACCAGCCACGCTACTCCCTGTGGATCGAGGCCGGTAGCGGGCTCATCCAACAGCAGCATTCCCGGCTCGTTCAACAATGCACAGGCAATCGCCACGCGCTGCCGCATTCCGCGCGAAAACGTGCGCACTAGCGAACTGCGCCGTTCCGCCAGACCCACTTCCCGTAGCAACGCGATAACCCGGGTCTCCGGCTGTTGCAAGCGATGCAGCTGCGCAAACAACCGCAAATTCTCTTCCGCAGTGAGTTCGTCGTACGCCATGGTGGCGTGCGCCACAAATCCGGGCCGCACCTCCACTGGCTCCTCGTCACGCCCGGCGGAAAAAAAAGCCAGTTTCCCCGCCGAAGGCCGCACCAGTCGCGCGGCAACGCGTAGCAACGTCGTCTTCCCGGAACCGTTGCGTCCCGCCAGCACCACACAGTCCCCCGGCGCGATCACCAACGACACTTTGCGCAACGCGTAAAGACCGCCGTAGCGTTTTTCGATATTTTCCAGGCGGAGACCAGCAGGCGAGCCAGCCGCGGACGTCAACCCTCAACCTCGAACCAGATCCCGCAGCACCTTTTCAGCGCGGGCGCGTTCCGTCGCGTAGTCAGCTTCTGAAATCGTACCGGCCTGCCGCCGCAGTTCCAGGCGGAACAGCGTGTCCTTCAATGCATCCAGGCTCGACCCCACTGCGGCATCCACAGCCGCGAGATTCGTTGCCGCAGGAGCCGACGGCTGCGCGTGTACCGCATGTGCAGGTTCCGCCGCGGCAGTTACATTTTCACGGGCCGCTGCGGACGAACCGCCAGCCATGGCCAGCACCGGCTTGCGCGCCAGCAAAACCGCAAACGCCGCGAATCCCACCACTAGCACCACAACAATCGGCAGCTTCAAATCATCCAGCCGGCCCGGCGCCACCTGAATGGATACACCGGAAGACGCGCCGCTTGCCTGCTGCGCGTCCCGCCCTTGCGCCCCCGGATCCGATTGCGTCTCCGCGGCCGCCTCGCTCGGCGGAGGCGCTGTACCAGACACATTCACGGCCACCAACGCATTTGCGGTGCCGGTCCCGTGATCGTAGATGTTCATGCCTTGCTCTTGCCCACCAGGCTGCAAACCGTCACCGGAAATCTTCACCGTTGGCGGCGCCACGATCACGAGTCGAGCTCCCGGGTAGACGGTTGGCAGCTTCACCGTCGCCGCATCTCCGCTGTAGGGCAGCTCATAGGAGTAGCGCACGCCATTGTCACCGGGGCGAAACGCATATGCTACGCTGTACCGGTTCTTCCCTTTGTCGATCGGCGCTTGCACCACCGGCATACCTGACGGCCCCTGCGCGGCCGCTTGCTTCAGTGTCGCGCCTTCTGGCAACGCAAAATCGAAGTTGCCCTTATCGCTGTAGTACGCCAGCGGCGGCTGCGAATTGTTCTTAAGCGAATACTCCTCGCCGACCACCAGCGTCCCCCCATTGGGCTGGAAAATCACAAAGTGACTCTCCACCGAAATGGTCTTGGGATCATGCGAGGGATCGAAGACTTCGACTTCCAGATCGGTTCGGCCCGGCGGCAGTGGCTGGTGGAAGTTCACGCCCTTATACACCGCGCGCACCAACATGGGTTGCGTCCCGATCGCCGGATGATCGAACGTAAAGTGCCCCTGTGCATCGCTCTTGGTGTTGAGCACGGGCGTCATCCCGCCCTGCAATTGAATCAGAATTACTTCGACGCCAGCTGCGGGTTGCCCGGTCGTGCCGTTTTTCACCGTGCCCTGAACCGTAGCTCCGTGCATCGTGGCAACCAAGAGCAATAGCGCCGCGCTAAGCAAAGCGATTCGCTGGGCCGGCTTCACTGCGCGCCTCGCGGTGCCGACGCCGGCTTCGTCCCCCGCGGCCGCCGCACCTGCGCTTCGGTTACTTGATCGATTTCCGCCAACACCAGCGCCGCCTCGTTTTCCAAGGAGATTTTCATCGCCTCATAATCGCTCTCCGCATACTTGCCGGAGCGAAACTCAAAGCGCAAATCCCGCAAATTGTCGTACAGCGTGTCCCGCCGTTCCATCAATTGATCGAGCTTCGAGCGGTGCGGCGCCAGATCGGAAGCATCCGGCTGAATCAAAAAAACAAAAATCCCCGTGGCCAGCAGCAGCGCTAGGCATGCGCCAAGCATGCCGGCATCCGCCGTGGCCATCGCAAACGCGGCAAAAAGTACAGAAAGGATCAATGTCAGTCCTCGGTATCGCGGGCGGCCCGGGCGCGCGCTCGCTCCAGCAAATCGTGCGGGATGCCACGAGGACCGCCCGCCGTCGCCAACGCTGGCGGCCGCGGCACGCGCTTGCGCCACCGCGCAATCACCGCAATCACAATCGCCAATCCCGCCGCAAAAGCCAGCGCCGGAACCCACCACGCCAGCCCCGCGAAGCCGCTGTGCGGCGGTTCAATCAAAACCGCTGTCCCGAACTCCTGGATGAATGACTGCACGATCAGATCGTCGGAATCGCCTTTTGCGATCCGCTGGTCGATCGTGCTCAGTTCGCTTTTGGCCGTGTCGCATGGGCCCGAAAACGCGCCCCCGATGTGATAGCAGCCCGCCGCCGAATCCGTGCACCCGCCGCACATGCAGCGCACTTTCGCGCCAATCTGGTGGGCGTGGTCCTGCATCTCTGGCCGTTGTGCCTCGCCTGCCGCCGGCAATACCGGCGCCACCGCGGCAAAGCACAGCAATATTCCTGCACTCAACGCCAGCGGCTTTCGCATTTGGCTGAGCTTAGTCATGGCCTTCTTTTAGCGCGACGCGAGGCGCTAATCCAGCCGCCAGCGCCGGCTCTCCTGCCGGCAGCTTCGCTCCCGACAGCACCAGCACTTCGCGGCGATTCGGCATCAACGCCACCAGCGTCCCAAAAACCACGATCACGCCGCCGAACCAAATCCATTTCACCAGCGGATTCAAATACGCGTGAATCACCGGCAGATTCGTTCCCGGGCTCTGCCCCGCGTACACCACGTACAAATCCTCCCGCAGTGTCGAGTAAATCGCCACCATCGTCCCGGTTTCCTGGTCCGCTTCAAAAATGCGCCGCTCCGGATACAGCATCATCAGCGTCTTGTTGTTCTTAAACACCTCTACAATCAACCGGTTCCCGGTGTAGTTTGCTTCTGGCTTGGAGTCCAGATTCTGCAGCAGCAAACTGTACGGCCCGATCTGCATCGTTTGCCCCGGCTCCAGTTCTTTCTGCACGTCCTGCTTGAACGCCGCGCCGGCCAGCCCCACGAAAATCAGCACCATGCCCATGTGCACAATGTACCCGCCATAGCGCCGCGTATTGCGCATGGTCAGTTCGAGTGCGGAAGTAAGGAACGAAGCTCTCGAGCGCGCCCGTACGACTTTCGCTCCGCGATAAAACTCCATCACAATCGTCGCCGCCACGAAAATGCACAGAATGAAGCAGACCAGCGAATACATCTCGCGCACGCCCCACGCGAAAATAATTCCGCCGCCCACCAGCCCGATCACCACCGGCCAGAGAAAGTTGCGCTTCAAGCTTTCCACCGAAGTCTTGCGCCACGCCAGCAGCGGTCCCACGCCCGTCAAAAAAAGCAGCAAGAGCCCGATCGGAATATTCACTTTATTGAAGAAAGGCGCGCCTACGCTGATTTTCTCCCCAGAAACCCATTCCGAAAACACGGGAAATAGCGTGCCGGACAAAACCGCCACGCAGGAGACCAGCAGAATCAAATTGTTGAACAAAAAGCTCGACTCGCGCGACACCATCGAGTCCAACTGATTTTCGCTTTTCAGGTAATCGCGATTCCAGAGATACGCCACCAGGCAAACCGTAAAAATCAGCGCCAGAAAGCCTACGAACCATGGCCCTATGTTCGATTGTGCGAAAGCGTGCACCGAACTCACGACGCCGCTGCGCGTCAAAAACGTCCCCAAAATGCAAAGGAAGAACGTCGAAAACACCAGCCATACGTTCCATACCTTCATCATGCCGCGCTTTTCCTGCATCATCACCGAGTGCAGAAACGCTGTGCCGGTCAGCCACGGCAGCAGCGACGCATTTTCCACCGGGTCCCAGCCCCAGTAGCCGCCCCAGCCCAGCACCGCATACGCCCAGTGTGCCCCCAACAGAATGCCCATCGTTTGGAAACACCACGCAATCATGGTCCACTTGCGCGTGAGGTGAATCCATTTTTCACCAGGATAGTGCGCCAGCAGCGCCGCCAACGCGAACGCAAACGGAATCGTAAAACCGGTATACCCGGAATACAGGTTCGGTGGATGAATCACCATCTCCGGGTATTGCAGCAGCGGCTTCAGACCGTTTCCATCGCTGCGGGCCACCAACTGCAGCACCCCGTCCGGCCCAGCCGCCGCCAGCGCCTTGAATGGGCTGGCGATGAAATTGTTCAGAATCAAAAAGAACGTCTGCACGCCCGCCAAAATCACGCCGACGTACGGCATCAACTCGCCGTTCTTGTTGCGATACGCAATCAGAACGGAAAAAATGTAAATGGAAAGCAGAAAGGTCCAGAATAGAATCGAACCTTCCTGCCCGGCCCACAGCGCCGCGATCTTATAAAACGTCGCCAGCGCCCGATTGCTGTGCGACACCACGTACGCATTCGCAAAGTTGTCGCTGAAGAAGAGATATTCCAGGCTAAAAGTGGAAATGAACACCAGGCAGCAGGTGGCCATCCCCGCCTGCCGCACGCTTTTGATTAACAGCGGATGCCGTGTGAGTATCGCCGCGATGCCGCCGCCGAAGGCATACACGCCACAGACAAACGCGAGTAAGAGAGCAAATGACCCAAAGACATCCAAGGAACTGCACCTCCCCAGGCCCGAGCCGGGTTCGCTACATGTTGTTATCAGCTGGCGTTGGCGTCGCGGAGGTCGTGGTCGTGCCGCCCGGAGCGGCTTCGTACTTCGACGCGCACTTCGCCTGCACCTGCTCGGCGACAAACCGTCCGTCGGCTGCGGGACGGCCCTCCACCAGCGCCTGCGCTTTGTCCACGAACGTATCCGGCAAAGGATCGCTGCCCACGTAGCTCACCGGCAGCGACTTCCCTTCCCCTTCCAGCACGAAATCCACACGGCCGGTCATTTTGTGAATACTACCCGCCGCCACGGTCCCGCCGACGCGAATCCGATGCGCCAAATCCGGGCCTCGTAGGGTTTGCAATTCTGCGATGGTGTGATAGTACGTCTTGCTTTCGCCGTAGCCCAGCCACGCCAGAAAGCCCATCGAAATCACGATGACGCCGGCGCCGATTCCAAACTTTACTTGCTTCTTCACGGCTAACTCCTGCGGATCCTCGACTTATGTATTCGCGATTCTAGCACAGGCACCCGGGCAGGGTACCTCCCCGAAGTGCAGTCTCCATACTGTCCCAAAGGGGTACAGCCCAGCAGTGCGCTCCGTCACACCGCAGTAGCCGACCGGCTCAACGCCGTGCGTAACCGCGCGCAGCCGTCACCCCCCGCCCCTCCGTCGAGAGCAAACGGTTTGCCAGCGTCGAGCAGCACCGGGCAACTCAACTCGGCGCCAGAGATGCGCCCCAAAAACGGAATGAGCCGCTGGTCGAACAGAATGGTTCTCTTCGGTCGCAGCGATCGCCGCACCCGCGCGAGCACCGGTTGTACACGCTGCGCCAACAGGGTCTCAGCAGCCGCCTCGTCGGCGTTCTCGCCCAAGGGACACTCCAGTACGTGAGCCAGAAAGTATCCGCCGCGCTGAAATTCAGCCAGTACCGTCTCGGCAGCCTTATCTTCCTTGCGGATCCCTGCAGCCTCCAGGAGGCTCGCCGCTTCCCCGGTGAATTGGCCGGAATACAGAAAATCTCCGTCATTCCTGGGGGAAACCGCCCCCAGCAGCAGCGTAGCGATGTGCACGGGGCGGTACCGCGTTGTCCATTCGAGCCGCTGCAACCGGTGCGCGATGTGCTCCGGCGAAGCCGCCTGCGCGCAGCCATCGCAAAGCAAAGATTCGATGGTCATAGCTATGTGAAAGAGAATCGTAGTGCAGCTTCAGAAGGAGTGCAAATCGAGGAGTCGATCGGAGCGTCGCCAGCAGAAAAAATTAAGCGACGGCATCTGTGCGCCGGGGATGGTAATTGGGTTTTGGCGTCGCACAACTGCCGCCGCTGAATAGACGTATGTCTTTGCAGTTGAACCCCGTCTGCGGGGAGAAGTTGCGAAAAAAAAGAGCTAGATTGGTTCCGTTTTGGGGTCGCCCGTGTCAGGACGGTACTGTGGCATCCTCCGGCAGTTTCGACCGCAGGCACCATTTCAACTCCTGGCTCAACTCGCTGATCTCCATTCCCGGCATTACGATGAACTTGCAGCTCAGCATCTCCCGCGGCTCGTCGTCATCCGGCAGTTGGCAGGTCACGCGGCAATATTGGCAGTCCTGGTTCCAGCAGAAACGCCCGTAGGGAATCGTCTCTGGGCTGATAAATTGGAAGCAGCGCAGCAGCGAATTACGCTCTGGCACCTGGAATTTCTTGCCCATGACCGTGATTTCCACCAACTTCTCGTACGGGCGGAAGGGTTCCGACATGATAGTAAGTCCTGTCCTCCGTCGACGGGTTGCCGGGTTTGGAGCTGGGGTATCCCGAGCGGATCGCGCTGAATGATGATGTCTGATTCAGAGTAGCGTCCGCTTCTGCGCAGACAAATCTTCATGTTGCTCGGCGTTGCCAATCTGCTACGGGGGTAGGACTAGAACTTCGCGAGATGTCGGCTACTATCGCGCTGGCGGTAACCGCGCTGCGCTGTTGCCGCCTCTTTAGAGGGCAGCGCTTTTTTACGGCTTGGCTATTCGCTGGACCAAGGGCGTCCGTACATTCCGGCCTGGCTAGCTGCCGAAATCGAAGAATTGTCCCATCTTGCGAAATTTCTCATAGCGCGCATCCATCAGTTCCCGGATCGGTTGATTGCTCAACATCACCAGTTGCCGCTCCAGCGCTTCGCCCAACAGCTGGCTGGCGGTCTCCGGCTCGACGTGCGCCCCGCCTTCCGGCTCACTCACAATCTCGTCCACAATACCGAGCTCCTTCAAGTCACGCGCCGTAATCTTCAGCGCTGCCGCCGCGGTTTCGGCCTTCGCCGCGTCCCGCCACATGATCGCCGCGCAGCCTTCCGGAGAAATCACCGAATAAAAGCTGTTCTCCAGGATATTCACGCGGTCACCGACGGCAATGGCCAACGCCCCGCCCGAGCCGCCTTCGCCCGTAACCGTCACAATAATCGGCACCGGTAAGCGCGCCATCTCTCGCAAATTGCGCGCGATCGCCTCCGCTTGCCCGCGCTCTTCCGCATCAATCCCCGGATATGCGCCCTGCGTGTCAATGAACGTGATGATTGGCCGGTGGAATTTCGCCGCTAGCTGCATTACTCGCAATGCTTTTCGGTATCCCTCCGGCTTCGGCTGGCCGAAGTTACGCAACAGCCGCTGCTTCGTGTCCCGCCCTTTTTGGTGGCCGACGATCGCAACCGGCCGTCCGCGGAACTTAGCCAAGCCCGCCACGATGGCCTTGTCATCGCCGTACGCGCGGTCGCCGTGCAGCTCCACAAAATCGCTGAACAGCATGCCAATGTAGTCCAGCGTGTATGGCCGCTGCTGATGCCGCGCAATCTGGGCCCGCTGCCACGGCCCCAAATGGCTGTAGAACTCGCGCCGCAGCTCCGCTACTTGCTGCCGAATGCGCTCAAGCTCCGCGTCCGCCGTCTCGTCGCCGGCCAACTGGCGCAACTCTTCCACGTCTTTTTCCAGCCGCTCGATTTCGTTGCGGCGATCCGCTTGGGTGGCGGCGCCCTTCGCCTTGTCCTTGGTTTTCATCAATTCACCAGGTGAATCGCCTCTTCGCCAAAGGTTTCCTTGATGCTGGCGATCAGTTCCGGACAGACGCGCACCCGCTGCTCCACCTGCACTGTAGCGCTCGATCCATCTGCCGCCACCAGTTCGACCGAGACCAAACTCGGACCTTTGTAGGAATAGAACGTGTCCTCAAGACGGTCCAGGGCATCTTCATTCAGTTCTGCCAGCTCGAGCCGCAACCGCAGCCCCGCCGAAGGCCTCTCGGCGAGATTGGCCAAGGGCGCTGCCTCTTGCAACGACAGTCGCGTGCCGGCTTCTTCCACTTGCACGCGCACTTTCAGCAGCAGCGGAGTACCGGCCTTCAGCACGGCTTCAACCCGAGCGAAAGCTTCCGGAAATGCCAGCAACTCTTGCACGCCGGTCATATCTTGAATCGTATAAATGGCCCAGCGCGCGCCTTTTTTCGAGCGCATCGGCCGCGTGCCCACGATTAGCGCCGCTACCGTAATCTCTTTGCCGTTACGCTGGCCTTCCACCTGATCCAACGCCACGCACTTCAACTCCTGTAACCGCGACGCATATTTTGCCAGCGGATGCCCCGAAACGTAAAAGCCCAGCATCGCATACTCGCTGGCCAGCCGCTCGCCTTCGCTCCACGGCTCCGCATCGCGCAGCTCGAAAGCCGGCAGCGCGGGAGCCGACCCTCCTCCAAAAAGTCCGTGCTGGCCCGATTCACGAATGCGTGTGGCCCGCTGTACGGCTGCCAGCGCATCATCCACCGAAGCGAGCATGGACTCGCGCGGCCCCAGTGAATCCACTGCCCCCGACTTGATTAGGCTCTCAAACACGCGCTTATTCAAAAACCGCGACTCGATGCGTTCGCACAATTCATACAGCGACTTGAACGGCCCAACCTCCAGCCGCGAATCCCGAATCGCTTTGGCGGTGTTCTCCCCCACGTTTTTGATCGCCGCCAAACCGAAGCGGATCGACTCCCCGATCGGAGTGAAATACAAATCGCTCTCGTTCACGTCCGGCGGCAGAATCGAAATGCTCATCCCGCGGGCCTCGTTGATGTACTTCACGGCCTTTTCCGCATTGCCCGTCTCTGACGTCAGCAACGCGGCCATGAATTCCACCGGATAGTGCGTCTTCAGATAGGCCGTCTGGTAGGCCAACAAAGCATACGCGCAGGAGTGCGATTTATTGAAGCCGTATCCGGCGAACTCCTCCATCAAATTGAAGATTTTCTCGGCCTTCTTTTCGGGAACCTTGTTACCGGCACAACCAGCCATAAATTTCGCGCGCTGCGCCGCCATCTCTTCTTTTTTCTTCTTGCCCATGGCCCGGCGCAAAATATCCGCTTCGCCCAGCGAAAAGCTCGCCAGCACGTTGGCAATCTGCATCACTTGTTCCTGATACAGGATGACGCCGTAGGTTTCTTCCAGAATCGTCTTGAGCTGCGGCAACTCGTACGTCACTTTGGTTGTGCCGTGCTTGCGTTTAATGAAGTCGTCGATCATGCCGCCCTGAATTGGCCCCGGGCGGTAGAGCGCGTTCAGTGCCGTCAAATCTTCAATGCGCGTCGGCTGGTAACGCCGCAAAATGTCGCGCATGCCGTGCGATTCAAATTGGAAGATCGCCGTGGTGTCGCCGCGCGTAAAGAGTTTGTAGGTGTCTTCATCGTTCAGCGCCAGGTTGTCAATGTCCACCTGCACGCCGCGGTTCTTCTCGACCATCCGGACCGTGTCCTGCAAAACGGTCAGCGTCGTCAGGCCGAGAAAATCCATCTTCAATAGACCGACGCGTTCCAGCGCGTTCATGTCGTACTGCGTCGTGATTTCATCCCGGTTGGTCTTGTAAACCGGCACCACGTCGGTTAGTGGCCGCGGCGAAATCACCACGCCCGCCGCATGCGTGGAGGCATGCCGCGCCAAGCCCTCGAGCCGCTGCGCGACGGCCATTAGATCCTTCATTTTCTCGTCAGTGCTAACCGCAGCCTTCAGCTGGGGAGCTTCCTTTAACGCTTCGTCGAGAGTGATATTCAGCGTGGCTGGCACCATTTTCGCCAGGCGGTCGACATCCGCATACGGAATGTCCATCGCACGGCCCACGTCCTTGATCGCCGCTTTTGCCGCCATCGTTCCGAACGTAATGATCTGCGCGACGTTCGAGCGCCCATACTTCTGGGTGACGTACTCGATCACTTCGCCCCGCCGCCGCATGCAAAAATCAATATCGATATCCGGCATCGAGACACGTTCGGGATTCAAGAACCGCTCAAACAACAGGTTGTATTGCAGCGGATCCACATCCGTGATGCGTAGCGCGTAACTCACTAGACTGCCGGCGGCCGAACCGCGCCCCGGACCCACCGGCACATCCTGTGCCCGGGCATAGTGAATGAAATCCCACACGATCAAGAAATAGCCCTCATAGCGCATCTTCTTGATCATCTCAATCTCGGAAGTGAGTCGCCGCTCGTATTCGCTCAACGGATTGGCCAGTGCCCCAGCGGCAGCCAGGCGTTCCAGGTAGGGCACCCGCGTCGCAAACCCCTCGCGTACCACTTTCTCAAAGTAACTGCCGGCGGTATGCCCCTCGGGAATATTGAATTCCGGGAACGGATTGGCAATACGCTCAATCTTCACGTTGCAGCGCGACGCGATGTCCACCGTGCGAGTCAGCGCATCCGGCAACTCCCCAAACACCTGGGTCATTTCCGCCGCGCTCTTGAAGTAAAACTGATCCGTCGCGAACTTCATGCGGTTCGGTTCGCTCATGGTTTTGCCGGTCTGAATGCAGAGCAAAACCTCTTGCGCGTGCGCATCGGAGTGGTGCAAGTAGTGGCAGTCGTTCGTGGCCACCAGCGGAATTCCCGTCTCGCGAGACAAGCGCACCAACTCGCGATTCACGCCCTGTTCAATTTCCAGGCCCTGGTCCTGAATCTCGAGAAAAAAGTTCTGTTTTCCAAAAATATCACGCAGCCGGTAGGCATTCTCCCGCGCCCGGTCAAACTTCTGATCCACCACCGCTTCGGTCACCGCTCCGCGCAGGCACGCCGACAGCGCGATCAGTCCTTTGCTGTGTTTGGCCAGCAGGTCGTAGTCAATCCGCGGCCGGTAGTAGAATCCTTCCAGAAATCCGGCGGACACTAGCTTGACCAGATTCTGGTAGCCCTCTAGCGATTCGCACAGCAGCACCAGATGGTTGCTCCCGCGCATCCCGACTTCTTCTTCCGCGCGTTCCTGCGAACCATTGCCGTTGGTTTTCTCCCCGCGATCGTGCCGGCTGCCCTTGGCCACGTACACTTCGCAGCCGATGATCGGCTTTACGTCGCGCTTGCTGGCTTCATTGAAAAAGTTTGCCGCAGCGAACAAGTTGCCGTGGTCCGTCACGGCCACGGCCGGCATCTTCTGGCGCGAAGCTTCGTCTAACAACTCCGACGTTTCGCAAGCTCCATCCAGAAGGCTGTAATCCGTGTGGACATGTAAGTGGACAAACTGCGGTTGACCCATGGAATTTTATTTTAAATCGCCCGCTCGGGAATTGCGACGGGCATTCTTGCGTTTTGCACAGGTTCCGCCGAATTCTCCTGCCTACTTTCGGCCGCTGCTCTTCTTCGCGCCCACGCTCTTTGCCGGCGCGCTCGGCGCATGATGCTTGGGCGCGTGTTTGGCCGCCGGGGCTTTCTTCGCCGCTTCTGCATGGGCCGCCTTTGCCGCGCTTTTCTCCGCCAAGGCCGCCGCATGCTTCTCCATACTCTTCGCGGGCTTTTTCTCTTTTTCTTTTTTCTTCGGCTGCTCCTTAATACCGGAGAGCTTCCGCAATATCTTCTCGCGCTCTTCCGGCGTCTTGCCGCGCCCGTTCAATTGCAATCCAAAGACCTGCTCGACGATCGCGTCGAACTTCGGCCCCCGCGGGAAGCCCAGCGCTGCCAGTTCGTTCCCGACCATCGAGATACCGCCGCGAATGGGCCGCCACTTGTTCAGATACGCTCGGATTTTCGATACCGCCGCCGAATTGTTGGATTCCGCCAGGGCGTACGCGACGCGCTCGACGGGCATCTTTTCGATGAATTTGTACGCATCCAGCGCCACCGCCATCTTGCGGCCGGTCAGTTCCTTCAATTCGGTGCTAACTTCACTTTCAAAATTCACGATCGCCGCTATTTCCGCAGACTTGAAGCCGGCTTTCGACAGCACCGACTCCTGCTCCCGGTCCTTCAATTTCCCGAGAATGGCCAGCATCATCGGCGTAGCCAGCCGCGGCCGCACGCCCGCCGTGAACAAGTCTTCGCGTACTTTCATCAGCCGGTTGATCGCGTCGTAGTCCGGACGCTTCTTGGCCAATAGCGGATTGACGGCTTCCAGCAGGTCATGCTCCTCCCACGCTTTCAAGACCACCGCGGGCCGTTCTTCGCGCGCCAGCGCCCGCAATTCCGCCCCCGAGGCTTCCGGCTCGATGTTGTGGTGCAATTCGCGCTCGATGGCCAGGTCGAACCACTCTTGCGTACGCTGTTCCGGCTTGAAGCCCATGCGCGCCGCGTAACGCAGCAGGCGCAGCAGGCGCACCGGCTGATTCGTAAAGCTATGAATTATCAGCGCCCGCACTTCCCCGCGCTCAATGTCCGAAAGCCCATTGGTGGGATCGAGCAGCAAACCGCGCGAAGCCGGGTTCAGCGAAATAGCGATGGCGTTCAGCGAGAAGTCCCGTCGCCGCAAATCCTCCATGATGGTGGACCAGCGCACTTCCGGCCGCGTTCCCGGCCGCACATAATGATCATCGCGCGCGGCGGAAATGCTGCCATCCACATCGCCGGCGAACAGAATCTCGATGTGTCGCAGCTTTTCATCTTCCAGCAGCACTTTCGCGCCGCCTTTTTCTAACTCTCGCGCGATTTTCGAAGGGTTTCCTTCCACCGTAAAATCCAAATCCCGCAGCGACGCGCCCGTCACCAGATCGCGCACCGTCCCGCCCGTCAAATACACATTGAAGCCCATGGCTGCGGAGAGTTCCTGCACGCGCATCATCGCCGCCCGTTGTTCCGGCGAGAGCCGGCTCTCCAACAAGAACATGTAATCTGGCATTGCTCTCCTTCACATTCTGGATGCCCGCGCGAACCGCCGCTTCGGCAACCGCAATAGGGACCCAGGACCGCCGCGCTCTACGCCCGCGGGTGATGCGCCTTGTAAATCTGCTTCAACCTCTCTTCCACCACGTGCGTGTAAATCTGCGTGGTGGAAATATCCGCATGGCCCAGCATGAGCTGCACGGAACGCAAATCCGCTCCCCGCTCCAACAGGTGCGTCGCGAAGCTGTGCCGCAGCATGTGCGGCGTCAGGGCTACCCGCAGTCCGGCCCGCTTGCCGTAACTCGACAGAATCTTCCACACGCCCACCCGGCTCAGCGGCGTTCCTCTCCGGTTTAGAAATAGCGCTGGGCTGGCAACGCCCTTGGTCAGGAGTTTTGGCCGTGCCTCGCGCAAATACTTTTCCACCATGCCCAGTGCCTTGCGTCCGGCCGGCACAATCCGTTCCTTGTCGCCCTTGCCGATGCACCGGATGCAGCCGACCTTGCTGTCTAGATCACTGACGCGTAGCCCGATCAGCTCGGATACGCGCAATCCGGTCGAATACAGCACTTCTAGCATGGCCCGGTCCCGCAAACCATACGGCGTTTTCGGGTCGGGCTGCTCTAGCAGCCGGTCTACGTCCTCCACCTTCAAGTACCCGGGCAAGGCCCGGCGGATCTTTGGGGATTCGAGGTTTAGGGACGGATCGCCGCCGATCAGGTCCTGGCTCTGCGCAAAGCGGAAGAAGTTGCGCAAAGTGACCAGATGCCGCGCCACGGACTTGCTGTCCAGTTCATCCCGGTACAACCCAGCCAGAAAGTCCACCAAATCGTCCCGGCTCACCCCCTCCAGCCCTAGCTTCCGCTTTTGCGCGAAGACCTGGAACTTGTTCAAATCGCGTTGATATGCGGAAACGGTATTCGAGGAAAGACCTTTTTCCACTTTAACGTGGGTCAGAAACGATGAAATGACCGCTTGAATCTCCATTAGAGCTCCACATCCCCGCCACTGCCGCCACTGGCCCGCCGCCGTAGCGCAATGCCGTACACCTCTTGGATTTCATGGCACCGGAACAGCCAGGCCATCGCCAGGTAGAGCGCCGTCGCGCCGGCGATCATGCCCGAAAACACCACCAACTGAACCAGAAAACGCGAGTGCATGGTGAAAGCCGTGTAGTAGTTCGCCAGCCAGCAGCCAACCCCCATGATCGCGGCGCATAGGGAAATCTTGGCGAACGAACGCAATACGTCAATCATGCCTAACGACCCGTAGCGCACCCGGAAAATAATGAACAAGGCAAAAAAGTCGAAGAAACACGCGATGGCGGTAGCCAGAGCCGGACCACCATTCTGGACCCGCGCAAAGAAAAACTTAATGAACACGATGTTCAGTATGATGTTTAGAACCAAGGACATAGAGGCAACTACGACGGGCGTCTTGGTGTCGCCCGTCGAGTAAAACGCCGGGACCACCAGCTTTACCGAGGCCAGCGCCGGCAGTCCGATCGAGTAATACAGTAGGGCTCGCGCCGTGAGCCGGGTCGAAGCTGCCACAAACTGGCCGTGCTGGAACAGCACACGAATCACGGGCTCCCGCAAAATCATCAGCCCCAGCGCCGCCGGCACAGTGATGAACGCCACAATACGCACCGAGAACGCCAGCGTCTTCTTCAGCGAGTCAATGTCCTTGGCTGCCGCCTGATGCGACATCATCGGTAAAATCGCCGTCGCCACCGCAATGGCATAACCGCCCAACACCAACTCCATAACGCGATCAGCAATGTTCAGCGCCGCCAGGCTGCCGATGGGCATGATCGCCGCGGTCGCAAATCGCGTGTCAATGAACAAGTTGATTTGCCCGATGCCGATTCCGAAAAGACGCGGCGCCATCAACCGGGCCACGTTCCGGATTCCCGGATGCGACAACGATATTCCAAAATTGAAATTCATGCCCTTCTGGACCAGCGTGGGCACCTGAATCAGAAACTGCAGGACTCCGCCGACCAGTACCCCGACTGCAACCGCCGTGGCCGCATCTTTGAAGTGGCTGCGTAGCGCCGCAAAAGTAAACGCGATGATGGCCAGGTTCATCAGCACCGGCGTAGCGGCGGGTAATCCAAAGATATGAAAGCAGTTGAGGATGCCCATGGCCAGCGCCGCCAAGGCTATGAAAAACAGGTAGGGAAATACGATTCGGTTCAACTCGATTGCGGCCGTGCCTTCGATGTTCTTCCCGGCAAACAGATGGACCACCGCCGGGGAAAACACCATCCCGAGCACGGTGATCAGTGCGACGAACAACGCCAACGTCCAGAACAGCTTGTTCGCGAACTCCCACACCTCTTTCCGGGATTTTTCTCGCATGTAGGTCGTGAATACCGGAATAAACGACGCAGTCATCGACCCTTCGGCAACCAACCGGCGGAAAAGATTGGGGATGCGATAGGCCAGGTAGTAAGCGTCAGCCAGCGGCGACGTGCCCAGCAAAAGGGTGATACGCTGTTCCCGAACGTAGCCGAGAATCCGGCTAACAATAGTGACCATGGAGATGATCGAGGCCGACTTGAGGATATGCTTTTTATCGGTCAACGGATCAGCGCTCCGCGAGATAACCCTTGTAAAAACAATAGGTTGACAGGAAAAGCGCGCTTAACATAACATACATCTTGATCATTCGCAAATTTGGCCCTGGCCGACCCTTTTTTCGATCTCTTTGAAAAACCGCGCTCCAGCCTCGACCCACAAAAAGGTCGTCATCGTCCTTGCAGACAAAAAGTCTCTGCGCGGCTACCTAAATCCTTCTCGGCTTGGCCAAGCCGATCCCATTGATCTGCTTACTCCGGATGGTGAACACCAGGAAGTTCCCTTGGCGCGCGTTCGCTCGATTTATTTTGTTCGGGAATTCTCGGAAGACTTCGAACCGGAGCGCAAAGCCTTCCTCAGTCGACCCAAGCTGGATGGGTTGTGGGTGCGCCTTCGCTACAGCGATGGCGATACGCTCGAAGGTGTCGTTCCTAACGACTTGCTCTCGCTGCTCGACAACGGCGTGCAAATTACCCCGCCCGACTTGAACTCCGCGACCGATCGGATTTTCGTGCCGCGCTCCGCTCTTTCCGAACTCACCGTCCTCGGTGTCGTCGGCGTCGCGCGCCGTAAACCCGCGGCGCTCGCGGTCGGCGCCAGTCAGCCTCGCCTTTTCAACGAGTAACACTCGGCGTTTATACTTACGGGTCCGCCCGGTTCTGCATTTACCGCATGCGGCGGTGAGGAGCGTTCCTATGTCCATGCAACTCTCGGAGATTGCCCGTAGACTCGAGTGCCGCCTTGACGGCCCCGGCGACACCATGATTCGCGGCGTGGCCGGCATCGAACATGCCGAACCGGGGCAGATTACTTTTCTGGCCAATCGCCGCTACTTTCCGTTGCTGAAAACCACCCGGGCATCCGCCGTGTTGGTCCAGGAAGGCATTAGCCTGGACCGCGAGGCGTCCATGCCGCCGCTCGCCGCGCTCCGTTCTGCGAATCCTTATCTCGCTTTCGCTCACGCCATCGAGCTCTTCTACCAAGCGCCGAAATACAAGCCTGGCTTTCATCCCACGGCGATGATCTCGAAGTCCGCAAAGATCGCGGCTGGCGCGCACATCGGCCCGTATTGTGTCGTCGAAGACGATGTCGAAGTCGGCCGCAATGCCGTGCTCCACAGCTTCGTCACCATCTACCAGGGCGCGAAGATCGGCGACGACTTCTTTGCTCATTCACACGCTGTAGTCCGCGAGTTCTGTCAGCTCGGCAATCGCGTGATTTTGCAGAACGGCGCCATCATCGGCGGCGACGGACTCGGTTACGCCAAACAAAAAGACGGCACATGGTACAAAATGCAGCAGTCCGGTCCGGCAGTTCTCGAAGATGACGTCGAAGTGCAGGCGAATGGCTGCGTGGACCGCGCTACCGTCGGCGAAACGCGTATCGGCCGCGGCAGCAAACTGGACGATCTCGTACTTGTCGGCCACGCCTCGCGCGTCGGCGCCAATGCTATGCTCTGCGGTCAGGTCGGGCTCGCTGGTTCAACCAAGGTCGGTGATGGCTGTATTCTCGCCGGTCAAGTCGGCACCGCAGGCCACCTTATTATCGGCGATGGCGCTGTTCTCACCGCCAAGAGCGGTGTGCCCAACGATGTTCCTGCGCGCACCATGTACTCTGGCTACCCCGCCGTCGAAAATCGGCAATGGCTGAAGACTGTCGCGGCGCTGAATCGTCTGCCCGACCTGCAAAAGCGCGTCTGGGAGTTGGAAGCGGAAGTCGAGCGGCTCAAAGCTCGAGTTCGTTGAAATTAGCTGAGGCTAGACTCCGTCAAGCCGCGCCAGAAAATCCAATCGGCTGCTGATCCGGCGGCAAGCCAGCGGCCATGGCGTCGTGCACCCGCTGGTTCAGAACATCGCGTTCTTCCCAGGTGTACGGCGACGCATCAATCGGCTCGAGAAACTCCACCAGAATCTCGCCCGGGCAAATCCGCAGCGAGCGCTTCGGCATCACGCGATGCGCTCCCGAACACAGCACCGGAACAATGGGCGCTCCAGCCTTGATCGCCAGGACGACCGCGCCCTTCTTAAATTCCTGGAGACGCCCGTCCGGGCTGCGCGTTCCTTCGGGGTAAATCAAAAAGGACTGCCCTGCCCGCATCGCTTCCGCCGCTTTTTCTACGCTGGCAATCGCCGCTTCGCGCACTTCCCTTTTCACCGGAATGAAATGCGCCAAGGTAAACGCCTGCCCTACAATCGGCCACTTGAATAGCGATTCTTTCAGCAAAACGGCGATGCGTCGCGGAATCGCCCCGACCACCGCGGGCGCGTCCGCCGAGCTCGTATGGTTCGCCGCAAACAAACACACTCCCGTTGGAATCCGCTCTGCTCCAACCACTCGCACGCGCACTCCCACCGCGCGCACAAAAAACAGCACGCCGCGCAAACCGGCCCAGTACAGCGGATCCACATCTTTCGCCAGCACGGTATAAATCAGCAGCGGCGGCCCAAGAATCAGGATGTATAGGGAGAGAAAAACAATAATGAAGATGGCGCGAAACATGCCTTGCGCAGCACTCTCTCGAATTCAGCTTCCGACGTCAAGCGTAGCGCTCTGGCGGGACGTATGGGAAAAGCGACTCCGATTTCGTCAACCGAGCCGACAGTTCAGCGCGCCGCCGTGGTCCCGTGCAACCAGCCATCGCGAATCCGTTGTGCTTTCTCGCTGGCCCTGCCGTCCTCGGCGATCTGGTAAGACACTTCGCTTTCCTCGCCCAGCCGGAACTGCAGATTCTGTTCCTTCTCATCACGGCGAACGCGCAAACTCACCGTTTCGCCCGGTTGCCGCCCGCGTGCCCAGCGCCCTAACGCGCGCGGCACGTCCCCACCATTCCAGCTCACAATGACATCGCCGGTTCGCAAACCAGCCGCAGCGGCGGCGCTGTTGTCGTCTACCGACCCCACCATATAGCCGGTTCCCTGCCGCTCCACGGCAAAACCCAGCGCGGCGCCTTTACGCTCGCTCTTCCGCAATTCCAGCCCCGCCAGCGCTAGCACTTGCGCATAAGGCACCGCCTGCGCTTCGGCCACATAGTCATGAAAGAAATCCTCAAACGATCCGCCCGCGACCTTTTCTGCTTCGAGACGAATATCCAGACTGTCCCGGTAAAACTTCCCCTGCTTCGCAAAATCGTTGTTCATTCCGCGCAACACATCATCCAGACTTTTCGTGTTGTCCGTGCGGTCGCGGATCAGCAAATCCAGTAGCACACCGAGCACTTGGCCTTTCGTGTAATACGAAACGCTGTAGTCCGGGCCGTTGTACAGGGGATATTTCTCCAGCCACGCATCCAGGCTCGATTCTTCGGCGCTCTGCCAGTGATTCGCCGGCCGCGACTCCAACTCACTGATCTGATCGCTGAGATCGCCGTAGAAACGGTCCTTGTTCCAAAGCCCACTGCGCAAAAGAGTGTACGAGCCATACGTGCTGGTCACGCCTTCGGCAAACCACAGCGCCCGCGTGTACTGCTCCTTTGTGAAGTCCACCGGCTCAAGGCTTGCCGGCCGAATCCGCTTCACGTTCCACAAATGAAAAAACTCGTGCGCCGCCACTCCGGCCAGAAAATCATCCGACGGCAAACCGATTGCCGTCGAGTTGGCATGCTCCATTCCTCCGCCGCCAGCCCCGCGGCCAATGTGGAAAATAAACGTGTAATGCTCGAAGGGCGCGCCGTCCATCAGCTTCAGCTCGTAATTGCAAATTCTGCTTAGTTCGTCTTCGATCTTTCGCTGACTCCAGTTGTCACCGTGAACCACGACGCCGATCTTGTCGCTCGTTCCCGGCACACTAAACCTTTTAAACTTAGCCAACTCGATGGGTCCATCCGCTAGTGCATCGTAACTCGGGCTATTCACAAGCAAGACCGGGTTTTTGCCCATCCACAGAATCGCCAGGTCTGACGCCGTCGCCGCACTCCAATCCTGCGGCACGTCACGCATCAAAACACTCACCGCTTCATGGCGGCGGTCCGGCACGTACGGAAAAATCATCGCCGGATTGATGAAGGCGTGCTCTTGGTTCAGTTGTGTAGCAAACGGCCCCGCTTCGTCCCAATAGATGCTGTAGCTGACTTTAATCTCTCCGCTTCCGTTGATATGCCAAGTCTGTTTGTCGAGCTTCTCGATCGGCAGCCTTCCACGCTCGTCCTCCGCTTCCACATCTTGCACGTGGTTGGCGAAATCGCGAATTTGGTACAACGCGTTCCACGCTGGCATTTGCACGGTTAAGTCGCCGCGGACGTTTGGAACGACCATCACCACGTGGAACAGATGCCGCTCGGGGTGTTCGAGGGAAAACTCATAACGGATGGTTGACTTTCCATCCTGCGGCGCGGCCGAAACGGACCAAGCGCCCCAGAAGGAAACGGTAAGGCTGGCAACACACCACCAGCCGCCTCGTGATTTCACGATTTGCTTGCTCCGGCTGGCTCGTGCGCGGACTGCTTCAGTTTTGCCAAAAGCTTCTCGCAAAGGCCGTCGAAGCTGCCGTTGGACATCACCAGCAGCAGATCCCCGGGTTCCACTTCGCCCGAGATCGCTTCCGCGATCGCGTCCGCTCCCGCAAATGCGCGAGCTTTTTTGCCCAAATGGCGCACGCTCTCCGCTACAGCTTCCGGATCCATCCGGTTTTCATCACCCAGTTGCTGGGCGCGAAACACGCCGCCCAAAACAACGCGATCCGCCAGCGCCAACGCCTGCGGCAGCGCTTCCTGAAACACTTTCCGCCGCATGGAATTGGACCGCGGCTCGAGAATGGCCCACATCCGCCGTCCCGGCCAACGCGCCCGCGCCGCCTCGATCGTGGCGCGCACCGCCGTCGGATGATGCGCAAAGTCATCCACCACCAGCACGCCGCGCACTTCACCCTTCACATCCATGCGCCGCTTGACGCTCTTAAAGCTCGCCACCGCTTTCGCTAACGCCTCGGCGTCAATCCCTCGCCCGTGCGCCACGGCCATCGCCGCCAACGCATTCAGCACATTATGCTTTCCACTGGCCGCCAGCGTAAATTCTCCGAACTGTTTTCCGCGATACGCCACGCGGAACTTCATCCCGCCGCCCGCTGCTTCCACGTCGCTGGCGATCCAATCGTTGGCCGCCGAAAATCCATACGTTTCCACCGGACAGAACGCCTTCTCCGCCGCCTTCCGCAGCGCCGGCCCCGATTCTTTCGTGTCGCCCCAAATCACTACGCGTCCCCGCCGCGGCACCAGATTGACCAGCCGTCGAAACACCAACTGATACGCGTCAAAATCCGCGTAAATGTCGGCGTGATCATATTCGAGCGAAGTGATGATCAAATCGTCCGGATGGTAATGGAAGAATTTCGGTCCCCGGTCCCAAAACGCCGTCTCGTACTCGTCGCCCTCGAGAATAAATTCGTCGCCGCCGCCCAAGCCGTAGCTTTTCCCAAAATTCTCCGCCACGCCGCCGACCAGAAAATTTGGCCGCTTCCCGGCCGTCTCGAAAATCCACGCCAGCATGGCGGTCGTTGTAGTTTTTCCGTGCGTTCCGCTCACCACGATCGAATGCTTCCCCGGGAGAAAGAACTCTTCCAGCATTTCCGGCAGTGAGCGATAAGGCAGCTTGCGGTCCAGTGTCTCTTCCAGCTCCGGATTGCCCCGGGCAATGATGTTGCCCACGATGACCAGGTCTGGCGCCGGCTTCAAATGCGTTGCATCAAACGAATGAAAAAACGAAATGGCCTGCGACTCCAGAAACGTTGAAGCCGGCGGATACACACCGGCGTCCGAGCCGGTCACGCGATAGCCGCTCTCGCGCAACATTCCCGCCAACGGCGACATCGCCGACCCGCCGATGCCAATCACGTGGATATGTTTGATCTCTTTCATGCTCCGTTTATTCGCCCGTTCCGCAGACGCTCAGGCTGCCACCGCCGCTTCCAGTGTCTCTAAAGTCCCTTCGCCGCTTGCCTTCAGGCGCCCACGCAGGCCCAAGGGAACGGTCAGCATCGGCCGCATGGTGTGTCCCACTGGTGCGCCGAACACTACTGGAACTCGCAGCGGCTCCAAAATTCGCGCGCACACTTCGCGGACCGAAGCGCCGCCCGCCATTGGCGCTTCGCACTCCGGAAAATCTCCGAGCAGCAATCCCGCGACGCCATCGAATTTCCCCGCCTGCTTCAGATGCATCAGCGCGCGATCCACTTGCCACGGCTTCATCCCCCGATCCTCCAACAGCAGAATGGCACCGCGCGTGTCCAATTCCCACGGTGTGCCCAGCGTGGTCTGCACCATGGTCAAGCATCCCCCGAGGATGCGGCCTTCTGCCGAACCGCTGCCCAGAACTTCGCCGCGCAGACCTAGCGTCCAACCGCCACTGGTTCGCTCGAGCGCTGCCCGCAAAGACTCGCGGTCATAGCCTTTCGGCGCATCCGCGCCCGCATCGAACCCCGCTCCCAGCATGGGTCCGTAGAAGCCGACCCAGTTGTAACGCTGCCACAAAAATATCTGTAGCGACGTAAGATCGCTATAACCTAAAAGAAGCCGTGGCGCAGTTGCCGGGGGCAGTTCGAGATTTTCCAGGATGTAGTTCGACCCGTATCCACCGCGCACGGCCACCAACGCGTCTACATCCTTGCGTTGCAACCCGTCCAGCAACTCGGCGCGCCGCCCCTCTGCTGAACCCGCGAAGAAATTCTCCGGCATCAAGGGAGTCGCGTCCGCGACATGGAACCCCAGTCGTCGGAGCTCCTCAGCGCCTGCATGGACCCTCGCAAAGTCGGCAGGCGAAGCCGGCGCAAACGGCATCAGCACGCTTCCCTCGCGCAGCGCACGCGGTTTTCGTACTTCCGACGCCAATCGCATTTCCTGCACGCCCTCGGCCCGCACACTCATCCCGTGTGCCGCTCCACCGGAACCATCTCGCAGTTCACTCCCGGTTTGCACAATTCCGCAAGCACCTGCTCCTGCTGACGGGTACTGACTTCGGCATCAAATTGAATCAGGTTTTTGTCGCCGGCGAGCGAAACCTGAAAATTGTCGATCGCTACACCGATCCGATCAAAGATTCTATGTACGTCGGTGACCATATTTTCCGTGCGGTCCACGAAAATGCGGAACAACATGTAACGCGCCCGCAGGTTCAGCAAGCCTTCCACGTAATAGAGCACCACAAGAGCGAAGAGCAACAACAGGCAGCCCAGGCCGGCAATAGCGAACAACCCTCCGCCCGCCGCCATACCGATCGCCGCTATCGAGAAAATCGTGGCCGCCGTTGTCAGCCCCACCACGCTGCCGCGCTCCCGCAGAATCACGCCGGCGCCCAAAAAGCCGATACCCTGTACGATGTTGGACGCGATCCGCGTCGGGCTGGCATCTCCGGTGCGCCGCGCGATCTCGATAGACGCGATCGTGAACAGGGCCGCGCCCAGGGAAACGCAAAAGCCCGTGCGCATGCCCGAAGGACGGCGCCGAAGGTTACGTTCGATACCAATAATCGAACCAAGCAAAGCGGCCCACGCGAGCCGCGCAAGAATGGTGGTCAGGGGAAGCATGTTCTCCCGCGCTCTATCCGGACAGGGGCATCCTCATAAGGGCGCCCACTTCGTCGCATCGCAGGATTCTACACACTACAGTTTGAATTGCGTTAATTTCGCGAAGTGCCGTGCCCTGGCGTGTATCTCGCTGCGCTTCAAAGTGCGCAGCCGGTCCAAACCAAATTTTTCCACCGTAAAGCTGCCGAGCACCGATCCGTACACCATCGCGCGCCGTAGCGTCGCGTCGTTTACATTGCCCGCGCCAGCCAGGTAACCCATGAAGCCGCCCGCGAAGCTATCGCCCGCGCCGGTGGGGTCGTGCGGCTCTTCCAGCGGAAATGCCGGCACGCAAAAGACGCCTTTGCTGTCCACCAACATGGCGCCATATTCGCCGCGTTTTACCACCAGCGTCTTGGGACCCATCTTGAAGATGTGCTTAGCCGCGCGCAGCAGGTTATGCTCGTTCGAGAGCTGCCGCGTCTCGGAGTCGTTGATCATCAGAATGTCCACGTGTTTCAACGTTTCGCGGAGTTCTGCCGGCGTGCGCTCAATCCAGTAGTTCATGGTGTCCAGCGCCGCGAGTTTCGGTTTGCCCTTCACCTGCTTTAGCACGTCGCGCTGCAAGTCCGGAGCGATGTTCGCCAGGAAAACGTACTTCGAGCTGCGGTATTTCTCGGGCAGCTTGGGTTTGAAATCGGCGAAAACGTTGAGCTCAGTGGTCAGCGTGACGCGCTCGTTCAGATTTTCCGAGTAGCGTCCGGCCCAGAAAAAACACTTCCCTTCCGCGCATTCCAGGCCTTCGATGTCGATATGCCGACCCTTGAATATCTTGCGGTCCTCGGCCGTGAAGTCCTGGCCAACGATCGCCACCAGGTTCACTGGCGCGAAGAAGCTTGCCGCGACCGCAAAGTAGGTCGCCGCGCCGCCAATCGTCCGGTCCACTTTGCCGTACGGACTCTCCAGTGCGTCAAACGCCACGGAACCCACCACAAGTAAGGACACTAGCGTCTCCTGAGATTGAGTTTAGGAAAGATATTTGCCAATGATCGCTGCGAGCTTCTTCTTCGTCTGTGCCGGTACGATTTTCAAATCGGTCACCAGTGCATGTTTCAGCGCGGCGCCGCATTTGCAGTTCCGCTCTCCGGGCATCGCCTTAATTGCCTCGCGCAGGACCTTCTGTGCGTTCTCGGCGTTCTGCACTAGCGTCGCGATGATTTGCGCCGCGCTTACGGATTCGTGTTCCGGGTGCCAGCAGTCAAAATCCGTGATCATAGCGATGGTCGCGTAACACAGCTCCGCTTCGCGCGCCAACTTCGCTTCGGTCACGTTGGTCATGCCGATCACATCGAACTTCATCGCGCGATGCATCTCGGCTTCAGCCAGCGTCGAAAACTGCGGCCCCTCGATACAGACGTACGTGCCCTTGCGGTGCACTTTTACACCGCAGTGCACGCTCGCGTTGGACAGCACTGTGGACACCTGTCCGCACGTTGGCTTATCGAACCCCACATGTGCCACCAATCCACCGCCAAAAAACGTCGACACCCGCAGCTTGGTGCGGTCCACGAACTGATCCGCCACGAGAAACTCGCCCGGCCGCAAATCCTCTTTCAATGACCCGACGGCGCTAACGGAAATCACTCGTTGGACGCCCAGCAGCTTCATGGCGTAGATGTTCGCGCGAAAATTAATCTCGCTCGGCAAAATTCGGTGACCGCGCCCGTGCCGCGCCAGAAACGCTACTCGCTTCCCTTCCAGTCTGCCCAGTACGATCGCGTCGGACGGATCGCCAAACGGCGTCTTGACCTTGATCTCGCGCGTCGCGGTGAGGCCCTCCATCGAATACAATCCGCTGCCGCCAACAATCCCGATCTCTGCTTGCGCGCTGCCCCTCGCCTTACCAGCTTTCGTCGCCACCATGCGTCTCTTCGCTCCGATCTCCAAATGCCATGCTAGCTACCGATTCAACTCGAACGGTTCCGCAACCACTTTTCCATCTCGCGCGTGTAGCGTTGCCGCCGCGAAATCCGGATCGTGTCCAAACACTACGATCCAGCCTTCCTTCACAAACTCAGTGATCCACTTGCGCTTCGTCTCGAGCGTGGTGAGCGGATACAAATCGTACGCAATAATCCAGGGCAGCGGCAAATGGTGCCGCGTTGGCAGCAGGTCCGACACGTACATGAGCTTCTTTCCACCACCACGAATCTGAATCCCTTGAATTTGCAGGTTGTGCCCGGGAATCTTCACGACCGAAATTCCGGGGAGAGCTTCCGTGTCGCCCTCGACGAACTGCCATTGCCCCGCTTCGGTAAGCGGTACAAAGTCGTCAGGGTAATAGCTCGCGCGATCCTTCTCCGTCGGTTTTAAGGCATGCGTCAGTTCATCTTTCTGCACCACGAACTTTGCATTTGGAAATGCCGGCACCGCACGGCCATCGCGCAGTCGGGTATTTCCCCCGGCGTGATCGAAATGCAGGTGGGTATTGATCACCAGGTCCACCTGCTCTGGCTTGACCCCTTCCTTCGCCAGCGATTCCATCAACGGGTCATTCTCGGGAAAGCTGTAGATGTTTCGCAGCTTCGTATCCCACTTGGTGCCGTTCCCTGTTTCTACCACGATAGTCTTGCCGCCGACGCGCACCAGCAAGGAGTTGCACGCAAACTTCAGCCGGTGCCGCTCATCCGGCTGCATCTTCTTTTCCCACATCGTCCGCGGCACGATGCCAAACATGGATCCGCCGTCGAGCCAAAAGCTGCCGGCATCCAAGTACCGCACTTCCATGTCCCCGAAGAACATCTTCACGCCACCCCGCTCTTGGCCAGCATCTCGCTCACCGCTGTAAACGGGTCCTTCCTGCGCTCCGCCACCACGCGCGCCATCTCCGTCAGTCTGGCCTCGCCGTCCGTCCCGCCCAAAACGCGCTCCACTAGCCGCGACTCGATCATTCCCAGTAGCCGCCGCTTCCAATGCTCGACGTGCTTTCGCTCGCGCTCGCCGCTTTTCTCAAAATGTCCGCGAAATTTTCCAATCGCCGCGGCCAGTGCATCAATCCCTTTGTTCTCGCTCGCCACGGTGCGCACCACCGGCGGATGCCAGCCATCTCGCGGCATCACCAACGAAAGCATCGCCATCAACTGTTGTTCGAGCCGCTCCGCGCCCTCGCGATCCGCTTTATTCAGCACGAAAATATCGCCAATCTCCATCAAGCCAGCTTTCATGTTCTGAATGTCGTCACCCAGCCCTGGCACCAGCACCACCAGGACACAATCCGCGAGGCGCACAATGTCCACTTCGTCCTGGCCAACTCCAACCGTCTCGATCAGCACCTGCCGCTTGCCCGCGGCATCTAGCAACAGCGCCACTTCCGCCGTGGCGCGTGCTAACCCGCCCATAAATCCCCGCGTAGCCATCGACCGGATAAACATCCCGGCATCGCCGGCGTGGCTCTGCATCCTGATCCGGTCGCCCAAAATCGCGCCGCCCGTGTAGGGACTTGTCGGGTCAACCGCGATCACGCCCACTTGCTCGTCTTGTTTTCTGTAATACGCCGCCAGTCGATCCACCAACGTGCTCTTGCCTGTCCCTGGCGCTCCCGTTACACCGGTTAGATAAGCGGCGCCCGTCTTCGCAAACAGCCGCTGCAACAGCGCCTCCGCCTCCGGCGCGTGATTCTCAATCGCCGTAATCGCCCGCGAAATCGCGCGCACCTCGCCCGCACACACCTGTTCTGCCCACGTCTCAATCGGCAGCGTCATCTTTAGAGGGCTTTCGGAAGGGTGGGGAGAGCGCTGTTCGCACTCGCCTATTATCCCGATTTTCCCGGTCAGTCCAAAATCGAAAGCCGATTACTTCTTCCCGAGCAGTTGTCGTGCGATCACCAGCCTTTGAATCTCGCTGGTACCTTCGCCAATCGTGCACAGCTTCACGTCGCGATAGTACTTCTCGGCCGGATAGTCCTTGATGAACCCGTACCCGCCATGAATCTGCACGCACTCGTTCGCTACGCGCACGGCCACTTCGCTGGCAAACAGTTTCGCCATGCTCGATTCCCGCGTGAACCGCGCATCCTTCCTGTCCGCCAGCCACGCGGCGCGGTACACCATCAGCCGCGCCGCCTCCACTTCCGTGGCCATATCCGCCAGCTTGAACTGAATCGCTTGAAACTCACTGATCGCCTGTCCAAACTGCTTGCGTTGCTTCGCGTAGTTCGTGGCCGCCTCCAGAGCACCCTGTGCCATTCCTAACGCCAATGCTGCGATCGAAATCCGCCCACCGTCCAGAATCTTCAAGCTGCCGGTAAAACCCTCGCCTTCCGGTCCCAAC
>Ga0335073_10000900_pt1 | contig 39278 bp, 31 predicted proteins | sample Lox_Sample_22_FD_207093 | JGI IMG/M metagenome (GOLD analysis project Ga0335073, IMG submission 207093) | Soil microbial communities from Loxahatchee National Wildlife Refuge, Florida, United States - Lox_Sample_2.2 | ecosystem: Environmental > Terrestrial > Soil > Wetlands | place: USA... | reverse complement strand
CCGTCTCGGTGTAGTCCTTGGCCGTCGAGGAGACCAGGATCTCGCCGCCCCTGGCCTGGGCCGCGATCCTCGAGGCGAGCACGACGTTGCGCCCCATCAGCTGCTCGGGATTGCCCATTACGAAGCCGGAGTGCAGGCCGACCCGGATGGCCAGCGAGGACGGTCCGGCGGTGAACGTTCGCTGAAGGTCGACGGCGCCGTGCAGGCCGGCGTGGGCGCTCGCGAACGAGGCAAGAAAACCGTCCCCCTGCCACTTCATCACCTGACCGTCGTGGCGGGACACGAGCTGCTCGACCAGTAGGTGGTGGTCGCGGATCAGCTGCTCCCAGCGGTCGGGTCCGAGCTCCTCAGCCGCGGCCGGGGCGTCGGCGATATCGCTCAGCATCAGCGTGACCGCACCGTCGGGCGAGCTCATCCGGCCGAGCGCGGGCGTCACCGGCTCGAGCGCCGAGGCGATCACATCGATCGAACTCATTTGCACGTTCGGTTGCATTGGCAGGGGCGCATACCTTGACACGTCCAAAGAACCGGAGGCAGAATCGGCGACTGGGATGTCGGGGGCTCAAACCGATCACGGTTCTCGGATCAGCGCGTTTCCGCCGATTGGCGACTACGCGTTCCTGTCCGACTGCGAGACGAGCGCGCTGATCGCGCCGAACGGAAACGTCGAGTGGCTGTGCCTGCCGAGGATGGACTCGCCGAGCGTGTTCGCGGCGATCCTCGACCGGGACGCCGGCGGGTTCCGGATCGGGCCCTCCGACGTGAATGTCCCCGCCGGCCGCCGTTACATCCCGGGCACGATGGTCGTCGAGACGAGCTGGGAGACGCGGATGGGGTGGGTGATCGTTCGCGACGCGCTCTGTATCGGGCCCTGGCATCACGAGACCGAGCGCTCGAACAGCCATCGCCGCTCGCCCACCGACCACGATGCCGACCACGTGCTGCTGCGGATGATCGAGTGCGTGCAGGGCTCGGCAGAGATCAAGCTCGAGTGCGAGCCCGCGTTCGACTACGGCGGTCTGGCCGTCGAGTGGGACTACACCGGCGCCGGCTACAGCGAGGCGGTGGCGCGTTCGGAGGGGATGGACCTTGAGCTGCGCCTGGTCACCGACCTGCGCTTGGGGTTCGAGGGACCGCGTGCCCGAGCGCGCACGACGCTGCGCGAGGGGGACGTCGCGTTCGCCGCGCTCGGCTGGTCCAAGCATCCGATGCCGTCGAGCTACGAGGAGGCGCTCGAGCGGCTGGCGCGGACCCAGCGCTTCTGGCAGGAGTGGCTCAAGCACGGCACCTTCCCCGACCACCCCTGGCGGACCCACCTCCAGCGCAGCGCGCTAACACTCAAGGGCCTCACGTACGGGCCGTCGGGCGCGCTGATCGCCGCCTCGACGACTTCGCTGCCCGAGGCGCCGGGCGGCGATCGCAACTGGGACTACCGCTACAGCTGGATCCGCGACTCGACGTTCACGCTGTGGGCGCTCTACTCGCTCGGGTTCGAAGAGGAAGCCAACGACTTCTTTTACTTCGTAGCCGACATGGCCGAGGCCGAGGAGGGGCGGCTCCAGATCATGTACGGGATCGGGGGCGAGTCGAAGCTCGAGGAGCAGGTGCTCGAGCACCTGTCCGGGTATGAGCACTCGCGTCCGGTGCGCATCGGCAATGGCGCCTACGATCAGGATCAGCACGACGTGTGGGGAGCCGTGCTCGACTCGATCTACCTGCACACGCGCTCGCGCGACCAGTTACCCGACCGGCTGTGGCCGATCATCAAGCGGCAGGTGGAGAACGCGCTGTCGCGGTGGCGCGAACCCGACCGGGGCATCTGGGAGGTGCGGGGTGACCCCAAGCACTTCACCTCCTCCAAGCTGATGTGCTGGGTGGCGGCCGACCGGGGAGCGCGGCTGGCCCGAATCCGCAACGACGAGCGCATGGCGAGCCGATGGGAGGAGGCGGCGGCCGAGATCCACGCCGACATCTGCGCGAACGGGGTGGACGAGCGCGGGGTGTTCGTGCAGCACTACGAGACCGACGCGCTCGACGCCTCCTTGCTCATGCTGCCGCTGGTGCGCTTCCTCCCGTCGGACGATCCTCGGGTCCGCGCGACCGTGCTGGCGATCGCCGACGAGCTGACCGAGAATGGTCTCGTGCTGCGCTATCGCGTTGGCGAGACCGACGACGGCTTCGCCAGCGAGGAGGGGACATTCACCATCTGCTCGTTCTGGCTCGTCTCGGCGCTGGTCGAGATCGGTGAGCTAGCGCGGGCCAGGGGCCTGTGCGAGAAGCTCCTGTCGTTCGCGAGCCCGCTGGCGCTGTACGCCGAGGAGATCGACGCCGCCACCGGCCGGCACCTCGGCAACTTTCCGCAGGCCTTCACACATCTCGCGCTGATCAATGCGGTCGTGCACGTCATCCGCGCCGAGCAGCAGCTCGAGCTGGGAGCGTTCTCGCGCGAGAGCGAGCTCGCCGGTCGGTGAGACGCGGTCGGCCTTCGCCGGGTTCAACGTAAGTGTTCGGTCACATTTCAGTGAGATAGGTTCCCTCGCGCATGCCGTGGGTCGAGGTGTTCGTCGTGTTCTTCGTGTCGCATGAGGTAGGCGACTACCTGCTGCAGACCGACTGGCAAGCGATGCACAAGCGGGGTGGGCTGTCGGGGCCGCCGGTGCGACGCCGGGCGCTGCTTTCGCACATCGCGACCTACACGCTTTCGTTCGTGCCGGCGCTGATTTGGCTATGGAGCAGCCTGCGCTGGGGCGTGATCGGGCTGGCCGCGCTGATCGCGATCCCGCACCTGATCCAGGACGACGGCCGGCTACTCACGCAGTACGCACGCCTCGTCAAGAAGGCGGACCTCAATGCCAACCCTTCGCTGGGGGCGGCGCTCGACCAGGCGTTTCACTTCCTCGCGCTGTTCCTGACGGCGCTGCTCATCGGCCGGTAGGGAGCCCTGGCTTTTTGGGTCGCCCAACCCTTAGGATCGTCGTAGAGACCTCGAACAAGGAGAACGGGACCATGAGCACGACCGAACAGGAGCTTCCCGGCCCTGTCCTGGAGTACCTGAGCTCTCAGAACACGCTCACGCTGGCGACGGCGTCGCCCACCGGCACGCCCCACGCCGCCACTTTTCTGTACGTCAACGAGGGTCCCTCGCTCTACTTCTGGTCCAAGAGCGCGACGGTCAGTTCGCGCCACATTGAGCAGAACCCGCTCGTCGCCTTCACGATCGACGAGTACACCACGGACCTCACTCAGACGCGCGGCGTGCAGGGGACAGGCGAGTGCTCCGTGCTGCTCAGCGGTGAGCAGATCGCCCGGGTGGCCGACCTGTTCGGACAGAAGTTCCCGTCGCTCTCGCCCGGCGCGACGATGAGCATCTCCTTCTACCGGATCACGCCGACCGAGATTCAGTTCATCGACAACCGACAGAGCCGGAGTCTCTCCTCCCCGGGGGTGTTCGGGGCGGACTTCCACCGCGAACGCTCCTACAGCGTGTTCGGTGGCCTCCCCACTCAGACCGCCAAGACCATCTCGGCGTCGCTCCAGATCGTCGAGGCCGACCCCGACACGATGGTGGCGCGCCAGGGCGGGCCGGCCGACAAGTTCTTCATCGTGGTCGACGGCGAACTCGAGGTGACACGCGAGGACGCGGGCACCTCCGAGACGGTCGCAACGCTGGGGCCGGGCGACTTGTTCGGGGAGATGGCGATCCTGTTCGACAAGCCGCGCGGCACCAGCGCCCGGGCCACCAAGCCGACCAAGTTGCTGGTGATCGATAGCGACACGTTCCGCTCGGTGGTGTCGCAGTCGCTCGGAACCACGCCGGACTTCGACCAGATCATCCGCGACCGCATCGGGGCGCTCCCGAGCAGCGCGTAAACCGGGGCCAACGGGACCGTGCAGACCTTCTCAAGCAAGGAGTTCCGCTCGACGGTGGGAGCGTTCGCCACCGGCGTCACGGTCGTGACAACACGCGGCGAGGAGCACGCCTACGGCATGACGGCGAACGCATTCTCGTCCGTCTCGCTCGACCCGCCGTTGATTCTCGTGTGCGTGATCAGCCCGTCGGAGGGGGCGGACCACATCACTCGCAACGGCGTGTTCGCCGTGAACATCCTCGCCGAGGAACAGGAGCCGCTGTCACGCTACTTCGCCTCGCGCGACCGGCCGCGGGGGCGGGACGCGTTCGGCGAGGTGCCGCACCGCTTCGGGGCCAGCGGCTCGCCGGTCCTCGAGGGTGCGGCGGCGTTCATGGACTGCCGGCTACATGCGACCCACGAGGCCGGCGACCACCTGATCTTCATCGGCGAGGTGCTCGAGCTGGAGGTCAGCCCAGAGACCACGCCGCTGGTGTTCCACGGCGGTGGCTACCGGCTGCTCTCTCCGCCGCTGGGCGTCTGAGCCATCGCCCTCAGGAGGGCGCCGGCCGCCACGCTTCGCCGTCGAACACGAGCCGGATCGGTTCGCAATGCTCGTCGAGGGCGACGGTGGCCTCGCGGGCTCCGAAGTCCACGTTCAGGGTGAGTGACAGGCTGACTGGCGCCGTGGCCTCGCCTGTGTTCTCTTCGGGGGCGCGCGCGGCGGGCTTCGCGGCGTGCTGCGACGCCGTCGCCGGCGTCTCCTGATTCGACGGTGCTCCCGTTCCCCTTCCCGTTCCCTGACCCGGTTCCGTTTCCGGCGCGAGGGTGGGCTGCGGCGGGACCGCCTTGAGCGAGCGCTCGCTGGCGGGAATCGGTAGTTCGCGAACGACCAGCGTGGTGGAACCTACCTCGACCGTGTCGCCGACCGACAGCGTCTGCGGGCGGGCGATCCGCAACCCGTTGACGAACGTGCCGTTGGTCGACCCGAGGTCCTCGATCGCGCAAAAGCCACTGCGGTCGAGGCTGATCCGCGCGTGCGACCGGGAGATCTCCTCATCGTCCGCGAGCCGCCCCGCTCCATCGGCGTGACGCCCGATCAGCAGTTCGTCGTCGAGCAGGATCGACATGCCGATCGCGCGGCCGGCCACCACCTCGAGGCGAGCGGCGGAGGGAGTCATGGGCGGACTGTACCGCGGGAATTCCACACGATCGCAAACGGAGCCTTGCTTCGGCACGTGGCCATCGGGTACGCTGCCCACCGCTATGGCACGGTTGCGTGTAGTGAGTGGGCCCGCCGCTGGACGGACGGTAGATATAGAGGAGGGGGAGGTCGTAATCGGTCGTGAGGCCACCGACCTCGACATCGACGACCCCGAGCTGTCTCGACGCCACGCGGTGGTGCGGCGGTTCGCAAACCGCCTGCAGGTGGAGGATCTCGGCTCGACCAACGGAACGTACGTCGACGGCACGCGCATCGCCGAGCCGACACTGCTCGGCGGCGGGGCGGAGATCAAGATCGGGACGACGGTGCTGGCCGTCGAGGGGGTGTTGCCTGTGTCCGAAACCGGCGGCGAGATCGCACAGCCGCGTAACGTCACTCGTGTGAGTCCAGCCGTCACAACCGCTCCGTCCACGGGTGGGGCCGCAGTGGCGGCGTCGACTGCCTCGGCGGTCCCGGTCACCAGCACGGCAGTGGCACCGCCGGCCGCGCCTGTGCAGGCGGTGGGCGAATTCCGTCCGCCCGAGCGCTCCAGCAAGCAGCCAGGACTCGCGTCGCGCTCGTGGGTGCCGGTGGCGCTGTCGTTCGGCACGGTCATCATCGTGGCCATCGCCCTCGTCATCTACTTCTCGCAGCACACATAGGCTCGGCGGGCCACCCGAGCGGTGGCTGCCTCGTCTATTTCAGCGAGAAGTACAGGATGAGTGCGATGGCGATGAGCACGACCAGCGCCAGCGGCGCCAGCTGAGCGCGCCGGCGCACCTTGATGTCGAGGTACTTCTCGACCGTCGGGAACGTCCGGGGCTCTGAAACCGGTGGCGCCTCATCGACGCGGCGCACCTCCGGGTTGACGTAGGTCGGCGTGCGCTCGGCGATGGCCATCGCCGGCGGGAGCTGGATCACCCCGGACCCTCGTGATCTGAAGTCATCCGCTGTGCGGAGTTGGATCACGCTGACGCCGATGAGGAGCTCGTCGCCCGCGTCGAGGTGAGCGGGACCCATCAGCTCGTTCTGGTTCACGAACGTTCCGTTGGTCGAGCCCAGATCCTCGACCGTGGCGGATCCATCGGGCGCCGGCGTAATGCGCGCATGCTGGCCCGAGACCTCGGCGTCCTCGAGCACCAGATCGGACTGAGCATCTCGGCCGATCACGATCGGATGGTCGACCATGATCTGCTTGCCCGCGTCCGGCCCCTCGATGACTTCCAGATTCAGTTCGCCCGCCACGGGCGCGAGCATACCTTCGGCCAGCGTCGGGCGCAATGGCATCTCGACGTTTCGGCGGTCACTGATAAACGTGCTCGAAACACCGCCCGTGAGACCCTTGCGCGCATCGCCCCGTTCGCTATAGGGTCGCTGCATCATGCCAGCGACAGCACCACGAGACTCAGTGATCGCCACCGTCGGTGACGGCTTCGGTTCACTCCTAGTCCACACCACCGCCCGTTATCTCGGCTTCGAGAACGAGCAGCTCAGCGTCTTCGGACCGGGGGACAACCCGGTCGGTACCTATCAGCAGTTCGCGTACAACCTGGGGCAAACCGTTCTGCGTTCGGAGTCGGAGTCACATTTCTTGGCTCCGGACTGGCCGACGTTCGCGCAGCTCGACGCCTGGTCGCACAAGTCGCTCAAGCCACTGTGGCGCACGACCAGGCGCAAGTACAACCCGGGCGTTCCGGAGATCCTGACCGAGGCCGCGGTCGTCACCCGGCGCACGGGCTGGGAGCAGGCGCGAGTCCCGACGAGGGTCGGATGGCTCCAGCGACAGATGAAGCCGATCCCGCATTTCGTCATGTACGACGAGCAGGCGAACTTCATCGGCCGATCCAAGCACGTGATGCTCGCTCCGGGCCACGGACCGCTGTCGTTCCCGCCGCTGCTCGCGAAGGCGCGCAAGGATCCGGCGATCGCCGATCGCATCGTGCAGGCCTACGAGCCCAAGCAGTATGCGAGCGGCGGCCGCTACATCGTGCTCGGCGCCGGCATCGCCTCGGTTAACGAGTGGGCGAACATTCTCGACGCGGGCGGGTCGGTGCTGGCGCTGACGCGGAGCGAGCAGCCCGAGACTCAGGACCTGAACGTGCCGCGCTGCCTGTTCGAGTCGATCGGAATTGATGCGTACACGCGGCTACCGTTCGACCAGCGGATTGAGTTCCTCGGCCAGGTCCTGCGGGGGACCCGTCCCGAGCGGCGGGAGTGGCTGTCGCGGATCAAGGCCGGTCAGCAGGAGGGACGGTTCGACGCGATCGTCGGCGAGATCGACAAGATCGAGCCGGGCCGCGCCGGCCTTCGGGTCTACGTCAAGACCAAGAGCGGCGAGGACCCGGGCTGGCTCGACGTCACCGGCGTCACCGCCGGCACCGGGTTCAACAAGTCGGTGCTGACGCTTCCGCTGATACGCCGGCTGGTCGAGTTCTACAAGGTGCCGGTGGTAGAAGGCAGGCTTAGGCTCCAAACCAACTGTGGCGTGCCGGGACTCGATCTGCCGGAATCACGCCTGTGCTGTATGGGGCTGATCGCCAACAACGTGATCCCCCACGGCGACACAATCGCCGGGCTGAAGTTCATCTCGCGCCGGTTCGTCGCTGACTGCGCCCGCGCCGAGAAGCTGAAGAAGCGGTCGTTCCCGTCGCGCATGTCGCTGCAGTTCTCGATGGGGCGCGATGTGGCTCAGGCGCTCCGTACCGTGTCCCCAACCCAGCAGCTCGCGTAGAGGGGAGGTTCGCTTCGCTATGTGTCCGACCGTGCTCGGCCGCGTCCAGACCCGGTGGGCGATCCTGATCATCCCGGCCATCATCTGGACGATCGTGTCACTGATCACCCAGAACCCGAGCTACATCGTGCTGATCGGGCTGTACTTCGTGATCGGCGTCGCGCTCGACACCGCGTTCTACCCGTTCGTCATCCGCTGGCAGCCGCCGTGGTTGACGTTCGTGCTCGCGGTGGGCGAGTTCATTCTGGTGTACCTGGCGGCGAAGAGCCTCAAGGGCATTCACTTCTCGTCGGATTGGGTGCCGGTCCTCGTGTATTGGCTCACATGGGTGATCGCTATCTGGACGAAGGTCGTGATCCTGCCGCTCGTGTCGCTCAGCTGGATCGAGGACGCCGGCGAGTTCCGCTCCACGAGCTGGTCGGTGGCGCCCGAGTACGTGCCGCTCGCGGTGACCGCGTTCACGCCGGAACTGGCCGAGGGCGGCCCGCCGCCGCTGGCTCGCAAGTTCTCGGCGGCGGTGATCGAGATCCCCGAGGAGCTCCGCCGGGCGCCGAGCCCGTCGGGCGTGCATCAGATACCGACCGGGCCGCCGCCCGCCTGACGGCGCTTCAGGCAGCCAGGCGCGCGGTGACTTCGTCGCGGTCGGTGCCGTGCGCGGCGAGCACCTGGTCGAAGTCAGGACCGTAGAAGCGCATCACCGCGAGGAGGATGTCGCCGGTACTGATCATGCTGGCACCGCGCGCGCGGGCCAGGCGAACGGCCAGCTCGCTTACCGCAGCAACCGAGTCGCGCCCACGGTTTTCGTCGCGCGTGGGATCCGGGGCATCGGGCGCGCTGGCATCCCGCAGCGCCGTCTCTCCGACCCCTAGGGCGCACAACACGCGAGCCGCCTCGCCCTGCAAGCGGAGGATCCGCAGCCAGCGGAGCGCCTCGGCCCGCCGGGAGGCCGCGAACGGCATCGCGGTCGCCGCCAGCCCGAGCGCCATCGCCGCGTCCGTGTTGAGGGGCAGCGCGCCAATGGGAACGGCGAGCGCATCGTCGACCGAGCCGAAGCTGTCGAAGCATGCATCGAGGCCGGTGAGCTCGAGCAGGTTGCGCTGGGTGGCCGGCAGGCCCGCGAGCGCCATGTGGGCGCTCCCCTCGAGCCGCCGGCCGAATCCCACCAGTACGCCCAGCCCCATCGAGTCCATATAAGTCAGCTGCGAGAGATCGATCACGTAGCGGTCGTAGCCCTTGTCCAGCAGCTCTACCAGCGTCCACTTCAGCTGGGGCGCGGTGGCCATGTCCAGGTCTCCCTCGACGGCGACGAGGCAGGTGTGCTCATCGACCTCGCGGTGGGTGATCGCAAACGTGTTCGGCATCGAATTCTGCTTCGGATGGACGCACGGCTTGAATGCGCCCGGGCGTCCAGGCTCGACAGATGTACGTATGCCGAACACTGCCCGCGCGAGACGCTCGCGCGCCCCGGGAAGCTAAGCCGGAAGCTGGGCGGCAGCCTCGGGCTTTGGCGCCTCGGATGGCGCGGTCTCGTCCAGGCCCCAGAGCTTCATGCGCGCGACCCGGCCGCGGATCTCGACCTCGTCGACGAACACCAGGTCGTCCGCCGGCTCGAGCAGCGCGTCCCGCGTCGAATCCGACAACAGCAGCTGATGCGGCGTGCCCTTCGTCAGCGCCTCGATCCGTGAGGCCGTGTTCGTGGTGTCGCCCACGGCCGCGTACTCGACCCGTCGCTCAGAGCCGACGTGACCGGACATCACGTACCCGCTGTTCAAGCCGATGCCCATCCGGAACCCGTCACCGAGGCCCTGGTCGCGAATCCACTGGTTGAAGCGCGGTAGCCGCACCTCGAGCATCTCGCGCGCCGTCCTCAGAGCGCGATCGGCATGGTCGGGCTGCTCGAGCGGCGCGCCGAACACGGCGAAGATCCCGTCGCCCATGTACGCGACCAGCGTCCCGCCGTTGTCGAGGATCGCGTCTGACATCTCGCTCAGGTAGTGGTTGAGCACATCGATGACCTGGGCGGGTTTCAGTTTCTCCGAGAACGAGGTGAAGCCGCGCAGGTCGGTGAACATGATCGTCCCGTCGCGCTGCACGCCACCGAGCCGCAGGCCGTCCGCGCTGGCCAGGACCTGGTCGACCACGTTCTCGGGCACGAAGCGGGCGAACAGGTCGACGGCGCGGATGCGCTCAAATGCCTCGGTGACGAGCCCCACGGCCAGTGAACCGACGGCGCTCAGCGCGAGCGCGGTGAGGGGGTAGACCACCGACACGATCGTGCCGGAGTCGAACAGGAGCTGAGCCAGGATCGCGAACGCGACGCCGACGGCGACCGCGACCCCGAATGCCACGAGCGGGCGAACTCGCAGGGTGAGGAGCGGGATCCCAACGCCGAAGAGCACGATCAACCCGATGTTGATCCAGCCGGGTGCGGAGCCCAGCGGGAATCCCTGCAGCACGGTGGCCGCGGCGTCGGCCTCGATCTCGGCACCAGCCATCTGCGCGTCGGTCGAGGTAGCGTGGTAATCGAGGAGGGACAGCTGGGTGGCGCCGACGAATACGACCTTGCCGCGGAAGTAGTTCGACGGAAGCGGCTGGTTCCACCCGGTCGGCGGCCCGTACTTCTTCGGGTCATAGACGCTCGAGAAGGAGATCCACGGGATCGTGTGCTGGGCTCCGGGGTAGTCGATCCACCTGGTGCCGCCGAACTCCTTCTTAGTGATCTTCTTGTGGCCCGCCAGTTCGGCCGCGACCACGTAAAGCGTGGGGACGTTCTGCACCGAGTAGACCATCTGGCGGTACACGCCTCCCGGCTGATTGGTCGGGAACAGCGCGGCCCCTGGGCGTGATCCGAGTTGCTCGAGCAGCGTCGTGCCCTGCCCGGAGCCGAGGAAGCGGATCTGGCCGCTCCCATTCGCCGCCGGAGCCGTCGTGTCGAATACCGTGAGGCCCGGGTAGTTGCTGATGGCCTCGAGCAGGGCCAGGTCGTCGCACGGATAGGTCGTTCCCTGAACCTTGCACGTCTTTCCGATCGTGGTCTTGTCGGCGAGCTCGATGTCGAACACGATCGCGCGGGGATGCTCGGCCGCGATGTTGCTGATCAACTGGGCGTAGTAAGCGCGGGGAAAGGGAAACGAGTTGAGATCCTGGAGCGTCTTGTTGTCGACCGCCACGATCACGAAGTTCTTCGGCGGATGCTGAGTGCCGCGGATCGAGAAGCGGGCGTCGATCGTGTCGCCCTCGGGGGAGTTGAGCACTCCGGTCGCGTAGATCGCGATCCCGATCGCCGTGGCACCGAGCGCCACCAGCCCGAGCAGGAGCACCTTCAGGTTCCGGTTGCTCCGCAGTAGCCGCGTCCCTTTCATGTCAGATCACCCCTCGCGGATTGGCCCCGTTTCGCCCCTCGCGAACGCCGCTCCCCGGCAGCACAAAACGCCCCGGGCAGTCTACGCGCTAACCCGGCGCCGGACAACCCCCGCGCGGGAGGGTTGACGAACGCCGGGCGAGCGCTTTACCGTCCGCGGGGGGACCGAACTTGGGACAGGGACGACGAGCGATCATCTGGGCGTTGGGCGTCGGGTGCTTGGCAGGCGCGACTTGTGGAAACGCGGTGGGGCATCAAGAGCACGACGGAATCGTGCGCAGCGTCCATGGCTACGCACAGCCGGTCCCGAGCTTCGCGCGGACGGTCGTGTTGACGCCGGTGAGTGGCACGGTCCTGATTCATCTGCCGTATGGGCCGGCCGGGTTCACCCGGCTGACGGGGCCGCGGGCCGTCGCCCTCGGCACCGTCGTTGATACGACCGCCGGCAGGGTCAAGCTGACGTCGGCCAATCCGAGCCCTGCGACGCCACCCCTGCAGACCGGTCAGTTCTTCGGGGGCATCTTCCGCGTGGAGCAGAACCGAGCGGGGGCCGGGCTCGTCAACCTCATCATTCGCGACAACGTGAGCCGCAAAGCCTGCGGAGCGCCGTTTGCGCACGGCGCAGCGCTCAGCCGCCGGATCCTTGGGCTGCTCAGGGGGATTGCCAAGGGTCGCTTCACCACCACCGGGCGGTTCTCCTCCGCGACCGTACGCGGGACCAACTGGGGTGTGCGAGACCGCTGCGACGGGACCCTGACCGTGGTTCGCGCCGGCGTCGTGGTGGTCACCGACTTCGTCCGGCACAAGACCGTGATCGTCAAGGCGGGCCAGACGTATCTCGCCGCAGCGCCGTAGGCCCTACCGTGTCCGCGAGCGTGCCCATCACGATCGTTATCGCCGACGACCACGCGGTCGTGCGGCAGGGGCTGCGGTTGCTGCTCGAGGCCGAGGACGACCTCGCCGTCGTCGGCGAGACGAGTGACATCGGGCAGACGTGCTCGGTGCTGCGCGAGCACACGCCGGCGGTGGTGCTGCTCGACCTGCACATGGGGCCGGACCTGAGCCTGAGCGCTCTGTTCGAGCTCCGTTCGGCCTCACCCGACACGGCGGTCGTGATTCTCACCATGGAGGACGACCCGGCGTTCGTGGCGCCGGCGTGGAGCGCCGGGGCGGCGGGGTACGTGCTCAAGGAGGCCTCGCGGGGCGACCTCGTGCGGGCGATCCGCACGGTGGCCAAGGGCGGTCGCTATCTCGATCCCGCAATCGGCGGCTGGGCCCTGACCAGCGCCGAGGAGCCGGCGCTGACCGACCGCGAGCTCGAGGTCTTGCGCCTGGTGGCCCTCGGGCACACCAACAGCGAAATCGCGACACGGATGTACATCAGCCCGCGCACCGTCGAGACGCACCGGGCCAACCTCCAGTCGAAGCTGGGGATCAGTGGCCGGCCCGGGCTGGTGCGATACGCGCTCGAGCATGGGGTGATTCATCGATGACCGCCAGCGCCGGTGCTGCCGAGGAGCCGATCCGGTCAGGCACGGGGCGGGCGCGGCAGATCGAGCTCGAAGCGGCCCAGCGCCGCGTGATCGAACGCCTGAAGGCGACCGGTCCCCCGCCGGCGTCGGCGACCAAGCAGGCGGCGATCATCGGGGTGGCGGGTGTGCTGTTCGCGGCGACGTTCGTCGCGCGACTCGCGATCCCCGACCCCAGCGCGTTGCTGGCGAACTTCTACATCATTCCGATCGCGATCCTGGCGATCGAGTTCGGGATTCGGGCGGGCTTGATCGCGGCTGCCGTGGCGTTCGCGCTCGTGCCAGCGTGGAGCGCGGTCAACGGGGTGCACGTCGACGCACTCGGATACGTGTCGCGCGGAGCGGCGTTCGTGGTCACGGGAGTAGTCGTCGGGCGCTTCTCGGAGCGACTGCGCCGCGACGTGGCCGAGCGGCGGGATGCCGAGCGCGACCTGGCGCTCTACGCCGACCAGCTTGAGGGGAGCAACCAGGGCCTGGCCCGGAGCGTCGAACGGCTCGAGGCGTTCGCCGAGATCGCGCGGGCCGTGGGCGGCGAGACCGAGCTCGACCGCGTCCTGTCGCTGATCCTGGCCCACGGGCGCGAGATCGTGGCCGCCCGCACGCTGGTGATGTACCTGCCGGAGGGGGATGAGCTGGCCGCGGTCGGGGGCAGCGCGATCGGCTCCGGGTCGCGGGAGCGTTTGCCCCTGAATGGGTCGCTGGCGGGCGAGGTGCTGCTCTCGGGGCATCCGCTGCGGGTGGGGCCCGAGGCGAATCCCTCCCGGCTGGCCCAGCTGGCGCCGGACGCGTCGGCGGCGATCCTGGTGCCGTTGGTGTTCCGGGGCGAGCAGCTGGGTGTGCTGGCCGGCATCAACGGGGCCGGCGAGCGCCCGTTCGAGGAGGAGGACGAACAGCTGCTGATGTCGGTGGCGGCGAGCGCCGCCACCGCCGTCGCCACCGCCCGGTCCGTCGCCGCCGCCCGGCTGCGACTGAGCGTGGAGGCCGCCGAGCAGGCCCGGGCCCGCTGGGCGCGAGAGCTCCACGACGAGACCCTCCAGGGGTTGACGGGCGTGCGGATGGTTCTGTCGGCCGGGCTCGCGCGCCAGGACGCGAGCACGCTGCGCGGCGCCGCCGAAGCCGCCGACGCGCATCTGGGAGACGAGATGCGAAAGCTCCGCGACCTGATCGCCGAGCTCCGTCCGGCAGCGCTGGACGACCTCGGGCTCGGCCCGGCGATCGAGTCGCTGGCCAAGCGCCAGGCGGCGATCGCGGCGTTCACCGTCGAGCTCGACATCGAGCTCGAGTCCGAGCGACGGCTTCCTCACGACATTGAGACCGCGATCTACCGGATCGTCCAGGAGGCGCTGAGCAACGCGGTCAAGCACTCCGGCGCCGAGGCGGTGCGCCTGCGGGTCACGCAGCTGCCCGATCGCGTCCAGGTGGCTGTCGAGGACGACGGCCGCGGCTTCGATCCCGAGGGGGTGCGTGCCGGCTTCGGACTGACCGGCATGCGCGAGCGGGCGCTGCTGGCCGGCGGCCGGCTGTGGGTCACCTCACCCGACGGCGGCCCGACGCGCGTGGCCGCCGTGCTGCCACTTTCGCACCGCTGACTCGGATCACGAGACGGGGATATCCGGCTCGTCCGGCGAGGGTCCGTCCCCGGTAGCCGGAGCAGCCGGAGCCGCGGGCGTGATAACCGGCGCCACCGAGGCGGCGGACGCCGTCCGCCGGGAACCCAGCAAGCCCGACGGACCGCCGGCCATCGACCAGCGGAATTGGGTGACGTTCTCCTTGGGTGCGAACAGGCCCGGGCGCGAACCACGGCGGACGAACAGGACCGGAGCTGGAGCCGAGCGGGCGATCGCCGAGCGCGTGGCTCCGAGGCCCTCGCGGCGCCAGCGATCTGACAGCCCGAGCACGAGCAGCCCGGCACCGGCGGCGGCCGCGGTGATGCTGTCCCGCCCGCCCGTGACCACGACCGGCTCGGTGGCGATCCCGGTCGCCTGCTGCACGAGCAGCCCGGCGTCGGCGAGCAAGCGGGTGACCGACTTGCCTTCATCGGTCTGGCCGGCCGCGCCCAGCAGCTTGAGCGGGGCGCCGGTGCTCGAGGCCAGCCACGAGCCAAGCTCGAGCGCCGCCCAGTCGTGCTCGGCGCCGCCGAACGGGACGAGCACCGGGGAGCTCGGGCCGAGCTCGACCGGAACGCCTTCCTTGGCGACGAGCACGGCCACGTCGGATGCCGCACGCTCGAGCAGCTCGCTGACCTCGCCGAGCGGGACGCCCTCGCCGATGATCCTGCGCCGGCCCTCGGTGAGCACGAGGTCGACGGGCTCCCGCTCGACGATGTGTGCGAGGTCGGAGCCCGGGTTGGTCGAGGTGAGCGCCACCCCCCGAGCCACGACGCCGTCGGACGCGAGCCGCTCACGCAGTTCGTTGATCGCCCGAGACGCGCGCTCGAGCGCCAGGTTCTCGGTCTGCAGACCGGCGCGGACTCCCGCGCCGGCCGCCCGGCTCGGCTGCACCAGACGCGCAATGATCAGCTCGCGCGGCGGCTCTGATCTGGCCAGCGGCTCGGCCAGCGCGACGAGCTGCCCGATCGCCGCGTCGGTCTCGGGTGCGACCAGGATCGAGCGCTCGGGGACGGGCAGCTCGGGGTGCGCCTGTACGGCGGCCAGAGCGGCGTCGGCGAACTCGTCCTCGACTCCCCGGCCGTACTCGTTCTTCGGGTCGATCAGCTTCAGCAGCGGTCCGGCCATCAGCGTGGTGACGATCGCCATGATCACCAGCATCGCGAACAGCGCGTCCGAGATGGCGCCGGTGTCGAGAGCCAGATTGAGCACGATCAGCTCGGTCAACCCGCGGGTGTTCATGAGCGTTCCGATCACCGACGAGGCGCGCCAGTCGAATCCCGTCACCCGCGCGGCGATCGCCGCCCCGGCGAGCTTGCCGACGATTGCCACGACGATCAGCACCAGGGTGAGGAGCCACAGCTCGGGGCGGTCGAGCAGCCCGATGTTGGTCCGCAGGCCCGTGTAAACGAAGAACATCGGCAACAGCAGGGTGACGACGAAGTCCTCGATGCGGCGGGTGATCTCCTCGCTGAGCCGCGCGTGCCGGGGCATGACCATGCCCATCACGAAGGCCCCGAAGATGAACGCGATGTTGATCTCCTCCGTCACGAACGCGGACAGGAGGACGCCGACGATGATCGCCGCAAACCAGGCGCCCGGGATCCGCCCGACCTCGTCGAAGGCGACGGCCATCCGAGCCACGATCCGCCGCACGACGAGCGCCATGATCAGGACGAACACGGTGGCCTCGGCAATCGTCTTGATCACGTCGCCGAACGTGCCGGCGACCGCAATCGTCGTGGCCAGGGCGATCAGGAACCAGGCCGTCACATCGTCGATGGCCGCACACGCGATGACGAGCGCGCCGACCGGCCGCTTGATCATCCGGCGCTCGGCCAGGATCCGTGCCAGCACCGGGAAGGCCGTGATCGACATCGCGACGCCCATGAACAGCGCGAACGCGACGAACTTCTTCTGCGGGCCGACCAGCTCGTAGAGCGGCAGCGCGACCGCGATCCCCATCAGCATCGGTACCGCCACGCTGGCGTTCGAGATCGCCGCCGCCTGCGCGACCTTGCCCTTGAGCTGCCCGCGGTCGACCTCGAGCCCGACCAGGAACATGTAGAAGATCAGCCCTAGATTGGCCGCGACGCCAAACGCCGTCAGGATGTCGCTGGGGAAGATCATGGCCTGGAGGTTGGGTGAGATCGCCCCGAGCACCGACGGGCCGAGCAGCAGGCCCGCCACCACCTCGCCCATCACCCGCGGCTCGCCGAGCTTCACCGCCAGCACGCCGACCAAGCGGGCTACGACGAGGACGATCGCCACCGCCAGGAAGAACGCCGCGACGAGCTTGTCGAAGTCAGAGCGCTGCTTGGTGGCGGTGAACTTCTCACCGGCGGGCCCCAGCCCGGACGGAGTGGTCAGCACCGGCTTGGCCATCGGCACCTTCGACGGGGCCGGCGTGGCGACCTCGAGCGGGATGGCGGTGACGTTCTCCAGCTGAAGGTCGTTCGCGGTGGCGGTGAGGCGGGCTTGGCCACCCTTGACGCAGGCGACGTCGCCGAATACCCCACCGGTCCTCGTCGAGTAGGAGACCGTGCCCAGGCGCTCGCTCGCCGACGAATAGAGGGTGGCGAGCTGCCCGGTGCCGTGCAGGCTGAACGAGCTGCCGAAGCAGGTCGAGTTCGGCGACAGGGCGTAAGTGCCCTGGATGTTGCTGGGCGTGCGCGGCGCGGCGGCGCCCGGTGCGGGCGGCGCGGTCTCGAACGCCGCCGTGAAGGGGAGGCCGCCCAGGGTTCCGGTGATCGCGCCCTTGGGCCCGGGCACGGCGATCGCGTCGAGGTTGAGCGACTTGCCGGTCACGCAGCTAACGGTTCCGGTCAGCCGGTGGCCGGTTCTGCCGACAGTCGCGCTGTTCAGGCGCAGCTGCCCGCCGAGCGTCTGCTGGTTGTTCGTGAAGTTGACGAACTGGCCCGACTGAAGCACGTTGAACGACGGCCCCGTGATTGCCGGCTGGGCCGGCGCGGTGGGCGGCAGCGGGATCCCGCCGACCGCCTTGGGCACAGGTCCGATGCACGCGTTGGGCACGCTGACGCTGTAGCCGCCGGCGATCGAGGGGAGCGCCTTCTCGCTGCCGCCCTGGTCGACCACCACGATTACAACCGCGACCCCGATCACCCCGAGAATCGCGTAGAAGGTGATCAGGCGCCTGGCCAATCTGGCGCCGGACATGACCACCGGTGACGGCATGGAGCCCCTTTCCAACCCGCTCGCTTGAAGTTTCTCCGGACGCGCCCGCCCAGCCCCGCTTCAGCCCGGTCGCGCGGAAAAGTAGCTAATAGCTGGGCACGGTGCATCCGGCACGTGCCATCGAAGTTATCCGTAAACCACCGCAATGTTGCTCAGGCCGGCGGTAAAGCGCGCCCCTCCTCAGAGCGTGATGTTCGGAGGCGACGCGCCGGGTCGCTCCACCGTTCGGCTGGCGACGAGACAGGCGAATCGAGCAGCCTCGGCCACCATATCCAGGTCGGGCAATTCCGCGCTGCCGAGTCCGCGGTGGCGCCACCACGCGAGGAAGCCGGCGCTGAAGGCGTCTCCCGCGCCGATCGTGTCGACCACGGTGACGCGCGGGGCGCGAACGGTGGCGGCGCCGGCGGTTGAAACGACGGTCGCGCCGTCAGCGCCGCGTGTCACGATCACGATCCGTGGCCCGCGGTCGAGCAGGTGCTGGGCGGCGAGCTTGGGGTCGATGCCGGGCTCGAGCCAAGCGAGGTCCTCGACGCTTGCCTTGACCAGGTCGGTTCGCGACAGCACGCGCTCCAGGCGGGCCAGATAGCGCGGCCGGTCTCCGATCAACGAAGGACGGACGTTCGGGTCCAAGACCGTCAGCGCTCGACGTGAGGCGGCGGCCGCGACCACGGCGGTGACCGCTTCCGCGAGCGGCGCGAGCATCAGCCCGAGGCTGCCAAAGTGCAGCGCATCGAACTCGCCCGGAAGCGCGGCCAGCGCCGTGGTGACGTCCAACGAGGGAGCCGACGTCCCCTCGGTGTAGAACCGGTAGCTCGCCGAGGCGCTCCCGTCGAGCTGCGCGAACGCGAGCGTGGTCGGGAGGGGTGTAGTGACCACGTTCCCGAGGGACACGCCGTCGGCGCTCAGTGCCGCCCGCAGACGGTTCCCCAGCGAATCTTCGGAAATACACCCGAGGAAGCTCACCGGCTGACCCAGTCTGGCCAGCGCGCGGGCTGTATTGAACGGGCTGCCACCGCAGTGCACGGTCAGATGATCAGCACCGTCCGGAACGAGGTCGGCCAGCGCTTCACCTACGACGACGATCATTCCAAGCAGGTGATAGGTCGTGCGGGGCAGCTCGTCGAGCTGCCCCGCACCTCACAGCGGCTCTGAGTCAGCAGCTGCTCTTATAGACGTACTGGCTCATCGAGCTCAGGTTGCTACGCGTGAGCACCGCGAGGCCCGTCAGGAGGGACTGGGTCGGCTTGCCCGTGAGCGCGTTGACCGCCTGCTCGACGCCGTCGACGCCCTCCTGGTAAGGCTCCTGCGCGATCAGCGCGCTGACCACGCCGCTCTTGAGGTCTGCGACCTGCGTCGGGTCGGCGTCGTAGCCGATGATCTTGATCTTGCTCGCGTGCGCGGTTTTCAGGCCGGTGTCGACGCCCTGGGCGACGAGCACGTTGGTGGCGAACACGCCCGCCAGGTCGGGATGGGCGGCGTATACGGCGGTGATCGCCTGCGCCGCCTTCGCCGGGTTATCGCCGACGTACTGCGTGGGGAGCGGCTTGATGTTCGGATACTTCTTGATCTCCTGCAGGAACCCCTGGATCCGGGCCTCGGTCGTGGAGACCCCGGCCTGCTCGTTCATGACGATCACGGAGCCCTTGTCGCCGATTTCCTTCGCCAACTCGTCCGCCGCCTTGGCCCCGCCTTCGATGTTGTTCGACGAGATCGAGGCGACCGCGATGGACGGATCGCTCACGGTCGTGTCGACCTGGATCACCTTGATGCCGGCATTCTTCATCTGCTGCATCGGGGCGATCAGCGCGTGGGTGTCGGTGGGCGCGATCAGCACCGCTCCCGGGTGTTGGGCGGTGATGGCGTCGACGATCGGGATCTGCTCGGGGGCGGCGAAGTCGGCCGGACCCTGGACACTGATTGAGTAGCCGAGCTTGGCCGCCTCGGCCTTGGCCCCGCAGCCCATCGTCACGTAGAAGTTGTCGGCCTTCGTGCCCTGGATCAGCGCCAGCGACTTGCTGCTCGAGCCGGAGCTCTTGGCGGAGTTCGTGGCCGCGGCGGCGGTGGTGGGTGAACTCGAACTCGAGCTCGAGCCACAGCCGGCCAGCGCGATCACGGCAAACATTGCGATCAGTGGGGGAACCTTTCGGCGCATCACTCCTCCATCATTTGACGGCCGTCACCGGCGGGCCAACGGGCCCTCCCGTGACGGCGTTTTGCGTGTAAACGATCACGGCCGTAACCTCGCGCGTCGGCGGAGCTGGTCGAAGTACACGGCGAGGATCAGAATCGCCCCGATGACTACCTGCTGCCAGAACGACTGAACGTTCATGATCACCAACCCGCTCGCGAGAACGACCGGGATGAACACCCCCACTACGGTTCCGAACATCGTGCCCCTGCCGCCGAACAGGCTCGTGCCCCCGATCACCACCGCCGCGATCGCGGTCAGGTTATCCGTGGCGTGCCCCGAGATCGTGGTCGTCGTGAAGTAGGCGAGGCTGAGGACGCCGCCGAGGCCGGACAGCAGCCCCGCCAGCGCGTACACCTTGATCAGGTGCCAGTTGACATTGATTCCCGCGCGTCTGGCCGACTCGGGATTGGAGCCGATCGCATACGTGTAACGGCCGAACCGAGTCATATGCAGGATCAACCCGAACACGATCGTCACCACCGCTGCGATAAGCACCAACCACGGGATCGGTCCGACCTGCCCGCTTCCGATCGTGTTGCCCAGCTTCGTCGGAATGCCCGCGACGTCCACTCCGCCAGTGATCACATCGGCCAGCCCGAGTGCCATTCCGAAAGTGCCGAGCGTGACGATCAGCGGGGGAAGTCCAAGCAGCGCGATCAGCGACCCGTTGATCACGCCCCATAACAACCCGACGAGCAACCCGACCGCAATGCCGGCGAAGATCGGCCCCCACCCCGCCGTCGCCGCGTGGGCCGCGCCCCCTCCGGCCGCGATCATCACCTTCGCCGCCAGCACTCCCGAGATGACGAGCACTGACCCTACCGACAGGTCGATCCCGGCGGTGATGATCACGAAGGTCATCCCGACCGACAGCATCATCACCACCGCGGCATCGATGAAGATGGTCTTGATGTCGAAGCTGGAGAGAAACGCACTGGGCCGCAACACGCCGAACACCGCGACGATCACCACCAGCGCGATGAAGATCCAGAGCGGGCTCGTCGACGAGAACAACGTCGCCGACACGCGTTGCCAGAGGGTCGGCGACTCGGACTGCCCGTCGGCGAGGGCGGCGGGTGCGCTCACGTCGGCTTGCTCGGGCGGCTCGTTCTGTACCGAGCTCAACTGTCGTCCCCTTGCTCCAGCGCGCCGGTCATCGCCGCCACGAGCGATTCGAGTGTCGCCTCCACGCGAGAGAACGTCGCCACCCGGCGCCCGAGGCGCAGGACCTGGATCCGATCCGCGACGGACAGCACCTGCGGCATGTTGTGGCTGACTAGGACCACCGCCAATCCGCGGTCGCGCACCCGCCGGACGACGTCGAGCACGCGTTCGCTCTGAACCACGCCGAGCGCCGCCGTCGGCTCGTCCATGATGATCACCTTGCTCGCCCACAAAGCGGCCCGCGCCACCGCCACGCCCTGCCGCTGCCCACCCGAGAGGTAGGCGACGGCCGCCGAGGGATCACGGATCCCGATGCCCAGGTCGGTGAACGTGCGTGTGGTCTGATCGCGCATCGCGCGCTTATCGAGCACACCGAGCTTCCCCAGCACGCCGCTTCTGAGCGGCTCGCGACCGAGGTAGATGTTGGCCGCCCCGTCCAGATCGGGCGCGAGCGCGAGATCCTGGTAGACCGTCTCGATCCCCAGGCGCTGGGCCGCGGAGGGCGAGCCGATGTGTACCGGGCTTCCTTCGAACAGGATCTGCCCGCTGTCGGGCTGCGCCACACCGGACAGGAGCTTGATCAGCGTGCTCTTGCCGGCGCCGTTGTCGCCGACGAGCGCGACCACCTCGCCCGCGTAGGCACTGAAATTGGCCCCGCGCAGCGCCTCGACGTGCCCGTAGGTCTTGTTGATCGCGCGGGCCTCGAGAATCGGCGCGGCCGATCCGTCGAATCGTGAGTTGCTCGCGCCCGCCTGAACGATGTCAGTCACGGCAAACGCTCCTCACCATCTCCCAGGTCCAGACTCCGGTGCTGGTGGCAGGCAGCGGATCACGGTGGCATGACCGTCGAGCGTCGTGCCCCCGGCGGCATGTGGAATCAGCGCCGTCGCACCACCACGCAGGTCGAGCGGAGCCGCCGATTCACTCCACAACTTCAGCCAGCCGTCGAGTACGACGAGGATCGAGAACGAGGCGTCCAGATGCACCGGGTCGCCCTGTGCGGTGATGCGCTGGGCACGGAAATACGGCGCGGCGACCGGCGGCAGCAGGTCCTCGATCGGTTTCCCCTGCCTCCCGCGGTCATCCTGAACCAGCAGCTCGTCCACCGATACCGCTTCGAGGTCGGCGGCGCCGATGATGCGCTCCCAGCCGAGCCCCAGGTGCTCGCTTCCGTCGCGCACGCCGAAGCGCTCCCATTCGAGCAGGACGGACAGGTCGGTGGGCTCCTGAAGCTCGACCAGCAGGATGCCCGAGCCGATCGCGTGGAGCGTTCCGGCCGGGACGAACACCGCCGCGCCCGGCTGCACGGGAATCTCGTGCATCGCGGCGAGCATGGCCGGGACGTCCTGCTCGCGAACCCACCGCAGCACCGTGGAGCGCGCCACCGGAGCCCTCAGGCCCAGGTGCACGACCGCGTCCGGCTCGGCGGCCACGATGATCCACGATTCCGTCTTGCCGAAGCCCCCGCCGAGCTCGCGCCGAGCGAATGCCCGGCCGGGGTGAAAGTGCACCGGAAGCCGCTCGCCCGCGTCGAGCAGCTTCACCAGCAGCGCGGGGTTCGACCCCCAGCGCCGGACATGTTCCGGACCGAGGAACCCAATCGGATCCTGCTCGATCGCGTCGCGGAGGTAACTGCCGTCGGGCAGGCGGCTGAGGCCCGCGGTGTCGGCTCCGAGCGCCGTCGTCGTCGATCCCACCCAATCCTCCGGTCCGCCGGCCGCCGGGTCCGAAGCGCCCGCATCTGCGGAAGGGCCGCGGAGCTGCTTGATCCGGGCGCCGCCCCGGTAGAACCGAGCGAGCTGGTTGGGGGGTAGCACGACGGGGGCGGGGACCGCCAGAGCCTGGCGCAGCTCGGTGCGCCCGGCGCCAGGGCGCGAGCCATCTCCATCCCACCCGCCGCGCGCGGGATCGGGCGTCGGCGGCGCGTCGGCGGTACTCCGCACGTTGTCAGTCCCTCCCTCCGGCACTCACGGGGACATTATTTGACAACGTTGTCTATGTCAACACTCAGCTGGTTAGGGAAACGTTGTCATGGCCACTGTCGCGGGAGTATGCTGGTGCCACACGTACGGTTATGAGGGGTAGCGAAACCAATCACGGACGGTCGGGGCGCGCGACCATGGTCGACGTGGCGCGGGCGGCCGGCGTGAGCCTCAAGACTGTCTCGCGCGTGATCAACGGTGAACCCGGAGTCAGGCCGGCGACGATGGAGAAGGTGATCGAGGCGTCGCAGGCGCTCCGCTACGAGCGCAACGACCTGGCGGCAAGCCTCCGGCATCGGGCACGCTCGTTCACGCTCGGTCTCGTCATCGAGGACGTCGCCAATCCGTTCTACTCGGCGATCGCCCAGGCCGTCGAGGAGAGCGCGCGGGAGCGCTCCAGCCTGCTCATCACCGCGTCGGCTCGGGAGGATCCGCAGCGCGAGCGTGAGCTCGTGATGGCGTTGCTGCGCCGGCGCGTCGACGCGCTGCTCGTCGTTCCGGCGGGCACCGACCATCGCTATATCCGCGAGGCCGGCTTCTCCACCAAGATCGTGTTCCTCGACCGGCCTCCCGCCAAAACGAAGGCCGACACGGTGTTGGCCGAGAACGCCGCCGGGGCGCGGCGCGCCGTCGAGCACCTGCTCGCCGGCGGCCATACCCGGATCGCCTTCGTCGGCGACGACGTGCGGCTGTTCACCGCGCGCGAGCGCCTGACCGGCTACCGGCGTGCCCTGCGGCGCGCCGGGATCGAGGCCGATGAGGAGCTCGTGTCGGTCGGCAACGGCACCTCGGCGGCGGCCAAGCAGGCCATGCAGGCGTTGATGGCGTTGCCGGCGCCGCGGCGGCCAACGGCGATCTTCGCCGGGAACAACCGCTGCACGGTCGGCGTCCTGCACGCGCTGGACGGCCGGCGCAACCGCGTCGCCCTGGTCGGCTTCGACGACTTCGAGCTGGCCGACCTTCTGGGCGTCACCGTGGTTCGCGCCGACCCGTACCGGATCGGCCAGCTCGGGGCGGAGCTGGCCTTCGACCGGATCGACGCCGAGGCGGCGGAGCCCAAGCGCGTGGTCGTGCCCGCGGAGCTGGTGCCCCGCGGTTCCGGCGAGATCCGGCCCTGACGCGGGCGCCGTACCTCGTCTCCTGCATCGTCGGCCGCTCGCTCCACGGCCGCCCGACTGGCCGGTGCTGGCCGGACTTCCCCCTATGTAAGGCTCCGGCACGAAGAATTTGGGTTGCGGGCCCCGCACCGGCGGTCGACGACACCGACAACCCGCCACTGGGCGCCTTCCCCGTGGTGAATGGCGATTCACCCGGCTCCCACGCGGGCAACTCGCCACTGGCCGCCCGCCGGTCGACGAGCGACGAGTTCTCCGCCCTTGCTCGCCCAACCCGGGCCACGACCGCGCCCGCTCTCGCCGGGCGTCAGGGCCGGACTCGCATCGCTCCGACAATCCTGCGTTTCTCGAGGTTTGCTTCGCGCTTTTCTCGCCTCGTGACACGGTCACAACGGCTGGCCGCTCGGCGGGGTTGCGCAACAACCCTATATGCCGGGGGGAACCGACCGCGGCGAGAAGACTCAGGGCGACGGGGCCGAGGTTTCGTGCCACTTTCGGAGCTTTTCTGTGGGCCTACGAGGTAAGAGCTGGCAGGACCCGAGGGAGGCGATCGCGGCCGCCTGTTGGTCTCGTGTTGTTCCCGATTGACAACCTTGTCATCGTGAGATATAAGCCCGCTGACAACGTTATCATTTGGTCGGCGAGGGTCGTCTCTCTCAGCAGCTTGCTCAGACCGTCCACTGGGCAGCGTCAGCCGGTGCATCGAGAGCGCAAAGAGACTCGCTGGCGCCCGCACGCTTGAGGAGGAGGGGAAGCGGTGAAAGGCATGCTTTCAAGCCGGTTCGGTCGCGGTCTCGTATTGCTGATCCTGGGTGGAGCCTGCGCCTTCGGCATTGTCGCCGTACCGGCGTTGGCGGGCACCTCGGGCTCGAGCCCGGCCCCGACCTCCACGGCGCCCGGCGTCACGACCGCGGCGCCTCGGACGCCAACCACCGGCGCGGCGGCCCCGGCCACGGTGGCGCCCGCGGTCAAGCGACTCGGCGGCCCGCCGCACCCCCCGTACTGCGTGGAGACCGTCACCGGACGTGCCGCCCACTGCGCCCGGCCGGTGGCGCCCTCGCGCCGGCCCGCCGGGGCGCGCAACCTGAGTACGGTCAGGAGCGCGCCGGCGGCCGGAAACCTGGCGAGCCTGGTCGACACCCGGACCTGGAGCTCGGGCGGCGGCAACACCTTCCCCGGAGCCGACGTTCCGTTCGGAATGGTGCAGTGGAGCCCGGACACCATGCCGAGCTACAGCGCCGGCGGCGGGTATGACTACTCGGACACGAAGCTGTGGGGCTACAGCCTGACCCACGTCTCCGGTCCGGGCTGCGGCGCGGCGGGCGATGTGCCCATGGTGCCGATGACGGGACCGCTCCCCACGGGCGATCCGAACATGATCACGACTGCGTTCAGCCACACCGGCGAGGTGGCGCAGGCCGGCTACTACTCGGCGCAGAGCAACCAGCCGAATACGGTCACCTCGGAGTTCACGGCCACGCTGCACAGCTCGATGGCGCGCTTCACCTACCCGGCGACGAACCAGGCCGACTTCCTGATCAAGCTGATGGCCAGCCAGAACGGCGATTACGGCGACAGCGCCAAGGTGGTCGGCAACGACGAGATCCAGGGCTCCGACACCAGCGGCTACTTCTGCGGTGAACAGAACAACGCCGGCCAGCCCCAGCTCTACACGGTCTATTTCGACATCGTCTTCGACCACCCGTTCACGGCCTCGCAGGTCATCACCAACTCGGGTCAGACCGATCCCGCCGCGGTGGCGCTGACCTTCGACACGACCAAGGACCAGGTGATCCAGGCCAAGGTCGGCATCTCGTACGTGAGCGCGGCCAACGCCAAGCTCGATTGGCAGACCGAGAACCCCGGCTGGAACTTCGACTCGGTGCGCCGGCATGCCCAACACACCTGGGACCGGCTCCTGGGCAGGATTCAGGTCTCGGGCGGCAGCTACGCCCAGACGCAGGAGTTCTACAGCCTGCTCTACAAGGACTTCATCCAGCCCAACGTCACGAGCGACGTCAACGGGCAGTTCATGGGTGCCGACATGAAGGTCGACACCTTGGCGCCCGGGCAGCGCAACCAGTACGGCATGTACTCGGGCTGGGACATCTACCACTCGCTTGCCGAGCTGCAGGCGATGCTCGACCCACAGCCCGCCGGCGACATGGTGACCTCGCAGCTCAACTACTACAGCGAGGACAAGCTCCTGCAGCAGTGGGGCTACGACAACCTCAACAACTACGTGATGGTCGGCGACCCGGAGGACTCGATCCTCACCGACTACTACACGTTCGGGGCGCACAACTTCAACACCAAGGTTGCGCTCGCCGACATGCTCGCGCAGGCCACGACGGTCAACGACGTCCGGCCCGGCGAGGCGCTCGAGCAGCAGTACGGCTACCTCCCCGAGGACGGCACGTACGGGTGCTGCAACGCGCACGGGTTCATGTCGACGCTGCTCGAGTACGACAGCGAGGACCTGGCGCTGGCGCAGTTCGCCGCCGACATGGGCGACCGCTCCGACGCGGCGATGCTGACCAGACGTGCGAACAACTGGGAAAACCTGTTCGACCCGAACAATGACCTTCTCACCTCGCGACTCGCGAACGGCCAGTTCGAGCCGGGCGTGACCCCGACCTTCACCGGAACCTTCCCGACCGACGGCGAGCCCTACGTCGAGGGGGATCCCTACGAGTACCTATGGGATGTCCCCAACGACTATTCGGCGCTGTTCTCGCTGCTCGGTGGCGACGCCAAGGTTCGATCCATGCTCGAGCAGTACCTCTCGCAGCCGAACGGCTACGGGATGTATGCGGAGATCACAAACGAGTTCGACGAGGGTGAGCAGTTCGCGCCCGATTACGCCGGCGATCCGGCCGAGACTCAAAGCGCCGTCAACGACATCCGTAACAACACCTATCTCCCTGGCCCGGACGGCCTGGCCAACAACGACGACCTCGGCGCGGAGAGCTCGCAGTTCATCTGGGAGATGCTCGGCATGTATCCGGAGAACTCGGGCCACGGCACGCTGGCGTTCGCGAGCCCGGGCTTCCCGCACGCCGTGATCCACCTGAGCGACGGGAAGGCGATCAACATCACGGCGCCTGGTGCGTCCCCCAGCACCTACTACGTCCGGTCCCTGAGGCTTGACGGACGGCCGTACTCCCGGCTGTGGGTCGACTACAGCACACTCACGCGCGGTGCCTCGCTGGACTGGAACCTGGCCACCACGGCGACCTCGTGGGGTTCGGCGCCGGCGGATGCCCCGCCGTCGTACACCAAAGGCTTGCGGCCGGTGGTCGGCTACATGTCCGCTCAGAACGTGACCGTAGCGCCGGGCGCGAGCGCGTCGGTCCAGGTCGGAGCCCAGAACGCCACGGGACAGCGCCAGAACGTGCACGTCGACGTCTCGGCCCCCGCTGGAAGTGGCCTGTCTGTGTCGCCGTCGAGCGGCTCGGTCTCGGTTCCGCCGAACGGAAGGGCCACCGTGCCATTGGCCGTAAGCGCGAGCTCGTCCGCTCCGCTCGGATTCAACTGGGTGACGGCCACGGTGAGGATGGCCGGTGGCGGCACCGAGACGGTCAAGCTGGTGGTCCTGGTGGCGTACCCGGGGAGCCTGCTGGCCGCGTTCAACAACGCCGGCATCTCCGACGACAGCAACGTCGGTCAGGCCAACTTCGACGGCGGCGGCGCCAGCTACTCGGCACAGGCACTCGCCGCACAAGGGTGGATGCCGGGCGTCACCAAGGCCGTCAACGGCGTCGACTTCACCTGGCCGCAGTCCGCTTCGGGGTGGCCGGACAACGCGATCGCTCAGGGACAGACGATCACCACGAACGCGCCCGCGGGAACCCAGACGCTCGCGTTCCTCGGCTCGGCGACCAACGGCCCGAGCGAGGGTGTGGTGACCGAGCACTACTCCGACGGGTCAACCGCGCAGTACTGGCTCGGCTTCAGCGACTGGACGCTCAACGGAGGCAGCTCGCAGCCGTCCTACGGCAATCAGAAGGCGATCAGCCTCAGCTACCGAAACTGCTCGTACTGCTCACCGCCGCAGCAGAACGTCGCGACGTACGTGTTCTACGCGGCGGTCCCCGTGGATCCCGGCAAGACGCTCTCGAGCGTCACGTTGCCCAACGGTGCCTCGATGGGCGAGCTGCATGTGTTCTCGATCGGCACCTCCACATCGCCGCTCAGCCCGCCGGTTGCCACCTCGGTGACGCCCGGCACCGCCTCCGGCGGCCAGCAGGTCACGATCAACGGCTCCGGCTTCGGCGCCACCCAGGGCTCGGGCTACGTCGAGCTCAGCGACAACGGGATGACGTCGGGCGCCCCCGGACAGTCCGCGCTCCAGGTCGACAGCTGGAGCGACGGCGCGGTCACGTTCACCGTGCCGTCGTCGGTCGCGCCCGGCTCGCCGGCCTCGGTGACCGTGGTCACCGGCAGCGGGTCGATGTCGGACAGCCCGGTCCTCGAGATCACGCCGACCTCGAACCCGAGCGACTACTACGACGACACCGGCACCTCCCCGGACACCAGCCAGAGCTGCGCCAACTACGACGGCGTCGGCTACAGCTACTCGGCCAACGCGCTCGCCACGGCCGGGTTCACGCCCGGCGCCAGCGTCAGCGCCGACGGGCTGTCCTTCAAGTGGACGAGCGGTCAGCCCTGCTCGCCGGACAACATCCTGGCGGCTGGGCAGACGATGCTGGTCAGTGGCCCGGCCGGGGCCAACACGCTCGGCCTGCTCGAGTCCTCAACCGACGGCGGCACGCAGGGGACGATCACGATCAACTACACCGACGGCAGCTCGTCGACGGCGACGATCAGCTCGAGCGACTGGGCGGCGGGCCCCGGCCCGACAGAAACCGCGGCGGCCACGCTCCCGTATCGCAACAGCATCGGCGGCAGCTCGCAGCAGCTGACCGTGTACGTCTACGCGACGACGGTGCCGGTCGACCCGAGCAAGACGGTGAAGTCGATCACCTTCCCGAACGTGAGCAACACGACCAGCGGGGGCGCGACCTCGATGCACATCTGGTCCGTGAGCCTCGGAACCACATAGCTGGCGCCACCAGGTAGGGGATCATCGAGGGCCGGCACTGCCGGCCCTCGTTGTCTACCTACAGACCCAACATCGAGGCGATTCGGACCCGCTGGGTCTCGTTGGTGCCCGAGTAGATCGGCGCCCCGATCGCGTCGCGCAGCCCCTTCTCGAGGCCGTATTCGCGCGTGTAGCCGCGCGCGCCGAAGATCTGGATGGCGGACAGGGCGGAGGCCAGATTGGCTTCGCTGGTGATCAGCTTGGCCATCGAGATCTCGACCGTGACGCTGCGCCCCCGGGCGAAGCGCCGCGCGGTGTCATACAGGTGCTTGCGCGAGTTCTCGAGCCCGATCTTCATGTCGACGATCTTGCCGGCGATGTACTGGTTGGAGCCGATCGGGCGTCCGAACGCCTGGCGCTCCTTGGCGTACTTGATGCAGCGCTCCATCCGCTCCTGCATCTCGCCGGCCATCATCATGAAGATGCAGAGGATCTCGTAGTTCATGACGTGCTCGAGGATGAAGAACCCGGCGCCGGGTTTGCCGAGCATGTTCTCCTTGGGCACACGGACGTCTCTGAACTCGAGCTCGCAGAACGGGCACGTATTCAGACCGAGCTTCTCGATCGGCTCGCCGACGCGGAACCCGGGCGCGTCGGTGGGCACCAGGAACGCGGTGATTCCGGCCGCGCCCCCCTCGGCACCGGTTTTGGCGTAGACGGTGATGATGTCCGCGAGCGGTCCGCTGGTGATCCAGATCTTCTGGCCCTCGAGGACGTAGGCGTCGCCGTCCTCGGTGGCGGTGGTACTCATCGCGGTGGCGTCCGATCCCGCGGACGGCTCGGAGATCGCGTGCGCGCTGATGATCTCGCCGTCGATCAGACGGGACAGGTAGCGCTCCTTGAGATCGTCCGATCCGAACTTCTGGAGCGGGACCGCGGCGCTCACGATCTGAGTGGCCGCCGCGAACAGGAGCCCTGTGTCGCGGCAGCCATAGCCCAGATTCTCGAGGGCGTAGACGAGCGTCAGCACGTCGAGGCCGTAGCCGCCCCACTGCGGATCGAACGGGATGCGGAGCACTCCGGAGTCGCGGATGACCTGCCATTTCTCGCGGTTGAAACGGTCGGCGGCGTCATCCTCGAGGTACCCGGCGTTGAGCGCGTCGAAGTGCTGGTTCAGGGATTTCCTGAGCGACTTCTGCTCGTCGGTCCACTCACCTGTAGGGGCGGTCAGGGCCATGGTCTAGCTCCCTGCGGCGACTTCCCCGTACACCGACGGGTGGATGCCGGATTCGCTGATGCGATGAGCCTCGTCACCGGTCAGCGCCGGCGTGAACATGCAGACGAGCCGCAGATCCTCGTCCTCGCCGCCAAGCAGCCAGTGAGTGTCGTGCTTGTCAAGCGCGTAGATCCGCCCCGGGAAGATGTCGTGCTCGGTCCCGTCCATCTCGATCACCTTGCCGCGCCCTTCGATGCAGTAGCACGCCTCGAGATGATTCGCGTACTCGATCAGCGTCTTGGTTCCCTTGTTCACGATCGTGTCGGTCACCGTGTAGCCCATGCCGTCGGCTTCCAGCAGAAACCGGCGGCTGAGCCCGTTGCCCCACTCGACCGTCTTCACGTCCTCGAGATCACGAATGATCATGTATGGCCCCTTGTTGTTTTGATTTAGACCTTGTCGGCGGCGCCTGAGGGCGGCGCCTTAGCTTTCCTAACTCGACGAGCAGTCCCTCGAAGTCTTCGACCACGTCACGTCCGGCGTCGCGCGCGGCGGTCACGCGCGCCACGCACGTGCTGCCGACGATCGCCGCGTCGGCGCCCACGGCGGCCAGCCCGTCGATGTGGCTCTTGTTCTTGACGCCGAATCCGACGGCAATGGGAACATCGGTCCTCGCGCGGAGCGTCTCCATGACTGGGATCAGGACGCTGTGGTCGGGCGGGCCGACGGTCCCGCTGCGCCCGTAGGCGGCGACCAGATAGATGTAGGCAGACCCGTGGTCGGCGGCCTCGTTCAGCACCGGCTCCTCGGAGGTGGCGTAGCAGGTGGTGACGATCGGCTGGCCGACGGTGACCGCCGCCTCGTAGTACTCGGCGCGAAGCCGCGGCGGCAGCGCGTGGACGAGCAGGCCGTCGGCGCCGACGGCTTGCACCCGCTCGAGGAACTCGCGCATCGGGGTGCCCTTGATCGAGTAGCTCCAGTCGGCGAGGAGCGCGATCTTCAGGTGCGAGAGCCGCGGGCGGATCCCGCGCACGAACTCGAGCACGATCTCGCGGTCGATCCCGTCGTCGAGCGCGCGGCTGGCCGAGGCGCGGATGACCGGTCCGTCGCTGGCGGAGTTGGGGAACGGGATCGCGAGCTCGAGGCAGTCGACCTGGTGCTCGTCGAGCATCAGCACGAGATCCTCGAACACGTCGAGCGGCGGGTCGCCGGCGTTCAGGAACAGGGCCAGGCCAGGCCGTCCGGGCTTACGGTCGGCGAAGAAGCTCATGCCTTCGCCGCGAGGAGCCCGTGCTCGCGCATCCGCTCGATGAGTCGGCCCGGGACGCCCGCGGCCATCGCGTCACCCGCGAGCTCGAGTGCGGTCGGCCAGTCCGGCGCGACGTCGCAGTTGATCGCCAGCGCGGCAGCGTTCAGCTTGATGCTCTCGATCGCGCCCACTGGGCCGACTCCTCCGATCAGGGCCAGGAAGTGATCGACGGTCTGATCGAGGTCGGAGACGGGGAGCAGATCGTCGAACGGACGCTCGCCCAAGCCGAGCTCGGCGGGACGGAGGATGATCTCCTCGCCGCGTCGGCTGTCGTAAACGTGGCACTCGACGACGCTCATCAGCTCATCGACGCCCACGTCGTTCCAAACCAGCCAGTATTCCTTGCTCTGGTCCTCGTCGACTAGACCGCGGAACGTCGGGAGCACGCTGTGGTCCGAGACCCCGGTGATCTGTAGCGACACGGGCACTGCGGCCAGGAACGGCCCGATCAGGTTGAAGAACCGCCCCACGGTCTTCATGTCGAAGGGGAGGATCTGTCGCGCCAACATCCGAAGTTCTTTCGGATACACGAACGGACCTGCGCACGCCATGCCGAACTCGTCGAGCATCTCTTCGGTCTGCTCGTAGGAGCTCGTCTGCCGGATGCCCAGCCGGTCGAGCAGGTCAACCGAGCCGGTGCGGCTGGCGTAGGCGCGCGATCCGGTTTTGATCACGCGCGCGCCCATCGCTGCGGCCACGAACGCGGATGCCGTCGAGAGGTTGAACGTGCTCGGACCGCCGCCCGTGCCCACGATGTTCACCGTCGTGCGCGACGGCGGGGTGGGCGGGCCTGGATTCGGGTTGCGCTCCCGGAGCGAGGCCAAGAGCGCACTCACCGAGACGCCGTCGGGCATGCGGGTCGTGAGCGAAGACAGCACCGCGAGGGCCTCACCCGGGTGAAGCTCCTTGGCCGCCAGCCGGTCCCAGAAGTCCCCCCACACCTCGGCAGCGATCGGGTAGCGCTGGGTCACCAGCGCCGCGAGAACCTCCGACGGTGGAGGCTTACTCGGCATGCGCGGTCGGGCGCGCCTGGTCGACGTACTCCTTGATCGCGGCGACGGTGCGGAAGCTGTCGGGTCCGAGCTCGGAGTCGTCGACGCCGATGTCGAACTCGTCCTCGAGCCACGCCACCACCTTGAGCAGGCCCAGGCTGTCCACGACCCCGCCGGTCAGCAGGTCGAAGTCATCCTCGAGCTCGTCGGGCGAGACGTCGGGCATGAACTCCTCGACGATGAACGCCTTGATCTTCACTGTGGTCTCATCCATTGGCACGACTCCTCTCTAGCTCGGCCGCGATCGCCTTGCGGTCGACCTTTCCGGTTGATGTTTTCGGCAAGGGCTCGGTGACGATCTCGATCGTCGAGGGCATTTCGGTGCGGGCCAGCCGCGTGGCGCAGTGCTGGCGGAGCATCAGGCTGTTGAGCTTGACGTCGGCTTCGCGGCGGACGGTGGCGTGGAGCCTCGCCCCGGCCAGGTCATCGGGCACCGCGATGACCGCGACCTCGATCACCGCAGGATGCTCCTGGATGGCCTGCTCGACGACCTGAGTCGAGACGCGCACGCCGCGCACCTTGACGTAGAAGTCGGCGCGGCCCTCCAGGGTCAGCGTGCCGTCCTCGTGGCGTCGGACGATGTCGCCGGACTTGTAGTAGGTGCGTCCGTTGTCGTCCTCGAGGGTCACGAACTTTCCCTGGTTCAACGACGACTTCAGGTATCCGCGCGTCTGGAATGGCGTCCACACCATGAACTCGCCGGTGCCGGTGCCCTCGAGCGCGGTGCCGTCCTCGGTCTGCACGCGGGCGATGACGCCGGAGATCGGCTGGCCGACGGGGACGTTGGTCGGGACGTTGCCCTCCTCCAGGCCGCGAAACTCGTGAATCAGGCTGTCGTTGGTCTCGGTGCAGCCGTAGACGTTGTAGAAGCGCGCGTTGGGAAACAGCTTGGGCAGTTCGGCGAGGGAGGTGGCCGGGATCTTGTCCCCGGTGGCGATCACGTGGCGGACGGTCGGGAAGGTGCGCCCGTCCTCGCGATTGACGTCTATCAGCAGCCGGTAGAGCATCGGCACCGCCTGGAGCACGTTGACCTGGTTGTCGTTCACCAGGTCGGCCAGATATGCGCCCTGCGTGGCGCGATCCTGGTCGACCATCGCCACGCAGCCGCCGTGCTTGAGGGTGGCCCAGATGTCGAGCAGGCAGAGGTCGAAGTTGAGCGGCGCATAGTTGGCAACCACGGTGCCGGGGCGGATCTCGAACTGCTCGGCCGCCCAGTCGGTGAACGCGTCGATGCCGGCGGCGGTGAGGGGAACGATCTTCGGCAATCCGGTCGAGCCCGATGTGGTCAGCATGAACGTGACGTCCTCGCCGCCACCGACCGGCGGCCACTCCGAATCCGATGCCTGCGGCTCGCTCCGCACGTCGTCGACCAGCGCGCGGAGGCTGGCCGCACTCTCGCTGCGAGGCCCGTGGGGCGAGACCACCTGGCTCGTCCCCGCCTGCGCGAACAGCTGGGCGAGCGTCTCCGGCGCGAGCTCGATCGAAGGAAGCAGGAACGGGTATCCCCCGCGCAGACAGCCGAGGATCAGCGCGATCGCCTCGGGCGACTTCTTGGCCCGGATGCCCACCGGGCGATCCCTGGGCAGGCGCGAGTCCTCGAGCTCGGCGTAGGCGCTGTTGGCCATCGCGGCGAGTTCGTCGTAGCTGACCGGTTCGCCGTCCCAGATGAGTGCCGCGGCGTCCGGCCGGCGCTCGGCCTGATCGGCGAAATGGTCCGCGAGTGATCGCAGTGCGGTCTGGCTCATTGAGGCGCTCCTGGCGTTACGGGGGCGGTCAGTTCGGCGCGGTGGCGCTCGAACTCGTCGACCCAGCCCTGGATGCTGTCCGCGCGCAGCAGCCCGGTGCCAATCAACAGGCCCTTGAATCCGGCGTCGATCAGCTCGGCGGCAATCCGCGGGTCGAGGATCGCGCTGGCGCTGACCGGGCAGGGCGTGCCGGTCTGGATCGTCGCCTCGAGCAGCGAACGGCTGGTGTCGATGTCGCCGGGCTCGCGCTCGCGCGTGTTGATGTCCTTGTTGTTGACCGCGACGACGCAGTCCTCCGGATGGATGACGCTGCCGAGCTCGGTTTGGTCGACGATCTCGACGAACGGCGTGAGTCCGTGTTCGAGGGCAAGCTCGATCAGATGCTGGAACGTCTTGGCAGGCAGGATCTTCGCGGTCAGGAGGACCGCTGACGCGCCCATCTCCCTGGCGGCGACGATCTGCTTCTCGCGCGTGATGAAGTCCTTCTTGAGCAGGGGCAGCTCGGTCAGGCCGGCCACCTCCTCGAGCATCGAGTCGCTGCCGCCGAACCAGCGACCGGTCACGACGGATATGCAGGGCGCGCCGGCGGCGACGTACTGCTCGACGATCTGCGCAATCGTTCGTTCGCCGATCAGCTCCGCCCCCTCGCCGTCCGAGCGCTTGACCTCCATCACGATCGGCACGCGGCCGGAGAGGAGGGCGTCGATGAACGCGCTAGGCATTGGCGCTGCCGTCCTTCCACACGCGGGTGATCGCCCCGACCCGTTCGTCGGAGATCGCCCCCTTTGCATCGCGTGCGTTGGTGTCGACGTCGACCCCCAGGAACAGCGGATGGGCGGCCAGCGACTCGTACTCGGCACGATTGGCGTCGGAGATGCCGCCGGCGAGCAAGAACGGCCGGGTCAACTTGTCGAGCAGCGGCGCCACCACGGCCGGATCGAGCGCCTGCCCGGTGCTGCCGACGCGCCCGTCGTCGGTGACCACGTCGAACAGGAACACGTCGGCGCCCGCTTTCTCATAGGAGCCGATCAGCGACGCCTCGACGCACTCACCGCCACGCACGTGCAGGACCTTGATCACGCGCACGTGCGGCCCGATCGCCTTGACCTTGCGGACGTTGCCGGGGGTGGGATACCCATGCAGCTGAACCCACTGCACCGGCGCGGCCTCGAGCGGCTCGCGCAGGAACTCGGGGTCCTTGGCGAAGGTCACGAGCACCGGACGGGGCCCGTCGTCCTTATCGGCGGCGCGTCGGGCCAGCGAGCGCCAGCGGTCCGGGGGTAGATCGTGCGGCCCGCCCGGTACCGCTAACCAGAGGCCGACTAAGTCAACTCCGTGTGCGCTCAGCGTGTCGATTTCGGCGGGATCGACGATCCCGCAAACCTTCACGAGTGGCACTCCGGTCCGAACTGCTTGCCCCAAGTGGCTCCCGCTGAGCAAGGCCACAAAAACGGTCCCCCTTTGCGATTGTGCGAGACCGACTTTAACGAGAAGCCGACAGGGCTGGCAAGCCCCGGGGTCGAAAACCGTCTGGCCACCGCGGTGAAGCTCAGTCGAGATTCACCTCCCCGACGGTTTACGACGGGGATAAGATCCGCCGAGACCGGGCGGCACGCCGCTCCGAGAGCTGGGGCAATTAGCGACAGGAGGGGACCTTGAGTAACGAAAAGCAGCCGGCGGAGACGTACGACGTCGCGATCCTCGGGGGTGGATTGGCCGGGCTCACCCTTGGCCTGCAGCTCAAGCACGCGCGTCCTGACACGAGCATCTTCATCGCCGAGAAGCGCGCCGGGCGCGCGCCCGAGGCCGCATTCAAGGTAGGCGAGTCGACCCAGGAGATCGCGTGCAACTACTTCGGCGAGGTTCTCGGCCTGATGGATCACATGGAGCGCGATCAGATCCGTAAATGCGGGCTGCGCTTCTGGTTCCCCGCCGGAGACAACTCGAGCCTGGCCGAGCGCATCGAGCGCGGGCCCACCGCGCACGCCCCGGTACCGAGCTGGCAGTTCGACCGTGGGCGGTTCGAGAACTACCTGGGGGACCAGAATCTCGAGGCCGGGATCGACCTGTTTGGGGCCACTCGCGTGACGGGGGTCGAGGTCGGTGACCCCCATCGGGTGACGATAACTCCCCGCGAAGGCGGCGAGGCGACCACCGTCAAGGCGCGCTGGCTGGTTGACGCCAGCGGCCGTTCATGGATCCTCAAGCACAAGCTCGGTCTGCTCGAGGAGAACGGTCACGTCGTCAACTCGTCCTGGTTCCGCTTGGCCGGCGGTCTCGACATCGAGGACTGGGCCGACCCCGACGACGACGAGTTCTTCGGGCGCATGTCCGAGCGCGGACTGCGCCAGTTCAGCACCAACCACCTGTGCGGCAAGGGCTACTGGATGTGGATGATCCCGCTCTCCTCCGGCGCGATCTCGATCGGGATCGTGGCGGATCCGCGCTTTCACCCGATGGACCAGATGAACACGCTGGACAAGACGATCGACTGGATCCGCGAGCACGAGCCGCAGCTCGGCGAGTCGGTCGACGCGCGGCGCGACCAGATCGAGGACTTCCTCAAGGTCGAGGATTTCTCCTACGGCGCCAAGCAGGCCTTCGACGGCCGCGATCGCTGGTGCCTGGTCGGCGAGGCGGGCGCGTTCCTGGACCCGTTCTACTCGCCGGGCTCGGACTTCATAGCCCTCTCCAACACGCTCACCACCGATCTGGTCCTACGGGAGCTCGACGGCGAGGACGTGGTGCAGCGCGCGGAGGCGCACAACGACTTCTACCTGAACGCCTATCGCGTCCACCTCACCCAGTACGAAGGCCAGTATGTGTTCTGGGACAACCCGACCGTGATGAACGTGAAGATCAGCGGCAACAACATCTATTACTGGGGGTGCCTGGGGCTGCTGTTCTTCCATCGCAAGCTCACCGATCTCGACCTGATGGCGGCCGTCCGCCCGGATATGGAGCGAATGTGGGCGATCATCACGCGGCTCGAGGCGATGTACCGTGAGTGGAACGAGCTCGAACAGCGCGAGTGGCGCCGGGCGATGGTCCCCTCTGGGGCCTTCCCGGCCATGTTCGACCGGCACCGCGACATGATCGCGGGGTTCGACGACCAAGGCATCAAGACGAGGATGCGCGCCAACGCGGACCTGCTCGAGGCCTATGCCGTACTCGCATTCAACCGAGCGGCGCAGAACCTCGGCGACATCGCCCCGGGCGAGGACGAGAAGATCAACCCGTATGCGGCGAGCCTCGACCCCGACCGCTGGGAGGCCGACGGGCTGCTCGGCGGCGAGGGCCTCACGGTGGCGGAGGCGCGGCAGTCGGAGGCGGCCGGCATGGAGAACCTGCTCATGGAGGCCATCGCCCAGCCGGCCTGACCCGTCGCGAGGATCGAGCGTCAGGCGAGGAAGAACGGCTCCTCAGCCGGACCTGCGGCTGCAGCCGGGATCGCGTCGGCGAAGGACTCGACCAGGTCGGTGGCGTCCTTGAGGGTCACACCAGGCTCGGCGTAGAGACCATCCTCATCCCAGCGCTCCGGGCGCAGGCTAACGACATAGGGGTTGATTGGGCGCTCGAAGTCGGGGCGCTCCTCTACCGGGAGCGCATCGGCGGCTTGGCCGAAGATGACCACGGCCAACGCCTCCGACCGCGGCACCTGCTCGCTGATCTCTTCGCGCAGCTCGTCATCGTCCATTGGCCGGACGAGATCAGCAAATGCTCCGAACATCATGGGCCGTATCAGCTTCGCCAGAGGAGCCTCCTCGGGTACCTGCTCGTCCGGGTCCGGGGGCTGGAGCTCGTGCCACTGCTTCCAGAGCTCCTGCATGTTCATGTCCAAGCGGTAGAGGCGCTCCACGTCCTCATGCACGCTCTTCATGAACTCGTAGTTCCCATACCTGTTCTTGACGAAGAGGGTCACGTTGCCCGTGTGATTGAGGTAAGTGTCCCAGATCAGCTTGTGCTGGGCGACCCAGGCGTTGCCGAACAGCGGGTACTGGTCCGTGTATCGCGAGATGACTTTTTCGAAGGTGCGGAAGTACCAGTCGCTGTAGTAGTCGAGACGCGCTGAGATGTCCTCGCCATCGAGGTCACTGCAAATCAGGTCGGTGGTGAACGTGTTCCCGACGCCGATGAAGTCCGAGCCAGGAGAGTAGAACGGGTCAGCGAACGCGGCGGCCTCGCCGACGAGCGTCCACCGGTCGGGAGAGTAGACCTGCTCCACCCCATAGGCGAAGTCCTGTACCCGCAGGAAGTCCACGATCTGGCCCACCCTAGGCTCCACCGCGGCCCCGAGCTGGGGTTCGTGCAGCTTCAGCCAGGCCACCATTCGATCCAATTCGCTGATCTCCTCGAAGGGGTGTACGCGAGGATCCGCGCAGATCCCGATGCTGATCGGTCCCGAGGACAGGGGGATCATCCATACCCAGTAGCCGTCACCCATCAGATGGTTGGTGCTCAAGGCGCGGAGGCCTGGCTCTGACATCTTGCTCATCCACGCTTCGTTGTCACGGCCCCAATCCTCGATGTCAACGCCGCCGGCCAGTCGGATCCATGCCGCGTTGATTGTGTGAGACACGTCCTTGGACAGGCCGAACTTGCGCTTCAGCAGACTGGCTCGGCCGGTGGCGTCGACGACCCACCGCCCCTTCGTGGTGACGTCCTCGTCCATCTGGGTGAACGACACAACGTGCAGGTCAGCACCGATGTCCACGTCCCGGACCCGGCACCCCCCCAGGACATCCACGCCCATGCCCCGCGCTCGACTCGCCAACTCGTTCTCGAACACCCCCCGGTCGATCTGCCAGTTGTCGTGGGGCGGGTAGCCGGCTGCGCCCTGCTCGATGCGCTTCGTGATGTCCCCGTTGTCGCCGGCGGTGAGGAAGAACCGCAGCCCGATCTTGATCAGCTGGTCCTTCTTCAGGTGATCCTCCATCCCCACCACCTTCTCGAAGTAATGGGCTCCCGAGGGGACGGTGGACTCG
>Ga0335073_10000899_pt1 | contig 39299 bp, 38 predicted proteins | sample Lox_Sample_22_FD_207093 | JGI IMG/M metagenome (GOLD analysis project Ga0335073, IMG submission 207093) | Soil microbial communities from Loxahatchee National Wildlife Refuge, Florida, United States - Lox_Sample_2.2 | ecosystem: Environmental > Terrestrial > Soil > Wetlands | place: USA... | reverse complement strand
CTTAACCAGCCGTCAGCCGATGCAAGCAGGGAGGTCCTCCTACTTCATCGGCTATCGAGGTAGTATCGGCAATCCGACGCTCCTCTGGGGTGTGATCCCCGGTAGCAGCACGTTTAGCAATCCTTCCCCCAGCAAACTCGTCGGCGAGGAGGGGTAGTGCAATCCTCGGGGAATTGGTACTGCCCCCGGCGTGGGGGGCACGACTGAATTCAAGCTCGCTCGGACCTCCGAGAGGACCCCTTAGACTACATTTGAACAAACCTGAATCTCCATGCCCCGCTATCTCTTCCGGAGCCCCCACGCCCGGGGGATTCCTGCACCGGCTTCGTAACACACGAGAGCTCCGCAACGGAGCCCGGCCGCCGGGACTCTAGGTGAACAGGTCTTCGAGCGGATTGCCCATCTCCTTGAGCTCGCGGACCTGCACGCCCTTCTCCTCCAGCTCCCGGAGCAGCCGGGGCACCTCTTCCGGCCCGGCCAGCTCGTAGACGAAGTAGTCGCCGCGGCGCAGGGAAGACGGCAGGAACTGTTCCCCGCTGAGCACCCGGACCCCGACCGAGAACCGGGCGGAACGAAGGTCGGAGATGCGGTCGAACAGCGCAACCCGTCCGGCCTTGAGGGCCAGGACGTACCGACCGATCTCCCTCGCCTCGAAGAGGTTGTGGGACGAGTAGAGGACGACCTTCTCGCGGCTCAGCCCCAGGACGAGATCGCGGATCTCGGCCGCGACCTTGGGGTCGAGGTTCGCCGTGGGTTCGTCGAGGAGGTAGTAGTCCCGTTCCTGCAGAAAGATGCGCGCGATGGAGACCCGCTTCTTCTGGCCCGCGCTCAGCTCCTTCAGGAACTTGGTGCGCAGCCCGTCGATCTCGACGAGCCGAAGCACCCGTTCCACATCCGTCTCGGAGGCCCGCTGGACCGACGCGTAGAAGCGGATCGCTTCCTCGACCGTGAGGCCGTCCGGGATACCGTCCACGTGCGAGAGAAAGTGGAGCCGGTCCCGAGCCCCCTGCTCCGCGATCGGCCGTCCGTCGATCTCGACGCTCCCGGAGTAGAGCGGAAGGATCCCCGCGATGGTCCGGAACAGCGTGGTCTTCCCCGCACCGTTCGGACCGAGGACGACGTAGATCGCGGGCTCGGTCACGGAGAAGCTGACGTCGTCCAGCACCTTCGTGCCGGCGTAGCCGGAGCTGACCGCCCGACAGGCGATTCCCGCGCGGGCCGCGTGCGACCCGGAGGCGGCCGGGTTCGATGGGGTCTCGAGCGATCGCATGTCCGACCCGGTCACATGGGGGAAAGTAGGCGATCGGTGCGCAGCAGTCGCCCCACTTGGCTGAGCAGCAGCAACGCGAGCCCCGCGATCGCGGCGAGCGCGACGCCCAGAACGACCCGCGTGGCGTCCACCCCGTACGCCGCCCCCACGACGCCGACGACCACGAGCGTGAGGATGGACGGAGCGATCCCGACGATCGGGATGAGCCCGACCGGACTGTTCATCCCTTCCCGCGGCGAGGAGACGACCGTCCAGTACATTCCGACCATGCACGCGAGCGCCGTCGACGCCAGGCTCATCGGGATGGAGTAGAGCAGCAGCAGTCCCGCGAAGTCCGAGGAGACGGTGTGCCAGCGCGCCAGCGAGAGTCCCACGACGAGCGCGACGGAGATCCCCAGCTGGATCGACATCACCCCCAAGCTCGCGACCAGGGAGTTCGCGAACAGGCGGCGGGGCGTGACCCCGTAGGCGATGAGGTACTCGAACACGCCCTTCATCCGGTCGTTCGAGAACGCCACCATGGCGCCCATCGAGCCCTGGACCGCGAAGATCGGAAGGAGGGTGGGGATCGAGGAGGTGAACGAGGACTCCCCGGAGGCGGACTTGCCGAGAGAGATTCCCAGCACGAGGGTGAGGATCACGGAGTAGCCGAGGCCGATCCCCAGATAGAGCCGCCCGAGGGTGATCGATCGGCGGAACGTCGTGCGCAGCAGGGAGGGGAGGCCGTCCGAGTGCGCCGGTTCGACCATTTCCCTCGCCCTCGGGAGGTCTGCGAAGATAAGACGGTTGGTCGTCTCCTCGGCGACCGATCGATCCTTGAGGGTGCCGGCGACCCTCGCTCGCCCGCCGGTCCGCGGACCGACGCCGGGCGCGAGGCCGCCCGGGCGCCCCCGGGCGGTGGTCGGCTTATGCCGCGCCGGGCGTCGGGCGAATGAGCCCGGTGACGCCCGAAACGTACCTGCTGGTGGCGATCGCGTTCGGCTTCGCGGTCAGCATCGGGGCGCATTACACGGGCGCCTGCATGGGGATGCCGTACGCGGCGGGAGCGATCCGTGCGTCGCGGGCACTGCTCCTGATGGCTCCCCTCGCGTTCGTGGGGGCGGTCCTGGCGAGCGGTCGGGTCGAGTCGACGGTGGGCCACGGGATCCTGTCGGCGCCGACGGTCGACCTCGACCTCGCGATCGCGATCGTCGGCGCCGCACTCGTGCTGACGAGCGCGTACAACTTCCTCACGATCCCGACGTCGACGATCCAGATCCTGGTCTTCTCGACCGTCGGCGCCGGACTCGCCGCCGGACTCGGCATCGAATGGAGGACGATCGGCTCGCTGCTGGCGCTGTGGGCGGTCGCGCCGTTCGCGGCGTTCGCCCTCGGCTACGTCTACGTACGGGCCGCGGATCGTCTGCGGCCCGTGGGGGGGACGTCGTCGGGGCTGACCCGAACCGCGGTCACGGGACTGGTCGGCGTCGGCGCAGCCGCGTCGTTCGCGATGGGGGCGAACGACGTGGCGAACGCTTCGGGGTCGTTCGTCATGACCGGGACGTTCGACCTCGTGGTCGCGGCGGCGGTCGGTGGCGCCGGGCTCGCGCTCGGAGTGCTGACCTGGGGCAAGCCGCTCCTCGAGCGGGTCGCCTTCGACCTCGTGAAGCTGGATCCGCGCATGGCAACGAGCGCCCAGTTGGCCCAATCGACGGTGATCCTCGTCTCGGTCGCCTTCGGCCTGTTCACCTCGATGAACCAGGCGCTGGTGGGGGCGATGATCGGGACCGGCGTGGCGCGGGGGGCCGCTCCCGTGCTCTGGAAGCCGATCCGCACCATCCTGATCGGGTGGGCCGCCGGCCCCGTATCGGGACTGGTGCTCGGCGGCGCCTTTGCGATCCTGTTGCTCCACCGAGCGCCGCTGTAGGGCCGCGGGCGGGCGGCCGTTAGCCCACGGCCCCGGTCGGGGCCGGCTCCGGATGGTAGGCGGCCTCGCCGAACTCGGCGACATCGAGGCCCTGCGCTTCCTCCGTGGGGCCGGCGCGGAGGGGCGAGAAGACGTTGATCACGCGCAGGAGCGCGTACGAGCCGACGAAGGCGAACGAGGCGACGACCGCAATGCCGAGCATCTGGACGAGCAGCTGGTGCGGGTTGCCGAAGAGCAGCCCGTTCTGCCCGCTGGCGTTGATCGCCGTCGACGCGAACAGCCCCGTCGCCAGCGTGCCCCACATCCCGCCGGCCCCGTGGCAGGCGAAGACGTCGAGCGAGTCGTCGAGCCGGGTGCGGGCGCGCCAGCTGGCGATGAAGTTGCAGAGGAGCCCGGCGACGACGCCGATCACGAGGCTGCCGGACGGGCCGACGAATCCCGACGCCGGGGTCACGGCGGCGAGCCCGCAGACCGCGCCGACCGACATCCCAACGGCCGACGGGCGCCCGAGGCGGATCCAGTCGACGAGCATCCAGCTCACGCCTCCGGCCGCGGCCGCGAGGTTGGTGACCACGAGGGCGTTCACCGCGACGCCGTTCGCGGCGAGGGCGCTGCCGGCGTTGAAGCCGAACCACCCGAACCAGAGCAGGGCCGTCCCGAGGATCACATACGGTACGTTGTTCGGCCGCGTCTCCTGACGTTCCGCGGGCGCGCGACCCCCGATGACCAGCGCCGCCGCGACGGCCGAAACGCCGGCGGAAGTGTGGACGACGAGGCCTCCCGCGAAATCCATCACGCCGAGTCGGTGGAGCCAGCCGGCGGGGTTCCAGACCCACATCGCGATCGGGGCGTAGATGAGGGTCATCCACAGGACGATGAAGATCAGTGTCGGCTTGAGGCGTGCCCGGCCGGCGAAGGCGCCGATGATCAGCGCCGGGGTGATCGCCGCGAACTTGAGCTGGAAGGCGAAGTACAGGAGGGCCGGGATCACCGTCGAGTACGCCGGGTCGGGGTTGAAGGCGCTGACCCCGTTGAGCGCGAAGTACGCGTAGTTCCCGATCACCCCGTGGACACCGGGCCCGAAGGCGAGCGAGTACCCCCACAGGGCCCAGGCGAGACTGACGATGCAGAAGATCATCAGGCACTCGGCGATCGTCGTGACGAGGTTCTTGCGCCGGACGAGCCCCCCGTAGAAGAACCCCAGCGCCGGGGTCATGATCATCACCAGCGCGGTGGCGGTGATCACCCAGGCGGAGTCGCCGGTGTCGATCGTCGTCGGCATGCGCGCGGATCACCTCCCCGCTCGGCGTCGAGGCCCGGTCCCCCCACCGCTCCGGGTCGATCGCGCGGGGGCGTACAACGGGACGGAATCCCCGTGGCGAGACGGATAAACCTTCGGCTGGAGGCGCCGCTCGCCTCCCCGACGGGGTCGGGCGGCGCGGACGCGATATACGGTCCCGGGGTGCGATCCTCGATGTCGGGCGGCCGCCGATACCGCGGGGTCTCGCTCGACCTCTGGTACACCACCATCTCCCACGCCCCCGGGGAGCAGCTTCGCTGGCAGGCGGCCCGCGCGCGCATTGCGGGTGAGCTGCTGCACCGGTCGCCCGCCGCGCCGGTCGGGGCGACCGCGGCGGCGGAGGCGATCGCGGCGGTGGAAGCCGACCTCGCCGGTACCGGGCGGTCGTCGTCCGTCGTCGATCCCCTCGAGATTCTCCGGCTGGCCGGTGCGCACCTCGGAGCGACGATCGCCGGGGACCCCCGAGCGGCGGCGCGTCGGTTCTCTGCGGCGGGGCTCGACGAGGTGCCGCCGAAGATCAACCCGGAGGCGCTGCGGCTGACGCGGGCCCTCGACGAGATCGGTGTCCCGCAGATCGCGATCTCGAACACGGGCCGGCTCGGGGAGACGTGGGCGGCGGCGCTCTCGGCGATGGGCGGGCCCCGGTTCCACGCGGTCGTGACCTCGTGCGAGGTGGGCGCGTCGAAGCCGGACCCGCTGCTGTTCGACACGGGCGCTCGCCGACTCGGTCTCGCGCCGACCGAGGTCCTGCACGTCGGCGACCGGTGGGATCTCGACGTCGAGGGTGCCCGCCGGGCCGGGATGGGGGCCGTGCTCTACGGGGGTCTCTGGAGCGAGTACGCGCTGGACGAGTACGCCTCCCCCGTCGGACCGTTCGGCCCCGGGGGACGCGACGGCCTTCCGGCGGACGTAACGTACGTCGATCGTCTGGAGGAGATCCTCGAGCGGTACGCCTGGGGTCCCGGCGACGGATCCCCCCGTCGCTGAGCCGGCGCCGCTACGGCTCGCCGGACCTTTCGGCGGGCGGGGGCGACTTCGATTTGGCGCTCCGCTTGCGGGCCGCCGGCTTCGGGGGGACCGAGGCCGCGTCGGCCGGGGTGTCGGGGCCCGGGTCAGCAACGGCGGGGGCCGGGGTCGGTTCCACCGAGGGGGGCGTCGGGGCGGGCGGCGGAGCGGCGACCGGCGCCGGCGGTGAGGGCGGGGGAGGCGGCGCGGCCGGCGCGACCGGTGCCGGCACGTGGGACGGCGCGGGGGCCGCCGGCCGTGCCGGGATCGGGACGAACTCTCCGGGTCGCCAGGTGTGGGGCATCTTGAGGATCGACGGGTCCTTCAGGAACAGATCGGCGTGCCCGCACCCCCGACAGAGCCGGGTCCCGAGGGAGAGCTCCCCGCCCGAACGGATGGAGAGGGTTCCGCGACCGATCGTTCCGGTCTTGAGGTCGTTCACCCAGACGAATTCGTTTCCACCGCAGTTGCTGCAGATCGGAGCCACGGAAGACACCCGGCGGCAGAACGATGCGCGCCGTGCTACAAATCACTTCAGTTGGCGTGCCCCGCGGTAACCGCCCGAGCGAACGCTATGTACGGAGGGCCGGTTCGTGGGGTCGCATGCCGACGGAGTTGCGCTCGATCGCGGTCGCCGTGGACGGTTCCGCGAACGCGGACGACGCGCTCGCCCTGGCGATCGACCTGGCCCGGCGGTACTCGGCGTCGCTGACCGTCCTGGCGATCGCGCCGCTCCCGGCCGCGTTCGTCTTTCCGAACGAGCCCACGCCCCCTCCCGTCCTCGAGTCCGACACGCCCCGGTTCCGGGCGCTGGTCGATGCCGGTGTCGAGCGGGCCCGTGCGGCCGGCGTGTCCGCGGCCGAGGGGATCTGCGAGGAGGGTCCCCCCGTCGACACGATCCTCGCGCTCCTGCACGACCATCCGGTCGACCTGCTGGTCGTGGGCTCCCGGGGCCTCTCGACCGCGAAGCGGATCCTGCTCGGCAGCGTCTCCGCCGGGCTGGTCAACCACGCCCCGTGCCCAGTGCTGGTCGTGCGACCGAAGGTCACGACGCCGTAGCGCCCCGAACGATCACCCGCGTCGGGATCGGGAGCTTGTGGGCCGCCTTCCGGAGCGCTTCCTTGGCGGCGTCCAGGTGGGCGTCCGTCGTGTAGATCGTCAGCAGCTCGTCCCCGATCGCCGCGCGGACCGCGTGGCCGACCGGCTTTCCGAACGCCCGCCGCATCCCGTCGGAGATACGGTCGGCGCCGGCCCCCATCGCCATCTTGTGCTCCCGGAGGATCTGATGGGGGAATCGGCGGACCTTGACCCGGTACTCGTTCGGGGCCATCTTCTCGAGCACCCGAACCGCGCTGACGCGTGCCGCCTCGAGCGCGATGTCGCGGACCTGCGCGGCCTCCTCGGTGCCGAGCGTCATGCTGCACGGGAAGTCGACCTTGAGGTTCCCTGTGTCGAACTGGGTCACCCGGCAGACCGGGACCCCGCCCATGTACTCCCGTCGGGTGTACACCTGGCCCTCGACCTTCCGGTACATCCGGGCCGGCTTGCGCGTCATGGGAGCCGCCGAGAAAGCGACCCCTTCTAAAGGGTTGCGACCCGCGCCCCCGACCGGGTTCTCTCGGGTCCCGGGCGGGGCGACGGGACCCGCCGGATCCGGGCTCCCGTGCGGGCCGGCGGCAGCTCGACGGCCCGGACCGAACCCGCGGCCAGCCAGCGGTAGATCGCCTTCCGCGACGAGGCCGTGGGTGCCTCCGCGAAGAAGCTCCCTCCGAACATCGCCTGGGCCGCGCGGACGCCGCGGCGCCGCAGGCCCCGCACCACGTCCCGGAGCGGCCGTGGGGCAAGCCCAACCCCGTCGGTGAACCGCTCGCTCGCCGACCAGAACGCCTCCAGCGAGGGGCGCTCGCGCAGGGCGTCGAACGGGTGGCTGGCCGCCTCGATGCGGGTCCGCCACCGGGGGCTGGAGAGCACCCCTCGCGTGGCGATCGGCCCGCCCACGACGCCGACGAGGAGGCGCGGCGGCCCCTTCCGGTGGACGACCCGACCGAACGGGGGGACCCCCGGCCGCTCCCGGATCTCGAGGCCGCCGCCCAGGATCGCAGAGACCCCTCCGAGCCCTCCCCCCCCGAACAGCTCGGCGAGGTGGGCGGTGGCGACCGCTCGGTCCCGACCGACCCCGACGAGCCGGCCGACGGCGAGCGCGGTCGCGGTCGCCCCCGCCGCGCTCGAGCCGAACCCCTGGCCGATCGGGAGCGCGTGGAAGAGCCGGACCACGAGGCGCCCCGGCCGGGCGGCCAGGAGGTGCTCCGCGACCGCCCGCGAGATCGGGAGCGCGCCCGCGACGTCGGAGCGGACTGCGGCGGAGGCCCGCGACGCCGCCGTCCACTCCGCCCAGGCGTCGACCCCGGCCCCGAGCACGAGCCCGGCACCGACGGATCCGCGCGCGCGCGGGTCCCGCGCCCCGAGCTCGGGCCGGAAGATCCCGGTGACATGGCCGGGAGCGAACGCCGACGCGCGATCTCGGACCGCCGAGCGCACGCGGCTCCCCAGCGAACGCCGGAGAGGTTGACTACTTATAAGCGGCCCGGCATTCTCACCGGTACACCGTTCGGGCACGGCGGTTCGTACCACCTCATGAGCGATTCCGACACGCCGCCGGCCGCGACGCACGAGAGCTTCGACCGGGTGAATTTCCTCGAGCTCCGCAACACGCAGCTCGCCGAGGCGATCAAGCGGGTCGAGAGCGAACGACACTACATGGAGGCGGAGATCCTCCGACTCCAGCGGGAGGTCAAGCGACTCAAGACCGAGCTCGACCGGCTCCGCTACCCGCCGCTGATCGTCGGGAGCGTCCGGGACGTGCTGACCGACGGCCGCGTGATCGTGAAGTCGTCGACGGGCCCGGATTTCGTCGTGAACTCGGCCGAGACCGTGGAGCACGGCAAGATCACGGTCGGCAGCCGCGTGGCGCTCAACAAGCAGACCCTCGCGGTGATGGGGGTCCTGCCGGCGTCGCTGGACCCGCTGGTGACCGCGAGCGAGATCGTCGAGAAGCCGGCCGTCACCTACGTCGACATCGGCGGGCTCTCCGATCAGATCCGCGACATCCGCGAGGCCGTGGAGTACCCGCTGCTCCGCTCCGAGCTGTACAAGAAGGTCGGCGTCGATCCCCCGAAGGGCGTCCTCCTGATCGGCCCGCCCGGGACCGGGAAGACGATGATCGCGAAGGCCGTCGCCCACCACACGAACGCGACCTTCGTGCGGCTGGTCGGCAGCGAGCTCGTCCAGAAGTACATCGGCGAGGGGGCGCGCCTCGTCCGGGAGCTGTTCCAGATGGCCCGCGAGAAGGCGCCGACGATCATCTTCATCGACGAGGTCGACTCGATCGGCGCGAAGCGCCTCGAGGTGGCGACCAGCGGCGACCGCGAGGTGCAGCGGACGCTGATGCAGCTGCTCGCCGAGATGGACGGCTTCGAGCCGCTGGCGAACGTCAAGATCATCGCGGCGACCAACCGGCCCGACATCCTGGACGACGCCCTCCTGCGGCCGGGCCGCTTCGATCGGATCATCGAGATCCCGGTGCCGAACTACCAGGGGCGGGCCGAGATCTTCCGTATCCACAGCCGCGGGATGGCGATCCGCGAGCCGATCGACTTCGAGGCGCTCGCGAACCGATGCGAGGGCGCGACCGGAGCGGACATCCGCGCGATCTGCACCGAGGCGGGGATGTGGGCGATCCGCGAGGAGCGCGAGAGCGTGACACTGACCGACTTCGAGCGGGCGATCGAGAAGGTCGTCGGCGAGGAAGAGCTCCGGAAGGAGTCGGTCACGATGTTCGCGTAACGGGGCGGCCTAGCCGCCCCGCACGCCGGTCACCGCGAAGCGACCGACGATCCGGGGGCCCGCGGGCACCGACAGGTCGAGCAGGAGCGCCGGACCGCCGGCCCGGCCGACCACCGGCCGGTCCGCCGTGACCCCGACGCCGGACGCATCGGCTCGGTCGAGGACCGCCGGCACGACCTGGAGGCCGAGGGCGAGGTGCAGCTGCGCCCCCGGTCCGGCGTCCCCGCGATAGTACCGGCACCGCTCGAGCGGGCCGCCGTCCACCGACGGCCCGGCGAGCAGGCTTCCGGCCGGGGCGAGCGTCTGCCCCCGGGAGAGCTCGTCGGCGTCGACCCCCTTGAGGGAGACCCCGACGCGCTCGCCGACCTGGGCGTCCTTGCGGTCGATGTCGTGGACCTGGATCGAACGTACCTCCACCTCCTTCTCCGTCGGGTACAGGCGGAGCCGTTCGTGGGCGGTCAGGGTACCCCGCCGTACGACCCCGAGCGCCACCGCGCCGACCCCCTTGACGGGGAACGCATGATCGAGCGGGACCTCGACCGGACCGTCGGCCGCCGGCGCCGTCCACCCGGCGACCAGCTCGCGCAGCTTCGGGAAATCGAGCGGGACCCGGGGGGCCGCTTCCAGGTGGCTCCCCTTCAGCAGCCGGGTGACCTCGCTCTCGCCGACGGTCGGGCCGAGGACGACGGTCGTCGGCACCGGGCTCAGATCGACGACCGCGATCGTTTCGGCGAGGGCCTTGGTGAGCTCCCGCACGACGAGGAGGCAGCGGTCGCCCATCGCAAGCGCCTGCACCAGCGGGGCGAGCTTCTCCGGGAAGTTGGTCGGCTCGACGAGCGTCATCGCGTGCTCGTCGTGTACCGCATTGAACAGCGTGAGGTCGGAGGCGGTCCCCTTCTTGCCGAGCTCCTTCGCCACGTCGGCCGCGCCGACGACCGCGACGGTGACCGACGCGGTCACTTCCGGCTCCCCTTCGGCGGCGTCACGGACAGCACGATCTCCGACCCCTTCACCCCGACCTCGACCGCGCTGCCGTCGGGAACCTCCCCGGCGAGGAACCGGGTCGTCAGCGGGTCGACGACCTCCCGCTGGATGGTCCGCTTCAGCGGGCGGGCCCCGAATTCGGCGTCAAACCCGTCCTCGGCGAGCCGCTGCTTCGCCGGCTCGGTCGCGGTGAGCCGGATCCGCCGGTCGGAGAGCCGGGCGGCGACCTGATCGAGCTGGAGCTGCACGATCGCGCCGATCTCCTTCGCCGAGAGCGAGCGGAAGATCACGACCTCGTCCAGCCGGTTCAGAAACTCCGGGCGGAAATGCTGCCGCAGGGCCGACTCGATGATGCGGCGTCGGTCCGCCTCGGTGGACGCGGTCGCGAGGGCGTCGGTGCCGAGGTTGGAGGTCAGGATCACGAGGGTATTGCGAAAGTCGACGGTGCGACCCTGCCCGTCGGTGAGCCGCCCGTCGTCCATCAGCTGCAGCAGCACGTTCACGACATCCGGATGCGCCTTCTCGATCTCGTCGAACAGGATGACCGTGTACGGGTGCGTGCGCACCGCCTCGGTCAGTTGGCCGCCCTCCTCGTAGCCGACGTAGCCCGGCGGCGCGCCGACGAGCCGGGCGACGGTGTGCTTCTCCATGTACTCGCTCATGTCGATCCGCACGAGGGCCCGGTCGGAGTGGAACAGGAACGCCGCGAGCGCCTTCGCGAGCTCGGTCTTCCCGACCCCCGTCGGCCCGACGAACAGGAACACCCCGATCGGTCGGTTCGGGTCGCCGAGCCCGGACCGCGATCGACGGATCGCCCGGGCGACGGCGTCGACCGCCTCGTCCTGCCCGACGACCCGCCGACGGAGCTCCTCTTCGATCCGGAGGAGGCGCTGCCGCTCGCCCTCGAGCATCCGGCTGACCGGCACACCGCTCCACTTCGCGATCACCGCCGCGACGTCCTCCTCGCCGACCGATTCTCGCAGGAGGGCGCTCCGGTCGCCGCCGAGCGCGGACGTCGCGGCTTCGAGCTGTCGCTCGAGCTCGGGCAGGCGACCGTAGCGGAGGCGCGCGGCCGCCTCGAGGTCGCCCCGCCGCTCGGCGGCCTCCTCCTCGGCCTTCGCGCGGTCGCGCTCGGCCCGGAGTCCCCGCACCTTCTCGACCTCGGACTTCTCGCGGTTCCACCGGGCGGTGAGCGCCTTCTCCTGTTCGTGCAGCCCCGCGAGCTCCCGCTCGAGCTGGCGGAGCCGCTCCCGGCTCGCCGCGTCCGACTCCTTCGTCAAGGCCATGCGCTCGATCTCCAGCTGCCGGATGCGTCGCGTCAGGTGGTCGAGCTCGACGGGTCGCGACTCGAGCGCGAGCCGGACCGCCGACGCGGCCTCGTCGACCGCATCGATCGCCTTGTCCGGGAGATGCCGGTCCGGAATGTAGCGCGCGGCGAGGGTCGCGGCGGCGACGAGCGCCCCGTCCAGGATCCGAACGCCGTGGTGCAGCTCGTACCGCTCCTTGAGCCCCCGAAGGATCGAGATCGTGTCCTCCACGGTCGGTTCCGACACGGGGACCGGCTGGAACCGCCGTTCGAGCGCGGCGTCCTTCTCGATGTACTTGCGAAACTCCTGCGTCGTGGTTGCTCCGATGCAATGGAGCGTGCCGCGGGCAAGCGCCGGCTTGAGCAGATTGGACGCGTCCAGGGCGCCGCCCTCGGTGGCGCCGGCGTGGACGAGCGTGTGCAGCTCGTCGATGAACAGGATCACCTGCCCCTCGGAGCGTTCGACCTCCTGGAGGACCGCCTTCATCCGCTCCTCGAACTCCCCCCGAAACTTGGCCCCGGCGAGGAGCGCGCCGAGGTCGAGCGCGATCAGGCGCTTCTCCCGGAGCGCATCCGGCACGTCGCGCGCCGCGATGCGGAGCGCGAGCCCCTCGACGATCGCGGTCTTCCCGACCCCCGGGTCGCCGACCAACACCGGATTGTTCTTCGTGCGCCGGGAGAGGATCTGGAGCACGCGCCGGATCTCCTCGTCGCGCCCGATCACCGGATCGAGCTTCCGCTCGCGGGCGAGCGCGGTGAGGTCCCGCCCGTACTTCTCGAGCGCCCGGTACTGCGTCTCCTGCGAACGGCTTTCGACACTGCCCCCGACGCCCCGCACCTTCTCCAGTTCCGCGGCGACCGCCGCCCGGTGGGCGCCCACGCCGTCGAGCAGGTCGCGGGCCGGGGAGGCCACCGAGAGGAGCCCGAGCAGGAGCTGGTCGACCGACGTGTAGCGGTCCTTCGCCTTCGCCGCCAAGGCCTCGGCGGCGTCGATCACGGCGGTGAGCGACCGCGCGAGGTACTGATCGCTCGGCGCGACATGGTCGGCGGTCGGGAGTTCGGAGAGTCGTTGATCGAGCTTCCGTTCGAGGTCGTCGAGCGGCACCCCGAGGGCGCGGAGGACCGCCACGACCGGTCCGTCGGCGTCGGCCAGGAGTCCGGCGAGAAGATGCTCGGGTTCGACGGCCGTGTGACGCAGTTCGGCGGCCCGCTGGAACGCCCGCTCCAGGGCCTGCCGGGCCGCGTCGGTCAGGCGGTCGAGGTGCATCGGTCGGGCATCCGGGCGAGTCGCTTTAAGCCGTCCCCTCGTGCTTCGCCCCGTGGCGGATCTCGGTGTCCGCATCGCCGGTCTCGAGCTACGGAATCCGCTTTGGCTCGCGTCGGGGATCTGGGGCGAGAGCGGCGAGTCGCTCGCCGGGGCATGGCGGGCCGGCGCCGGCGCGGTGATCACGAAATCGATCGGCAGCTCTCCCCGACCCGGTTACCCGAACCCGACGGTCGAGTCGTACGAGCGATGGGGGATGCTGAACGCGATGGGGCTCCCGAATCCCGGGATCGAGGAGTACCCGCGCGAGATCGAGACCGCCCGTGCCGCGGGGGCGCTCGTGATCGGCTCGGTCTTCGGCGGCACGGCCGAGGAGTTCGCCGCGCTCGCAACGCGGATCGAGGCCGCGGGCGTCGCAGCGATCGAGCTCAACTTGAGCTGCCCCCACGCCGAGGGGTTCGGCACCGAGGTCGGCGGTACCCCCGAGGAGGTGGAGCAGATCGTACGGGCGACCGTGCGGTCGGTACGCGTGCCGGTGATCGCCAAGATCACACCGAACTCCGCCGACCCGGCCGGGCTCGCGGAAGCGGCGGAACGGGGCGGGGCGCGGGCGGTCAGCGCGATCAACACGCTGCGGGCGATGGCGATCGACCTGCGCCTGCGCCGGCCGGTCCTCTCGCACGGGCTCGGCGGGCTGAGCGGTCCGGCGATTCGCCCGGTCGGGGTCGCCTGCGTGTGGCAGATCTACGACCGCGTCAAGATCCCGATCGTCGGCGTCGGTGGGATCCTCACCCCCGACGACGCGCTCGAGTATGTGATGGCGGGCGCCGCCGCGGTCGAGATCGGCACGGCGGTCGCGTTCGACGGGATTTCGGTGTTCGCCCGCCTTCGGGACGGGCTCTCGCGGCGACTGGACGAGCTCGGGTTCGCCCGCCTCGACGAGGCGGTCGGAGCGGCGCACCCGGGCCGTCGGTCGGCGGCGGCGGCGGCCGAGGGGATATAACGCGAGGCCGGTAGCGGCCGTCGTGCGGACCGACGTCCGAGTGACCGACGTCGTGCGGGAGACGCCGTCGACGGTCACGTTGCGTTTCCCGTACGAACCGCCGATCGACCCCGGGCAGTTCGTGATGATCTGGCTGCCGGGGGAGGACGAGCTCCCGATGTCCGTCTCCTACGCGGGCGGTGTGTCGAAAGGGGTCACCATCAAGGGGATGGGCGAGACGAGCCGCAGGTTCCAGTCAGTGCGGCCCGGGGACTGGGTCGGCATCCGCGGGCCGTACGGCAACCGGTTCGACCCGACCGTCCGGCGGCTGCTCGTCGTCGCTGGAGGGTCCGGCGCGGCCGTGCTGGCGCCGGCCGCCGAGGCGGTTCGGGCCCGGGGGGGCGCCGTCGATGTCGCGCTCGGGGCGACGACCGGCCCGGAGCTGCTGTTCCGCGACCGGTTCGCCGCGATGGGCGCCGCCGTAGAGGTCGCGACCGACGACGGCAGCGAGGGAACCCGCGGGTTCGTCACGGAGGTCGTCGCCCGTCGGCTCGCCGCGGATCGGTACGACGCGGTGTGGACCTGCGGTCCCGAGGTCATGATGGAGAAGGTCGCCCGCCTCGGGGCGGCCCGCGGGACTCCCGTCGTCTTCGCGGTCGAGCGGCACATGAAGTGCGCCCTCGGGATGTGCGACGCCTGCGCCCTCGGACCGTACCACGTCTGCGTGGACGGTCCGGTGTTCCCCGCCGAGCGGCTGCTCGGGGCCACGGAGTTCGCCCGGTTCCACCGCGATGCGTCCGGCCGGCGGCGCTCGTTCTAGCCGCGTCGGCGCGGTCGAGCACCGTCCGGCCGCCCGGACCGCCCCAAGCCTTTATGCCCGGCCCCGTTACGAGACCGCGGGGGCACCCGTGAAAGTTCTCGTCGTCAGCGGCGGCGTGATCTCCGGCCTCGGGAAGGGGATCACGACCTCCTCCCTGGGGCGGCTCCTGAAGGCGCGAGGGATCGCGGTGACGATCGTCAAGATCGATCCGTATCTCAACGTCGACGCGGGGACGATGAATCCGTACCAGCACGGCGAGGTGTTCGTGCTGGACGACGGCACCGAGGCCGACCTCGACCTCGGCAACTACGAGCGATTCCTCGGCCAGAGCCTCTCCGGGGCCCACAACCTCACGACCGGCAAGATCTACCGGGCGGTCATCGAGAAGGAGCGGAAGGGGGACTACCTCGGCAACACGGTGCAGATCATCCCCCACGTGACCGGGGAGATCAAGCGGACGATCCGCGAGATCGCCCAGAGCTCCGAGGCGGAGGTCGTGCTCGTCGAGGTCGGCGGCACGGTCGGTGACATCGAGTCGATGCCGTTTCTGGAGGCGCTGCGCGAACTCTCCTACGAGCTCGGCGAGGGGCACATGGCGTTCGTCCACACGACGCTGGTCCCGGTCGTCGGACCGGTCGGGGAGGCGAAGACGAAGCCGACCCAGCACTCGGTCCGCGAGCTGCGGGCGATCGGGATCCGACCGAACATCATCATCGCCCGGGGCCCGACGCCGCTCGCGCCCGACATCAAGGCGAAGATCTCGCTGTTCTGTGACGTCCCTCCCGAGGCGGTGATCTCCGTACCGGACCAGTCGACGATCTACGAGGTCCCGCTCGTCCTCGAGGCGCAAGGCGTCGGGCCGCTGCTGGCCCGGATCCTCGGGCTCCCCGACCGTGCGCCGGACTACGCCGGATGGAAGGAGTTCCTGGAGACGTACCGCCGCGCCGACCGACCGATCGAGGTCGCCATCGTCGGCAAGTACACCGAGCTGCGGGACGCCTACCTCTCCCACACCGAGGCGTTCCACCATTGCCAGGGCCACCTCGGGGTCGACATTCGCCTCCAGTGGTACGACAGCGAGGACATTCCCCGCAACCCGACGCTCGCCGCGCGGCTCGAGCGGTCGGACGCGATCCTCGTGCCGGGCGGGTTCGGGGCCCGCGGGGTGGACGGGAAGATCCGGGCGATCCAAGCCGCGCGCCAACGGCAGATCCCGTACCTTGGGGTCTGCTACGGCTTCCAGATCGCGGCGGTCGAATACGCCCGCAACGTCCTTGGCCTCCCGGCGGCGAACTCCACCGAGATCGACCCCGCGACCCCCGACCCGATCGTCTGTCTGCTCGAGCAGCAACGCGGCCTCGCCGACCTCGGCGGGACGATGCGGCTCGGGGCCCAGCGGATCAGCCTCACCTCCGGCTCGCGGGTCGCCCAGGTCTACGGGAAGACCGAGATCTGGGAGCGCCACCGCCACCGGTACGAGATCAACCCCGCCTACCTCGACCGCCTTGCGGCGGCCGGGATGGTCGTGTCGGGCCGCGCGGTCGACGGGCGGGTCGAGTCGCTCGAGATCCCCGGCCATCCGTTCTTCGTCGGGGTGCAGTTCCACCCCGAGTTTCTCTCTCGTCCCGAGGCGCCGCACCCCCTGTACCTCGCGCTGGTCCGGGCCGCGGTCGCCCGCCAGGAGGTCGCGGGCCGTGTCCCTCCCGCGCCGGCTCTCGCGTGAGCTACCGGCGCTGGACGGCCAGCTCGTCCGGATCGCGGGCCACCTGGAGGAGTACCGCGCCCACGGCGGCGTGGCGTTCGCGGTCGTGCGGGACGGCTCCGGCGCGACCCAGGTGACGCTCAAGAAGGGGAGCGCCGACCCGGCGTTCTTCTCCACGCTCGAGGGACTCCCGCGCGAGTCGGTCGTCGAGGTCGAAGGGACGGTCCGCGCGAGCGAGAAGTCGCGCCGTGGCTTCGAGCTGTTCCCGAGCGCGCTGCGCGTCGTCGCCCGCTCCGAGAGCCCGCTCCCCCTCGGGGTCGTCGACAAGGTCGGCGCCGAGCTCGACACGCGCCTCAACCACCGGGTGCTCGACCTGCGCAAGCCGGCCGTCCGGTCGGTGTTCGAGCTGCGGTCGATCCTGCTCGGGGAGCTGCGCGGCGCGTTCGGCCGCCGCGGCTTCCTCGAGATCCAGACGCCGAAGCTCCTTCGCCAGGGCGCGGAGGGCGGCGCGACGCTGTTCGGGGTCGACTACTTCGAGACCCGCGCCTACCTCGCGCAAAGCCCGCAGCTGTACAAGCAGATGCTGATCGGCGCCGGCCTCGAGCGGGTGTTCGAGATCGCCCCCGCGTTCCGGGCCGAACCGTCCGACACGGTGCGCCACACCACGGAGTTCACCAGCCTCGACGCCGAGATCGGCTACATCGACGACGCCGAGGACGTGCGCGCGGCCCTGGAGGGGATCGTCGTCGACACGCTCCGCGGCACCCGGGCCGCCCTCGCGGCGGCCGGCAATCCCCTCGCCGAGGGGATCCCCGAGCCGACGCTGCCGTTCCCGCGGATCCCCTTCGCCACGTGCGAGGAGTGGCTCGGGCGCCCCGGCGCGGAGCGGGACCTCGGGACGGAGGACGAGAAGGCGATTGGCGAGCATGTCGCGCGCGATTCGGGCGCTCCGTTCTACTTCATCGTCGACTTCCCGACGGCGGTGAAGGCCCACACGTTCTACGCCCGGCGGATGGACGACCGGCCGCACCTGACCGGGTACTTCGACCTCGACTACCGCGGCCTCGAGATCGCGAGCGGAGGTCCCCGCGAGCACCGGTACGACCGGCTCGTCGAGAACATCCGCTCCGCCGGCCTCGACCCCACGACGTTCGAGGCGTACCTCGAGGCGTTCCGGTACGGCATGCCGACGCACGGGGGCTGGGGGCTCGGGGTCGACCGGCTCGTCCAGGTGCTGTCGGGCCTCTCGAACATCCGCGAAGCAATCCTGTTCCCCCGCGACCGGTACCGGCTCGATCCGTAGGAGGCAATCCGGATGGTCGCCGCGCGCAAGGCCCTTCCCGCCCCCCCCGAACTCCAGAGCCGGTGGGCCGCGGTGCTCGAGGAGGGGGGCTTCCGACCCCGGATCCTCCAGATCCTCGACCGCTACCCCGAGGAGCGCTCGCTCGAGGTGCCGTTCCCGCTCCTGGACGCCGCCGACACCCCGCTCGCCGACCTCCTCCTGGAACGGCCGGACGAGGTGATCGACGCCGGCCAGCGCGCCATGCGGGAGCTGCTGCCCGTCTCGGGCGCCGACGCCGAGGGGCTGCGGCTGCGCGTCGTGCAGCTGCCGCCGACCGCCCATCGGCCGATCCGCGCGATCCGCGAGACCGACCTGAACCATTTCGTCGCGCTCGACGGGATCGTACGGCGCGTCACCGAGGTCCGCCCCCAGATCCGGGACGCGGTGTTCGAGTGCATCGCCTGCCGGACGAAGTTCCACGAGCCGCAGGACGAGGCGTCGCTGGTGTTCCGCGAGCCGCTCGAGTGCCCCGAGTCGCAGGGGGGGTGCGGAAAGACGCAGGGACGGACGCGGTTCCGGCTCGTCGCCGAAGAGTCGACGTACGTCGATGCCCAGCGGATCGAGATCCAGGAGCACCCCGAGCTGTTGAAGCACGGGGCCCACCCGCAGGGGCTCTCCGTCCTCCTGACGGAGGACCTCACCGGCCGGGTCCTTCCGGGCAACCGGATCGTCCTCAACGGCGTGCTGAAGAGCTTCCAGCGGGCGAGCGCCTCGCGCTCCGGGGTCGTCCGCAACACGACGTTCGACCTGATGGTCCTCGGGAACTCCTACGAGATGGAGGACCTCGAGTACACCGAGATCGAGATCTCGCCGGAGGAGATCGCGGTCATCGAGAAGTTCCGGGACGATCCGACGGTCGTCGACAAGATCGTCCTCTCGCTCGCCCCGACGATCAAGGGGATGGAGGAGGAGAAGGAGGCGATCGCCCTCCAGCTGTTCGGGGGGGTCTCGAAGCGCCACTCGGACGGCATCCGCGTGCGCGGCGACATCCACGTCCTGATCGTCGGCGACCCGGGCACGGCGAAGAGCCAGTTGCTCCGCTACATCGCCGACGTGGCCCCGCGGGGGATCTACACGAGCGGCAAGGGAGCGACCGCCGCCGGACTCACCGCCGCGGCCGTGAAGGACGACTTCGCAGGGGGGCGGTGGGTCCTCGAGGCCGGGATGCTCGTTCTGGCCGACGGGGGGATGGCGGTGATCGACGAGCTCGACAAGATGAGCCCGGAGGACCGCTCGGCGATGCACGAGGCGCTCGAGCAGCAGACGGTATCGATCGCCAAGGCCGGCATCACGTCGACGCTGAACGCCCGCTGTCCGGTCCTCGCCGCGGCGAACCCGAAGTGGGGCCGCTTCACCGCCGACCGGACGATCTCCGAGCAGATCGACCTCCCGCCGACGCTCCTGTCGCGCTTTGACGTCATCTTCTCGATCAAGGACCAGCCGGACCAGGCGCGCGACCGCCGACTCGCGAACCGGATCCTCGCCTCGCACCGCGACGTCGATCGGGGGGGGACGGAGAGCCTGGAGGGCGGCGGCGCCGCCCCGTTCCCACCGGAGCTGCTGAAGAAGTACATCGCCTACTCCCGCCGTTCGGTCCGCCCGACGCTCTCGGAGGAGGCGCTGTCGACGATCGAAGAGTTCTACGTACGGGTCCGCCGGCAGGGCGAGGAGCCGAACTCCCCCGTGCCGATCACCGCCCGCCAGCTCGAGGCGCTCGTCCGGCTCTCCGAGGCGTCGGCGCGGGCGCGGCTCGCCTCGGTCGTCACGGCGGACGATGCCCGTCGGGCGACCCGGATCATGGAGAGCTTCCTGCGCCGCGTCTCGATGACCTCCGAAGGGAAGCTCGACATCGACCTCACCCAGACGGGCGTCAGCCACAGCCAGCGGGAGCGACTGGACGTCGTGATGCGGACGCTCCGCCAGCTGCAGGAGCAGCACGACGGCCCGTTCCCCGTCGAGCAGTTCCTGGCGGCGGTCGAGAAGGCCGGCATCCCGGCGGACAAGGCCGATGCGCTGCTGCAGACGCTCCGCAATCAGGGCGAAGTGTACGAACCCCGGCCCGGGCAGATCGCGCTCTCCCGGTTCTGAGCGACCGGCCGCCCCCGACCCTATATTCCCTACCGCGCGTGGGTACGTCCGACGGACCATGGTCGAGAGCGACGGCTTCGTGATGCGGGTCCACCGCGTCCGGACGGAGTTCGTCGTCGCCGCGTGCGACGCGGAACTGGTGGGACGGGAGCTTCCCGTCGGCGACCACGGTCGGACGGTGGCGGTGTCGAGCCATTTCTACGGCGAGCGGCGGGTGACCCGGGAGGAGCTGCTGTGGGCCCTCGCGCGGGCGACGATCGCCAACCTCCTCGGGGAACGCGTACTCCGGCTCGCCCAGGAGGCGGGGTACGTCGCCCCCGGCGCGACCACCCTCCTCGGCGGGGTCCCGCACGCCGAGATCTTCGCGATGGTCGGCTGAAGCGAGGGGTCGATGGCGAGCGACGAGTTCTGTGTGCTGTGCGGGCAGGCCGGTCGGGCGCTGACCGACGGGGTCTGCGCGGAGTGCGCCGCCGACCGGACCGCGCTCGTCACCGTCCCCGAGCGCGCCGAGGTCGTCGTCTGCCCGACGTGCGGGGCGCGTCTCGCCGGGCGCCACTGGGAGCGGGCCGGCGCGAGCGCCCTCCTGACGGCCGAGGACCTGCTGCCGTTCCTCGCGGTCCACTCCGAGGCGGCGCTCCGCGGCGTGCGCTGGGAGGAAGGGAAGGCGACCGGGACGGTCCGGGAGCTCGCCGGCCGGGCCCGGGTGCGGTTCCGCGGGATCGAGCGGGAGGTGCCGCTCGCCGTTTCCGTGCGGACCGTCCACCGCACCTGCACCGACTGCAGCCGTCGCAGCGGGCGGTACTACACGGCGATCGTGCAGCTCCGGGGCGGCGCCGACGACCGACGGGAGAAGGCGGTACCCCGACGCGCCCGGCTCGCCGAGATCTGGGACGCGATCGTCGGGGAGGCCCGCTCCGACTGGCGAGGGGCCCTCTCCTGGCGGGAGGAGCTGCCCGAGGGATGGGACATCTACTTCACCGAGACGCTCGCGGCGCGGTCGATCGCCCGCCTCGCGCGGCAGCGGTTCGGCGCCTCCCTGACGGAGTCGGCCAGCCTGTTCGGCCGGAAGGACGGTCGGGACGTCTACCGGGTGACGTTCTGCCTTCGGTTCCCGCGCCCGGCCGGCCCTCGGGCGACGGCGCGCCCACAGCAACAATAGCCTTAAGAAGCGAAGGCCCGCTCGGAGCCGCCGGGAAGCGAGGTTCGCCTCCATGATGAAGAAGAGCGGAATTCTCCGGCGCCATCACGGGTCCGACACGTTGGAAGAGGGAGCGTTCCTCGACCTCGGCACGATGCAGTTCGAGGACGAGGCCGGCGCGCTGGCCGGTGCGCGGGGGACCGTGCGCCTCGCCGAGATCCTCCGGTTCGAGGACCTCCACCAGATCTCGAAGTTCGCCTACCAGGGCGACATCGTCCTGCTCGACTACACGTCGATCGCCAACGACTCGATGGCCGTGAAGCGGATGAGCGTCGACCTCAAGAACGTGGCGAAGGATACGGGCGGCGATGTCGCCGGCATCGCGAAGAACCTGCTCGCCATCACGCCCGCGGGGATCCGGATCGACCGCCAGAAAATCCGACCGTCGTTCTAGCGCCGGGGGCCCATGAAGGTCCCCGTCGACCGACGGGAGGCCCTCTCGAGCGCCGCCGACGCCGTGGCGATCGGGCTTTTCGAGCGCGGCGAGAAGGAGGAGGCGCTCCCCCGCCTGCTCGCCAAGGAGGACGCCGCGACCGGCGGCCTCGTCGGCGCGGCGTGGAAGCGCCGCGAGATCAAGGGCAAGCGGAAGGAGCTCACGGTCTTTCACCGGCCCGACGGCAAGGGCCGGCTCGTGCTGATCGGCCTCGGGCCCCGGGCGCGGTTCGACCCGGAGACGATCCGACGGGCGATCGCCGAGGTCGTAAAGGGCCTCAAGGGGAAGGGGGCCCGCACGCTCGCGATCCGGTTCCCGACGTTCGCCGTGGAGTCGGTCCCCGCCGACACGGCCGCCCGCGCGGTCGTGGACGGGGCCGTGCTCGGCGCCTACGAGTTCGTTCGGTACAAGTCGACCACCGAGGGCGGGATCGAAGAGGCGTCGATCTGCCTCGGCGAGGAGCTCTCGCGCGACGAGGGGCTCGTCAAGAAGGCCGTCGCCGAACAGCTCACGGTCACGGAGACGGTCGTCTGGACCCGCGACATCGCGAACCTCCCCGCGGACACCGCGACGCCCGAGCGGCTGGCGGACGAGGCGCGGGCGCTCGGGAAGGAGTTCGGGCTCAAGGTGACGGTGTTCGACGAGCACCAGCTCGCCGAGATGGGCTGCGGGGGCCTGCTCGCGGTCGGCGGCGGCTCCTCCCATCCGCCGCGGATGGTGATCCTCGAGTACCCCGGCGGCGCACGGCGCGGTCGCACGATCGCCGTGGTCGGCAAGGGGATCACGTTCGATTCGGGCGGCATCTCGATCAAGCCCGCCCCCGCGATGGCGAACATGAAGTTCGACAAATCCGGTGCTTGCGCCGTCCTCGGCATCCTGCGGGCCGCGGCCGCCCTCAAGGTCCCGCCGCGGGTGATCGGCGTCCTCTGCTGCGCCGAGAACCTGCCGAGCGGGACGTCGTACCGCCCGGGCGATCTCGTGCGGACGTTCAACGGCAAGACGATCGAGGTGCTGAACACGGACGCGGAGGGCCGGGTCGTGCTCTCGGACGGGCTCGGCTACGTCGTGAAGCAGTACCGTCCCGACGAGATCATCGATCTCGCGACGCTCACCGGCGCGGAAACGGTCGCCCTCGGGGACGACACCGCCGGGCTCGTCAGCACCGACGACCGCCTGGCCGGCGGCCTCCTCGCCGCGGCGGCGGCGACGGGCGAGCCGCTCTGGCGGATGCCGCTCACCGACTACCACCGCGAGCTGGTGAAGAGCGAGATCGGCGACGTCCGCAACTCGATCGAGATCCCGCTCGCCGGGATGCTCACCGCGGCCGCGTTCCTCGAGACGTTCGTCGGGGGGACGCCGTGGGCGCACCTGGACATCGCGGGGCCGGCGTACACGACGATCACGACCCGGAAGTACCAGCCCGCCTACCAGAACTTCGGCGCGGTCGGCTTCGGCGTGCGGCTGGTCACGAAGTATCTCGAGGGCGCCGCGCCGCGCTCGTAGGCCGGCGTCGCGCCCGCCCCGCGCGGACCCCGCGCGGCGCTCCTCACGCCGCGACGATCTGGACGCTCTCGCCGCCGTGCCGGGTCGCCCGGGGACGGACCTCGCAGAACAGCGGGGTGTGGTAGCCGCCGCCGGTGACGAGCGCGACGCCGACCGGGAGCGACTGGATCATCTCCGTCATGCCGTCGGTCAGCCCCTCGATCGACTGGGCGATCGCCTTCAGGTCGAGGGGGTTCGTCACCTGCAGGATCAGCTGGGTGTTGCACTGCGAGAGGACGCTCTTGTCGATCCGCGCGGCCCGCTGGGTGACCGCGCAGAGCCCGAGACCGAACTTCCGTCCCTCGCTCGCGATGTTCTTGAGGATGCGCGAGCAGCTGGCCGTCCCCTGCTGGGGGGCGAAGTTGTGCGCCTCCTCGATGACGAGGAACAGCGGGGGGATCTTCCCCTTCTTCCGGTTCTCGAACAGCGTCGAGGAGAGACGGGCGACGACGAGCTCCTGGACGTCCGGCGCCACCCCCCGCAGGTTGACGAGGGTCGCCGAACCGCGTTGCACGAGGTCGTTGAGGCTCGTCCCGACCGGGCCGAGGAGCTTCGTCTGCTCGACGTACTCGAGCCGCTCGTGGAGCGTCTCGAAGATCGCGCCCTCGGCCCCCTCGGCAGCACGGACGAGGTCCTTCACGGAGAAGTCGGGGTTCGCGCTCGCCACCTGTTCCAGCAGCTGCTTCAGCGGCCCGAGGTACGACTTCACGTTCGAGAGTCCCATGAACACCAGCAGGTCGCGGGGGTCGAGCGCGCGGAGCGAGAACGTCAGCGGCTTCGCGTTCGGGTTCAATGAGACGTCCGGCGAGTACTCGACGACCTGCCGCGCGAATCCCTGCGGCTCGACGGAGAACTTGGCGTGCCGCGCGCTCTTCTCGTTCGCCACGCGGAGCGAGCCGTACTCGCCGTGGGGATCGATGATGACGCACGTCACCTTGTGCCGGAGCAGCTCCTCGATCAAGACCCCCAGGAGGTAGCTCTTGCCGCCGCCCGTCTTCGCGAGGACGCTGACGTGTCGTTGGACGAGCTGGTTGATGTCGAGCTCGACCCGGAGCGAGTGGTTCCGCAGGAGTCCGATGTACGCCCCGCTGTTCAGGTGGCGCTTCAGTCCGAGCACCTCCGCGATCAGCGGCTCCTCGGCGCGGTAGACCCGCGCCCCGGGCCGGAACGGGATCGTCGGGCACTTCACGACCCCGGTGTCGTCCCGGTAGCCGATGATGCGGGCGACGCCGAGCAGGCTCTGGTGGATCGCGGCCTCGTCGCTCGGCTGGAGGGTCTCGGCGCGCTCGAGGTTGAGGTCGCTCTTGCGGCGGAGGTCGTCGAGCTGGCAGAGGACCTTGCCGTGCTGCTCGTCGTCGACGGTCAGGTAGTCCCCGCGCTCGACCGGATGCGTGAGGCTCAGGTGGAACTGGCCCAGCCCCACGTCGCCGTAGATGCGGCCGACCTCTTCCACGGCGCGTTCGACCGGGCGACCCGAATATTAGTCTGCCGCGGCAGACGCAGCGGGCCGGGGGCCCGGTTCACCGGCGGCCCGTCGACCGTGCCGCCCCCCCGAGGCGCGTTCCGCCCGCCCCGGACCGGCAGTCTTTATATCGAGCGGCCGGGTCGAACGGACCCCTGTCCCGCGGAGGCTCCGAGGACGGGTCGTGCGTCGAGTGACCGAGGCGACCGAGGAACTCGAGAGAAAGCGCGCCGAGCTGAACGCTCGCGCCGACGACTGTCGTGCGCGACGGGACCGACTGAACGCCGAGGCCCGGATGCAGGCCGACGAACGATCCCGCATTCTCGACGAGATCCATGACAAGAGCGGCCTCGCCCAGGAGCGCCGCCGGCACCGCGACGCCCTCAACAACGAGGTCCGGGAGGAGAAGCGGCTCCGCGAGGAGTGGAACCGCACGCTCCAGGAGCTCGGCGACAAGCTGCAGGAGCTGAAGCGCACGCGTCCGCCCCGCCAGGGGGCGGTGCCGGTCTGGCGCCTCAAGAAGGAGCTCAAGGAGCTCGAGTTCCGCCACATGACCACCGCGCTCACGGGCGACCAGGAGAAGCGCCTCATCGAGGAGATGAAGCGGCTCGAAGCGGCGATCCGGGAGCAGGACGACCAGCTCCGTCAGGACCCGACGGTCGAGGAGACGATGCGCGCCTTCGCGGAGGCGCGTACCGAGGCGGAGAAGCACCATGCCGCGGTCGGTCAGCTCGCCGACGAGGCCCAGAAGGAGCACGAGGCGATGGTCACCCTCTACGAGTCGGTGGACGAACTCCGCCGCCAGGCCGACGACGTCCAGGCCAAGCTGATCGAGGTCAAGGGCCAGGCCGACGAGGCGCACCGGGCCCACATCGCGGCGATCGAGGAGGTGCGGGACATCGAGAAGATGCTCTACGCCGCCCGCGGCGGCCGCGCGCCCCCGTCCTGGGCTCCGGTCGAGCCGCCCCGCGAGGAGGATTTCCTCGCCCGGCTCAAGAAGGGCGAGAAGGTCTCGACGCAGGACCTGCTCGAGCTGCAGAAGGGCGGCCGTCCCTAGAGCGGGGGACCCGTGCCGATCTCCGCCGGCGACGCCCCGATCGACGCCGTCCTGTTCGACCTGGACGACGTGCTCGTCCCGTTCCACTCGCTCTCCGTCTGGCAGTGGGCTTGGAAGCCCCAAGGGCCGCCGCTCGGTCCCCGCCGGGCCGCGGCGGCGTTCCGCCGTGCCGTGCACGCCTGGGACAAGCGTCGTTGGGAGGGCCTCACCGGTCGGCAGCCGCCGGCCGACAGCGCCGCGCTCCGCGCCCACCTGGTCGAGACGCTCGAGGCGCTCGCCGCCCGGTCGCTCCCCGCGGAGGAGGTCGATGCCGTCGTTCGCCGCGTGCTGCACCCCGCCGGCGAGGTGGAGCGGTTCCCCGACGTCGCCCCGTGCCTGGCCCGGCTCGCCGCGGCGCAGGTCCGCTACGGGATCTCGACCGGTCTCCCGGGTGACAGCGCCCGCTGGTACCTGAAGCGGGTCGGGCTCCCGGAGTCGGCGCTCGTGGCGACCGGGGACGACCCGACGGCGACGCTCCCGGCCCGTCCGGCGTTCAAGGCCGCCGTTGCCCGCCTGGAGACCCCGCCCGAGCGGGTGGTGTACGTCGGCGACCTGTTCTGGAGCGACGTGCACGCGGCGCAACGGGCCGGGCTGCGCGCGCTGCTGCTCGACCGCCCCGACAGCTGGCCGCGCGTGGCGGTCGGACGGATGCGATCGCTCGACGCGCTCGAGGCGACCGTCGCCGCGCACGCCCCCGGCTCGGAGGCTGCCGGACCCGGCGCCGGCTCCGGCGAGGAACCTATATAGCGGGAACCGCGGTGCCCGCCCCGTCGATGGCCGTCCGGTACGTGAAGATCGGCCAGACGGAGCTCCGCCAGATCAAGGAGCTCTACGAAGGCGTGATGTCGCACGCCTGCCACGGTCTGTTCTTCAAGGAAGGCAGCGTGATCGGCGTCGACATGGCCGAGGAGGCGCTGAAGGAGAAGGCGCACTTCTTCGAGCGCGCGGGCCGCCTGCTCGAGGAGCGGGGGTGGGTCGAGGAGATCCGGTTCTCCGAGCACGAGGTCGTGGCCCGGGGGTCGATCGAGGTCTCCGCGAGCGACATTCCGACCTGCCACCGCCTCCGCGGCATCCTGCGCGAGTTCTACGAACGTTTTAAGGGGGGGCGCGTCAAATGCACGGAGGAGACGTGCGCCAGCACCGGGCAGAAGGAATGTCGGTTCCGGGTCGAAGAGGTGTGAGGGGGTTCCAGTTGTGATGGCGACGGGAAACGTGGGCACCGTGATCAAGGATCTCAAGACCCGGATCGGGGGCATCGCGACCGCCCTCGTCTCGCGGGACGGCCTGGTCCTGTACGCCGATGTCCCGGCCGGCGTCTACACCGAAACGTTCGCGATCATGTGCGCCACCATCCTCGGGGCGGCGGCGACCGCCAACACGGAGCTGAACCGCGCTCCCCCCGAGCGGATCGTCGTCGACGGGAACGACTCGAAGACGATCATCGTCGGCAGCGGCAAGAAGGCGCTGCTGGTCGCGGTCGTTGACCAGACGGCCGACGTCACCAAGGTGCTCGGCGAGGTCGTCAAGGTCGCCGAGCTGCTGAAGGCGAACTAGGTCGCGAGGTCGGGGAGTCCGCCGCCGGACGTGGGTCCGGACGCTTCCCCCAGCCGACGGGGTCCTCCCGTCAGCACGCGCATCACGTAGCCGGCGAACGCCGCCACCAGGCGCGCCCACGCGATCGGCTTCTTCTGGCCCGACATCAGCCGACGCATGCGGTACCGGGCCCAGATGTTGCCGTGCTTCTCGGTGAGCTGCTTGCGCCCGTAGCCGTTCCAGAACGCCTGGTAGAGGAACCGGACGAACGTGTCGCGCATGGAGTGGTAGACGATCGCCTCGGGCGCGTACCGGATCACCGCCCCCGCCTGGACGGCCCGGAGATTGAGATCGATGTCCTCGGCGGTGATGAACCGGTGGTCGAAGCCGCCGAGGTGGACGAACAGGCTCCGCTCGTAGGCGAGGTTGCACGACGGGTAGGTGACGTCGAAGCCGCCCTGGTACAGCTCCACCCGCTCGAGCTGGCCGTACCGGGGTTTCCCGACGGTGATCGTCTGGCCGGCGACCACCACGCCGGGCGCGAGGGTGGCGCGGAGGGCGGCGAGCCACCCCGAGTCGGCGAAGCAGTCGCCGTCGATGAACGCGACGTACGCGCCGCGGGCCTCGGCGACCCCGAGGTTCCGGCCCACCCCCCGGGACCCCGCGCGGCGGAAGATCCGGACCAGCCCCGGGTGCGCCCGGTCGAACGCTTCGGCAATCCCGACCGTGCCGTCGCGGCTCTCCGCGTCGACGAGGACGATCTCGAACGGTCCGGCCTGGCCGACCAGGCTGTCGAGCAGCCGGCCCAGGTGGGCCTCTTCGTTTCGGACGGTGGTGACGACCGAGATCAGCGGACCGTCGGACGGTTCACTTCCCAATGTCCATCACGACGACGTCCTTGACCGCGCGCATGCTCTTGAAGGGGAGCACGAGGCGGCCGGTCGCGTCGCTCTGGAACAGGCGCTGCTCGACGTCTTCGCTCGGGGTGACGAGCACGTGCGCGATGCCCCCCGTCAGCGTGTCGACCACAAAGTTGTCGATCATGCCGAGGATCTGGCCGTCGTTGGTCATCACCGTCTTGCCCCGGAGCTCTGTAAGGAACTTGCGCATGAGCGCCTCTGGCGGCCGATGGCGGAGGGCGGTATTTAATCGTTGGTCGATACAGGAATCGCCGCGGACGCCCCGCGCCCGCTCGCCGGCCGGGAGCGCCGTCGGCGGGGCGTTCCACGGCGGCAATGCTTATATCGCGTGCCCGGGTCGGAGCCGACCCCCCCATGACCCGCGGTTCCGCCAAGGGAAATCCGGAGCTGGTACGCCTCCTGCTCGAGCTGCGACGGGCCGCCCGGGCGCACTCGGCCCCGATCTGGGGCTCGGTCGCGACCCGCCTCGAGCGGGGCCGCCGCACGGTGCCGCCGATGAACGTCGGACAGCTGGAACGACTCGCCGCCGCCGGCGAGACCGTCGTCGTTCCGGGGAAGGTCCTCTCCGACGGTCCGCTCTCCAAGGCCCTGACGGTCGCCGCGTTCGCATTCTCCCCGGCCGCCCGTCAGAAGATCCGGGCCGCCGGTGGCACCGCGGTACCGCTCGCCTCCCTGTTGAAGTCCCATCCCGACGGCTCGGGGGTGCGCCTCCTTGCCTGACGCGAGCCCCGCAGCCTCGCCGGCGGTCGTCGATGCGACCGGGCTCGTCCTCGGCCGTGCGGCGAGCCTGATCGCGCGCCGGCTGCTGGACGGCGAGTCGATCGTGGTCGTCAACGCCGAAAAGAGCGTCGTCACCGGCTCGCGCCGCACCGTGCTGGCGCACTACATCGCCGCCCGGGCCCGCGGCTCCAAGCGGACCGGACCTCACTACCCGCGCAACCCCGACCGGATCTTCCGGCGCACGGTGCGCGGCATGCTGCCCCATCTCAAGACCCGCGGCAAGATCGCCTACCACCGCCTCGAGGTGCACATCGGTGTCCCGGACGAGCTCAAGGGGACCCCGGTGGAGACGCTCGAGCGGGCGAAGGCGCGTCCGGCCCTCCGGCCCCCGATGACGCTCGCCGAGATCACCCGGCTCCTGGGAGCCCACGTATGAAGAGCCCCGCGATCATCCAGACGACCGGCAAGCGGAAGGCGGCGGTCGCCCGCTGTACGCTGCGCCGCGGCACCGGCACGGTCCGGTTCAACGACCGTCCGCTCGAGTTCGTCGAGCCGGAGTTGGTCCGCCAGAAGATCCAGGAACCGCTGCTGATGGTCGGCGACCGCGCGAAGGGGCTCGACATCTCCGTCCGGGTCCACGGCGGCGGGATCGTCGGCCAGGCGTCGGCCGCGCGCACCGCGGTCGCGCGCGGGCTGATCGAGTGGCTCAAGGACGCCGCCCTCAAGGAGACGTTCAAGCACTACGACCGCTCGTTGATCGTCAACGACCCTCGGCGCAAGCTGCCGAAGCGGCCGGGCGGCCGCGGGGCGCGCGCCCGACGTCAGAAGTCGTACCGCTGAGGGAGAGGCCCGTCCGATGACGATGATGGTGCCGGTCCGCTGCTTTACCTGCGGCGCGGTGATCGGACAGCATTGGGACGAGTACCGCGAGCGAACGGCCCGCGGCGAGCCCGCCGGCGCGGTCCTGGATGGGCTCGGGCTCACGCGCTACTGCTGCCGACGCATGCTGCTCACCCACGTCGACCTCCTGGACGAGGTCGGCCCGTACGGCTGAGCCTCGATCGGCCCGCCCTCGGCGCCTCCGCTTCAGAGGCCGCGCGAGCGCGCGAGTTCGATAGAAGAAAGAGATAGAAGAGAGAGGAAGGGGTTCGTTCCGGGGGCGGCCGCCGGTCGCCCTACGGCTCGTCGTCGTCGTCCGTGTCGGGCTTCTTGCCGCCCCGCTCGAGGCCGGACTTGCTCGCCGGCGCCGGCTTGAGGGGCTTGCCCGAGCCGCCCTTGCGCGACGGGCGGCGGTACCACCAGATGATCGCGACCAGCACCAGGATCACCGCGGCCGCGATCCCGCCATACTCGATCAGCTCGGTGAGCGTGCTCACCTTGATGCCGATCGACATCGACACCACGTTCGGGGCGCCGTTGTAGTTGGCGATGTACTCGTTGGTCGCCGTCACGTTCCCGTAGATCACGTAGTTCCCCGAGAACCCGGGGCTCCACGTCATCCGCGCGAGCACGGTCTTGTTCGCCGCCAGGCTCGGGATGCTCCCGACGTACGGCGTCGTCGTGTTGATGACGCCCTTCGAGACGTTGTAGAACGACGTCGTCACGGAGATGTACTTCCGCGACCCGGTCCCCGACGGGGAGAGCAGGTACCACGCCACCGTCACGGTCTTCGCGAACGACTTCGCGCCGCCCGTGTTCGTGACGTTGAAGCTGAACGTGTAGCTGTCCCCCTGGGTCAGCGACGTCGGTCCGGTGAAGTTGGTCGCCTGCATGATCGGGCGGGTCGTGGTGTTCGGTGCGATCGAGAACTGGCGCGTCAGGTTCGCCGTGTTGCCCGCCAGATCCGTCACGGTCAGGTTGAGCGTGTACGGGTTCGGCAGCGGGGCCAGCCAGAAGGTGGGGTACGGGGTCGCCTTCGTGGCGTTCCAGTACTTGGCGGGGACCGACGTATTGTTCGTGTAGTTGACCTCGAGGCTGAACTTCACGATCGAGCTGTTCGACGGTCCGGTCGAGTTCGCGGCGTTGACGCGGAAGGCGCCCGTCCCGTTGGGGAGGTTCTCCGTGATGCCGGTCGCCGAGATCACCTTGCCGGCGAGGTTCAGCAGCGTGAACGCGACCGTCGGCTTCATCTTGTCGACGACGAGGATCGACGCGTTCGTCGTCGCCGAGGTGCCCGTCACGCTCCAGACGGTCATCGTCAGGTTGTACTGCCAGCCGTAGAAGTGGACGACCGTGCCGTTGATCGTCGCCTGCGTCAGGTACGGCCCGGCGCCGAGCGTCACGGTCGGCGAGAACTCGACCGACCAGTTGGCGCTCGCGTTGCCGCCGGACGACGTCGTGAAGTTGGCGATCTTCTTGACGCCTTTCGCGACCAGCGTGTACGACGCGATCGACAGCTTGTTCGGGAACGGCAGCGTCACGTTCGGCGCCGTCGCGTTGAACCCGACGGTCGTCCCGTTCTGCACGGTGAAGTAGAGGTTGCCGTGCGGGGTCGTGGTCGTGTTGTTCGCGGTGACGTTCGCCGAGATCACCGCGGTCGGCTTGTTGGTCGACGCGAGCACGTAGACGTAGAACGTGCTCGAGTTGACCGCGCCGCCCGAGTCGGTGACCGTGAGGGTGCCCGTGAAGTTGTGGCCGACGGGGCTCGCGACCGGGTACGAGTAGTTGAGCGTCTTGTTCGAGGTCGACGGTGCCGTGTAGCCGTTGCCGAAGTTCCAGACGTACGACGTGCCGTTGACGCCCGTGGGGTAGATCGAGTTCGCCGCCGAGAACGTCGCGTTCTCGTTGACGCCCAGGACGACCGTGTAGTTGTTGACGCTGGAGTTGAGCACCGCCGCCGAGGAGAAGGCGAAGCTCGACCCGGTGACGTTCACGACCGGGGTCAGGTTCGCCGTCTTCACGAACGTGAACGACGCACTCGCCGACGCGGTCGACCAGGCGTGGGAGACGAGCGTGAACTTCCCCCAGGTCCCGGAGGGGCCCTGCGCCGTCAGGTTCGTGTGCGCCGGGGCGCTCGTGTCCGCCGACAGGACGTAGCCCGCCGGGGCGATGACCGTGTAGTTGTAGGTCATCGAGCTCGCCGCCGGATGCAGGAAGGTGAACCCGACGGTGTACGACGACGAATTGAGCCCGACCGTCCCGTTCAGCTGGTAGTTCTGCTTCCAGGAGTAGCCGATCGCTCCGTTGCTCGCGAGACCGCACGTGGCCGAGCAGCCGTAGGTGTAGCCGGAGAGCGACGACGGGACCTTCGGCAGGATGAAGCTCGTGCCGTTGAACACCGTGCCGGACGCGGCCTGGAAGAACGGACCGGAGTCGTTGATGTACGTCCGCACCGCGGCGCCGGACGTCGCGTTGTTGAAGGTGAGCGAGCCGTCGTAGTCCAGCCCGAGCTGCGCCCACAGCTGGCCGACCGAGGCGTTCGGTAGCCCCGGGAGCACGCTGTTGTTCCCGAGCGTGACGGTAGTCGAGACGTTGAGCGTGCCGTTCCCCGTCGTGAGGACCTTGATCCCCGAGTAGTTGAGGGTCGTGTTGAAGTAGCCCATCTCCGAGGCCGTCAGCGGGCTCAGCAGCACGTTCTGGGTGATCGGGTTCGCGTTCGGCACCGTCTTCGAGAAGCTGGTCGTGGCGTAGCCGTTCGCGCCGAGGATCACGTCGAACGTGTTCGCCCCCGTCGTGAAGCCGGCCGCGTACGTCGGGATCGAGTAGAAGCCGCCCGGCGGGGTCGCCGCCGAGTAGATGTAGCCGTTCGTCGGGTCGTAGAGCGTCACGTTGCCGGCCACCGGCACCCGCTGGTTGGTGACGGTCGAGTTGATCCAGCCGGAGAGACCGTACGTCGTCAGCACCGGCTTCACGATCGGCGGGTGGCGCGCCGTGATGGTGAGACGGCTCGAGTTCGAGAACGTATCCGGGCCCGAGACGTGGGTCGTCTGCAGCACCCACTTCCCGAACGGCACCGCGATCGAGAAGTTGCCGGTGGCGTTCGAGGTCGAGTTCGTCAGGGCGATCCCGTTGAACAGCGGGTCGAGCAGTCGCAGGGTCGCGCCGGGCACGTACGTCCCGTTCTGGAGGACCGTGCCGTTGAGCGTCGCGTTGTACGGGAGCACCTGGACGTTCGCGATCGTCGTCGAGGAGTTGCGGTTGGTGAGGACGCTGGCGTTGAAGTACTGGTACGTCGGGTTCTGGTGGACCGGCAGCACCGCGCACGGCACGCCCGAGCATCCGCTCAGCGTCACGTTCGTCTCGACCGGCACCCACAGCTTCCAGTACCCCGGCGCGAGCGCCGAGGCGCCGCTCGCCGACGAGAAGGTGAACTGGCCGCCCGCGGTCGTGACCGCGGTGTAGACCGTTCCCGTCGCCGCCGACTGGAGGTCGACCTGCACCCCGGACGGGACCGGCGGGGCGGTGACCCCGCCCGGCTGGTCGACGTATCCGGTCAGCGTGTAGGTCGTTGTCGCCGGCGTCGCCGCTCTCGTGACCGATGCCAGTGGGCTCAGGAGCAGCACCAGCACGAGGGCCCAGAGGGCCGCGCGGTAGGGTGGTCGGACCAAGTGTTCCACGTCCCCGTTCAATTCGCCCTCGGCTATCGAGGGCGGGGCGGCGAACCTAGCCCCCCTACTTATAGCTTGCCCGGACGCGAGGAGAGCGGCCGGTTTCCCCCGCCGAAATCTAGCGGTAGATCGCCTCGACCGGCTCCTCGCGGCGCCGACCGACGCGCTCCTTCAGCAGGTGCTTTTCGAACTCCTCGTAGAACCGGAGGGAGTCCGGGTCGCACGACGGCCGGACGGTCCGCAGGGCGCTGTCGAAGTGGGCCCGGGTGACCTTGGACGCCTTCATGTTCTCGCGGATCGCCGCCAGCCCCGCCTCGCGGCAGAGGGCGGCGAGGTCGCTGCCGACGTACCCTTCCGTGCGGGCGGCGAGCTGGGCAAGGTCGACGTCGTCCGCGAGCGGCATCCGGCTCGTGTGGACGGTCAGGATCTCCAATCGGCCGCCGGCGTCGGGCGGCTCCACGTACAGCAGGCGGTCGAAGCGGCCGGTGCGGAGGAGCGCCTCGTCCAGGATGTCCGGACGGTTCGTCGCCGCGATGACGAGCACCCGTTCGAGGGACTCGAGGCCGTCGATCGAAGTGAGGAGCTGGTTCACGATCCGCTCGGTGACGCCGCTCGAGGTCTGCAGGCCCCGGCGCGGGGCGATCGAGTCGATCTCGTCGATGAAGACGATCGACGGCGACGCCTGCCGCGCCTTCTTGAAGATCATCCGGACGGCCTTCTCGCTCTCCCCGACCCACTTGCTCATCACCTCGGGGCCCTTCACCGAGATGAAGTTCGCCTGGCTCTCGGTCGCGACCGCTTTCGCGAGCAGCGTCTTGCCGACGCCGGGCGGGCCGTACAGCAGGATCCCGCGGGGCGGGTCGATGCCGATGTGGCGGTAAACCTGCGGGTTCTTGAACGGCAGCTCGACGGACTCTTCCAGGATCCGCCGGACGCGTTCGACGCCCCCGACCTCGTTCCAACGGGTCGAGGGCACCTCGACCGCGACGTCCCGGAGGCTGGACGGCTCGATCTGCTTCAGCGCCTCCTTGAAGTCGGTCTCGGTGACCTTCATCCGTTCGAGGAGCGACAGCGGGATCGGCTGGTCGAAGTCGATCTCCGGCAGGTACCGGCGGAGCGCCCGCATCGCCGCCTCGCGGGCGAGCGACGACAGGTCGGCGCCGACGAACCCGTGGCTCTGGGCGGACAGCTCCTTGAGGATCCGTTCCCGGTCGCGGTCCGTCCCCTCGATCGGCATACCGCGGGTGTGGATCTGCAGGATCTCGAGGCGTCCCTCCTGCGTCGGGACGCCGATCTCGATCTCGCGGTCGAACCGGCCGGGGCGCCGCAGCGCTGGGTCGATCGCCTCCTCGCGGTTCGTGGCCGCGATCACGATGACGTTCCCGCGCCCCGAAAGCCCGTCCATCAGGGTGAGCAGCTGCGCGACGACCCGCCGCTCGACCTCGCCGACGACCTCGTCGCGCCGCGGGGCGATCGAGTCGAGCTCGTCGATGAAGATCACGCTCGGGGCGTTCTTCTCGGCCTCTTCGAACTTCTCGCGGAGCTCCTTTTCGCTCTCCCCGTAGTACTTCGAGATGATCTCCGGCCCCTGGATGCCGATGAAGTGGGCGCCGGCCTCGTTGGCGACCGCCTTCGCGATGAGCGTCTTCCCGGTCCCGGGCGGTCCGTACAGCAGGACCCCCTTCGGCGGGGTGATCGCCAACCGGTCGAACAGCTCCGGGTGCTTCAGCGGCAGCTCGATCATCTCGCGGACGCGACCGAGCTTCTCCTTGAGTCCCCCGATGTCCTCGTAGGAGACGCGGGGGGCGGCGACCTCGGTCTCGCTGACCGTCTCCTCGCGGATGGTGATCAGGGACGCCGGGGCGACCTGGACGATCCCCTTCGGGGAGGTCGAGACGACCATGAACGGCAGCGAGCCGCCCATCAGGAAGACCCCCGGGATCACGAAGACATCCCCGCGGACGAACGGTCGGCGCGACAGCGCCTTGGCGACGAACCCCTCCAGCCCCGGGCCCAGGTCCATCCGGGCCGAGCCGGCGTAGATCGGCGCGATCGTGATCGCGTCGGCCGTCGGGCAGTCGACCCGTTGGACCGTGACTCGATCCCCGATGCTGACCCCGGCGTTCCGCCGAACGACCGCCTCGATGCGGACGACGCCCTTCCCTTCGTCGTCCGGCTGGCCCCGGCTCACGATCGCCGGAGTGCCCTTGCGACCCCGGATCTCGACGATGTCGCCGAGACCGACCTTGAGCCGCTGACGGGTCTGCACGTCGAGGCGCGCCGTGCCGAGGCCGATATCCTGCTGGAACGCCTCGGCCACGCGGAGCGTGAGCGCCTCTCCCATCGGCGAGCGTTGGACCGATGCTCGCCGTAAATAGGTTCTGCTGCACGTATCGCCGGCGTTACCGGCACGAGCGCCGTGGGCGGGTCAGGGTTCGTCGGTCCCGAGCGCACGCTGCCCGGGGACGCGGGCCGCCCGCGCCAGATCCGGGGCGGGTTCTCCCAGGGCACGCGCCAGATCGACGACCGTCCCCGGGCCGAAGCCGAGAAAGTGGTTGTTCGAGTAGGCGAAGATCGCCTCTGCCGACCTCCCTTCGTCGTCGAATCGCCGGTGCATCCGCTCGAAGGCACCCCCGTCGGGGCGCTGGAGCCGGTCGAACCGTTCGAGGGCGCGGTCCCCGACGAACCGGCAGTACAGGAAGTTCCCGGTGACCCAGGCGGGCGGCTCCGTCTCCGGCGTGACCGACCAGACCAGGGCCGCCCCTCGACTGGCCAGCAGCTCCCGGGTCGCGGGGGTCCACCAGGAGTCGTGGCGGAGCTCAACGGCGAGCGGGACGTCCGGGTCGATCGCCCCGAGGAGCTCGGCGAGCCGGTCGGCGTCCTTCGGCGCGCGGAACGACGCGGGGAACTGCAGCACGACGGCCCCCGGTCGGGACGCAACCAGCGGCCGGACCGCGGCGAGGAACGGGGCGAGCGTCTCGGTGAGCGGAGCGTACGGGCGGTCGTGGGTGACCGTCCGCGGAACCTTGAGCGAGAACCGAAAATCAGTCGGCACCCGTTCGCTCCAGCGACGGACCGTGGACGGCGGCGGGGCGCGGTAGAAGCTCGAGTCGACCTCGACCGTGCGGAACACCCGGGCGTACCGCTCCAGGAACTCCCCCGGCGGCGTGCCCGTCGGATAGAACGGCCCGACCCAGTCCTCGTAGGCCCAGCCGCAGCAGCCGAGCCAGTACCGCCCCACGTCCCCCCCGAGCGGGGCGGAGGCCCCGGCGCTGCCGAAAGAACGGAACGACCATATCCCCACCGGCCGGTAGAGCCCCGATGCCGTCCGGGTCGGCCCCCTCGTCCGTGCTGGTCCGGCTCCTGCAGGCCGCCGGGTATCGTACGGAGGCGCGGTCCGAGGCGACCGTTGGCGTCCGTTCGCGGGACCGCCGGGCGGTCGTGATCGCCCGCTCCGGCCGTGCGCCGGCCGACCTCGAGACGCTGTTCCCGCCGGATTCGGTTCACCGCACGCTCGTCTACGACGACGACCCCGGATCCGGGGTCCGCGCGGCCGCGGCGGAACGGGGCATCGAGGTGATCGACCCCACGACGCTCGGGGCGGCCCTCGGCGAGCTGCTACTGCCGACGGCGGCCGACGCGCCGCCACCCGCGGGGGACGACGCGGAGGAGCTCGCGCGACCGTTCCCGATCGTACCCGACGGCGGTCAGATCGTCCGTCCGCGCATCGGCCGGGTCGAGGCGGAGTCGCTCGCGGGGATCGACGGGTCCCGCTACACGCTACGGCTCGTTCCGTACTTTGTCGCCGGCTACCGCGTGCGTCCCCGCTCCGCTGAAGGGCACGGCGCGGCGATCGTCGACCGGCTCGTGGCGGTGAACGCGACCACGCGACGGCCCGAGGTCTGGGAGGGCAGCGACCGGGAGCTGGTCCCGTCGCTGGCCGACCCGCACCAGCGCCTGACGCCCCAGCTGTCCGTGGAACAGGCCCGCCCGATCGCGGTGGAGGCGATCCGACGCCGGCACTCCGTCCGGGTCGACCACACCGAACAGCACGGCGGCGCGCTGGTCATCGAGACCCGGCGCGTCGCCCCGTCCGCGGACGACATCCGGCTGGGCCCGCTCGCGCTCGTGTACGTGCCGCACTGGTACGCCGAGGGGACCGAGGGGCGGATCGTGCTGGACGCCGTGACCGGCGCCCGGGTCGGCGGGGCCGACCTGCCGGCGGAGCTCTAGCGACCTCCGGCGTCAAATAGCCGACGCCGGTGGAACGGTCGTGCAACTCCAGCAGTTCCGCGTCGGTCCGTACCTGAATTTCACCTACCTGGTCACCGACGACACCGGGAGCACGGGCGTGGTGATCGACCCGTCGTACGGGATCGATCCCGTGCTGGCCGCGATCGAGGAGCGGAGCGTCAAGGTCCGTTACATCCTGAACACGCACAGCCACACCGATCATATCGCCGGGAATCCCGAAGTGAAACGCAAGACCGGCGCCGAGGTCGTCGCCCATCGGGTCGCGCCGATCCACCAGGACGTCTCCGTCGACGATGGCGACCGGATCAAGGCCGGGGAGCTCTCGATCGAAGTGATGCACACCCCCGGCCACACGAAGGACTCCGTGCTGTACCTGTTCGCCGGTCACGTCGCGACCGGCGACACCCTGTTCGTCGGGGAGTGCGGGCGGACCGACCTTCCGGGCGGCGACCCGTCCGAGATGTTCGACAGCCTGCTCGGACGGGTGGTCCTGCTGGACGACGCGCTCGTCGTCCTCCCCGGTCACGACTACGGCGCGACCCCGACGTCGACGATCGGGCGGGAGAAGGAGGAGAACTATACCCTCCAACCCCGGACCCGGGACGAGTTCCTCAAGTTCCTGGCGGAGTGACCGGTCGATGGCCCCGATGCCCCCGCCCGAAGAGAGGGTCCTCCGCGCCGTCGGCGCCCGTCGGAGGGCTCCGGGCCGACCGACGGTCCCCGAGATCGTGCGCACCCTGCGCGAGTTCGCGCAGCCCGACGCGCCGATCGTGGCGCTGTTCGACGCGGACGCGATCGCCGGCGAGCGCCACCTGCTCTCCGCGTGGGCCCACCTCGGTCGCTCGAGGTCCCGGGGCGAATCGCGCCTGCGGGACCGGGCCGCCGAGCTCGCGCTCTATGTCGCGGGCGACGACCAGCTCCCGCGGGCGCTGGCGAAGGTCGGGGCGTCCGACGCGACCGAACGGTTCGTCCTGGTCGTCGAGCGGCCGCTCGAACCGGCGTCGCTGCTCGATCGTTTCGGGCTCGACGCCGACCCGACGGCGTACCCACGACCGGTGTCGGAACCGCTCTTGGACCGGCTCGGGATCCCGGCCGCCGAGCGCGCGGTCGTGCCCCCGGCGCAGTGGGAAGGCCTCGTGCTCGAGCGGGTGGCGCTCGTCGACCTGACGGCGCCCGCGACGCACGGTGGAACCCCAAAGGCATTAACCACGGGGACCGGTCGTCGGCCGGCCGCGGACGGCAGGCAGGCGTAATCTAGCGGCAGGATGTCAGCCTTCCAAGCTGACTACCCGGGTTCGAAACGGCGGGCCGTTCCGGCCCGCCGCGAGCGTCCCGGCGCCTGCACGCCCTCTCCGCGGCCTCCGCGCGAGTCCTTATTCCCCGGTGGCCCGCTCCCGGCCCGCGCTGAGGTAGCCTAGTCCGGTAAGGCGCCAGCCTTGAGAGCTGGTGGCGGCAACGCCACGGGAGTTCGAATCTCCCCCTCAGCGTTCGAACGGCGCCCGCGCGACGATCCATCCGCGGGCGCCCCGGCGCCCGGGCGCCGCCGGGGCGGTCCTCGCTGCAAGCCCCGCCCGGCGCGCGCTGGCGAGGAACTCGGCGGGTCGCGTCAGTCGGAGGGTCTCCGTCTCGTGGTAGTAGCGCACGCCTCGCCCCTCGGTGCCGATGAGGTAATCGAAGTCGATCATCGACCGCCGACCCCGCCGTCGTCCGCGACCGGCCCGCACGACGAACCCATCGGCGGAGCGGCTCACGTTCACCGCGACATGATTGGGGATGAACTTC
>Ga0335073_10000898_pt1 | contig 39301 bp, 33 predicted proteins | sample Lox_Sample_22_FD_207093 | JGI IMG/M metagenome (GOLD analysis project Ga0335073, IMG submission 207093) | Soil microbial communities from Loxahatchee National Wildlife Refuge, Florida, United States - Lox_Sample_2.2 | ecosystem: Environmental > Terrestrial > Soil > Wetlands | place: USA... | reverse complement strand
CCTCCTGCACCGCTGGCGCACCCGCTCGACGACGGGACGGCGGTGATGCTGGAACGGGAGCTCGCCGATGCCCAAGCTGCGCTGGGGCGCGACGGGAAGCAGTGGCGGCGGCTGTTTGGCCCTTTCGCCCAGCATTGGAAAGAACTTGCTCCCGAGGTGCTGCGGCCGGTTCCTCTTTTTCCCCGGCATCCGTTTTTGCTCGCCCGGCTTGGATTGCTGGGCTTCCCTTCAGCCACTTCAGTTGCGCATATCTGGTTTAAAGAGCCGCGCACGAAAGCGCTGTTCGCGGGCCTCGCGGCCCATTCCATCCTGTCGCTGGATGAGCCGCTTACCTCTGCCTTTGGCATTATGTTCGCGGCGACGGCCCACGCTGTGGGATGGCCGATTCCACGGGGTGGCGCGCAATCGATCACCAACGCCCTGTGCGCATATCTCGCGAGTCTGGGAGGAACAGTCAAGGCTTCGAGCCCGGTGGAAGATCTGGCTGGGCTTGGAAAATTCGATGTTGCTCTGTGCGACGTCACTCCCCGGCAGTTGCTGGGCATCGCGGGCGACCAGCTTTCGCCGGGATATCGGCGGAAGTTGGAAAAATACCGCTATGGACCAGGGATCTTCAAAGTCGATTACGCCCTGTCGTGTCCCATCCCCTGGAAGGCATTGGAATGCCGACGCTCGGCCACGGTTCATATCGGCGGGACGCTGGAGGAGATTGCGCGATCGGAAGACGTCATGCGGCACGGAGGCCACGCTGAGCAGCCGTTTGTTTTGCTCTCGCAGCCGACTCTCTTCGATGCCTCACGTGCTCCTGCAGGCCGGCACATCGCCTGGGCCTATTGTCACCTGCCCAACGGATCGGACTTTGACATGCTGCCGCGGATTGAGGCGCAGATTGAACGCTTCGCGCCGGGTTTTCGCGATTGTATCCTGGAACGCCGGGTCTTCAGTCCTGCTGCCCTGGAAGCCATGGACGCGAACCTGGTGGGCGGTGACATTGGCGGCGGCCTTGCCAATCTGCCCCAGTTTCTCTTTCGTCCCACAATGAGGCACTACGCTACATCGGCGAAAAACATTTTTCTCTGCTCCTCATCGACGCCGCCGGGTGGTGGCGTTCATGGCATGTGCGGCTATAATGCCGCGAAACTGGCAATCAAACGCCTTTGAACGACTCGTACGAACTCGGCACCGGCGGCACGCTGGGCATGGCCCTGTCGCTGACCACGGTGGGCGGTTTTGTCGACGCCGTAGGCTGGATCGCCCTGTTTCAGATCTTCACCGCCAACATGAGCGGGAACAGCGTCCATATCGGCATGTATCTGGGGCGGGGCGATTGGCGGGACCTGTCCCGGCCGCTCTGTGCCGTCGCGTCCTACGTTGTGGGGATGGGGATCACGCGGGTCGCGATCGAAATTGCCGGGCGCTCCGGCGTCCGGCGTATCGCCTCCATTACCTTGAGCGTGGAAGCCCTGCTTCTGGCGATTTTTGCCCACGCCAGACCGGCCATGCATTTGGGTCAATTGGCGAACCTTTATTCGCCGGCGTACTTCCTCCTGGTGGCGCTGCTGGCGTTCGCCATGGGGGTGCAGACGGCGACGCTGACGCATGTTGGCGCGCTCACGATTTATACGACGTTTGTAACCGGAACGCTGACGAAGATGACCGAATCCCTTACACGCCTCTCGTTCTGGGTTTATGACGAGGTCCGCCGGGTAGACGCCAGGCATGTCTTGAGAAATCTGGGGGGACATCGCGACGCGCGAGCCGCGAGCGCCCTCGCCGGGACGTGGCTATGTTACGTTCTTGGCGCCGCGGCCGGGACCACCCTGAAGATACGCTGGGAGCTGCGTTCGCTGTATGTCCCAGTCGCGGTACTGGCCATCATGATCCTCATCGATCAGTTCCGGCCCGTCGGCGTCGAAGAGGAGAAGCATCAAACCGGTCAGAAACGAGTCTGACGGACGCCATGTCGCCGGCGGTCCTCAGAATAATTCGGGCTGGTATAGTGTTCCCGCGGGAGGAAAGCATGCCGTCTGCAGCCTTGTCCTCGAACCCGAACCGACCGCTGACCGTTCTCTGCCTGGCCAGTTACTACAAGGGAAGCGAGTTTATTCGCGAATGCCGTCGCCGGGGTTGCCGCATACTGTTGTTGACTTCGCACAGCCTGAAGGACGAAAAATGGCCGCGGGAAAGCATCGACGAAATCTTCTATATGCCCGACGTGCAGAAGCAGTGGAAGCTCGAAGATGCTCTCCTGGGCGTCAGTTACATGGCGCGAAACGAGGATATCGATCGAATTGTTGCGCTGGATGATTTCGATGTAGAGACTGCGGCCACGCTGCGCGAACACCTGCGCGTGCCCGGTATGGGAGATTCCACCGCGCGCTACTTTCGGGACAAGCTGGCGATGCGCAGCAAGGCACGCGACGAAGGTTTGCTTGTGCCCGAGTTCATCCATGTTCTGAATCACGGCCGCTTGCGCGAATTTATGGAGCGGGTGCGGCCACCCTGGGTATTAAAGCCGCGCTCTATGGCCGGATCGATGGGAATCCGGAAGATCCACAGCGCCGACGAATTCTGGGTAGCGCTGGAAAAGCTGGGCGATCAGCAATCCTTCTATTTGCTGGAGCAGTACGTGGCCGGCGAGATCTACCACGTGGATTCAATTTTCTATGAACGCGAGTTGCTGTTCTCCCTTGTCAGCCGCTACGGAAGACCACCCATGGAGGTCTCTCAAGAGGGAGATATCTTCACAACTTCGACGCTGCCACTTCGGTCGAACGAAGCAACCCCGTTTGTCGAACTCAACCAGAACGTGATGAACGCGTTTGGGCTGGTGCGCGGCGTTTCGCACAGCGAGTTCATCCGCGGCCGCGACGGCAAACTGTATTTTCTGGAGACCTCGGCACGGGTGGGCGGCGCGCATATCGTTGACCTGATTGAAGCGGCGACAGGTATCAACATGTGGGCGGAGTGGGCTAAGGTTGAAATCGCGGGAGGCAAGGCCCCCTACAAACCGCCAGTCCCGCGAAGAGATTCCGCAGGCCTGCTGGTTTCGCTTGCGAAGCAGGAACACCCCGACACATCAGCCTATAACGACCCCGAAATCGTTTGGCGCATGAACGAAAAGAAGCATCATGTGGGACTCATCGTTCGATCCCCAGAGCCAGACCGCGTGCAGCAATTACTGACCAATTATGCGGAACGCATGCGGCGCGATTTCCTGGCATGGCAGCCGCCTCTCGACCGTCCGAACTTCTGACTCTTGATTGCTCGGAATTGGGGGCGAGGAAGCTCGCGTCCTATTCTCCGCTCTCCAGCAGCCGACCTAAAGTCGCCTTGTGCTTTTCGGCCCTGGCTCTCCGCTTTTTGCTGGCGGACTCTGCTCGGGTTGGAGGAGGCCTGCCAACCTTAGCACGTGCCGCCGCTTTGACCGCAGACGTCGCGCTAAAACGCTTCGGCTTACGAGGTTTGGAAGGCATACATCACCTATTATTCCATCGGACGCAAAGATAACCGAGCATTTGGAGCGTTCACGTGCAGGCGCCGGCGCCTTGCGACCGCTCAGCTATACTGCTCGCCAGGGGTGGGGGAGCTGTGGCTGGTAACGAGGCTGAGCTGAAGCGGGAGAGCCCGACCAAGGGGAACTTCTTCGAAGCCGATTCGTGTGCGAGAACTTTGCTGCTGTCGGCGGCGCTCCTTGTCATCACCGTAGCGGTGTACGCGCCGGTCCATAACTTTACATTCTTCAGCCTCGACGACAACTTCTACGTAGTCAAGAACCCTCACGTCCACAACGGACTGGACTGGCCGACCGTTCAATGGGCGTTCACTTCGTTCGATCATGCCAACTGGATCCCGCTGAGCTTCCTTTCCCATGCGGTGGATTACTCGCTATTCGGCCCGAACCCGAGCGGCCATCATGATGTGAATGTGCTTTTTCACGCTCTTAATGCGGCGCTGCTATTTTGGGTGCTGAAGCGTGCCACTGGTTATGCCGGGCGCAGCTTCATGGTAGCCGCACTTTTTGCGCTCCATCCACTGAATGTGGAAGCGGTCGCCTGGGTCGCCGAGCGTAAAACCGTCCTCAGCATGTTGTTTTTTCTGCTGGCGCTCGCTGCCTACCGTTGGTACGCGGAGGAGCCGAAGGAAGGCCGCTACTGGCTCGTCGTGGGCCTTTTTGCTCTGGGATTAATGGCGAAAGCTCAGATCATCACCCTTCCGGCTGTTCTGCTGCTATGGGATTACTGGCCATTACGAAGAATGCTTCCTTCCCCCGACGTTGCGGCGCAGTTTCCCGTAAAAAGCCTGCCATGGCTGATCAAGGAAAAGATACCGCTCTTGCTGATAGCTGTGATGGACGCCTGGTTCACTCTGGTTTCGGAAGGGATAGCGCGCCCACGCTTCTGGCCTCCATTTTCCCAGCGCCTGGACAACGCGATTTATTCGTATGCTCGCTATATCCAGAACACGTTCTGGCCGTCGGGTTTGGCGCCTTTCTATCCCAATCCGGGTGACTCTCTAACGCACTGGCAGATTGCAGGATCATCGCTGCTGCTGGTTGCCATCACGATATTGGTCATCCTTGGAAGGCGTCTCCGCTATCTGCCGGTGGGTTGGCTCTGGTTTCTCGGGACGCTGGTTCCGACCATTCAAATCGTTCAGTTCGGCAAAGAAGGGATGGCCGACCGCTTCGCGTATCAGGCGCTGATCGGGATCTTCATCATCGTTTGCTGGGGGGCGTGTGACTTAGCGCAGACGTATTCGCTTTCCCCAATGTGGCCGCGCACGGCGGGCATCGCCACGCTGCTGGTGCTGACAGCTGTGACCCATAAGCAGATCGAGTACTGGAGAACGCCGGCAACGATGTGGAATCACGCCATCCGGACGGTGAAGAACCACTGGATGGGGTATGACCAGTTGGGCACGGAGCTGGCGAACCAGGGTCAACTGGACGCGGCCATGAACGATTTCAGCAAGGCCGCGCAGCTGTGTCCGGACGATGCCGTCAGCAATCTCCGGCTGGCGGATTATGAACAGCAGAAGGGGAATCCGCAGGCTGCGATTCAACACTACCAACAGGCGTTGCGCGATCCCGCGCTTCCAACGGAGCTGCTCTCATTCATATACCGAAATATGAGTTCACAGTATCTTCGAATTGCCGACGAAGCGAATGCCAATAAGTACGCTGCGGAAGCCGCCGCGGCGCCGCAGCCCAAATAGAGTGGGCGCCTCGCGTGTGATCCCGTTGATCCCGGTACGCGCGATTTAACGGTTGTTTACGCCTTCGTTCACCCAATGGAAACCACGATTGAGGAGGTAAAAGGCTTGCGGGTCAGAGAGGTCGATGCGCGCCAGCTTCGCCGTGACGTTTTGCGATCCGAATTGCCCTTTCAGCACCATCTCGTCAGGTTGGGGATACTCGGCATCCAGCACGGCCCTCCAGTGCAGATCCGCCGTGTTCCACAGTTTGATGGTCTTGTCGGCACTGTCGAGTTGCATGTAATACCGCATCTGGTTCCCATTCATCGCTTGAATGACCAGCACCTTGGGCTGATCAAAGATGACGGTTCGCCATTGCGACGGATCGCTACGTTTGGGTATTTCGGGGACATTGTCGACGGAGAATTCCTCTACCGCCCAGACCCCCCGAATCGGCGCCGGCAAAGTTGCGGTCAGCTCGCTGGCATCTACGATCGACTGATGCCCTGCGACGACCAACACGTATGCTCCGAATAACAACGGGAAAATCAGTGCGATCCGGTTCCACTGCCGATCGCGAAACAGTGGTATCTGCGGTACCGGTTCGGCCTGGCGGTTAAGCAAAAACACGTTGGTAAGCCTTTTCGCCTCAGGCAAAAGCAGATACAGGCACATCAGAATGAGGTTAATGGAAAAGATCTTTCGCGGCACGTCGTAACACAGATTCAGCATGAGGACGTTGGTCATGAGCGCCATGCTGATTAGCGATCCTAACGTTACCAGCCCCGGTACTAACACCAGCAAACCGCCGACGGTCTCGCCCAGCCCCCCGAAAAAACTGTAAGCCGGTGAAGCTCCCATGAACGTCCACAACAGCCTCGTAGGCGAGGCCTGACCGAAGGTTTGCATCAGCTCCGGCAACGTCGGTGGAGTAAACTGTGCGCCTACCAATTTCTTCACACCATATCCGAGCATCGCCCAGCCGACGGTCATGCGCATAAAAAAGCGCAGCCATTCATTGAGCTGCCGGTAGTTCGGCCGCTTCCGATCCCAGACCGACCACAGCGCGGTGATCACTGCCGCCAGCACCGCAATACACAACCAAAGCACGTAATCGTAGAGCTCGTCGCCGCTGCCTGTCGGAATTTCTTTCAGGTTGCCGCTAAGGTGCAGAAGGTTGGCGCCCACCCACGCGACCAGCGGGTGCCAAACGAAATCCGATATCCCGGTCGCCAGCGTTGTACCCTTTTTGTAAGAACTCAGCGAGCCCACGGGTCCGGGAGCGACATAGAGAATAAAGTAGGAGAAAGCGAAACGAAAGCCGATTTTCGTAGCGATGGACCACTGCGGCACGGTCCCGCTGACAGCCGCCTCTTCCCGCTGCAACTGCGGAATCATGGAAACCTCGAATGCCATCTGTTGGTATATTTTCCGCGCCGAGATACTGGAATCCCGCGCAGCGGCGAGCTTAGGCATTGTTGCGCGAACCGAGCGTTTCTGCAACCCAGGCGGTTCGCCCGGCGAAACTGGATTTTGGGTGAACAACCGCTAACGCGGGGTTCCTTAAGGACATTCGGCCGGAACGCTAAAACCGTGAGGCCTGGGCTGCTCTCCGCAGACGTGCCGCCGTGCGCAGACATTCTACGGATTGCGGAATGTTGCCCAGATCACGGTAAGCCACTGCCATGTTCTGATACGCCTTGGACTGCTCCAGAGGATCATCCATGTCGCTCAATGCTACTTTGTAATGCCGTATGGCTTCCTCCAGATGACCGTGATTTTGTTCGTAGATGGCGACCGCCAGGTTGCTGCCTGCATCCTTTGGAGAAATGACGGCTGCGGCGTAGTAATAAGGCATAGCCTCAGCGGCATGGCCGCTGTTCAGCAGCAGACCGGCGACCATGTCGTCGGCCACCCAGTTCCGGTCAGTCACCTGCAAGGCGTGAGTCCACAGGCTCAGATTGTCATGCCAGTAGCCGATCTGCCGATGCGTGATGAAGCTCAGAACAAGCAAAACTACAACACTCACGCTGGGCAACAGGGCCTTGGGAACCCGTTCGCGCCTGGCCCAATCCGACACGCCCCAACAAACAATGATGAACAATCCGAGGAACGATTGGTAGGCGTAGCGGTCGGCGAGGGCCTGCCTGCCGACCTGAATGAAGCCGATCGTGGGAACTAAGGTTCCCAGAAACCAAAGCCACCCCACCGGCAGATATCGGTATTTTCTTTGCAGGAAAACCCACCCAGTTATCGCCAGCAACAACAATCCCGCAAGTCCGACCTGCCAGAAGCGCAGCGAATTTCCCGGATGCAGATACATGATGGCAAGGTGTGAAGGCCATAAGCCTTTGCCGATGTAACGCACGTATGCCACGATGGCGTTGCCGAGCCGGATCCAGATCGAATACTGCCAGTTCTGCGGGTGACCGACATGTTGCGCTTTCATCGTCGCCAGCGCGCTGGCCGCACAAAGCACCAGAAGAGGGAGTTTCTCTTTGACGAGCCACCACAAAGACTTGGCCTCAAGCGGGCGCAGTGGGTCGTCCTCGCGCGTGGCGTCCGGCTCACTGGCAAACATCCGTCGTAATGGCCAGTAATCCCACAGGAGAAGAACGCACGGAAAGGTAATGATCTGCGGCTTCGACATGAGGCCCAGGGCGAACAGCATTGCCACTACCCCGTAGCGCAGAATGCGCGGCTTGCGCGCGTACCAGCGATACGCCCCGAGCGCCAGCAGGAAGAACAACGTACTCAGCAGGGTTTTGCGCTCTGCCGCCCACGCGACCGACTCGACATTAATCGGGTGCAGCGCAAAGAGCGCGGCGACCATGAAGCTCCTCCCGCTGTAGCCCGTGGCGAACAACAAAACCCAAAAGAGCACCACCACGTCAAGTACGTGGTAAAAAATCGCCATCGCATGATGCCCGGCGGGATCAATGCCAAAAAATTGGCAATCGATCGCGTGCGAAATCCAGGTGAGCGGGTGCCAGTTGCTGTCATCGAAGGTTCGCGCCGCCCATTTGACCGTTCCCCACGTCAAACCCTCCTGTACGTGCAGGTTTTCGTACACATAGCCCTGGTCATCGATGTTGGTAAACGGATCGTGGACGATTGGCAGATACAACAGGCTGGTAGCAATCACCAGAATGAGGCTGAGACCGATCGCCTGGCGATAGCTTGGTCTAAAGGGCCGTGCAGCTATGGGTTGCGCCGCAGGCGTCGAGCTCAAAGCTACAGATTGCATCTGCTCCTCTTGTCTGCGGGATTATATGCGAATCAATCTTGAGAAATTTGTGACATACTTCACAACCCAGCTCGACGCATTGGGCATAACGCGGTCACGGCTAGTGGGAAAGCAGTTCATTCGCGTAGCGCTCGGCCGCTCCAAAATCCTTGGATAAGAGTTCGGCTCGCCGCCGGGCCGAATCGGCCTCAGCTTGATCGCCGTTCTCCTCGAGCACATGCGCCAGCAACAGGTAGCCGTAGTCGGATGGATAAATCTGTACCGCATGGGAGTAGGCGCTGATGGCCAAGCCCAACTCACCGGTTCTCTGGGCCATCATGCCGAGGCTGATCCACGCGCCTGCAAATTCCGGATCAATTTCGACGGCTTTGCGCAAACTTTCCCGCGCGGCAATCAGATTCCCGCTGTCTTTGTAGGCGTATCCCAGGTTGTTGTAGGCCCTGGCCTTGGTTTTGGGATTGCGCGCGTACGTCGCTGCCGCCTGGTAGCGCTCAATTGCCGCCGGCAGGTTGTGGTGCATCTGTTCATAAATACCGATGTTCATGTTGCTGTTAGGGTCAGTGGGATTCAGTGCAACCGCGTGGCGGAAGTGTGGGATAGCCTCTTCCACCCGCGATAGTTTTAGAAGAGTCGTACCGAGGTTGTTTTCCGCGACCGAGTTGTCCTTCGTCACCTCGAGCGCATGGCTCCACAACGTGAGGTGATCATTCCAGAAGCCAACCTGGCGATGGCTGATGGCGCCCAATGCCGTCAGCATGAAGACGCTGAGTATGGGGAGCAACGCAGCCGGGGCGTGCACTTGCTGAGCCCAGTCACCGGCCAGCCAACACAGCATGAGGAATAAGCCGATAAACGAAATGTATGCGTATCGATCAGCCATGGCCTGCGTGCCGACCTGCACCACGCCGATCATCGGCACCAATGTTCCCAGGAACCACAGCCAACCGACGGCGAGATAACGGCGGCGCGCCACAAGTACCGCTGTTGTTATACCCAACAACAAAAGCGCCGCAGCGATGACCGTCAGCCCCCTGTAGGGATGTAGCGGGTAGGGATAGAAGAGCGTCAGGTGCAGGGGCCAGACGGCTTTGCCGAGATAGCGCGCGTAGGACACGATCGCGTTCTGCAATCGTATCGAGGCGCCATAGTGGCTCGTCGCCCCTCCGGCCGCCTGGGCATTCAGGGTGAGCGCCGCGCTGATCAGGCACAAGCCGAACAGCGGGACTTTCTCCCACAGTAGCCACCAAAAATTCCCATGCGGTTCGGCATCCGACGCGCTGCGCCTTCCAAAGGACAAGCGCTTCAGCGGCCAATAATCCCATAGCAGAAGAACGAATGGAAAGGTGATGACCTGGGGCTTCGACATCAACCCCAATGCGAACAACGCTGCCACCAGCAGAAATCTCCGGCCTCTTCGATCGCGCTCGCCGGGCGCCGGCGGCGGCGTGGTTGCATACAAGCGGTAGGCCCCGAGCGCCAGCAGGAAAAAGAGCGTGCTGAGCAGGTTCTTACGCTCTGCGATCCAGGCGACGGATTCAACGTTGATGGGATGCAGCGCGAACAGCGCCGCCACCATCCAGCTCCGGCCCACAAACCCGGTCGCGCGCTGCAGTACCCAGAACAGCAGTAACGCGTTGATGATATGCAGCAGAACGTTAACGTCGTGTGGTCCTGCGGGCGTGACGCCAAACAGTTGTACGTCCAGCGCGTGTGAGAGCCACGTTACCGGATGCCAATTCGCCGCATCTCGCGTCGTCATTGCCCATTGGATCGTGGTCCACGTTAAACCGGCTCGAACATGAACGTTGTCGCTGACGTAATCAGGATCGTCGTAGTTGGCAAAGGGCTGCCAGTGGACGGGGTAATAAACCGCAACAACTGCAATGACCAGAACAAAACTCAGCAAGAGATTTTGCAAACGAAGAGAGGTCGAGCCACTCGCTTCTGGCGCATGACTCGGCTGAGCGGGTTTTAAATCGGCAGATGCCATGGCCCGGTTCAAAATCCCCGTTCCAGCTTTGCCGCCGCATCCAGATTTTGCTGCGCGGCCGCGAAGTCGCCAAGCCGGCGATAGCAGGTGGCCGTGTTTTTTAATGCAGCGACGCGCAGTTCCGGATCCCTCGTAATGCTGAGGGTTGTTTTATAGCGTTCGATTGCAGCCGAATAGCTGCCTTGCCGCTGCTCATAGATCCCGATGTTCAGGTTGGCAATCGGATCGTCAGGATAGATCTCCGCAGCTTTGTAAAAATGAGCGATGCCATCCTGCATGCGGCCTTTGTCGAGCAGCGCTCTGCCGAGATTGTTCTCTGCCAGAAAATTGCCTTGCGTTACCTCGATCGCATGGGTCCACAAAGTCACATTGTCTTTCCAGTAGCCGACCTGCCTATAGGTCGTGATGCCCAGCGCCAACAGCAAGGCGACGCCAGCGCTGCCTACAAGCGCACCGGGAATACGTCGCTCCGCCAGCTCCGCAACTCCCCAACATACAAATAGAAACAGCCCGATGAATGGCAAATAGGCATAGCGATCCGCGATCCCCTGTTTGCCTTGATATCCGACTCCTTCCAGACCGAGCATGGGCACCATGGTTCCCAGGAACCAAAACCAACCCACGAGCAGGTAGGGCTGGCTGCGGCGAAGTGCGATCACGACTGCGCTGAGAACGGCAAGCAGCAGCGCGGACTCGGCAGCGGGTGCGAGCCCCACAGAATCCGGGTGAGGATAGAACGGCGAAAGGTGCAAAGGCCAAAGCGCCTTACCGATGTATTGCGCGTAGGAGACAAGTGCATACTCAATGCGCAACGACAGCGGATACCAGATCTTGTTGCCGTCAGCACGCTGGGCCGCCATGGTAATGGCCGCGCTTAATCCGGCCAGGCAAAACAACGGCAGCTTCTCCCAGACCAGTTGCAGAAAGCTGGATTTCGAAACATCGCCAGCCTTCGGTCGTGCCAGAGACAAACGGCGCAGCGGCCAATAATCCCAAAGCAACAGCACGAAGGGAAGTGTGATGACCTGTGGCTTGGACATCAGGCCGAGCGCAAAGAGGACCGCCACGGTGGGATATCGACCTGGCTGGGGTTTCTCGGCGTACCAGCGATATGCTCCGAGTGCCAGGAGAAAGAACAGCAGGCTGAGACAGTTCTTGCGCTCTGCGATCCAGACGACGGATTCGACATTGATGGGATGCAGCGCGAACAGTGCCGCGACCATAAAGCTGCGTCCCGCCTGACCGGTGGCGCGCAGCAAAACCCAAAACAGCGCTGCGACGTTCAGCAGATGCAGCAGCAGATTTACGCAGTGCGGACCGGAGGCATCGACATCGAATAACTGGCTGTCGAGAGCATGCGAAAGCCAGGTCAGCGGATGCCACGTTCCTACACTGTAGGTCGTGAACGCCCAGCGCACCGTGTCCCAGGTGAGGCCATCCTGCACGTGCGGGTTTTGCGTGACGTAGAGAGTGTCGTCGTAGTTGACGAAACCGTAAGCATGCACGCGCACGTATACCGCTGCGGTGCCAAGAATCAACAATAAGCCGAGCAGAAGGGGCTGTTTCCAATGCAACCGATGCCGAGACGGAGCGGCCGAAACGCTAGCCACATTGCCGGACTTCAGTTCAACCGAACCCACACGACCTCCGGCTACGGACCCTGCAATCTTCTGGCAGCGTTGAAGCACGAGCGCGCCTGCTCCGAATCGCCTAGCTCTTGGTATGCCCGGGCCATATTTTTATATGCCTGAATTTGCAGCGACTCGCTCGTTGTAAGAGTAATAGCCTGCCTGTAGTCCCCGATGGCCTGCTGCAGTTCGCCTTGCTGTTGCTCATAAAAAGCGATGTTGAAGGTACTAATTGGGTCGGTGGGATGAATCTCCACCGCCCGGCGATAATGCACGATCGCCTCTTCCTGACGATTGCGGGCGAGCAGTGTGCCGGCCAGGTTATCCTCGGCAACATAGTTGGGAGCAGTCACTTCGATGGTGTGCATCCACAGCACCGCATTATCCGCCCAGTAGTTGATCTGTCGCCGGGCGACGATCGTCAAAGCCAAAACCACAATCACGCTTACGACCGGCAGTAGCTGCGCCGGTAACCGCTTCTCGCTCGACCAGTCTGCTACTCCCCAGCAGATCATGATGAAGATGCCGAGCAAAGGCAAGTACGCGTAGCGGTCCGCCATTGCCTGGTGACCAACCTGCACGATCCCGATCATCGGCACCATGCTTCCCAGAAACCAGAACCATCCAACGGGCAAATATCGGTGACGTCGCTTCTCCACCACAAGCATCGTGATTGCCAGCAGGAGCAGGAGCGCGCCGTAAACCTGCCACCAATGCAACGAGTCCCCCGGATGCGGGTACATCGGGGCGAGACCGGTTGGCCAGAACGCTTTCTTGAGGTATTTCACATACGAAACGATGGCATTCGACAGTCGTAGGGATAATGGAATCGCGCCAAGCGACATCACGGCGCGTGCCGCACCCTGCGCTTTCATGGTCATCGCAGCGCTTGCGGCGGCGATCGCAAACAGGGGAATCTTTTCTTCGATCAGCCGGGCCAGCGAGGCGTGCGGCAATCGCCCTTCGCTGCTTTCTGGCCGCTTTTGACCAGACGTTCCATTCGAGCGACCCAGGCGAATAGCCAAAAACGCGCGAAAATCGATCCGTTCCAAAGGCCAGTAGTCCCACAGCAAAAGAACAAATGGCAAGGTGATGATCTGCGGTTTGGCCATCAAGCCGAGGGCAAAGAGCAGCGCCACCGCAATATACCGGCCCAACTTCGGCTTGGCGACGTACCAGCGATACGCGCCCAGCGCCAGCAGGAAAAATGTCATGCTGAGCAGGGTCTTGCGCTCGGCTATCCACACTACCGGTTCGACGTTCAGGGGATGGACGGCAAAGAGCGCAGCTACCATCAAGCTACGTCCGGCATAGCCCGTCGCCCGCAACAATACCCAGAAAAGCAGCATTACGTTCAGTGCATGCAAGATCAGGTTGGTTACATGATGGCCAGCCGGGTTGACGTCATAGAGCTCTACATCCAGGGCGTGCGAGAGCCACGTGAGGGGATGCCAATTCCCCGCGTCGTAGGTGAGAAAGGCCCAGGTCACCGTGTCCCAGCTAAGACCCTCTTTGACGTGGTCGTTGTCGCTGACGTAGACATTGTCGTCATAGTTGACGAAGGGGTGCGTCCTGACGGGATAGTACAGGCCAACGGTCAGCAGGATAAGGAGAATGCTGCAACAGGCGGTGCGAACGGCGCTCGAAGCAAGCAGTCCGTATGGATGCGACTGCGTGTGCTTTTCGGGTTGCAAACCAACCGAACTCACCGAGCCCCCTTCGCCCGACGAGTATAGCTGATTGTGGAACACCTTCCGGACATCCAGAGCACGCTTTAAGGCGAATATTGAAGAGGCTTGTTACTCCGGAACCGCGAAGTATCCCTGACGGGCGTGTACCTGCAGCTTTTGAGGAGCCCGTACCTCAACTCGCAGCGAATGGAACCCCGGTTTTGACCCCTGGGGTGCGAAGGAAACATAGTACTGGGTGCGCAGGTCCTGTTCGATCTGCGCAAACGCCCCGTCTAATTCCCCACTCGACGGAGCGACGTAAGTGCGCCCGCCGGTGGCCTCGGTCAGGCGGCGCAGCACCAGATCGCCTCGCTCGTCGGGTTTGCCGGAGCGAATCGTAAGAGCAAAGATCTGAATTTCGCCGCGCACCGCGAGCTGGCTCACGTCGCGCAAACCACGCAGGCTCTGCGTGTCATCACCATCGCTCAGAACTACCAGCGCGCGATGAAGAATTTTCCCGCTGCCGTCTCCCATGAGTTGGCCGTCACAGGCGGAGTACAGTGCATCGTAGAAACGAGTTCCCCATCCCGGCTCTTTCAGTCGTGCAATTGCATCCAGAAGCTGACCCTTGTTGGATGTCGGAGGTTGCCACAGCTTTACGTCGCCGCCAAATCCGATTACGAATGCGCTGTCGGTTTGCGGCCGCAGGATGCGCTGCAGAAACCGCGCCGCTGCTGCCTTTTCCTCCGGCAGCACCCGCCGGACGGAATCACTGGTGTCCACCAGCAGCCCGATTTGCAGCGGAAGATTATCGTCCCGTTCGAATTCATTGAAGTGCGTAACTGCGGTTTGATCGTCGAAGACGCGAACCTCGCCGGAGGTGAGATCATGAACCGCCTCTCCCTGCTCGTCGGCGACGGCAAACTGCAGCCGTACCTCTTGAATATCGCGACGGTAGGTGTAGCCTGGCGAGTTCGCCGGAAGATGGTCACTTGTCTCCGGCAGGATGGGCAGAGGAACGGGAGTGGCGCTTACTCGGCCGGAAGTCGTGCCGGAGGAGGCGAGCGAAGCCGAGGACCCGCCATCGGGCCCTGCATTGTCGAAGCGGCCCGCAGCCCACTCGCCTATGCCCACCAGCGTCAGCCCGCACAGCGCGAGTGAGAAGCCGGCGACTAGAGCACTCCTCCGCACAACACAGATATCGACCGCACCCACCAGCAGCTTGAGCGAATACCACAGATGGATCGCGGCCGAACCGGTGAAAGGTGCAGATCCCTGCCACCGGCCAAACAGTTCCTTCGTCCCCCGTAACAGAGAAGGGACGAACCCGCCTCCGATGCATTCCGGACCGAGACTTTGCACGTGTCCACCCCGCTGGGCACTTAGTTGCAATCGGATCAACCCTGGTTGCGAGTAGCTGCGAATTGGACCTGGTCCGTGTTTCTACCCCATTGGTGGGAGGCGGAGTCTTCGTTGCTGCGCCCTGTAGTAACCTATTAGGAAGCTGAATGCCCTCGGAAAAAATCCTGATTGTCGACGACGAGAAGCTCGTTCGTTGGTCTCTGCGCCAGAAGTGTGAAGAGTGGGGTTATCACGTGCTGGAGGCCGACAACGGCTCGGCTGCGGTGCGCGTGGCGCACAACGAGTCTCCCGACCTCGTGTTACTCGACGTCCGTCTGCCTGATGCCAGCGGTATCGATCTCCTCGAACAAATGAAAAAGTCCGGCGATGCCCGGGCCGTCATCATGATTACCGCCGATCCCCAGCTGGAGGATGTGAAAACGGCGCTTAAACTTGGCGCCTACGATTTCGTTGGCAAGCCCCTCGACTTCGATGAGCTCGCGGTGGCCGTCAAAAACGCGCTGGAGACGACTCGTCTGCGTTCGGAGGTGGAGTCACTGCGCGGCGAAATGCGTCGCCGTACGGGCTACCACAATGTGGTAGGCGTTTCGCAAAAAATGTCAGAGCTGTTGGGCTTCGTCAACAAGGTCGCTGCCAGCGAAGCTACCACGATCCTGGTTCAGGGCGAAAGCGGTACCGGCAAGGACCTCATCGCCAAAGCAATTCATTATCAGAGCCGCCGGCAGGATAAGCCGTTTGTCGCCATCAACTGCTCCGCCATCCCCGAGACACTCATGGAAGCGGAACTCTTCGGGCACGAGCGGGGCGCATTCACTGACGCGAAGGCCATGAAGAAGGGTCTGTTTGAAATGGCCGACGGCGGCACGCTCTTCCTCGACGAGATAGGCGAGCTCTCGCCGCTGCTGCAAGCCAAGCTGCTGCGCGTCTTGGAAGATCAGGTGATCCGGCGCGTGGGCGGCGTCCGGGACATGCAAGTGGATGTGCGCGTAATCGCGGCCTCGAACCGCGACCTGGAGCGTGCGGTCCGGGAAAGCCAGTTCCGCCAGGATTTGTATTACCGTCTCGCTATCATTTCCATTTTTCTTCCCCCGCTGCGCGAGCGCAAGGAAGACATCCTGCCGCTGGTCGATTTCTTCATTGAGCGCTACAACCGCAAGTTCCGCAAGAACGTTACCGGCATCAGCGACGAAACGCGCAAGCTCATGCTGAAGTACGACTGGCCGGGTAATGTTCGCGAACTCAAGAACGCGGTCGAGCGCGCGATGATCCTGGAAGAAGATACGCAGCTCAATCCGGATTACCTGCCGTTTGCGGTTGCCAAACAGCACTCGGCTTTGACGGCGTTTGAGACCTCATCGGGACACAACGGGAGCGATGGTGGTAAGCAGTTGCCCGATGGACGCAGTCTGCCCAAGCTCGACATTCCTGAAGGCGGTACTTCATTGGAGGAAGTCGAGCGCGAGCTGGTTGAAATTGCGATGTCCCAGGCCAATGGAAATCAGACCCACGCCGCCCGGCTGCTCGATATCAGCCGCGACGCCCTGCGCTACAAGTTGAAGAAGTTCGGCCTCATTCACGCCGAAGAAGACGACGCTTCAGCAGCAACGCCATAGGTCTTCCGGCTGCCGCGTATGGCTGCCAACGCTCCAGTGAAGACAGTGTGGTGAGCGCGGAAGGAATCGAACCTTCAACCTACTGATTAAGAGTCTGAGGCTTTTTCCCACTCCTGCTGACTGGTGCTGACACGCACCTCAAGAGATTCGCGACAATTCAAGATATTTATAGACACTCTCCTGATTATGTGAGACACTCGCAGACACCAGCAGCCAAGAACGTGCTGACATGATGCTGACATGATTCTGGCAACTGGCCAGAGAAAAGGCGGAGGAACACAGCAATGGCAATCCTCACGCAAACATTCGCAAAGCGGGTCAAGGCCCCGGAATCGGACTATGACATCCATTGGGACGAAGGCACCGACAGCATCGCCGGCTTCGGATTGCGCGTCACCGCTACGGGTGTAAAGAGTTTCGTGCTGAACTATCGCATACATGCTCGCCAGCGCCGGTACACGATTGGGCAGTTAGGGGCTTGGACGGCAGAAATGGCGCGCCAAGAGGCGCGACGGCTGCGCACGCTGGTCGATCGCGGGGAAGACCCTTTCGCGATTGAAGCGGCACAGAGGCAGCAAGCCCTCGAAGACGAAGCCCGCCAACGGACAGTGAAGGATCTATCCGACTACTACCTCACCAACCATGCCGAGGTACATAAGCGGCCCCGGTCCATTGCGGAGGACAGGGCGATGCTGGAAACCATCATTCTCCCCCAGTTAGGGCGGATGCGCGTTTCCACTATGACCCGTCGTGATGTAGCGGAATTGCACGCTTCGCTGAAGGGAACGCCTTACCGTGCGAATCGCGTGCTGGCACTTATGCACAAAATGTTTAGCTTTGCCATTGCGGAGGATGCCAGCGCCTGGGGCACCGCCAGTAATCCGGCTGCCGGTATTTCCAGATTCCACGAAGAGAAGCGGGACCGCTGGCTATCTGAGGATGAGTTGCAGCGGTTAGCCACAGCAATGGAAGGCTACCCGGAACGTTGTGCGGCCAATGCGGGCGTGTCAGAGAAGCAGCGCAAGTTCCTCCGCAAAGAGGCACACCGCGCTATGAACGCTATACGACTGACGATGGTTACAGGTTGCCGTAAGGGTGAGGCTCTAACGGCAAAGTGGTCTGATTTGGACCTCGCGCGAGGGGTGTGGACGAAGCCATCCCACCACACGAAGCAGAAGAAAACCGAGCACGTCCCACTCAGCGCGCAGGCAATGGCGTTGCTACAAGGATTGTCCCGCGACGGGGAATATGTGTTTCCCGGGAGGACGGGTCAGCACCTAAGGGACCTAAAAGGCCCTTGGTCTAAGGTTTGCGAAACTGCCAAAGTGCCCGGTGTCCGCATCCACGATCTGCGGCATTCCTTCGCGTCACATCTGGTTTCGAGCGGCATATCGCTGCCAATCGTGGGCAAGTTATTGGGACACACCCAGCCGCAGACAACCGCCCGATACGCGCATTTGGCAGACAATCCGCTGCGCGAGGCTGCAAATCGATTTCCGGTTGTGCTGTGAATCAGGCGGGTAGTGGCTACTTTGATTTTGCCTGCTCCAATTTTAGCGCGGCGAAGTTGCAAAGCCTCAAACTGAAGAGATGAGACCACTGCGGGTTTAGGACGATGCGCTTCTCAAGGGTCAAATCCAGCCGCCCCATCTCGCGCAGACGGTCAAATCCTTGGCTCGTGCCGTATTTCGATACCGTATCTGTGACGGTGTTGACACTGCCCTTGTACCGCTTGCAGCCCTTCGTGAATGTTTGGTAGAAGCGGCTCGCTCGATAACCCAAGGTGCTCCATTTGCGATAGAGGCGCAACAGTTCTTCTTCCAATTCACCTTCCGTAGCCAGCCTAGTCATGCCGCTCTTTCCTCCCTCCCCTCGTACTGCTCCCAAATCATCGTACACTGCGCGCGAGTCAAGCGATGGCGGCTGACAGTCACAGATCGGCCCACTACCAATCAGGCGTGAGTTTGGCGAGCGCTGCCGTTTCGCGCTGCTAATGATCGGAGCAGTGTGGGAATCTGCTCTCGCCATGCGAGCTGTTCCTGAACGTCGCGCCGACCTTGGGCCAACCACGCAAGGATCTGGCTGAGATCGAACAAGGTTCTTGCATTCGCTCGGCGCACCAGGAACGTGTCTTGTCCGCCTGACAGGGATCGTGGTTGGCGTGTTGTCCTTGTAATCGCCGTCTATCTCCACGTCGCAGCCGCAACCGGCAATGTGGAACGTGCGTGCGGCTGCTTTGAAACCCCAAGCTTTCCTTAGACTCTTCTCGACCCAGGGAACGAGCTGCCCGTTATGAATGGCAGTTTGCCGCCACTTTGCCAGAGCACCGCTCTGCCATCGCCAAGAAAGCAGGCTGCCTCACGCTGGAAACAGCACTAACCGATTACCGGGAATGCGGAGTTACAATATCCCTTGTATGACAGTCGTCCCCGCAAGCAAGCCATCTCTCGTCAAGTCATCCCATGAAGAACACGAGCGACTATCCATCAATCTCAAACCCGGCCAACTGGTGAAGGCGGAAACGCTGGCGCTCGAAAACCTAGAATTTTTGGGCAGCGGTGGCAACGGATCAGTTTTTCGGATGCTCATTCGTGAGGGCGAGCTACGCGGCCTTATCGTCGCCGTCAAGTTCCTCGAAACCGTCGAGGATGAGGAGCGGGTTAAGAGATTCGATCAGGAAGTTAAGGTTCTACAGCAGGTCAACCACCCGCACATCATCAAGGTTCTCGACACCGGCAAGTATTCAGTGCGAAGGGAGCGTTCGCATTCGATTCCGTTCTTTGTAATGGAATATCAGCCACGCAATTTAGATCGCGAGACAAAGGCTCACTCGAAGGGACTCCATCCCGATGCTGTATTGCCCATTTGTTTGCAGATGGCGTCGGCGCTTGTACACATCCACGGCCAGAACATTGCACACGGCGACCTGAAGCCCGCTAACATCCTGTACGACGGCAGTAACATCAAGGTTGCCGATTTCGGGATTGCCTCTCTTGTTGATCGCAGTGCACTTGTGAAGTCGCAAGGCAATAAGGTCGGCCCGCATTATTACCTTAGCCCCGAGCAGTGGAAGTGGTGGAAAGACGAGAACGCCGAAAGACCGGGGATGAAATCTGACATCTTCCAACTTGGTCTTGTGTTCGTCAAAACCCTCACCGGTTTCAATCCAAACACCGTGAATGAGTGGAGCAGCCACGGCGGTGGGGAGCATGTTGAGCCAAAGTCTAAGCTCTGGAGTTCGTACCAGGGATCGCTAGTAAACGATATTGTTGGGCTCGCGAGAGACATGATCGAAGTCGATCCGAACAACCGTCCGAGTGCTGGCCAAGTGCAAGATAGACTGCTTGGCATATTTAGGGCATACTCGTCTCACTTTTCGGCGCTGTACGGCGTAGTACCGGGCAGGGAATTTTGATTGGCAACAATGATTTGCAACTTTTCCCTTGACAAACACATCAACCTGTTATACTTGCTGCAAGGTGAATCGCGATTCGCCTGTACGTTTGATTGACTGAACCAAAAACCGTTGACTGCTTCTGCTTCCGTTTCTTCTGCCACTAAGAACTTAGCTGTATCCGAGGGCCGCCTTCGGGCGGCCTTCGCGCTTCTGCCTGTTTGTTGAGGGCGCGCCAGGGCAGCCGCTTTTTCCCCCTCCGCTCGTACTGCTCCCAAACGGGCCACAAGCACTCAATATTCAACCTAATGAAGATTCATCGTACACTGCGCGCGAGGACGTCAGACAGAATCCGGTTACTGTCCCAATTTGCCCATATCACGCTCCGAGTGCGGCATCAATCGTGCCTCGAATCCATTCTGAAACCGACTGCTGATTGGACTTTGCGACTGCCTCGATTCTCTTTATGTCTTCCGCCGTGAAACGTACAGGAACGATTTTTCCTTTTGCTTCATGTTTGGGAATCGGAGGCCGCCCGACACCGCTCTGGCGGGGGTGATTCCCTCGGCAATGGCCGTGCCGCTCAAAGCTGCGGCGATACCATTGGGCCCTAGTCGGATTCTCGCGTGATGACGGGAATTCATCCATTATTCGCCGCTGAATATCTTCGTCACTGCCGTTCTGATGTAGAACCTCTTCGGCAACTTGGTATCGGTACTTATACTTCTTCTGGCTCATTTGCCTCTAAACTCCTCTCTGATTGCCGCTCGCACCGCCATTGCCGGCGATAGCACTGGGGCGATATGCAGAACGGTGACGTGCTTTCGCGGGATGTCGGGGTCGTCCGTGTCGTGTGACCACGCATAGACCTTGTTAGTTTTTGGATGGCCCTGCAATTCGAATACTTCGACAATGCCCTCCCAAACGGTTTGGCCGTGGAACGTTTCTTTCACTAGGACGCTTTCAACTTGCGTAGGCTCTGCGCCGTGCAGCTTCCGTATCGCATCGCGCAGTTCCGAGATGTAATCGGGGTGGATCACTTGGCCCTTTCGTCCTTCAATCCAGAAACCTCAAGGCGCAGGATGAAATTCTGGTTTGAGGCACCCTTGCGGAATTGGAATAACTGCTCCAGAAATTCTCGCAGCATATTCAGTTCCGCACTTCCCGTCATCATCCATCCGGCACTGCAGTTGCCGCACCGCGTGGGAACCTCGAAGATGCGGTCTAGTTGTCGGATTGTGCGCGCATGGCATTTCTCGCACTCCATCTCAAACGCCACCACGTCACTTAACTGGATTGAACTCCGCGTCTCTACCGTCATGCCGTTTCCTCCGATAGGTTGCCAACCGTCCAGAAGTCCCGTTCTACGCCAGCAGCCATTGCAGGGGTGCAGCGCAGCGTATTGTGACGTTTTACGAAGTTGTAGTACGCGAAGTGCAGCGCAACCGCTGCCTCGAAGTCTTCCCGCTTCTTGCTGAATGCCAGCGTGAGACGAGTCAAACGCCGCATATGTAGCTCCGTGGTTGCGTTCAGCCGCTCAATGTGGCTAGTCGAGATTGGATCAATTGAACGAATGCTAGAACCCTCAGCCAATGCGCTAATCGCCGCAACTTGCTTGTCGGGGCTGAGTACGTTTGCTATGAGTATTAATGTAATACGGTAATTGTCGGGTGTCAAGTATTTTTGTGTTACAATTTTTCGGTGAAAACATTGGTCCTGTTGGCAATTCTCTGTTTCGCACAAAACGCGCCCAATGTACCAAATGGCCAAGCCGACCATCCCAATGGAGCAGGCGAGAACAAAGCTGTGACGCCAGTCACAGTAATAAATAATTGCAGCCCCGGAGAACAGGCACACCAAAAATCCGATGGCTGCCCAAATGGGAGCACATCCGTATGGGGGAACATTCCAGATTGGGTGCTGGCAATCGTTGGCGTCTTCACGTTGTTTGCAATTATCAAGCAGGCGATCGAAACCAGGAAAGCTGCACAAGCGGCACAGGAAAGTGCCGAGACCATGAAAGGGCAGACGGACGTTTTCAAAGATTCGGTCGCCGCCACGAGGCGAAATATCAATGTTCTGATCGCTAGCGAACGTGCTTGGGTGCTTGTAGACAGAATTCAGCAGCCTTATCTGACGCCATACGAGAATCTTCCGAATAGCCAGCAGCGGCTCGGACACTGCATTTTCTTTCTAAAAAACTTCGGGCGACATCCAGCGACTATTGTTGCGTCGCATTTTGAAATGCACCTTACCGATAGGCCGGTCGGTCCACGCAACGCCAGCTTCTACGATATGCCGCCGCGCACCGTGAATCAGAGTCCCTATGTTATTCCTCCCGGAGCGGAACCTGTTCCCCATGAGGCGGAATTGATTGAGGGATTCGTAACTGCCTCGATGCGCGACGAGATATTGGTCAGCAAGAACAAGTTCCTTTGGCTGTGCGGTATCCTGCGCTACTTTGACTTCGACCCCAACGAAACGGAGGAAAGGGAGACTCGATTCTGTTTTATGTACGAAACTCGGCTCAACGGCGGCGAGCCGTTCTGGAGGCCGGACGGGTCGCCCGGACTGAATCAGGCAAAATAGCAGAGCCAGAATCCAAATTAGGACACTACCCACTACCAGAATCCGCTGTTCCTAGCTCCACTACCGTGGTAAGTTTCTGAGTTCACCCGAGTAAGCCCGGAGCGGCAGATGTCGAAGGCAGCGGCGCCAGCAGAGGCGCCCGCACGCAAGCAGATCGTCATCGAGAACCCCGTCCTCAACTCTCCGTTCGAGGAACCCACGCAGCATTTCCTTTTCGACGAGGACGGCATCACGAACCACGTTGTCACCCCGCGGCGTCTCAGCTCGTATTTCGTTCCGATCCCGCAGACCAGGAAGAAGAGCAAGCAGCAGCTCCAACTCGACAGCGAGTGGACAGCCGACCGCATTGAGGAGAACGCCTGGATCAATAAGCTGCGCGAGCAGGTGAAGTTGTGGCGGCGTGGCGGCTATAACCCGAGGCCCACCACCGTGACGAAGTCCCTGCTCGACTACTGGCAACGGCATGATCGTGACCGCCGGCTCTTCTTCTGCCAGCTTGAGGCCGTGGAGACCGCAATCTACATCGCGGAAATCTCCGAGAAAGTGGGCCAGGGATGGATCGAGGATGACCTGCGCCGTGCCAATGCCGGTTCATCCGCACTGTTTCGTATCTCCTTCAAGATGGCGACCGGCAGTGGCAAGACGGTCGTCATGGCCATGCTTATTGCGTGGCAAGCCCTGAATAAGCTCGCGAACCCGCAGGACGCGCGCTTTTCCGACGCCTTTCTCCTCGTCTGCCCTGGCATCACCATCCGGGACCGTCTTCGCGTTCTGCTGCCCAACGACCCGCAGAACTATTACAAGGCGCTGGACATCCTGCCCTCCGAGAAGATCGCCCAGCTCGAACAGGCCAGGATCGTCATCACGAACTATCACGCCTTTCTTCCCCGCGAAACCGTCCAAGCCGGAAAACTCACGAAGGCCATTCTCGGCAAAGGGCAAGACGATCTATTCACCGAAAGCCCAGCCCAGATGGTGCGCCGGGTTTGCCGCGAGCTTCGTGGCAAGAAGAACATCATCGTGCTGAACGATGAGGCCCACCATTGTTACCGGGGCAAGGCCGAGACAACCAATGGTGACAACGGCGTGCAGCTCACCGGCGAGGAACGTAAGGAAGCTGAGAAGCGCAATCGCGAAGCCCGCGTTTGGATCTCCGGGCTCGAAGCGGTTAAGTCGAAGATGGGCATCAAAGCGGTTTACGATCTCTCCGCTACGCCATTCTTCCTGCGCGGTTCGGGCTATGACGAAGGCACGCTCTTCCCGTGGGTCGTTAGTGATTTCTCCCTCATTGATGCTATCGAGTCGGGCATTGTAAAGGTGCCTCGCGTCCCCGTTGCCGACGACTCCATGACTGGCGAGCAGCCCACGTACCGTGATCTGTGGCTGCGTATCAAAGACCATCTGCCCCGGAAGGGGCGTGGGACCGAAGCTGTCTCGGGCGAGCCGAAACTTCCCGCCGCATTGCAAGGTGCGCTCCACAGTTTGTACGGCAATTATGAGAAGTCCTATCGTCAGTGGGAGCACAACAGCGAAGCTCGCGCTCGGGGGCTGACCCCGCCGGTCTTCATCGTCGTCTGCAACAACACGAATGTCTCCAAGTTGGTCTTCGACTACATCGCCGGCTGGGAGAAGACGCTTGAGGACGGCACGGCAATTCCGGTTCCCGGGCAACTTGCTCTGTTCAGCAATGTCCGCGATGGCCGCTGGAGCGACCGGCCCAGCACCATCCTGATTGACAGTGAGCAGTTGGAATCCGGCGAAGCGATGAGCGCCGATTTCAAGCGGGTCGCTGCCCGCGAGATTGAGGAGTTTAAGGCCGACTACCGCCGCCGCTTCCCCGGCCGCAATCCCGACGAGCTCACCGACGAGGATATTCTGCGCGAGGTGATGAACACGGTTGGGAAGGCGGGCAAGCTGGGCGAGCAGATCAAGTGCGTCGTCTCCGTTTCCATGCTCACCGAAGGCTGGGACGCCAACACTGTCACCCACATCCTCGGTGTTCGCGCATTCGGCACGCAACTGCTGTGCGAGCAGGTGGTCGGCCGGGGATTACGCCGCATGTCCTATGCGCTTACGACCAACAATGCCGGCAAGGAGGTGTTCAGCCCGGTATACGCCGAGGTCTATGGTGTCCCGTTTTCCTTCATTCCTTGCGCGGGAAGCGGCGGCCCGATTGTGCCCAAGGCGACCACCCGCGTGCGCGCGCTGCCGGAACGAATCGCGTGCGAGATTAGCTTCCCGCGTGTTGTCGGCTATCGATATGACATCCCGACTGAGCGGCTGTCGTACAAGTTCGGCCCGGACTCTTGCCTTGTGCTCTCCACAAATGACCTGCCGACCAAAGTCGAGAACGCCCCCATCGTAGGCGAAACCACGATTCACACCTTAGAGGACCTGAAGCGCCGCCGTGAGCAGGAGGTCGCGTTTCTCCTCGCCAAGCTTACGCTCGAACGGTACTTCCGACAGGATGGCAGCAAACGCAAGGACAAGCCCAAGGAGCACGCATTCGACTCTGAGGTGCAGGCATGGCTTTTTCCGCAGGTGCTGGACATTGCACGGCGATGGTTGACCGAGTGCGTCTCCTACAGCTACGGCACATTCCCTCAGCTCCTGCTCATGCTTGAGTTCGCCTACGATGCGTCTGATTGCATCTATCGCTCGATTGTGAGCGCTAGTGCGGGCGAAAAGCGTCTCATGCCGGTCCTCCGCTCGTATGAGACCGTCGGCTCAACGCGCTACGTGGATTTCGACACCACGCGCGCGGTCTATGCCACGCGCGCCGACAAGTGCCAGGTTTCGCATGTGGTCGCCGATACCGAGTCCTGGGAGCAGAAGATGGCCCAGGTATTCGAGGACATGGATGAGGTCGCGTGCTACGTGAAGAACCAGAACGTCGGCTTCACCATCCCCTACACGCTGGCCGGAGAGGACAAGTGGTACTACCCGGATTTCATTGCCCGAATGAAGCGCGAGGGTCGCGAGCCGCTGAACCTCATTGTCGAGGTCTCGGGCGAACGGCGCAAAGACAAAGCGGCGAAGGTAGCAGCGGCGCGAGAGCTTTGGGTGCCGGCGATGAACAATCATGGCGAGTTTGGCGATTGGGCTTTTGTTGAGATCACAGATCCGTGGGACGCGCAGAACACGATTCGTGCAGCTCTCGGATGAAGGACTTGTGTACAACGGAGATCGAAGAATGCTGCAACCGGAGAATCAGAACAAGAAGTACGAACACCTCTTCACGGACATTGATACTGGTCGAATCAAAGTCCCAATGTTTCAGCGCGATTTCGTCTGGACGAACGAGCAGACCGCGAAGTTGATCGACAGTATCATCAAAGGTTTTCCGATTGGGTCCTTCATCATCTGGCGGACCCACAACGGTTTACGCCATATCAAGAACATTGGGAACGTCGTCTTGCCGGATGTGCCCAGGGGCGAACCGGCTTTGTACGTACTTGACGGACAGCAACGAATTACTTCTCTTTATGCCGTCAAGAAAGGGGTCCGAGTAAATCGTGACGGGGAGGAGATCGACTATAAACGCATCTTCATCGACCTCTCGTATGATCCGGATGCCGATGACCCTGTCGTCTCGGCCGACACTCCGCCGCAAGGTCCCCACATCAGCGTGTTCGATCTCCTCAATGCAACCGCAGCACAACTTGCCCAGAGGTTTTCTTCTACCGAGCTACTGAATCGCGTTGACACGTATCAGAAGCGGCTGACTACATACGATTTTTCCACGATCCTGATTCGCGATTACCCGATAGAAATTGCCTGCGAGATATTCACCCGTATCAACACTGGAGGTACGGTACTGACGCTGTTCGAGATTATGGTCGCGAAGACCTACGATGAAACCAAGAACTTCGACCTGCTCCGTGAATACGACTGGCTGCTGGACAGCAAGGGTGAACAGAAGGACCTCGAGGACGTCGGCTACCGTCGAAAGCCTATCACCGCATCGCGTCCTACAGGCCACCGAGGAACAACCCGCCTCCGAAGCCAAAGCTCAGCGCGTCACCGACGATCAGTTCGTCGCCATGATCCTCGACAACCTGAAGAAAGCAGGGGTGCAGAACACGGTTAAGAAGGAGCGCCTAAAATTCGATCAGCTCGACCCTTATCCGGGTGTGTACATCCAGGCGGTTGGCGAATACACCGAAAACGACAAGCGCCGTCGCGTGGCCGTGTGCATCGGGCCGGAGTACGGCACCGTCGGTCCCGACTTGGTGAAGGAAGCCGCGAAAGAAGCCGTGCAGGGCGTCGGCTTTGATTTGCTGGTGGTCTGCGGCTTCGCCTTCGATCCGCATGTCTCAGAAGAAGCCATGCGTTACGGCAAGCTGGTGGTGCTCATCACCCGCATGAATCCTGATCTCGCAATGGGCGACGAGCTGTTGAAGAAGACCGGCGCCGGCAATCTCTTCATGGTCTTCGGCGAGCCGGACGTGCACATCGAGAAGCAAAAGGACGGCAATCTAACGGTCGAGATCAAAGGCGTGGACGTGTACGACCCTACGACCGGCCAGATTCGCAGCAACTCAACGGATGACATCGCCTGTTGGTTCATCGACACCGACTACAACGGCGAGAGCTTCTTCGTGCGCCACGCTTATTTCACAGGCGCCGAAGAGCCTTACGAGAAGCTGAAGAAGGCTCTGCGTGCCGAGATAGACGAAGCCGCATGGTCATCCCTGTACTCGACGATATGCCGCCCGTTTCGCGCCCCCAAGGGCGAAGGCAAGAAGCCGGGAAGGATCGCCGTGAAAGTGATCAATCACTACGGCGACGAGGTCATGAAGGTGTTCGACTTGGGCGCAAAGGCGCGGACTGCAGCCCGGTAGATCGGGCCTATTGAGTCGGTTCTGCCAAAACATCGTAGACCTCGTTTCGCTAACTCGTCTGGAGTTTCTGAGTAATGCTTTCTGAACGTTCACTCGGATTCTCATTCGCCCGGGTGCAGCACCCGTGTACTGCACGAAAGCAAATCCAAAGGGGGTATGCCGCCCGCCCAATTGATAACATCAGGCAGGGAGATTCAGGTGTGTGCGAAAAGCCCAAAGGTCATTTGCGAAAAACCGAAGTTACCCACTTTGTGGTTGGACACGTCAGTCATCATCAAGCTGACGAAAATTGAGCGTGGCGAGAAATTGCAGCAGGTTGAAGTTGATCGCCTGACGCGCATGCGGACGCTCGTGCAGGAACTGGTTCACGCTGGGAAACTAATCTTCCCTCGCTCGGATCAGGAAGAAGAGTACGTCGGCAAGCGGCTTGATCCCGAAATCCACAGCGATTTCCTCGGTTTGTCCCTCGGCATCAACATGAAACATCGGCAAGGCATTTTCGACTGGCAGGCGCAGCTTGGAATGGCAGCGTATATCAAGAGCGCTGACACAATAACCGTGGGCGTTGACGCATTCTTTCACGAGGATCCAGTTGAGGAGCTTGAGGAGGCTCGACAACGAGATGTCGTGATCGGCGTACATCCCGTCAGGCTTCCAGAAATTCTTGCAAGACGCGATGCAGCAAACGTTAAAGTGCTCGAAACGTGGGAACAGCTCAGGCTGGAGTTTGTCGCCAAGAAACGCACATACGAAGAACAATTAGAGGCGGAGAAATGTGGCTATGCAGACGCATTGGCCTACAAGGTTGAAGAGTGGGAAAAGAAACTGGCCATCGGGGCTCCCGATTTTTGGGCGTTCATGGATGTGCAGGGATTTCTGATGTTCCGTGCAGTCTGGAAGGACTTGGGCGGAAAACCTGATGGTCTCGAAGGCTTGCATAAATATTTCTGTTCGGATTACCACAACAATCTTCCAACCCCAAGAATTGGGAATCAGTTGGGGGCCGATTTGTTAACCGGAAATGCGGTCATTCAATCTGGTGACATGATGGATGTGGGGCTGTTGTCGGTCGCCATCCCTGCGTGTCACTACGTGGTTACCGACAGACGGCAGTGTGAGAGGATCAAGCGGCGCGGAATCGATAAGGATTGGCAAACCGAAGTTTACTCGATGTCGGAAATCGAGGAGCTGTTTCAACGACTTGAAGAGCTACGATAGCTCGCAGTCTACTAGATTCCACTTCGATCACCGAAAGCAGTTGATCCCGAATGGGCGACACCATCACTCCATCGACCGTTCGACACGAACTCAAGCAGAAGTTCGACGCACTCCCAATCTTTAAGCGCGACCGCGCGACAGCTCTCTATCACTTCTGCGTAGGGCTGGAGATGCGTAGAAATCCCCACATCGTTGATCTGGATTATGTGATGGTAAAGGGCCGGAGCGCCTTGGAAGCTAGTATCCGGGCGATCCCCGCGATCTATCGTACCTGTCCCGTTGCAACCGTCGCAACGCCTGTTAGGTTGAACTCCGCTGCCCTGGTCGAGGCCATGGAATTGGCTGATTTCGCATTTTGTTATGACCAGGTCATGTATTGCTTTGAATTGGCCGAGCGTGGACAGTTCGAGGTACGCTACGAACCATTGGACCGATGCACCGTTTTTACGTATGCTTCGAACGACGAGAGCACTGCCGATACGCTCTTGCGCAGTCACGAAAGAGATTCGCAGATCGAAAGGACCTCCGAGGCTGACAAGGCGGTCATCACACAGCTCGCACTGGAGGCAACGAGGGAACTAGAGAAGACGATCTTCTTTGCTGCTCCAGACGCCATTTCCTATAGTTTCACACCCGCCCTGCTGGATGTTGCCAGGAATTGGGCGGAAGTACTGGCAGGAACGCGACACTGGGAGTTTCCGCCCGACCTTTCTATCGGCAACGTGACGTTTGCCGACGTCCGTAAATTCTGGAGCGCAGTAACAGTCATCGCGTGCATCCACGAGATGGCGCATTTGATCGTCGCGCAAGGCGAAGCAAGTGGGCGTCCGCTAGGAAGCATCATTGCCTTGAGGAGCCGCGAGGAATGGAGCGAACTGATCTACAGTATTGCCGCTGTTGGCGTTGGCGCGGCTTCGGAACTTCTCTGGTGGTATACGTTCGACCCTAAGGTTTCCGAGGCGACTGCGCCGATTCAGCCATTCCTTGAGGTTTTGCCGGCCCATCTAGCAGTGCCGATGGACTTTATCACTCACAGCAACATCGAGCGCAACCTGCAGAAGCTGCTTAGCAGACATCCAAATCTGCGGTCGTTCTATGAACGGGTCAAACATGCCAAAGAAAGCATTGCGTTGGCGCACCTCTGCGCCCTCTTTCCGAGCACCGGCTTTGTTGTCAAGCCAACTGTAGTAATTGAGGGCGTGACCGATGCGGATCTGGTTGCCTGTGAGCGGGACTCAGGATTGGTGCTCGTAATTCAACATAAGTGGCTGATCGCTCCCGAAACAGTTTCTGAGTCGAGTTTCAACGACGAGCAGGTGAGCGAAGGTGCGAGGCAGGCGGTCGAAGCTAGAGACGCATTCCGGAAGGACCAAGCTCTTCTTCGGAGGAAATTGGAGCTTGCGGACGATCAAACCATCGACCGGATTGAGGCAGTTGTGATCTGCCGTGGTGCCGAGCAAACCGGCTTTCTTGGAAGTCTCGCGGTTCCCGTCGTGTCGGAGCGTGCCTTTGAAGGAATGTGGGAACAATCCTCGCGTTCTTTAACTAAGCTACGGAGAGATCTACACCCGGTACCACGACTACACGGAAGGCCGTACTAGCTCGAAGTGACGAAACACAGAAGCCGTCATCTCGTACAGGTCACGGACCGCTTGCTGCAGTTCGCGATCCAGCCGTGCCGCATCGCTTGGTTTGAGGCTTCCTCCGTGGACTTTCGAATTCCGATAACGTCGCGCAACGTCCAGTACTTCCGTCGCCTTCCCGAGCGATCCGATCGTGCTTGCCACCTGGACAAGCTCCGGGCCGGCGATCTCGAAGGCACTAGTGCGCAGCTCTGCGTCGCTGCCAATGCGGTTGGCGTCCTTCAAGCTCACACTTGCTAGACCAATCCAGAAACCAAAATCTGCGCGCTCTATCCCTGCCGCTCCAGACGGATGAAGCCACTTTGCCATGACCTCCTGCCAGTCTTTGCGCAGCGATTTAACATGGCTTGTGCCCACAGTGGCCAGGTAAACGGCAGCCATTTCGAAGAAATGCAACAATGTATCGAGCCGCTCTCTCGGGCTTTGAGAAACATGGTAGCGTCGGTAGATCGTGGCCAGCGGGTACGGAAGCTCACGCCACCAGTCCGCAATCTGCCGTTCAATATCAAGGACACCTTTCAACGCATCAATTTGCTCCCCCACTTCCAAGACCCTTGCCCAATCGCGGTCCAATGTGTCTTGCATGTCCCGGAACGTGGCCTGTAACAGACCAATATCACCATCAATGCGCGCAATTCTGTCTTGTGTCGGCCTATCCGGAATCGGCAGTTTCAAACTGAGCAGCTCCGGGGCGGCCACGCGCTGAATTGTCATGCCCCTTGACGCATCGGCGCGGACCTGTCGTCCGTAGGGGCTGTTCAGCAGCCTCGCCAGAAATCGTGGGTTAGCCTTGGCGGGATCTACAGGCAAGCGATACACCGCCCCTGGCCGCACAGTCTGCTCTTCAAGATCCGCAGTCACGCGGCTGCCGGCGTACTCTGGAACAAACAAAAACGTTGCCGCTCTATCCTCATCAGATACTGGCGTGTCCGCCTTCTTGATAGCAGGGCGCAAGAGTAGCGAACCTAGAGTCTCAGCTGTGTGCCGCCCACGCGGTTTTAGATTGTGAAGCAGGCGGGCATGTGCAAGAACGGCAAAAGTCCTCTGATCTTCAGCGTCGAGCCATGCCCAGCTCGCGCCCTCTTTTCGGGACGGACCGCGCAAAAATGCCGAGGCCAAGGGCTCTGCCGTTTCAAGATCCCGTAGTGCCCCCACGAATCTCTTTGTCGTCGATTCACGACGAAGGCCAATCACCACCGCCTCAATCATCGTGTTGGGAAAAATGCCTGGCGCTACCTCGATAGTCGCGACGGCGCTTAGGCCAAGCTTTCGGAGATCAGCGAGAGTCTGCTTGGCACGTGTGTTGAACACTGCACCGCGCCCTGTCACCCAATAGAGAGTTCCGCCAGTTGCCAGCAAGGCAACAAGTTGCCGAACGAGTTCGCCCCCAAAGCCATCTGCGTGGCTTTGTCCCTCTGGGCGATGCCCAAGTGGTGGCGCACAAATGATGACATCAAATCCTGCGTGCTTCTTAAGCTCCGTCGTGCCCCGCACGATTGAGACTGCTGTCGCACCGAACAGCACCCGAAGCACCTCTGCCACGTGCTCATAAGGTGCGACATACGACAGGCTCTTAACTTTATTTCGCTCCGCAAGACGCGCCGTCAGTACAGACGGCACAGTTGTATATTCCAAAGCACGACTAACGTTCCCGTGTTCGCATAAATGGCAGAGAAACATCGCGAGCGCGTCAAACATGTCGCCCGATCCCTGCGGACCAAGGGGAGTACATTTCCGGATCTGTAATACGGCTTCATGAGGGGGCAACCCCACTTTGCGCGTCACTTCGGCCAAGTCCAAAGGCTCAATACGCTTCGGACCCCTCCGCAATTTGTCCATCTCCCGGAAGAAAGCTTGTTGCAAGGCTTCGGCACTCATTCTGCCCCCGCTCAACGGTACCACTCAAAGAAACTCCCCCTCGCCCACGTAATCAGCAGAGACGACGTTTGAACCGAACGGGTCACCCCACAAGAGCACTTTTTGACCGGCGCGACCACATCTCCCACTGTCAACAGCCGCCATCCCGAGTTCATTGGACCGACCCCACCAGTACAAGCGTGACCCCCAGAGTGGCCGAAAGAATATCCGCCGTCCGCAGCAGCAGATGACGGCGGTCAGGTGCTTCCGGGGCTTCATCCAGCAGCGGGCGCACGAGTTGCGCTCGTTCTGGTTCTTCTTCAGCGATTACCCGCCGCGCAATCTCTCGCGTCTTCCCGAAGAGACGCTCGGCGAAACCAATGTCGATGCGATGCCATTGCTGCACCGACCCCCGATACAGGGCACCAAGCTCCTCTCCGGTGTAGGACTTCTCATGTCGCCTCGGTTCCGAATGGAGAATCCAGTCTGGACTGCCGCGCTGGAACGTGACGCAATGCCACTCACCGTCATTGATGTCTCCGCACTCGGTCAGCGGAATGATGCGGGAGTTCGCCGCTACTTGCCTTGCAAGGAATCGGTCGTTGAACTGCTCGATAGAATTGAACTCCGGAGCAACGTAATAAGTATTGGGGTTTGCCGCGCAGTGCTGCCTCAGTCTCTGGTGCTGGCGATTGTTTTTGCGTTTGTGAAGCCAGAAGCGGTAATAAGGGCCGTTATACGTACCGTCGCCCAAGTATTTGGAGTTTCCACGCGAGAGATGGTCGCTCAGTTTGAACTGGTAATAGAAATCCGTGCCGGCCAACGGCAGTCGTGCATCCCATCCCTGGTCCTCTTCCTGCTGCAAGCTCGGCAGTATAGGGGCTGCCCGGAGATCACCCCAGTTGGCCTGCGTCTGTTCATAAAGAAACGCATAGCCGAACGTGAACTCGGAGATGCCTATTTCTGCCATGCGAACAGTTTGAAATTCCCCCGAAACTGATTTTCGAGGCACATCCTTTCCACAGATTGCTGCTCCAACTGGGTCGTGAGCCGCCGCATCTTGTTCAAAAACGGTCCGTCCTCATCGGCCACATCCTCGGCGCCGACATAACGTCCGGGCGTAAGCTTGGCCTTGAGCGCCTCATGTGGCGCCTGGAAGGGATCCGAGACGAGCAAGGTCAGGCCGAGGACGACGTGCTTGTATTCGACGGAGTCCATGTGGCCGCACATCTTGTCGGCGGCGGGCCAAGGTTCTTGCTCATAATCGAGATTGGCGGAAGGGCCGTTTTTCGCGACGGCTTTCTTCTTCGTGGGCACTGAAGTGGCCTTGGATAAATTGGGGCGCTGGAACTAACGTCTAGTTGTAGCCCAAGTAGCTGCCAAGTTCAACGAAATTCAGCCTGTTCGGTGTATGGAGCGTCAAGAACGTGGAAACCTTCGTTGCGGGGATCGATGGCTGTAAGGCCGGCTGGGTCTGGTTCAAGCTGTACGAGTCAGGTAGAACGGAAGCTGGGGTGGCGAGCTTTGTAGACGTGCTTCAGCAACGGCCTGACGGCCTTCGCGCACTGGCAATTGATATTCCTATTGGCCTGCTTGACGGTTCGCGCGCCTGCGATAAAGCTGCTCGCCAACGGCTCGGGTGGCCGCGTTGCAACAGCGTCTTCTCCCCGCCGTGTCGGGCGGCTCTGGCCCGTGTCGATTATGCCGAGATGTGCAGGGTCAACAAAAGCATTGTAGGTGTGCGCTTGACGAAGCAGTCCTGTGCAATAGCACCGAAGATCAAGCAAGTGGACGACGCGATCACGCCGGAACATCAGTCATGGGCCTTCGAGATTCATCCCGAAGTCTGCTTCTGGCATTTCGCTGGCGAGAGGCCAATGGAGCACAAGAAGAAGAGCCAGGCTGGTCGAGAGGAGAGACTGATGGTGCTGACGCGCTATCTGCCAGGAATCGTTGCGCATGTTGCAAACCGGCCCACCGGCGTCGCCAGCGACGATCTACTTGACGCGGCAGTCGCGGCGCTCACTGCGCAACGCTGGATGCGCGGCGGAGCAGCTCGGGTGTGTGAACCGCAGTACGATGCTAAGGGACTGCGGGTCGAGATCGTGTATTAGTCCATCGGTGGGGCCTGCAGCATCGGGCTCCCGCTTCAGTTCCACCGCGCAATACCGGGCGCATTAGAGGCCCGGTAACTTCCTTGACAGAACCGTTCCAAGAAACCCCGACCGAAGCGGCGACCGTCGTATGCCTATTTTCAGGAACTTACAACAGGTAACATATCGTACCACTAATCATTTGTTTGTTGATACGATTTTTCTTGTCTTTCGGAATGTTTGGGCGTAAGAGTGTAACCGGAGGGACCATGAAAGCCGCACTTTACGCCAGAGTTTCTACCCGGGACAAAGGACAGGACCCTGAGATGCAGTTGGTCGAACTGCGGGAATTTGCCGTCAAGCGTGGCTGGCAGATCACGGGCGAGTTTGTGGACGTGGGTGTTTCGGGCTCCAAGGACTCCCGGCCACAGCTTGACGCCATGATGCGGCTGGCGAAGACCCGCAAGCTGGACGTTATCGCCGTCTGGAAACTAGATCGCTTTGGCCGCAGCCTGCGGCATCTAGTGGACTCGCTGGCGGAACTGAAGGCGGTAGGATGCGCCTTCGTGTCGCTGCGCGACAACCTGGACTTGAGCACGCCGGCTGGACGGATGATGTTCCATGTCATCGGTGCAATGGCCGAATTTGAACGCGAGCTAATTCGTGAGCGGGTAAAAGCTGGGTTGGCCCATGCGCGGAGCAAGGGACAAAGGCTAGGTCGTCCCAAAGTCAGGCGTGATCGTGACGAGGACGCCAAGATTATCCGCCGGATGCGCGCCGAGGGTGAGAGCTATGCGGAGATCGCTGAGGCGCTGGGTCGCACGAAATCCGACGTTTACCGGGTTTGCATGACACTGGGGTGTCAGCCGGACGGTGGAGATGCCTCCCGCCCAACATGTTTTTCCTGACGGTGTCCCAACATCTTGAAGGGCGGGAGCAAGCTGTGATGCCCGAGCCAGATAGGCACTACTTCGTAGTCAGCGTCTGCTCGAGATTCTCACACTCGGAAATTCGCGAAGGGTCAGACCAAAATCCGTGAGCTATCGAAACCAACTCACGGTCCGGTAATTCTAAATGTGCTCCTGTCGGAGGAAACAGATCGCCATTTAGACCCACGATCATAGGCTGCGGAGTCATTTCCCATTTGTCCTCGATCTTTATGCCTTTTTCTTTGGCACGTGCGGTGAACGCCTGCTGTACCCGACCTCCTGCGGCAGTGCTCTGGAGGCCATCCGGATTTGCGAGCAATAGTGCTTTTCCAGAATTTATCGACTCCATGTCGACCTGGCCGACACTTGGCTCAATGTTAGTCAACATATAAGTCAACTTGAATTGACCCCGTTCTAACGTAAACTCCGCAAGATGTTCGCGAAAACACGAATCAACTCCATCTGCAACTGGCTCTAGGACAATAGTGTTCATGAATAGCCGACCACCACGCGCCCACTGTTCTAGAACAGTTTCTGCGCTGGCGTCCTTTGAAAAGTAACACTCATCCTCAGTATGGCCTCGCTGCGGCATTGGACGACTTGTAATCTCGCGTCCAACGATAATGTTCAATCCAGCTCCTTGCCCAGCCTGCACCATATCCTTTTGTTTCGTTGTGTCGAGTTTCGCCGCTGGTACGTTAATCCAGCCGTTCGCGTTCCCGGCCCTGACCACCTCGCCCGTGTCATCAAGCTCAATAGCAGGTCTTCCATATAGATAACGCAAATCACCCCAGTTCGCCATGTCACAGGGGCGACCATTGGGTAGCGGTCGAATAAGTTCCGCTCTCACCCAGTACTGGGTGTCATTATCGCGGTTATGTATGTGGAACAACCAGAGGACCACAACGACAAGAAGTAAAGCGACTGCAGCTTTTCTCATGCTCGCGTCCTAGCCATACTTGGTGGCCAGTCCACAGATAACACTACATCCGCTTTCTGTCAGTGACGTGAGGTCGATTCCGAGGATGATCTGCTGAAGCAAAGAAGGCGGGCCTGCCATCAGGAAAACTGCCGTTCGTAAGCCCATGAGTGCGGCTATGCGAAAGAAATTGTCGGCGTTAATGAAAGCGCGTAGCGTCGCATCCGCTCGGCATCGTAGGGCTTAGCATCTCGGTTGCCGCTGCCAAATCTCGAAATCCCCGGATCGAGCCACAGGTCATAGTTCGCTACTGGCAGAGTCACGGCATCCTGTCATCCACATCGGCTAGCAGCCGATTGGGCGTCGTTGTCTTCGCCTTGTCCTAGAGCGACCGGAAATGAACGCGGGCTGAGTGGAGAAAGTAGGCCGCAACTGCGGCGGCAAGTGGCGCGAAGAGCAGCGACGAATATTCGCCGTGCCTCAAACTACCGACCACGATCAGAATCGCGACGAGAGAAAGCAGCAGACCGATCACCAGTGCCCCAGCACCACAGAGTTGGTTGGTACGGTGTTCGCGTCGCAGCGCCGTCACTACTTTCGGGGAGTCCCATCTGTCGTTAGGGTCGAGCATTTCCGCTTCGTCAGGTCAGATTTTATCAGTTGCAGTTGTGCAACTCGCCGTCCAGGTCCACAACCTTTGACGGGCCTTTTTCGCACACAAGCCGCCGCAGATCGTAGAAAGCCTGAGTTGAGTTTTCGGTCAGGGCTTTGGCGCCCTCGGGCTGCGGATTATGGGAGAGGCTGGCGTGGCTTATCTGCATCTGATTGAGTGTCACAATCGCCCTTACCAGTTGCAGGGTTTCCTCCGGCGTGCGCTTCTTTAGCGAATCAAGCAGTATGGCGGTATCCAGTTGTTGCAGAACATCGTCGCCAGAAACAGGCTTGACTCGGCTTTGCGCAGTTGCTAACAAAGTGAGTGCAAGGACAGCGATTCCGACTGTTTTGCTACGCATTAGGCTTCTCTTTCTCCAAACGACCTAACGAAAGCACCCGCGATAGGGGCGAGAGTGGTATGCCATGCCTGGCACGCTGCCGACATCTCTCTTACCGGACATTCTGGACAGAAAAGTCATACAACAATGCGGGCAAGCCTTCACCACGCTGCAAGTAGACCGCGTATTCGCCCACTTTCAGCGGATTGGCAGGCGTGATTTCGTAAACGCCGGGTGCAGGTTCGGATCGCAGGGCCTCCAATTGGTGTGTGATCGAAACCCCTTTGCTTGTCCGCCAACTCCCCCCTGCCGCAATCTCGATCTGTCGACGGTCGCCATGCACTTCAAACCTGATCAGGAGCAGGTCGCCCGCAGTGACGCCGTTGTCGCTCTCATTGCGACTGGGGATGAATGCGAAGGTGGGCTTAGTGCCGGTAGTCGTTTGAGCATGGCTCCCCGGCAATTGAATGTTGTCGTGTGCGGCTTTCACGTGCAGTGTTACGCCGCTCACCAACCTGCTACCGGTTCGCTCGAACGTAACGGGCTGGCCAAGGATCTTTGTATGTTCGTGTCCCGCCAAGAAATACAGACCAGGCTCGGAAGGCAGATCGAGTGGGCCAACGTTCCGGATTGATTCTGACGCAGCAGAAATGGTTGGGGTTCCCGATGGCGCAGGCTGTCCGCTGGTGTCTCCGCCGGCGTTAGCTTGTTGACTTGGTGGCGTCGACCGGATTGCGGACTGAGTGGGCGCGGAGCCCGTCGGGGATTGCGACTGCGCGGGCTGAACGGGACCTTGACCCTTTTGGGCGGCGCCCGTGTTCAGCATCGACGCAATCACGCGGTCGCTCACGCCCGCGTTCTTCAAACGGACGAGATCGCTGCTCGAAAGATGGGAGGGCCCGCCGCTCTTGGCCAACTGCTGAATGATCGCGTCATCACTTATTCCCGCCCGCGACAACTTGATTACTTCATTCACAGTCAGGGTCGATCCCAAGTAGACCACTCTGGGATACTGTGAGTCATTCTGCGACTGGCTCTGTTGTTGAGCCTTCGCGACCGTGGCTGAGACGAGAACGACAGCCAGCCCAAATATATTCCACCGAGTCACTGTTTTCACACGCATTTTAGTAGTCGCCTATACGACATACAGTACGCGAGAAGCTAGGCCCGGCTCGACCAGCACGCGCGGACTAGAAGCATGGCGTGCGGTCTCGGCTTGGTGTGCTCAAGTCCAGATCGTCGCGCAGTGAGCTACCGCTCCGGTTCCCGGCGCAGCTTCCGCAAAATGAGCCGGGCGGGTCCGGGGAGCACTTGGTAATCATCGTAGATCAATTCCGTTCCTTTGTAGACTTCTACTCGGACCTTATCACCCGCTTTCCCATTTACATTGAGTTTGAATCTCCCGAGATCGTCGGCCGACGTTTCACCTTCCTGACCGTCCACTAAAATCTTGATCGCCTCCCCAGGCCCCGGCGGCGGAACGATTGCGCCGATAAATGTAAGCATCGGATGCGCTTTTTCAAGCTCTACATCAAGGATATTACCCTCCACTTTTGGCGCCAGCCACTTCTCCTGGTATCCATCGACGCGCGCCAACACCTTGATTGGCATTCCCTTAAATCGCGCAGATATGCCTTTAAAATTTGCCTCGCCGTCCGGCCCAATGTTTGCGTGGGGGAGACCAGGCAGATCAAGCGTGATCTGTCCGGAGGTAAGCAAGGGCGTATCTTTGCTGTGAGCACGCACGGCCAAATCGAAAGTTTCGGGCGCAGGTGGCACAAGCCTGAATCCTCCCACCAGCACAAGGCAGAATAGGACAATAGGGCCACCGAGTTCGAGAGAGATGCCCAGACGCTTGTACGCCAAATGGGCATAGCCCTTCATGGCGCCGAACAGGAAAACCGCGCAGGATAGCGCCCATGGAATCAACAATACGTAGAAAATCTGACCTTGGACTCCGCTTTCAACCAGTCGCGGCACTTGATAAATGTAAAAAAGGGTAAAGGCGACACCAAAAAGAAATCCGAGCGCCGCAATAATGAGGTAGTTTCTTCGAGGGACCCGCCGAGCGAAATCGTGCCCTTCCATCGATCCCGCTCTCGTGGCGCTCGGTTTAG
>Ga0335073_10000895_pt1 | contig 39406 bp, 42 predicted proteins | sample Lox_Sample_22_FD_207093 | JGI IMG/M metagenome (GOLD analysis project Ga0335073, IMG submission 207093) | Soil microbial communities from Loxahatchee National Wildlife Refuge, Florida, United States - Lox_Sample_2.2 | ecosystem: Environmental > Terrestrial > Soil > Wetlands | place: USA... | reverse complement strand
ATTGGAATTGTCTGGCCCGCCTACTTCTCCAGCACCACCGCCCGGCATTCGGGCGGCAGCGCCGACATCGACAATGGCGGCTTCGGCGGCTCGGCGCGCGGATGCAGCGCCTCGTCGGTGAACCACCAGGCGAGCGACTTGTCGCAGCCGTCGCCGGGCGGCAGCGGATCCTGCGGCTCGCAAGCGGTTTCGCCGGACGGGCACTTGATGCGGATGTGGAAGTGATAATTGTGCCCCCAATAGGCGCGCACCCGGTTCATCCATGGCTCGCCCCTGTGCGTCTCGCACAAAGCCTTCTTGATCGCGGCGTTGACGAAGATGCGGTCGACCTCCGACTCCTCGGCCGCGGCCCTGATGATCCCGGCCTGCGCCTCCGACCAGTGCGAGCGATCGACCGAGAGGCCGTCCTCGGTCACCATGTCGACCGCCGACATGGTCTCGCGCTCCTCGCGCGAGAGGGTATGGTCGGGCATTGGCGTCAGCCAGATGTCGGCGTCGAGGCCGACTTGATGCGAGGCGTGGCCAGTCAGCATCGGGCCGCCGCGCGGTTGCGAGATGTCGCCGACCAGGATGCCGTTCCAGATCCCTTCCGCCTTCGCTTTGCGCGAGAAGCGCTCGAGGAAAGCGATCATCGCCGGATTGCCCCACATCCTGTTGCGCGAGAGCCGGACGACCTGCCAGGACTCGCCGTCGACCGGCAGCGCCTTGGCCCCGGCAAGGCAGCCGCGCCAGTAGTAGCCGATCGAGCGCGCCTGCGCTTCGACCGGGGTCAGCGCGCGGCCGAACACTTCCTTGGCGGGGAGCCTCGGGTCGGCCGGATTGGCGAGCGGAGGGAGCGGCTTCGGGTTGAGCGTTCCGATGTCCTGGGCGTGGGCGGGCAACGCGCCGGCGAGCGCGCCGAGTGCGACCAACAGACGGATAGTCGAGCGCACGGGGCGCTTCCGAACGGTCATTCGGTCACCATCGACCTCACAACGAGCCCGCCCTACAGCGCGCCCCGCGGTCAGCCGGCCTAGCAACTACGTCGGCCGCGCATCCTTGTAGAGCTTGCCGTCCTTCATGATGATGAGAAGCGATGTCTCCGGGTTGGCCATCAGCCCAATGTCGTCGAGAGGGTCGCCGTCGACGAGCAATAGATCGGCGAGCGCGCCTTCCTCGATGACACCGAGCTTGCCCGGATAGGGATTGCGCGGACCGGAGACGGCGAGCAGCTCGCCGTTTGTCCCGGTCGCCATCCTGAGGATGTCGGCGTTGTCGTACCAGCGCGCGAGGTGGGTCAGCATCACCCCCTGTCGCCTGGTCAAGCTCGGAGAGAACAGGAGATCCGCGCCGAACGCGGTCTTGATCTTGTACTCTTTGGCGAGGGTATAGACATTGTCCGTCCCGGCGAAGACCTGAAGCGCGTTCCGCTGACTCTGCCCCGTAAGCGGACCGGTGTCCTCCTCGCTGAGGAAAGGCTGGGTGCTGAGCCAGGCGCCCTTCTCGGCGATCAGCCGGGCGGTCGCCTCGTCCATGAGATGACCGTGCTCGATGCATTGCACGCCGGCCGCGAGCGCGCGCTCAATCGCAGCCGGCGGATAGGCGTGCACGGCGACGTAGGTCTGCCGGTCGGCCGCGGCCTCGACGCCCGCGCGCAGCTCGGGCTCGCTGAACGTCACCATGTCGAGCGTCGTCCGCGGCGAGGAGACCCCGCCGCTGGCGGTGAGCTTGACCTGCGAGGCGCCTTGCAGGAGTTGTTCGCGAGCCCTGAGGCGCACCTGGTCGGCGCCATCGGCGATGCTGACGGCGCCCGATCGCTCGACTGCGGTCGGAGCGCCGCCTGAGCTGCGCGGCAAGTCGGACAAGGGACGCATGTCGCCGTGGCCGCCGCTTGAGGTGATCATCGCGCCGGAGGGATAAATGCGGGGGCCGATGGCGAGGCCGTCGTCGATCGCCTGTTTCAGGCCAAAGGCAGGACCGCCGAGGTCGCGGACGGTGGTGAACCCACGCATCAGCGTGCGCTCGGCCTCGTCGGCCGCGGCAAGCAGGATGTAGCCAATGTCCGCAGTAAGAAGGGTCGAGATCGGCAGCCCTGCTAGGATCGTATGCCAGTGCGCGTCGATCATGCCCGGCATGAGCGTCCGGCCGCCGCAATCAATAACCTGCGCTCCATCCGGCGGAGAGAAATCGTCGGTCGCGAGCGCGTTGATCCGCCCGGCCTCGACGAGCAGACGGAGGCCGCCTTTCAGCGCCGTCGACTTGCCGTCGAAGAGCATGAAATTCGAGAAGACGACGGGAGGGACCGCCTTCGCCTGCGCCTTCGCGCGCGGCGCGAAGCCCAAAGACGCAAAAGACGCGCCCGCGCCGGCGATGAAGCCCCGCCGCGTAAGCTCGCGATCGATCCGCAGCGCGATCGAGCCGACTCGCGGATCGCAACAACCACAGGCACTATGCGGGATTGGCCCGGCGCGCTCATCGGCCGCCGTGCACGAGAACTTGTCCGACCCTGGGGAGGATAAGAACCTGCGCATGGGAGCGGCCTTTCTATACTCGCCAGGAGCGGCGAGCAAGAAACCGGGGCGCAACGCCGCTGTTGACGATTCGGTAAGCCAGCTTTGAAAAGGTCTTTTGGCGCCGCCCGCGGATTGTTAAGGATGGGGCCATGCGGGGTCGAATTCTGGGGCGGACGCCATCGACAGGCTTGGCGCTGGGAGCAGCTCTCCTCTTGGCCGATTGCGCAGGTCCAACAGTGCCTCCGGCCGGCCCGAACCTGGCGGCGGGCGTCACGTCGATCGACGGCGCCAACGTGGCGCTCGCTTCGTTCGAGAATTCGGCCTTCCCCTATCATGGCATGATCCCGAACTATCAGGAGACGGGCAAGAGCCGGCCGTTCCTCGACGTCGACGACAATGGCCGGCTTGGCCATACGAGCCCGCGCGGAGGGATCCACTGGGAGGACCAGACCTACAGCGACCGCAGCGTCCTCCTCGCCGCCCCGCAGTCGTTCGATCCGGCCAAGCCGGGAGTGATCATCGTCTTCTTTCACGGCAACATGGCGACGCTGTCGCGCGACGTCGTCGCCCGGCAGCAGATCGTGCGCCAGCTCAGCGATTCGGGCCTCAACGCGGTGCTGGTCGCGCCGCAGCTCGCGGTCGACGCGCAAGATTCGAGCGCCGGGCGGTTCTGGTCGCCGGGCGGCTTCGCCGCCTTTCTCGGCGAGGCGCAGATGAAGCTCGGCGAGCTCTATCCCAACGCGCGCGGCGCCTTCCGCCGGATGCCGGTGGTCATTGTCGCCTATAGCGGCGGCTACCTGCCGGCGGTCTATTCGCTCGCCGTCGGCGGCGATCAGAGCCGCATCCGCGGGGTGGTGCTGCTCGACGCGCTTTATGGCGAGCGCGACAAGTTCGTGAGCTGGGTCGAGGGGCCGGGGCGCAACGCCTTCTTCATCAGCGCCTATTCGGATTCCTCGCGCGCCGGCAATGACGCGATCCGCGCCGAGCTCGAGGCCGCCGGAATTCCGACCGTGAGCGGCCTGCCGGCGACGCTGAGGCCGGGCGTCGTCGCCTTCGTCGACGCCGGATCGGTCGATCACAACGACTTCGTCACTTCGGCCTTCGGCGGCGCGCCGCTGCGCGACATCATCTCCCGCATCGGCGGGTAGCCTCGCGCCGCAAGGGTCGCCGCCAGCGACGGCGCCGGCGCCTCAACTCACGCGCTCGATCAGCGCCATCGCGGCGGCGGGGTTTCGTTCCTTGAAGCCGCCGATGACATAGAGAAAGACGTCGCGCTCCGCGCCTCCGGGCGAGGCGGGCGCGACAGTTTTGAGATCGGCCGGCGAGCCGCCGGCGGCCCAGGTCCGCGCACGCCGGGCCCAGAGATCGAGCCCTTCAGCCGAATATCCTGCCGGCTCGGTCTCGCTCGTTCCCATGATGCGCGCATAGACGAACGGCGCGGTTGCGTCGGCGATTTGCGGGTACTCCGAATCGCCGGCGATCACCACGGCGACGCCATGCGCGCGGGCGAGCGCGACGAACTCGGGCGTCTTGAAACTCTCGTTGCGAACCTCGACCGCGTGGCGGATCGCAAGTCCGTCGACCGACTTGGGAAGCAGCTTGAGAAAACCGGCAAAATCGTCGGGATCGAACCGCTTCGTGGCGGCGAACTGCCAGTTGATCGGCCCGAGCTTCGATTTGAGCTCGGTGACGCCGCTCTTGAAGAACCGCTCGATCGTCGGTTCAGCCTCGGCCAGGATTCGGCGATTGGTCGCGTAGCGGGTCGCCTTGAGGGAGAAGACGAAATCGTCGGGCGTCTCGTTGCGCCACTTGGCGAAGCTCTCCGGCTTCTGCGAGCCGTAGTAGGTGCCGTTGATCTCGATCGTGGTCAGCTTCGCGCTCGCATATTCGAGCTCGCGCTTTTGGGTCAGGCCGTCGGGATAGAACGCCCCGCGCCACGGCTCGTAGGTCCAGCCGCCGACGCCGATCCTGATCTTGCCGCGCGCAGCCGGTTTCGCCGCCACGTCCTCACGCTCCTCTCATTGGCGCGCAATCGCCGCGACGCGACCGCCGGTCAATGCGACGAGCTCGGAGGGCGTCAGGCGAAAGACCGCGTTGGGCGTGCCGGCGGCGGCCCAGATCTCGGGCAACGCCAAGAGCGATTGATCGATCAGGACGGTCGGCGGCTTCGCGTGCCCGACCGGCGGCACGCCGCCGATGGCGAAGCCGGTGGCCTCGCGCACGAAGTCGGCGTCGGCGCGGGCGATTTTCTCGCCGACCGCCTCCGCGACCTTGGCTTCGTCGACGCGATTGACGCCGGAGGCGACGACGAGAACCGGGCGATTGCTGCCCAGCCTCCGGAAGATCAGCGACTTGGCGATCTCGGCGACGGTGCAGCCGATCGCCGCCGCGGCGTCGGCGGCGGTTCGGGTGGTCGCGTCGAATTCGAGCACCTCGAACTTGTCGCCGAGCGCAGCCTGGACCTTGAGCGCAGATGGGCTCGCCGCGGGCTTCATCGGCGAAACCTTGTCGACGTCATCGTCGCCCCCGCTCCTGAAACGGATTGACAACCCGCAATCGCCTGTCAATCGCCAGACCATCCTGCATGTCCTCGGACCATAGCCGGTCGCACTCCGCGAGCAGCGCGGAAGCGGCGATGAACGCATCGTAGGTCGCCAGATTGTAACGCTCGGCCAGCGCGAGCCCAAGCTCATGGGTCTCGAGGGTGACGGGATGAACGGCCAGCAGTCCTCGTACCGACTCGAGAAAACTGCGCGTCTCCCTCAAAGACATTCTCATTTTGCGTCGCGCGACATTGGCGATCTCGTTCAACACCTGAACGCTGATTGCGCCCCCGTCGCGAAGCACGGCTTCCGCGCGGTCGGCCTTCGCAGAATCGCCGGAGGCGAGATAGATGAGAACATTGGTGTCGAAGAAGCTACCGGGCATTCGCCTCATCCCGGTCGAACCTGAAATCGGGCGGCAACCTTCCGCGAAAGGCGCGCAGCCGGTTCAGGAAATCCTGCCGGCTCGGCTTGCGGGCCACAGTGAAAGCGCGCTCGCCCGCAACGCGCACTTCGATCTCGTCGCCTGGCTTGAGCCGCAAGGCTTCGACGACCGCGGCAGGAAGGCGGATAGCGAGGCTGTTGCCCCATTTGGCGACCTGCATGCAGCGCTCGTATGGATATACGTATAACTCAATGTATATCTCCAGAGGACAACGGTCAAGAACGCCAAATGGCCCTGGTCCAGGCCCTCAGGCGACGCGGGCTTGGGCGTCCGAGGCGCGAAGGTCCTTTTTCGATATCTTGCCGACCGGAGTCTTGGGCAGTTCGGCGCGGATCTCCATGGCGCCGATCATCTCGTGCTTGCCGAGACGGTCCTTGAGAAACGCCTTCATCTCCTCGAAGGTGGGCGCAACTGCGCCGGCCTTCACCTTGACGAACGCCTTCGGCGTCTCGCCGCGATAGGCGTCCGGGACGCCGATCACGCTGACTTCCTCAACCGACGGGTGCTGATAGATCGCCTCCTCGATGTTGCGCGGATAGACGTTGAATCCGCCACAGAGCAGCATGTCCTTGGTCCGGTCGACGATAAAGACATATCCGTCCTCGTCGATATAACCGACGTCGCCGGTCCGGAAGAATCCGTCCTTGGTCATCGAATCGGCGGTCGCTTTTGGCTGCTTCCAGTAGCCCTTCATCACGTTGGGGCCTTTGACGCAGATTTCGCCGCGCTCGCCGGGTTTGACTTCGCGCTCAGGGTCAGTGACGTCGACGAACTTCATCTCCGTGCCCGGATAGGGAACGCCGCAGGAGCCGGGCTTCCTCGGCCCCTCCCGCGGCGTGAACGTCCCGATCGGCGCGGTCTCGGTCATGCCCCAGCCTTCGGTCAACCGGCGGCCAACGACCTGCTCGAACCGCTCCTGCACCGCGACCGGCAGCGGCGCGCCGCCCGACCCGCATAAGCGCAGCGACGAAAAATCCATCTTCTCGACGCCGGGCACGCTGAGAAGCGCGACATGCATCGTCGGCACGCCCAAATAGACGCTGATCTTCTTTTCGACGATGTCCTTGAGCGCGGCCGCGGGGTCGAAGCGCGGATGAAGGACAAGCTCGGCCCCTAATCGGAATCCAAGCAACATGACGACGGTGAGCGAATAGATGTGGAAGAGCGGCAGAATGCATAAGACCCGCTCTTCGCCGACGCGCAATCCGTCTTCGCTCCGCGTCATCACTTCGGTGTAGAGCGAGCAGGCCGCGGTCAGATTGGCGTGCGTCAGCATCGCGCCTTTGGGCGAACCGGTCGTCCCGCCGGTATATTGGATGACGGCCAGTTCGTCGGCGAGGTCGCCGAGCGGGTGGATCTGATAGCGGCCGTCGTTGTCGATCAGGTCGTGGAACGCGACATGGCGATCGTCGCGCTTGACCTCGGCGAGCATTCCCGCCGCGGTCATCTGCGCCTTGACCGGCCCGGGCGCCGGCGTCATTTCCGCGAATTCGCCGACGACCAGCGCCTTAAGTCGCGTGGAGCCGATGAGCTTCTCCGCTTGCGGATAGAGCGCGGCGAGGTCGAGACTGACCAGGATGTCGGTCTCGCTGTCGTTGACCTTGAGCTGGAGTGTCGTGAGCGCGTCCAAGGGCGAATAATTGACCACCGCGCCGCCTGCCTTGAGCACGCCGAAGAAGGCGATGACGTAATGGGGCGTGTTGGGGAGGAACAATCCCACTTTGACGCCCGGGCCGACGCCGAGTTTCTGGAAGCCCGCCGCCGCGCGATTCGCGAGCGCGTTCAACTCCGCGTAGGAGGTTCGCCTGTTCATGAAATCGAGCGCCGGCTGCTGTCCGAAGCGCTCGGCCGCCTTCTCCAGCACGCGCTGCACCGACGAGAGATCGAGCGGCGCGTTCCAGCGCACATCCGGCGGATAGGACTTCACCCACGGCTGAATGGTCATTGCCTGCCCTCGCGTTCCCTCGCTTCGGCTCCGGCTGCTGGCCGCCGGCCGTCCTTAGTCGTTGAATTGGCGTGTTCTTCACCGGCCGTCAAGCTCGCGCTCGACCTTTGCGAAAGGGCGCGAGCGCGAAGCGAGCCGCCTTCGTTGCGCGGCGGCCGGCCGCATTGCAAGATGGCGGCAGGAAAGCGCGCCTACGCGAGGAATGAAAGCGATGACGGAAGCAACCAAGCCTCGGGTATGCGCGGTCGTCGGCATCGGCCCGGGCAACGGCGAGGCGATCGCCCGCCGCTTCGCCGCCGACGGCTACGCCGTAGCGCTGATGGCGCGGCGCGGCGACCTTACCGCCAAGCTTGCCGCCGAGCTCAGGGGCGCGAAGGCCTATGCCTGCGACGCTGGCGACGCGGCGTCGGTCGAGGCGGCGTTTTCGCGCATGCGCGCCGATCTCGGCGACGCCGACGTCGTCGTCTTCAACGCCGGCTCGGGCGTGTGGGGCAATGTCGAGGAGGTCAAGGCCGACGACCTCGAGCGCTCGTGGCGGGTCAATACGCTCGGCCTGTTCCTGACCGCCCGGCAGGCGATCCCGGCGATGAAACAGAAAGGGCAGGGCGCGATCATCGTCGTCGGCGCGACCGCCTCCCGCCGCGGCGCGGCGGGAACGGCGGCGTTCGCGCAAGGCAAGATGGCGCAGCGCGCGCTCGCCGAATCGATGGCCCGCCATCTCTGGCCGGCGGGAATCCATGTCGCGCTGATCGTGGTCGACGGCGTCGTCGGCGGACCGGTGACGCGCTCGCGGTTCAGCGGCCGGGACGACGACTTCTTCATCGCTCCCGATGGAGTGGCCGCGATCGCCGCCGATCTGGTCAAGCAGGACCGCGCCGCGTGGAGCTTCGAAGTCGAAGCCCGCCCGTTCAAGGAGAAGTGGTGAGCGCGCGGCTCAGAGAATTCCACGACAGTCGGGGCGCGAGCTTGGGCGCACCGGCCATCTGCCTGGCAACATAAAACCGGCTTCGAAATCTTTTTTTACACCAAACCAAGTTGAAGTCTGTTATTTTGCCCCTCGCGGGCGCGCGAAGGAGCTATGCGGGCCACGGTGGTAGAATGATAGCGGTTGTTTTGGAGGCATACGGCGCGTTCTGTCTTTTCTCGTTGATCACCTTCCTCGTCTGGGCCGGGGTCGCCAAACTGAGACCAGACTTAGACGAGCCTGAGTTCGGTCTCGACGAACTCGAAAAGCTTAAGCAACTCGCGTGCGAACAGTCCGATTTCGATCCCCGGATCGGAGACACGATGTGCGAAGACGGTCTTGCGCAGGCTCCGCGCCGGCCAGTCAAACGCAGACGTCGGCGCCTGTTTCAGAGCCATCAGCTCTTGTTCCACACCCGCAAGCATCGGCCGACATAGAGCCTCGCTCCAACGTCGACGATGACGCCATCGGAAAGCCGATCGAGGCGCTTTGCTTGCAGCGTGAGATTCGGAAAACTCGCCCTGGCGGGAAACGTGGCGAGGCAAGGATTCAATCCTCACCGTTTCGCGGCGAGCCCAAACACCGCGAAAAGCCCGGCCGGATCGGTCCAGATCTTCTCTACCCGCCAGCCGCAGCTTTGCGCGGCGTCGGAGAAACCGGCGACCTCGAATTTCCGGCAGCTCTCGGTGTGGATGGTTTCGCCATCGGCAAACGCGAAGCTCATGCCAGCGACGGAAACGACCTGGGGCCTGAGGCTCACAAGGTGCATCTCGATTGCCGACTCGCGCTCGTTCCATCGGGCCTCGTGCGCGAACGCTTCGTTACGAAAGTCGCCTTCGAGCTCGCGATTGATGCGGGCCAGAAGATTGAGGTTGAACTCCGCGGTGACGCCTCGCTTGTCATCGTACGCGGCGATCAATGTCTCGACGTCTTTGCGCAAATCGACTCCGATGATCGCCCGGCCGCGCGCTCCGACATGCCGGCGCATCCGGCGCAGCAGGGCGGCGGCGTCGCTTGGTCCAAGATTGCCGATCGTTGATCCGGGAAAGAACGCGGCTCGCGGCGCCTTCGGAATGTCGGGGGGAATGTCAAAATCGGCGGTGAAATCCGCGATGATCGCTCGCGTAGGGAGCTCAGGAAACCGATCCCGGATGCGCGCCATGGTCTGCGCCAGAAAATCCGCCGCGATATCGATCGGCGCGTACAAACGCGGCGCATGAATTGCGTCGAGGAGGATTTCGGACTTGATCGCCGCTCCGGCGCCATATTCGAGCAGCGTGACGCCTTCGCCCAAGAAAGCCGCCATTTCTCCGGCGTGGCGGCGAAGAATCGCCGTCTCGGTCCGAGTCAAATAATATTCGTCGAGCCGAGTGATCTCCTCGAACAGCTCCGAGCCGCGCTGGTCGTAGAGCCAGCGGGCGGGGAGGGTCTTTTGACGTTGCGCGAGACCTTCGAGCACGTCGGCGCGAAACGCTTCGTACTGGCCAAGTTTCGATTCGACGACGTCGAGCATCAGGCGTCTCCCGCGAGCCGGAGGCCCGAGAACTGCCACCTTGCGTCGGGCGGGAAGAAATTGCGGTAAGCGGGCCGGATGTGGCTCATCGGAGTCACGCACGAGCCGCCGCGCAAAACGAACTGCCCGCACATGAACTTGCCGGTGTATTCGCCGACCGCCCCTTCCGCCGGCTTGAAGCGCGGATAGGGCGCGAACGCGCTGCGGGTCCACTCCCAGACATCGCCGTACATCTGACGCAGGCCCGCCCGCCCGGCTTGCGCGGGCGCGGGCCGGAGGCGCCCCGAGTCGACAAAATTTCCGCGCAGCGGCTCGCCCAGCGCCGCATGCTCCCACTCGACCTCAGTGGGCAATCGTCGCTGAGCCCAGGTCGCGAACGCGTCGGCCTCGAAGTAGCTCACATGCGTGACCGGCGCGGCCGGATCGATGGGCTGAGCTCCGCGCAGCGTCATCGACCAGAAGCCGTCAGTGCGCTCTTCCCAGTAAAGCGGCGCCGTCCAGCCTTCCGACTGCGCGGTCGTCCACCCAGCCGAAAGCCAGAGCAGCGGATTTCGATAGCCGCCGTCGGCCATGAACTCCAACCACTCCGCGTTGGTCACCAGCCGGTCTGCGAGCTGATAGGGCTCGATCAGCGCCCGATGCCGCGGCCCTTCGCAATCGAACGCGAAGCCCGCGCCGCCGTGTCCGATCTCCGCGACGCCGCCATCGAACCTTCGATAGGCGGGAGGCGCGCTGTCGGTGTCGCCGACCGCGATCGGACCGGGATCCTTGTAGGCGGGACGCAGAGGGTTCTGGGCGAAAAGGTGCAGGATGTCGGTGAGCAGCAGTTCCTGGTGCTGTTGTTCATGGTTGCAGCCGAGCTCGATCAATTCAGCGACGGCAGGCGCCAGATCATCGTGCAGGAGACGAGCCATCGCGCCGTCGACATGCTCGCGATAGGCATGGATCGTTTCGAGCGACGGGCGGGTGATCATGCCGCGGCGCGGACGCGGCTGGCGGGCGCCGATGCTCTCGTAATAGGAGTTGAAGAGGAAATTGAACTGCGCATCGAACACGCGGTAGCCGGGAAGATGCGGTTCGAGGACCATCCGCTCGAAAAACCAGGTCGTGTGCGCCAGATGCCATTTTGCCGGACTCGCGTCGGGCATCGACTGCACCGTCGCGTCCGCGTCGGACAACGGCGCGCCGAGCCGTCCGCTCGCCGCGCGAACCGATTGATAGAGCGCGCGAAGAGCGGCGTTGCGCTCCAGGGAACCATGGGGCTTCGAGACTCGCATGCGATCCTCGTCCTTTTATGGAGGCGCCGTCTGCACGCCCGGAGCGGCCGATGTGGGAAAGGTCGCGGACGTTGGCGAGACGCCGGAATGCGAATAAGTGTTATTCGGCTCGCGAATGAGAGCGATTTGGCGGCCAAGTCCGGACGATAAAGCGCCGCAATTGCGACGCCGAGCGCCTGCGATTTCCCCATTTTCCCGATGCATCCGCGTGATCGACCGTCCGCTGTCAAGGCCCATAACCTGCAACAGTCGCGATGGTTCCGTTCAGCGTGGAGGCTTCGAGGGCGAAGCTCGCCAGCGAGAAGCGGAGAGGGCGCGCCCGAAAGGTCAGGCCGGTTGAGCCGCCGCGGCAGAGGGCTCGATCCTCGGGAATGGCCTGAACGTCAGCGCGATCAGGAACGCGCCAAGCCCAATGCCGAACGACCCTAGGTAGAGCCAGGCGTAGGTCGCATAGGCGTCGTAGATCCATCCGCCGGCGAGCGGCCCGAGCGCCATGCCGAGGCTGCCCGCGGTGGACGTTCCGCCGATGATCGCGCCCATCATCCGCCCCGGGAAGTTCTCCCGCGCGAGCACGGCGTAGAGCGGCATGACGCCGGCGTAAGTGAAGCCGAACAGCGCCGCGACCGCATAGAACTGGTCGAGACTGCCCGCGAACATGTAAGCGAGCGCGCCGAAAGCCTGGATCAACAGGCCCGCGACCAGAACTCGCTTCGCGCCGAGCCGATCGCCGAGGACGCCGAACGCGAGGCGTCCGCCCATGCCCGTCAGGCCCTCGAGACTATAGATCGACACCGCGGCGAGCGGCGCGACGCCGCATGAGATCGCGTAGCTCACCGTATGGAAGATCGGTCCCGAATGAGCCGCGCAGCAACAGAAATTGGTGGCGGCGAGGATGAGGAAGGGCGTCGAGCGCAGCGCGGCCGAAGTCGTCATGTCGCGATCGTCGGCGGCGTCTCGCGCGACCGGCCTTCCGGCTTCTGCGGATGACGGAGACTTGCGGATGAGGAACGCCGCGGGAAGCATGAGGGCGAGAACGACGCCGGCGATGACCAGCATCGCGCTGCGCCAATCCGTCCGCGCAATGAGAAAGGCGGCGAGCGGCGACATGGTCATCGGCGCCATGCCGAACCCGGCCGAAACCAGCGAAACGGCGAGGCTGCGCTGGGTCTCGAACCAGCGCGTCACCGTCGCCATCAAGGGCGGCAGGATCGCCGAGATCGAGACCCCGACCAGGGCGCCGAAGTAAAGCTGGAACTCGATGAGGCTGGTCGCGCGGCTAGCAAGCATGAGGCCCGCGCCGAGCAGGATCACGCCGATCAGGACGACGGTCCGCGGCCCGATGCGGTCGACAAGCAAGCCCCAGGCGAGGCCTGAGGCGGCCATCGTCAGGAAGCCGATCGTCATCGCGCTCGACACGCCGGTCCGCGACCAGCCGGTCGCGGCCGTGAGCGGCACGAGAAAGACGGGCAGGCAGAACATTGCGCCGATCGCGACGCAGCCGAGAAAGCCGCCCGCCGCGACAATCACCCAACGGTATGGCGATTGGGTCATCATTGGTCTCCAATCGCGACTTGTCGGCCAGCGCGGATTCTGCGTCAACCCAGCGGCAGCCTAGTCGCACCCCATTGGCCTTCATGCGGCTCTCGACGTCCGGCTCCGCATATAGGCGACGAGGTTGTCGAGAGTCCGGCCCATCCCGACATTGACGCCCATCTTGAGAAACTGATCGAGTTGCTCACTCGAGCCGCATTCGATCTCCACCATCATGTGAGTTCTGCCGTCAGCCTCCCGAAGCGTGACGCGACCGGTTGAGCCAAGCGCCTCGAATACGAGCCGGCCGGGCGGAGCGATCTCGCGATAGACGCCGGTAAAGGGCATGTCCGGTTGGCCCCTGGTGATGAATTTGAACGCGCCGCCGGGTCGCAGATCGATCTCGCAGGCGGCGAGCGGCTCGCCCGCGGCGTCCCACCAGCTGGCCACGTGCTCGGGCTTTGTCCAGGCCTCGAAGATCTGGGCGCGCGGCGCATCGAGGTCGCGCGTGAGCCTGATCGTATTGGAGGCGCGATCGATCCCGAGAGCGGATCCTGGCGCGTTTTGCGATGCGGACGGCATGTCATTTCTCCTGTCGCTTCATCTCGGAAAGATAGGCCTCGAGGTTGTCGAGCCTGCGTTCCCATTGTTGGCGGAAAGGTTCGATCCAGTCGGCGACCTCCTTCATCGCCAACGGCGCTAGCCTGCGCGGGCGCTTCTGCGCGTCCCGCCCGCCCACGATGAGCCCGGCTTTTTCGAGCACCTTGAGATGCTTCGAAATGGTCGGCTGGCTGAGTTCGAACGGCGCCATCAATTCGGAGACGGTCGCTTTGCCTCGCGCGAGGCGAGCCACGATCGCCCGACGGGTCGGGTCGCCGAGCGCATGGAACGCGGAGCTGAGCGGGTCCGCGCTTTGCTGGATTGCCATATAGCTATATAGCCATAGAGCAATATAAGTGTCAAGCCCGCTGTCCTACCCGGGGGGCGGCGGCCGGCTCGCGGCGTCAGGGCGCCGCGCTTTTGAGCGTTCATTGACTTTTCCGCCGCTAAATGCTAGCTAAACTAGTGAAAAATAGGCCGAAATCGGCCGGGAGGCGGAGGGAGCGATGAGCGCGAAAACCTATCTCACGATCAGCGCGGTGGTTGCGGTTCTGTTCGGGCTGGCCTTTCTTCTGGCGCCTGGCGCGGCGGCTTCGGTCTATGGCGTTCCGCCCGATCCCCACACGGCTTTAAACTTGCAGTTCTTCGGCTCGGCGCTGGTCGGTTTCGGCGCGGTGCAGTGGGTCGCCAGGGACTTTCGCGATTGGGACGCGGTGCGCGGCATTCTGATCGCCAGCATCATCGCCGACGCGCTTGGCCTGATCGTCAATCTCATCGGCACGTTTCAGGGGCTTATCAACGGCATGGCCTGGACGACGACGCTCATCTACGTCCTCTTCATCATCGGAGCGGTCTATTGCCTGTCAACGCGCGCCGAGACGAGCGGGGCTGCGGCCACACCGGCGCGCTGAGCGACCAGCGAAGCCGGATCAATGCACGCCGAGCAGCGCCGGCAATTCGGCCAGCGTCCTGATCTCGAAATCGGGCCTGCCCGGAAGCCGCTCGCGGCGCTGGCCGTAGCGGTTGCACCAGACGACGCGCATGTCGAAGTCCGAGGCCCCATGCGCGTCCCAGGCGTTGGACGACTGGAAGGCGATCGCGCGGGCCGGAAGCGCCAGCGTGTCGAGCGCGTATTGATAGACCTTGGGATGAGTCTTGAAGGCGCGAACCGCATCGGCCGACAGAACGGCGTCGAACATGGGCTTGAGACCCGACCGGGTGACGAGCGCGTCCAGCATCGCGGGGGAACCGTTGGAAAGAATGGCGGTCTTATATCCCGCCTTGCGCAGCGCGCCGAGCACGGCGGGGACCTCCGCGAACGGCTCGAGGCCGAGATAGAGATCCATCAGCCGATCGCGCAAAGGGGGGCTCGCGAGTTCGAGGCTTTCGAGGGCGAAATCGAGCGCGTCTCCGGTCACCTGCCAGAAATCGGCGTATCGGTTCTCGAGCGTGCGCAGCCACGCATATTGGAGCTGCTTGTCGCGCCAGAGCGTCGTCAGCGCCGCGCGCTTCTCGGCGGGAACTTCCGCGCAGCGCGCCGCGGCGGAGGCGAAGTCAAAGAGCGTGCCATAGGCGTCGAAGACGCAGGCGCTGACGCCTTGCAGGGGTGAGGGCCTCTCGGTCAAGACGATCTCCTCGCTGTGTCATTCACTTCGCTCGCGTCGATCGGAAGTTACCAGCGGCGTCTGCTCGCGCCGGCCATTGTCAACGCGGGCTCGGACCTGCGCTCCATCGTGAATGACGACTGACGGGAGCGAGCTTCTCAAGCCTGCGCCAGCTGGCCCTCCAGCGCCGCGACCCGCTTGCGCAGGCTGTCGCACTCGATCTGGGCATAGGCGATTCCGGCGTCGTGGGCGAGCCTGCCCAGGAGATGACGCTCGCCATTGTCGAGATCGGTCCCAGCCTCGTGGCCGCTATAGAGGATCACCGCGTAGCAGCGTCGCGGATTGCCCACCGGCACAGCAAGAAGTGGCCGCGCGACGTCGCGCGGAACCTGAATGTGGGAGCCGCGGCCGGCGTCGGTCGTATCGATCCGGTAGGGTTTCCTCTCGAACCGCTCGGCGAGGATCGGATCGTCGGGCGCGAGCGTGTCGATATCGCCGGCGTCCCATCCGGCGCTTGCGCGCCGGCGGTAGACGCCATCCTGCTCACGAAACAGCGCCGCTGAGCCCAGACGCAGCGAACGGATCGGCTCGTCCACCAAGAGGCGGTCGACGTCGGCGAGACTGCCGGCATGGAGAATGGTCTCGCTGATAGCGGCAAGGTCGCGCTCGGCGCGGATGAAGTCGCGGTCGAACAGCCGGTTTGCAAGCTCGGTCGCAAACTCATGCCCGCGGGCGATCAAGTAGACGAGGCCGGACGCGACCACCACCCAGGCCCAGTAGGGCATGTGGATGTATTCGTCGATCGTCTCGATCTGCTTGTGGAGGAAGAGAACCGGCACGCTGAGCAGGAGGCCGAACGCCGTCGCGCGCCGGAGCGGGATCCACACGTTGACCACGGTGCGGCGCCGGACCGCCTCGACGACGAAGAGGCAGAGCACGCCGTTGATGAGGTAGAGGGCGCCTGCGACTTCCTCCGACGCGAGCCCTTGCCCCCACAGCTCGTCGAACAGCGAGGTCTCTTGAGACAGCTGCGCGATGAGATAGGCCGGAAGGCCGATGAGGCAGCCCCAGATGACCCAGCGGATGCGCTGGTAGTCGCGAGGCGAAAGATCGCTGCGACGACCGAGCAGGATCGCAACCGCCGCGACGCTGACGGCAAGGCCGACGTAGAGCGAGCCTCGCGCCCAGATTTCGGTGGGATAACCGAAGACGCTTCCCAGGCCGGCGAAGGCGATCAGAAGGAATACGATCGTAAGAGCCGGCAGCGCCCGCTCGACCGAGCGCCACCGGCTTTGGGACGCATTGACCGGGGTTCTCAGCGCGAACAGCAGGAGCCCGGTATAGGCGGCGGCCTGCATCAGCTGCGCGATCGCGTTCTGGATCAGGAGCGCCCACGGCCAGAGCTGGAGCCAGGCCCAGAGCTGGAACGCCTGGCCGGGATTGAACTGGATCACATAGACGAAGAAGCCCCAGGTCATGGCCCCGGGGCGCGTCCAAACCAGCCACGACCCGCCGAGCACCACGAGGATGCCGGCGATCGTGTCGAGCGCCAGGATCACTTCGAACAGACGATTATGCGGGCGCGGCTCCGCGACCAGCCTGACTTCGCGCGCCGGGCGCTCGGCCGTGGCGGCGAGGATCAGTCTCGCCTCGCGGCCCGGCACGACGTAGTTCACGCCGCCAAACAGCGCGAGAGTGCTGGCGCAGAGCTCGGTATCGACGGGGATGCAGCGCATCGCGGCGAGATCGAGCCTGTCCCCGTCGCGAACGCCCGCCCGCCACGCGGGCGAGTCCTCCTCGGCCGCAAACGGGCCCTGGACGTCGTAGATCAGCCCGTCGCCGTTGGTCGCGAGGCCGAACGAGCCAAGCGGGTGAACCACGCGCAGGAGATCCGGAGCGACCATCGCCAGCGCATAGATGGTCAGAACGACAAGCACGACGCGGCCGAACAGGCTCGCGCGGTCCCCTTCGGCCGTCGGCCGATTCTCCGCGGGCAGGACCATGGGCCTCCTTCAGCCGTAAATCGGCCCGCGGAAGCTAGCCGCGGCGAAGGTCTTTGTACATAAGCCGCGTCGCGTCGTAGCGGTCCTCGAAGGCGTCGCGCGCGTAATTCGGTATCGACCCAGCGAGGCTATAGCCGAGCGAGCGGTAGAGAGCCTCGGCCGCATCGCCCGCGGTGTCGAGGGTGAGGAGCCAGCGGCCCTCCTTCGCCGCCCGCCGTTCGATCTCGTCCATCAGGGCGCGGGCGACTCCGGCGCGGCGAAAGGCCGGGTCGACCAGGACCTTGGAGACCTCGGCGTGATGACGCTTGCTCGGCATCGAGTCGAGGTCGAGCTGCGCTGTCCCGGCAACCTCGCCGCCGAGCGCCGCAATGAGGACGATCTTGGCCCCCGCCGCGTGCGCAGGGGCGACCCGGTTCAGCCAGTAGGCGCGCGCCTCGTCGCCGCCGAACGGCGCGACGAAGCCAACGCTTGCGCCCTCGAGGACACACGCGCGCAAAATCTCGGCGAGCCGGTCCAGAACATTCGCGAACGAGAGCGCATCAAGCGCGGCGACGGACGCGGTCGGGCTCGTCATGACGCTCACCGCAAGACGAGAATGTAACGCGCCGGGCGGCGCCCAAGCGCGCGGAAGCGGCTCGCGCCCATCAGCTTGTAGCGAAGGCAGTCGCCGACGCGCAGATGATGGACGGCCCCTTCGATCACCAGTTCGAGCGCGCCCGCTTCAAGATAAAGGTGATGTTCGAGGCCGAGCCGCGGCGGCAGCGGATAGTCGATGCTCGCTCCCGCCGGCAGTTCGCAGAGCAAAACCTCGCAATCGAAGTCGAGGGCGGGCGGCGAGACCGAGCGGCGGCGAAAGCCAGTGGCGGGATCGACCCACTCGGGCTGGTCGGCGTGGGCGACCAGCGCTGGCGCCTCGGCCTCGATGTCGGCGAGGAGACGCGAGACGGTCGACCCATGCGCGCCGGCGAGCCGCCCGAGTACGGAGGCTGTCGGGCTCACCTCGCCGTTCTCGATTCGGCTCAGCGAAGCCCGGCTAACCCCGCAGCGCGCCGACAGCTCATCGAGCGACCAGCGCCGCCCGCGCCGCAATCCGCGCAGGCGCTCGGCAAGCCGCAGGTCGGCGGCGTCGGAGGATTGGGCTTCAGCTTCCATATCCGGAAAAATACTCTCAAAAACGAGAGCGTCAAGGCGCGAGCGATCAAGGGTCGAGCCAGTCGGGACGAACCTCGGTCAATTCGGCCTCCGGATGCGCCGCCAGACGATCCGCCAGATCCATGCCCTCGCCGCCCACTACCCGCCTTGCCGGCGGCGTGGCCCGCCAATCGTCCCAGGCGGAGGTCTCCGCGCCATTCAGCGCGAAATGGTCGCGCAAGACATTGAGCCGAAGGAACCAGAGGCCCGTCGCCTCGCCATGGCCGAAGCGCCGAGGATCGGACCTTCCGGCGCGGCAGTTGAGCCAAGCCTCGCCGGCGGTCAGGAACGATGCCCGCGGCACGTTCGCCGGGTCAAATTCAACGGCGAGCCTTGAGGTCATGATCTCGTCGAGCTGCGGATCGCAGACCCGCCACGCATGCGTTGGTCTGTGCCAGAATTCGCAGACCCAGTGATCCTCGAACCCCGGGCCGAGATAGGACGCGAAACCGCATCGCAATCGGGCCGGAACGCCCTTGCAGCGCAGGAACGACGTCAGCATCAGGGCGAAGTCGCGGCATGTGCCGGCGGATCTCTGCTGCGGCGCTCGCGGGGCGCTTAGCGGCCGCGGGTCGACGGCGAGAATATCGGCAAGGCGATGAGCGACTGGTAGCGTCGAACGGGCGTCGGAGCGAAGCTGATCGCAGCCGACGCCATAGGCGCCGAGCCAATCGATGTGGATCAGCAAGCCTTGAACGACCCGATTTAGCGCTCTGCAGCCGAATGGCAGCTCAGCGACAAGGCCTGCGTGGCCTGCCGGATCGGACATTGGGCTGTGGCCGATCCACCGCTCGACGACGGTCATCGCCTTCGAGCGCGCAGCTTTCATCGCCCAGGCCTCATCGCGATCATCTGTGGTCATTTCCATCGCGCCGCGGCGCGCCAAAAGGGACGCCGATTTGCCGAGGCCGCCCTTCTCTTGCACATTGCCCACGTCCTCGCGAACCGGATGGGTCGATGTCGGCGGCGCACCATGACTCGATTCCGGCCTGGACCTGGCTCGTCCCGCTTGCCGCAAGTGGACTCCTGGGGCTGAAATTCGCCCATGTCATCTCCGCCGACGCGGCGTACGTCCTCGTTCTTGCGGGCGTCCTGCTCGGCGGAACGGTGTTCGCCGCGGTTCATCACGCGGAAGTGCTGGCGCTCAAACTCGGCGAGCCGTTCGGTTCGATCCTGCTCGCGGTCGCGGTGACGGTGATCGAGGCTGCGCTCATCGTGTCGATCATGCTCTCCGGCGCTGCGGGCGCTGATGTGGTTGCGCGCGATACGGTGTTCGCGGCGGTGATGATCGTGCTCAGCGGCGTCGTCGGCCTCTGCCTCGTCCTGGGGGCGGGGCGGCATTTCGAGCAGACCTTCCAGCTACAGGGCGCATCCTCATTGCTCGCCGTGCTCGGGACGCTGGCGACGCTGGCGCTGATCCTGCCGAACTTCACTCAGACCGCAACCAATGGGTCTTATTCCATCCTGCAGCTCGAGGGCGTCGCATTGATGTCCCTGGTCCTTTGGGCCGTGTTTGTCTTCGTCCAGACGGTCATGCATCGCGACTATTTCCTCGACGCGCCCGACGACGCCGCGCCGGTCGAGGTTCCGCCCGAGGTCCCGGGCGCCGCGACTGCGCTCCTGAGCCTTGCGCTCCTGCTCGTCTCGCTTGCCGCCGTCGTTCTGCTCGCCAAGACGCTCTCCTATCCGGTCGACAAGGCCATTGCGGCGGCGGGGCTGCCGAAGGCCTTCGTCGGCGTCGTCATCGCCGCGATCGTGCTGATGCCGGAAGGGCTCGCCGCGGCGAACTCGGCGCTGGTCAATCGACTGCAGAACAGCATCAATCTCGCGCTCGGTTCGGCCATCGCCAGCATCGGGCTCACGATTCCGACCGTCGCCGTCGTCTCGCTTGCGTTCGACCAGCAGATTACGCTTGGCGTTTCAACGACGAGCATGACGCTCCTCGTTCTGACGCTCTATATCAGTGCGCTGACATTTAGCACCGGTCGCACCACCGTGCTGCAGGGCGCCGTGCATCTTGTGATATTCGGCGCGTTCCTGTTGGTGTCGGCCGTACCGTAGGCGAAAGGCGAGGGATCGCCTCACGATGGAGGATCGGGCGCAGTGAGAATACTTGTTGTTGGAGCGGGCGCGGTCGGCGGCTATTTCGGCGGACGCCTGCTTGAGGCGGGCCGCGACGTCACTTTTCTTGTTCGTCCGCGCCGGGCCGCGGAGCTCGCCAAGCACGGATTGATGATCCGAAGCCCCCTCGGCGACTTCCATCGCCCGTCGCCGCCGATCGTCGTGCAGGAAGCCCTCGCGGAGCCGTTCGACCTCGTGCTCCTGAGCTGCAAGGCCTACCACCTCGACGGCGCGATGGCGTCGTTCGCCAGGGCCGTCGGCGAGAATACGGCGATCCTGCCGCTCCTGAACGGGATGCGGCACCTCGATGCGCTCGCCGACCGCTTCGGGCCGAAGCACGTGCTCGGCGGCCAATGCGTGATCTCGGCGACGCTTGGGCCCGACGGCGCCATCGTTCACCACAACGATATGCACGCGCTGGGCTTCGGCGAACTGGACGGTTCACGGTCGCCGCGGATCGAGGCCATCGCCTCGGAGTTCGTCGGCGCATCGGGTTTCGAGGCCCATGTCAGCGACCAGATCCGCCAGGAGATGTGGGAGAAATGGGTGTTTATCGCCTCCGCCGCCGGTATCGCCTGCCTCATGCGCGGCTCCGTCGGCGACTATGTCGCCGCGGGCGCTTCCGACCTCGCCACGCAGATTCTCGACGAAAGCGCGACGATCGCAGCCCAGCAGGGCTGTCCGCCGCGCCCCGCGGCGCTCGCGCGGGCGCGCACGATCCTGACGGCGGCCGGATCGCCGCTGAAGCCCTCGATGCTGCGCGACATCGAAGGCAGCAAGCCGGTCGAGGGCGACCAGATCCTCGCCGATCTTCTGCGCCGCGCCGCCAAGCCGGATCGAAGCCCGCTGCTTCGGATCGCGACTCTGCATGTGAGGGCCTACGAAATTCAAAGGGCGCGCGCCGCGGCAGCCGCCAAAGGCTGAGGCTTGCGCCGCGCGGCGCCTTGGTATATCGGCGGGCGCTTCGCAAACGTGTTTGAGGAGAAAGCGCCTTGGCGGACGCCGCGCCGATCAACTGGACCAATGCGACGACGCTGATCAGCGTCGCCATTCTCGTGGGCACGGAGCTTATCGGCGCCGGAGCGGCCGCGGGCTGGGCGATCGGCGGTCTGTTCCAGCTCGGCGACGGCGTCACTCGGATGCTCGAGGGTCTTTTCATCCTCGCCGCGCTGACCGGGCTCTTCTATTTCCTCCGTGCGGCGCTTGCCCACGAGCCGATCCGCGGCTAGGGGTCCGCCTGCCGGCGTCGCATGTGAAAACATACGGCGGGACCGATGAAGCATCGCCCAATGCCGGAACACCAATGACTATGCCGAAGCCGAGAAGCGCGCTCCTCATCGATCTCGACGGAACGCTGACGGATCCGGCCGAAGGCATCATCGGCTGTTTCCGTCTGGCGCTTGAATCGCTTGGGATGGCGGCGCCGCCAGCGGCCGATCTCGCCTGGATCATCGGCCCGCCTTTGCGCGGGTGTTTCGCCGAATTCCTCGGAGCTGAAGGAGACCCGGAGGAGGCGCTCCAGGCCTATCGCTACCGGTATTCGACGGGGGGATTGTTCGAGGCCGTGGTCTATGACGGCGTCGATGAGACGCTTGCGGAGTTGCGCGCGGCGGGAACCCGGCTCTTCCTTTGCACGGCGAAGCCGATCGTCTACGCCGGGCGAATTCTGAGCCACTTCAATCTCGATCGCCACTTTGAGGGAGCATATGGCGACGAACTCGACGGCCGCTTTCAGGACAAGGCGGATCTGGTCGCTCGCATTCTCGACGAGCAAGCGCTCGACGCCGGCGACTGCTGCATGTTGGGCGACCGCAAGCATGACGTTCTAGCGGCGAGGCGGCATGGGGTCCCGACCATCGGCGCGCTCTGGGGCTACGGCGGCGCTGACGAGCTTCGCGAGGCGGGCGCGGCCACGTTGTGCGCCTCGCCGTCCGATGTCCCGGCGGCGCTTTGGGCGCTTGCGGCGGCGCCGCGGGCGCCGGCACCATGAGCGGGGCCGGATCCCGGCCGGCGAGCGGCGCGAGCGGTGACGCCTCGCTCCCGGCGCCTCCGCGCGCCGAGGCGCGTCCGACGCGGCTCTCCGCCCACGGCGTCGCCTGGACCGACGACTACGCGTGGATCCGGGCCGCGAATTGGCGCGAGGTGCTGCGCGATCCGGGCCGTCTGCCGCCCGACGTCCGCACGCTGCTCAAGGCCGAAAACGTCTATGCCGACGCGCTGCTCGCGCCGACGGCGGGATTGCAGAAAGAGCTTCGGCGAGAGATGCGCGCCCGCCTCAAGGAAGACGACAGCGACCCGCCGCAAGTCGACGGGCCCTGGGCCTACTATTCGCGCTTTCGTCCGGGGGGTCAGCGGCGCAACTATTGCCGCAAGCCCCGCGAGGGCGGAGCAGAGACGGTGCTGATCGACGGCGACGCGCGCGCGGAAGGAAAGGCGTTCTTTCATCTCGCCGGCGCCCGCCATTCGCCCGACCATGCGAAATTCGCCTGGAGCTCGGACGATCTCGGCTCCGAGATGCTGACCATCGCGGTTCGTGACCTCGAGTTCGAGCGGGACCTTGCCGACCGGGTCGCCGGGGCGACCGGAGACGTCGTCTGGACCCGCGATTCGACGGCGTTTCTCTATGTCGAGCAGGACGAGAGCCACCGCCCGCGCCGGGTCATGCTGCATCGGCTCGGGACGGTGCAGACCGACGATGTCGAAGTGTTCGTCGAGGACGATCCGATGTGGTTCATCAGCATCGAACCGACACGGCTCGGAGCGACCGCCATCATCTCGATCCACGGCCACGACGCCTCCGAAGCGCGTGTCGTCGATCTCGACCATCCGGCCAGCCAGCCTCGGCTCATTGCTCCGCGCCGGCCGGGTTTTCGCTACGAGGTCATGGACCACGGCGATCGCTTCTTCATTCGCACCAACGCCGGCGCGCCCGATTTCAAGATCGCAGTCGCGCCGCGCGAGACGCCGCAGGAGACGAACTGGCGCGATTTTGTCGCCGGGCGCGACGGGCGATTCATCGCCGACGCGACGCTGTTCAAGAGCCACCTCCTCCTGCTCACGCGCGAGATGAGCCGGCCGCGCCTCGAGGTCATCGACCTGAGACACGGCGAATCGCACGAGATTGTCTTCGACGAGGAGACGTACTTCCTCCGCTTCGAGCCGGTTTACGAATTCGACGCCTCGCTCATCCGCTTCAGCTATTCCTCGCTCAAGACGCCGCAGGAAACTTACGACTACGATGTCGCCAATCGGCGCCGCACCCTCGTCAAACGGCAGCCGATGCCGCGCGGCTTCGATGCGAACGCATACATCACACGTCTCGTCTTCGCGCCTGCGGAGGACTGCGAGGATGTGCCGGTGTCGCTCATCCATAGGCGGGGCATGAGGCTCGACGGATCGGCGCCGCTGCTCCTCACCGGCTACGGCGCCTATGGCTATGCGGTCGAGGCGAGCTTTTCGACCAACCGCTTCTCGCTCATCGACCGCGGCTTCGTGGTCGCGATCGCCCATGTGCGCGGCGGCACGGACAAGGGCTGGCGCTGGTACGAGGACGGCAAGCTCGACAAGAAGCCGAACACCTTCCGCGATTTCCTCGCCGCCGCGCGGTTCCTCATTGCCGAGGGCTATACCAGCTCGGGCCGAATCGTGGCCCAGGGCGGGAGCGCCGGGGGCTTGCTCATGGGCGCTGTCGCCAATCTTGCGCCGGACCTTTTCGCCGGCATCATCGCCGACGTTCCGTTCGTCGACGTGCTCACGACGATGCTCGACGCAACCCTCCCGCTGACGCCCGCCGAGTGGCTCGAATGGGGCGATCCGATCCACGATCGGGCGGCGTTCGAAACGATTCGCTCCTACAGCCCGATCGACAACGTGCGGCCGCAACGCTATCCGGCGATCCTGGCGCTGGCCGGCCTCGCCGATCCGCGGGTGACCTATTGGGAGCCCGCCAAATGGGTGGCGCGGTTGCGCGCGAGCATGACCGGGGGCGGACCGATCTTGCTGCGCACTGCGATGGAGGCTGGCCACGCCGGCCAGCCTGGCCGGTTTGACCGGCTCGAGGACATCGCCCGCCAATACGCCTTCGCCATCGCCTGCGTCGAGGGCGGGCTGGAGAAAGGGCGCAGTGAGGGTTTTCTGACGAGCGAGCCTGATCGGCTCAATAGGTCGCCGCCAAATAGTCCACAATGATCGCTGCGTCGCTTTCCGCGATCGGCGCCTTGTAGACCTTGATCATCTTTTGCACCTCGGCCTGCCAGAACGCCTTGCCCTCCCGGGGCGGCTGGGTGGTGATGTAATCGGCGGAATGGCAGGCCTGACAGACAATCGCGGTTTCAACGCCCGGACCCGGCTTGAGCTCCGCCGTCTCGTCCGGCAGCTGATAGGCGACAGGCGCGGCCACGGATGCCCAAGCAAGGCCAAGGAGGAAGAGGGCAGGAGCGATCGCGACGCGCTTCATCGGTCGTCTCCTCAAGCCGCGACCACGTTGGTCGTTTCGACTACATTGCGCATGTACCCAGCCGGGTTCCAGAGCGGTTCGAGCGGCTGCGACTGACCGGCGCGATTGGCGGCGCGAACCATGAGCCGATACTTGCCGGGCGCGAGCGTCACGTTCGCCTTCCACTCTCGGAACGAATAGGGACCGAGGTCGTCGCCGAGCGCCGCTTCGCTCCAGGTCTTGCCGCCGTCGGTGGAGACCACGACGTCGGAAATCCCTTGCCCGCCGTCAAACGCGATCCCGCGCAGGCCCACGTCCTTATTGGCGGGAATCGTCGCGCCGTCGGCGATGCTGGTCAGGAAGGAGCGGACGTTGAAGCGGCCGATCGGCACGGTGGACGAGCGAGCCTTGCCGGGCGGCGTGCAGGCGCAGGCGTTATTGGGAATGCGGTAGGCCGTCTTCATCCAGAAACTGTCGAGTGGAGCGTCGAGAACGTTGATCGTGTTCAGATGCTTCACCCAATATGTGCCGTAGTAACCCGGAACGACCAGCCGGACCGGAAATCCATTCAGCCACGGCAGGTCCTCACCGTTCATCGCGTAGGCGATCATCACTTCGCCGTCGAGCGCATGATCGAGCTCGAGCGCCTTCATGAATGCGGGCGTCTCCGGCAGGACTGGCCGGTCAAGCCCCTGGAAAGAAGTCTGGACTGCGCCCGCCTGCACGCCCGCCTTGGCCAGCAGCGCCTTCAGCGGCACGCCCTTCCATCGCGCGTTGCCCATCGCGCCGTTGGCGATCTGGCCGCCGGCGACGCGGGGCTCGAAAAACCCGCGGCTGTTGCCGGCGCATTGATTGACCGCGGTGATCTCGACCGGCTCGAAGCCCTCCTTCAGCTCCGCGACGGACAGTGACAACGGGGTCTCGACCTTGCCCTGAATGGTCACGCGAAACGCGTCCGGATCGATCTTCAATGGGATGCCGGCCAAATGATAACGGACGAAAAAGGCGTCATTCGGCGTTATGATTCCCTCGTCGAACACGCTGAACGGGGTTTCGAGCTGCGGCGGCCGCGTCGTCAGGCGAATGAGCGGGCGCTTGCCCGGATAGGCGACGAGCGGGCGCTCGCCGTTGGCGAACGGAAGGGTGACGGTTTCGCTCGCCATCGCGGCGAGGGAGCCGTTGCCGGCGCTGGCCAGGCCAATCCCGGCCGCAATTGCGGATTTCAGCGTTTCGCGCCGGTTCATCATGAGCATCGCCATTCCCAAGTTCGACCGAAGGATAAACTGCGCGATTTCAGTGGGCCCAACAAGCTCGAACCGTTGCCGCAGGACGCCGGTCGCCGCCGTCACTCGTCCTCGTCGCCTCCCTCCCGCGGCGCGCTTGCGCCCGGAATAACGTAGCTCCCCTTGAGCCAGCGATGGAGATCGACATCGGCGCAACGCTTCGAGCAGAAGGGGTCATAAAGCTGGCTGTGCGGCTTGCCGCAAATCGGGCACGGCCGCTTGGCCTTCCGGAGACCTGGTCGCTGCCCAGGCGGTTTGTTGTCGTTGGCGGTCATCGAAGGAGGCTCGCCCCCCAGTTGCGGTGGACTTGATAGCCTTGTCCCGCCAGCAGCGCCGCGGTCTCGGCGAGCGGCAGGCCGACGACATTCGAATAGGAGCCGACCAACCGCTCGACGAACACGCCGGCGAGGCCCTGGATTGCATAGCCGCCCGCCTTGCCGCGCCACTCCCCGCTCGCAAGGTAGGCTTCGATTTCGCCGCGCGACAGGCGCTTGAACCTCAGCCGCGTCTCGACCAGCCGCCGCCGCGCCGCGCCGTCATGGGCAATCAGCGCAAGGCCGGTATAGACCCGATGGCCGCGGCCGGACAGCAGTGCAAGGCACGCCTCCGCCTCGTCGAGTGTCTCGCATTTCGGCAAGATCCGCCGGCCGACGCAGACGACGGTGTCAGCGGCGAGCATGACCCGGGGCGAGAGATCGGGCCGCTTCGAGGCCATTGCGGCCGCGACGGACGCCTTCTCAATGGCCAGCCGTTCGGCGAGCGCGCGCGGTGTTTCGCCGTGGCGCGGCGTTTCGTCGATCTCGGACGGCAGGATTGCGTCAGGCTTGACGCCGATCTGGGCCAGGAGCGCGAGCCGGCGAGGCGAAGCCGATGCAAGCACGAGGCGAGGGCGCGCCTCTAAGGAGGTCGGGGGCATGGTCGCGCCGCCCTTCGGCTAGGTTCATTTGAAGCGGTAGGTGATGCGCCCCTTGGTCAGATCGTAGGGCGTCATCTCCACAAGCACTTTATCGCCGGCTAGCACGCGGATGCGGTTCTTGCGCATCTTGCCCGCGGTGTGAGCGATGATTTCGTGGTCGTTCTCGAGTTTGACTCGAAAGGTCGCGTTGGGCAGCAACTCAACCACGAATCCGGGGAATTCAAGCAGTTCTTCCTTCGACATAAGGCTCCTTTGTCGCATCGCCGCGCCGGGGAAAGGAACGGAAGCGGCTCCGCAGCCGCCCTAGCACGCCGACGGCGCCCTCTGCTACCGCTCCCGCGCATTCAGGATCGAATCCGCCTTCCGCCCGGCGCTTACGGAAAACCCTTATCCGCGATGCGGTTTATCGGCAAGGACGGGAAACCAAGCCGCTTCCGCGCCGACGCGTCAGATTCGGTTCCTGGTCAGGCGCCCGGCGAACTGGCGGCGTCTCCAGGGTTGGCCGGAGCCGGCGCGGCCTCACCGGCGGGCTTGCGCATTCTACGCTCCTCGAGCCATTGCATGACAACGTAAAACGACGGAACGAACACCACCACCAGGCAGGTGGATGAGATCATACCGAAGAAGACCGCCATTCCAATCGATTTGCGCGCCGAGGCGCCCGCGCCCGTCGCCAGAACGAGCGGCAGGACGCCGAGGATGAAGGCGAACGAGGTCATCAGAATGGGCCGGAATCTGAGCCGCGCCCCCTCGACCGCCGCCTGGACGATCTCCTTGCCTTCAGCTCGTTGCTGGCGGGCGTACTCGACGATCAGGATCGCGTTCTTCGCTCCCAGCGCGATCAGCAGGATGAGACCAATCTGCGTGTAGAGGTTGTTTGCGGCAACGCCGGCTTGAGCAGCGGCGACACTGGTGGCCCCGAGGTAGGTAAGCGCCGCGACCGTGCCGAGGAGAGCCAGCGGCACGCACAGAATCACTGCGAGCGGCAGAATCCAACTCTCGTACTGACCCGCCAGAACGAAATAGACGAGCAGGAGCGCGAAGCCGAAGACGTAGTAGGTCTGGTTGCCGACTTGCTTCTCCTGATAGGACATGGCGGTCCATTCGAAGCCCGTTCCGGTCGGGAGCGTGCTATTGGCGATCTGCTCCATGATGTCGAGTGATTGCCCCGAGCTGAAACCGAGCGCCGGGCTGCCCACGACGGTGGATGAAGGATAGAGATTGTAGAGGCTTATAAGAGACGGGCCCTGCACCTCCTTGATGTCGACCACCGTTCCGACCGGCGTCATGGTTCCGTCGCCCGCCTTGACCTTGAGATTGCGGATGTCCTCGACGTTCGCGCGATACTTGGCGTCCGCCTGGGCATAGATCTGGAAGACGTGGCCGAACTTGGTGATCTGGCCGACATAGTTCGAGCCGACATAGTCGGAGAGGGCCGCGAACAATTGTCCGACCGTGATGCCGAGCGTTTCCGCCTTGATGCGGTTCACGCCGACGAAGATTTGCGGCGCCCCGGCGCGGAAAGTCGTGGCGACCCGCGAAAGCGAAGATTGCGCATTGCTGTTGGCGACCAGGGCGTTGGTGAGAGTCTGAAGCAGCGCATAGTCAAAATTGCCGTTCCTGAGCTCGACCTGCATCGAGAAGCCGCCGACGTTGCCGGTGCCCTGGATCGGCGGCGGAGGAACCGCGAAGGCGAAAGCCTCCGGCACGCCCTGCAGTCCGCCGTTGAGGCGCTCGAGGATCGTACGGACGTCCTGACCTTGCTCTTTGAGGCGTACGTCCCAATCCTTGAGGACCACGAAGGCGACACCGGCGTTGGCGAGGCTCGCCCGGTTGTCCAAAATGGATATGCCGCTGACGGTCACCACATGTTCGACGCCCGGAACCTTGCTGGCGATCCCCTGGATCTGCTCCAGCACCCTGTCGGTGCGCTCCTTTGACGCCCCGTCGGGCAATTGCGCGGCGACGATCACGTACCCCTGGTCTTCGGTAGGCAGGAACGCAGTAGGGATACGCGTAAGTCCCCAGAGCGCGACGCCCACCAGAATGAGCGCCAGCGCGACCATGAGACCGCTGCGATGGATCATGGCGCCGATGAGTCGAGTGTACCCGCGTTCGAGGACGCCATAGACGGCGTTGAAGCCTCGGTAAAAATAGTTGCGCCGCTCGGTAGGCTTCGGCGGCCTGAGCCACAGTGCGGATTGGGTGGGCTTGAGCGTCAGCGCGTTGACGGCGCTGATGAAAGCGGTCGACGCGATGACGAGCGCGAACTGCCGGTAGAGCTGCCCGGTCAGCCCCGGCAAAAAGGCGGCTGGGATGAACACCGACATCAGGACGAGGGTGATGCCGAGGACGGGGCCGGTCAGCTCGTCCATCGCCCTCGCCGCTGCGTCGCGGCCGGGGATCCGTTGCTCAACGTATCGCGCAACACCTTCAACGATCACGATCGCGTCATCGACGACGATGCCGATCGCGAGCACGATTGCGAACAGAGTCGGAAGATTGACCGAGAAGCCGAGCGCCGCCATCGCCGCGAACGCGCCGATCAGGGTCACCGGGACGGTCGTCGCCGGCACCAGCATTGCCCGCCAATCCTGGAGGAAGACGAGGATGACGATGAGCACCAGAAGCGCGGCCTCGAACAGCGTCCGGTAGACCTCGGCGATCGCCGCCTTGACGAATTTCGTCGTGTCATAAGGCACGACATACTCAAGGCCTTGCGGGAAGGCCTTCGCGAGTTCGTCCATCTTCGCCTTGACTTCGGCCGAAACCGCGATCGCGTTCGCCTCCGGCAGCAGCGACACGGCGATGCCGGCCGCAGGCTTTCCGTCGATATCGAACGATTCGCTATAGGTCTGGGCGCCGAGCTCCGCATGGCCGACGTCGCGGATCCTGGTGATGCGACCGCCGTTCGCAGAATCGACCTTGACGATGATGTTCTCGAACTCCCGCGGATCGTCGAGCCGGCCCTTGAGGTCGAGGGTATATTGGAAGTCCTGGCCTTTCGGCGCGGGCGGCGCGCCGATCTGTCCGGCGGCCACCTCCTGGCTTTGCTGCTGGATGACGTTGATGACGTCCTGGGGCGTCAATCCGCGCGCCTGCAAGAGGTCCGGGTTCAGCCAGACGCGCATGGCGTATTGGCCGGCGCCGAGCACCGTCACATCGCCGACGCCGGGAAGCCGGCGCAGTTCGTCCTGCACATTGATGACGGCATAGTTCGACAGGAATAGACTGTCGAACCGACTGTCGGGGGACGCCAGCCCGACAAACTCGAGGATCGAGGTCGATTGCTTTTTCGTTGTCACGCCCTGGAGCTGCACCTCCGGCGGCAGCGACGAAATCGCCGCCGATACCCGGTTCTGCACCAGGATCTCGTCCTCGTCAGGATTCGTGCCGATCGCGAAGGTTACGATCAGGCTATAGGTGCCGTCGCTCGCGCTGGTCGATTGCATGTAGAGCATGTTCTCGACGCCGTTGACATTCTGCTCGATCGGCAGGGCGACAGTGTCGACCAGGGTCATCGCGCTCGCGCCGGGATAGCGAGACGTCACCTGGACGGTCGGCGGAACGACGTTCGGATATTGCGAGCTCGGCAAATTAAGGAGGGACACGAGGCCGATAACGACAATCACCAGCGCAAGCACGTTGGCGAGCACCGGCCTGCTGATGAAAAAGCGCGAGATCGCTCCCGCTCGGCCTTCGGAGTTTGTTTCCGGCCCGGAGCCTTCGGGATTCATTTCTGACCCGGGTCCGGGGCACTGTCTTTCGCCGGATCCGACGCGGCCGAGGCGAGTTGCCCGCGCTGGGGATCGACCTTGGCCCCGGGAAAGGCGCGCTGAATCCCCTCCGTCACGACCCAGTCGTCCGGGCTCAAGCCTGATTCGATCACCCGCAGCTGCCCGTCGCGCAGGCCGGTCTTGACCACCTTCCGCTCGACGACGTTGTCAGGGCCGACGACGAGGACGTAGCTCCCTTCCTGGCTCGTGCCGATTGCGTCGTTTCGCGTCAGCAGCGCCTTCTCGTGTTGCGCGATCGGGGTGCGGACCCGCACGAACAGGCCGGGCAGCAGAGCCCCATCCTTGTTGGCGAACAGGGCGCGCGCGTTGAGCGTTCCGGTCGAAACGTCGACTTGCGGCGAAGCATAGTCGAGATGGCCCTTATGCGGATAACCTTCCTCGCCGTTGAGCCCGATTTCCACCGGAACGTCGGAGAGGCCCGTGGTGCGTAACGCGATGCCATGCTCGGCGAGGTTTCTCTGGAGCGATAGGATCTGCGGCTCGCTCAAGGTGAAATAGACGTAGAGGGGATCGGTCTGGATGATCGTTGCGAGCTTGGTCGGTCCCGAGACGCCGACGAGCGCGCCGACATCGACGAGGTGATTGGTGACGACGCCGTCAAATGGGGCTTGCACGTTCGTGTAGCCGAGATTGATCTGGGCGAGCCAAAGTGCGGCCTTGGCGTTCAGGATATCGGCCGCGGCCTGGTCCGCCTTCGATTTCCATTCCTGCGCCGTGGCCTGGCTGGCGAAATCCTGTCGCGCGAGCGTCGCTTGCCGCCCGTATTCGGCCTTATTGTACTCCTCCGTTGCCTGGTCGGAGGCGACGGTCGCCTGCTGCTGGTCGACCTGCGCCTGATAAATGTCGCGCTCGATGCCAAAGAGCTGCGCGCCCTTCTTGACCGTCGCGCCGTCGACGTAGTCGATCGAAGTGAGAAAGCCCTGGACGCGCGCCACGAGGTCGACGGTGGCGAACGGGGCGGTGTTCCCTGTTAGCTCGAGGTACTCGGTCACTGGCCGCACCAGCGGCTGCGCAACAAGCACTTTGGGCGGCGGCGGCGCGACATAGACGTTTCTGGAGCCATTGCAGGCCATGAGCCCGATCGCCGTCGCGCCGATGCATGCGGCGCGAACAATCCAGGCCCGCGTTCGAGGTCTGGCGCGAAACTCATGCGTCGGCATCAAGGAGCCAATCCCGTAAGCGGCACAATACCCAACGGCGCCGCTCGATCACGCTGGCGCTCGCCTATGATGCCTGACCCTCGCTTGAGCGCAAGAGGGCGCCCATGCCCAGATGCGGCCGCTATTTCGCCGCGCGGTCGAGCGTCCGATAACGCCTGACCGCGAATGGGATCGAGGCGAGATAGGCGAGGGTGACGGCGACCAGCGCCTGCATCGGAAAGTTAAACAGGAGCAGGAGCGCCGCCGCCACGCCGACCAGCACCACAGCCACATATTCGCGCGGCACGCGGCCGAGCGACTTGCCGGAAAAATGCGGAACCCGGCTCGCCATCAGCAGCGCCACGGCCAGGACATAAAGGCTCTCGATCACGGCGGACCCCGAGGTCGGCGGCCCAAGATTGAAGGCGTAATGCAGATAGATCGGCAGGAGGCCGACGATTGCGCCCGCGGGCGCCGGCATGCCGACGAAAAAGGTCTTGCGCCACGCCGGCTGATCTTCGTCGATCATCACATTGAACCGGGCGAGACGCAGCGCGCAGGCCATCGCGAACAGGAGTGCCGCGACCCAGCCGAAATTTTTAGCCGCGTGCAAGTCGGCCACATACAGCACAAGCGCCGGCGCGACGCCGAAATCGACGAAGTCGGCGAGCGAATCGAGTTCGGCGCCGAAGCGCGAGGTTCCCTTGAGCGCCCGCGCGATCCGTCCGTCGAGACCGTCGAGCACGGCCGCGCCAGCGACCGCGCTCACCGCCCATTCGATCGCTCCCTCCATCGCCAGGCGGATGGCGGTCAAGCCCAGGCCGAGGGCGAACAGGGTGATGATGTTGGGGATCAGGAGCCTGAGCGGCACCGCCCGGAAGCGGCGGCGGCCCGGCCGGACGGCCGGCTCCGCGATCGGCGCCCGGGGCAGAGGGCCGGCCTCGTTCACGGCTCAGCTCCGCTGAAAGGGCGGCGCGACGCCCGCTGCCAGCTTGCCGATCACCGTCTCGCCCGCAACCGCGCGCGAATCGACGCCGACCACGATCTGCGCGCCCGGCGGCAGGTAGACGTCGACGCGCGAGCCGAAGCGGATGAGGCCAATGCGCTCGCCCGGGCTCAGCAGCGCGCCTTCGTGGGTGAAGCAGACGATCCTTCTCGCGATGAGACCCGCGATCTGCACGACGCCAAATCGCCCAGACGGCGTGTCGATCACGATGCTGTTGCGCTCATTGTCCTCGCTCGCCTTGTCGAGGTCGGCGTTGAGGAAGAGGCCTGGATGATAGACGATCTGTGCGACGCGGCCCTGGACCGGAGCGCGATTGATGTGGCAATCGAAAATTGACATGAAAATCGATACCCGCTGCAACGGCGCCATGCCGACGCCGAGCTCCGGCGGCGGGGCGGCGAAGCCGGCGAAACTGACGACCCCGTCGGCGGGCGCGATGATGAGGTCGCCGCTGACCGGCGTCACGCGCGCCGGATCACGGAAGAAATACGCGCACCACAGCGTGGCGATGAGGCCGAGCCAGCCGAGCGGCTGCCACATCCACCATAGGATGAGCGTCGCGACAGCGAAGCCGAGCAGGAACAGATAGCCTTCCGGATGGATCGGCGTGATCTGGCCGCGCAGCGATTTGACGATGCTCATTGACACGCGCTCGAATGAAGGCGGCGCGCACTCATGGCGCCAAACGCTCCGAATGTCACGGCGCAGGCTGGGAAGCGAGGCCATCGGGGGCGCCGAGATCGTCCTCCCGCTCGGCGCGCCGCAACAATTCCTGCGCCGCGTCGACCTGCCTCTGGCGGCTCCACATCTCCGCGTATATTCCGCCTCGCGCCAGGAGTTCCTGATGCGCGCCGCGCTCGGCGATGACGCCCTTGTCCAGCACCAGGATCTCGTCGGCGTCGACGACGGTCGAAAGGCGGTGGGCAATCACGATTGTGGTGCGTCCGCGCGCGACGCGCTCCAGCGCGGACTGGATTTCCCGCTCGGTGAAGCTGTCGAGCGCCGAGGTCGCTTCGTCAAGCACCAGAATCGGCGGCGCCTTGAGCATGGTGCGCGCAATCGCGACCCGCTGCTTCTCGCCGCCCGATAGCTTGAGGCCGCGCTCCCCGACCGGCGCCTCATAGCCCTGCGGCAGCGAGCGAATAAACGGGTCGATTCGCGCATTCTCGGCGGCCGCGGCCACGTCCCGCTCATTAGCGCCGTCGCGCCCGTAGCGGATGTTGTAGAGGATAGTGTCGTTGAACAGCACCGTGTCCTGCGGCACCATGCCGATCGCGGCGCGCAGCGAACTCTGGGTGACGGCGCCGATGTTCTGTCCGTCGATCAGGATGCGTCCGGCGTTCGGCTCGTAGAAACGGAACAGCAGCCGCGAGATCGTCGACTTGCCGGCGCCAGAGGGTCCGACGATAGCGATCGTATGGCCCGCCGGCGCTTCGAACGAGACGCCGCGCAAGATCGGCCTCCCCGGATCATAGGCGAACTCGACATTCTCGAATCGGACCGCGCCGGCGCTCACCTTCAACGGCTGCGCGCCGGGAATATCCTCGATCTCGGGATGCTGCGCGAGGATGGTGAACATCGCCTCGACGTCGATAATCGCCTGCTTGATCTCCCGATAGACCATCCCCATGAAATTGAGCGGCTGGTAGAGTTGCAGCATGATCAGGTTCACGAGCACGAAGGCGCCGACGGTCTTGGTTCCGTTCCTCACCTCGGCGACGCACATCACCAGGACCACGATGAGGCCAAGGGTGAAAATGACCGCCTGGCCGGCGTTGAGCACCGCCAGCGACACATAGGTTCGCACGCTCATCCGCTCATACCGCGCCATCGCCTTGTCGTATCGCGCGGCCTCGCGCTCTTCGGCGCCGAAATACCTCACCGTCTCGAAGTTGAGCAGACTGTCGATCGCCTTGGTATTGGCGTCGGTGTCACTCTCGTTCATCGACCGTCGAATCCCGATGCGCCAATTGGTCGCCAGCGTCGTGAATATCAGATACGCGGCCACGGTGAGGCTGATCGCGACGACATAGCGCCAGTCGAACGAGATCAGCATCGCGCCGACAACCAGAGCAAATTCGACGATGGTCGGGACCGCGGTCAGCATCGAGGTGCGAACGAGGGTCTCGATGGCGTTGCGGCCGCGCTCGAGCACCCGCGTGAGACCGCCGGTCTTGCGCTCCAGATGAAACCGCAGCGACAGACGATGCAAGTGCTCGAACACTTCGATCGCCAGTCGGCGCACTGCGTTCATGGCGACGGCGGCGAAAAGGGCGTCGCGCCCCTGCTGGGTCAGCGCCATCACGATCCGGAGGATCCCGTAGAGGACGGTCAGCGCAACCGCCCCGAGGAGAACTTGCGGCAGCGGGACCGCGTCGAGCGCAAGCTTGCCGGCGACCGCGTCAGTGGCCCACTTGTAGGAGTACGGAATTGCGATCGTGAACAGCTTGGAGAGCAGCATCAGCGCGACGGCGAGAAACACGCGCAGCTTCAGATCGGAGCGGTCCGACGGCCAGATGTATGGCCATAGAAGCTCGACGGTTCCGATTAGCGTCGCCCGCCGCGCCGGAGAGTTGCGCTCGGCGATGAATGTTGACGTCTTATGATGTTGCATTGGTGCCCATGTAGGCGCCGATCAACTACTCGGCACGCCGCATATAAGCGCTTTCAACGCCGTTGGCATCCTTTCCGCCGCCATTGTCTTGCGCTCGACGGTCTTGAGGCCAAGCAGCGGCGCAGGTGAAGGAGGTCCGCCGCGCCGACGAGCGGGGCGCGCAACTATCCCTGGCCCAGAGTTAGGCCGAATCCCGATCTTATCCGCTGCCGCCAGGCGACCTTGGACTCGACGTGCGACGACTCGCGTAAACTTTATACACGGCATGCTGACCGCGTTCTGTCAAGTGAAGAAGGCTCTCTTTTTTGTTTAAAATCAGCATCCGCCCGCGCGAGCGTAGTGAGTATTCGACCAATTTCGGTCGATGCCTTAGTTAAATTGATCGGTATTTGCCTTGTGCCTTGTTTTCTTTTGCGCTATAGCGGCCCTCGCCCAAGTCGCAGTCGGCGACAAATAATGAGGACGCTCGTCGTGGTCGGACGAGCAGAATGGCCTGAAGCTGATCGCCAGAAGGGCGGTCCCGACAGGCAACCTTTTGGAGTAACGTCAACAATGAGCGAATCCACAAATCACGTTGAACTCGCCGCGGAGATCGTTTCGGCCTATGTGTCGAACAATTCCGTACCGTCAAGCGAGTTGCCGGCCCTTCTCAGCGACGTTCACGCAGCAATCGTGCGTGTCGCGACCGGCGCACAACCTGTCGTCGTCGAAGCCGCCAAGCCTGCCGTTCCGCCCAAGAAGTCAGTTACCAACGATTACATCATCTGTCTGGAAGACGGTCGCAAATTCAAATCGCTGAAGCGCCACCTGCGGACCCAATACAACCTCTCTCCCGAAGAATATCGCGAGAAATGGGGTCTTGCGTCCGACTATCCCATGGTCGCCCCGGCTTACGCCAAGGCGCGGTCGGCGCTGGCGAAGCAGATGGGCCTCGGGCAGCAACGCCGGCGCCGCAAGTAAGGCGCGGCCCAGCGCCCGGCGCGGAAGAGGTCTAAGGGCGCTGCCTCCGCGCGGCAGTCGCGCGCTCCGGCAAGGTCGAGGCCGGCGAGACCGGCCGGGAACGCAGATCGATATTTCGACCGTCTATTTGGTGCCGAACATCCGGTCTCCTGCGTCGCCCAGGCCGGGAATGATGTAGCCGTGGTCATTGAGCCGTTCGTCAACCGCCGCGGTCCAGATCTGGACGTCCGGATGCGCTTTGGTCAGCCGCTCGATCCCCTCCGGCGCGGCCAGAAGACAGACGAAGCGGATGTCCTTCACGCCGCGGCGCTTCAGACGGTCGATCGCGGCGACGGCTGAATTGGCGGTCGCCAGCATCGGGTCCATCACGATCACCAGCCGGTCGGCGACGTCGGCCGGAGCCTTGAAATAATATTCGACCGCCTCGAGCGTCTGCGGGTCGCGGTAGAGGCCGATATGGGCGACCCGCGCGCTCGGCACGAGGTCGAGCATTCCATCGAGAAACCCGACGCCGGCGCGCAATATGGGCGCGAACACCAGCTTCTTGCCGGCGATCGTGGGCGCCATCGTCTTGGCCAGCGGCGTCTCAACCTCGACCGTCTCGAGCGGCAGATCGCGCGTCACCTCATAGGCGAGCAGCATCCCGATCTCGTTCATGAGCTGCCGGAAGCCCTTGGTCGACACGGTCTTATCGCGCATAAGGGTCAGCTTGTGCTGGACGAGCGGATGGTCGACGACGTGAACGTTCGACATGAGGCTTTTCCCTGGGGCTTGGTCGCGCCGGCGCAAGTTCCTCTCCTTAGACGATGTTGCGCCCCCGAGTCGCCGACGTGGGCTCTCGTCCCCAGTTTTGTCGGCGGCCGTTGGCGAGCGGCCGTGGCCCGCGACGACGCTCATCGAGCGCTATTGACGGGCGGACGGGCAGGATGTCTGCTGCGCTGCAAATGGCATCCTCGACCGCCCGCCAGATCAGCCGCAACTGGTCTCTGCCCAATATTCTGACCTACGCTCGGGTCGCGGCGGTTCCGCTCGTCGCCGGGTTTCTGTTCTGGCCGCATGAGCCGTGGGCGCGCTGGACGGCTTTGGCGATCTTTATCGCCGCGGGCGTGAGCGACTTCTTCGACGGGTATCTCGCGCGCGCCTGGTCGCAGCAGTCCTCGCTCGGCAGAATGCTGGACCCGATCGCCGACAAGCTTCTCGTCTCCGCGGTCATCCTGGTGCTCGCCGCCGACCAGACGATTTCGGGTCTTTCGCTGTGGGCGGCGATCGTCATCCTGTGCCGGGAAATCCTGGTCTCGGGTTTGCGCGAATACCTGGCCGAGCTCAGGGTTCCGCTGCCGGTGACGGCGCTTGCCAAGTGGAAGACCGCGGTCCAATTCGTCGCGCTTGGTTTCCTGATCGTCGGGCCGGCGGGCGAAGCGCTGCTGCCGGGGTCGATTGCGACCGGAATCGTGCTGCTATGGATCGCCGCGATCCTGACGCTCTACACCGGCTGGGACTATATGAAAGCGAGCTATAACCATGCCGGCCGCGACTGAGATGAGAATGAAAGCGCTTTATTTCGCCTGGGTGCGCGAGCGGGTCGGCAAGGCGGAGGAGGAGCTCGATCCGCCGGCAAATGTGACTACGGTCGGCGACCTGATTGCCTGGCTCGCCAAACGGGGCGAGAACTATGCCCACGCCTTCGACAAGCCTCTGGCGGTTCGCGCCGCCCTCGACCGGGTCCACGCTCGAGCCGACGCTTCGATCGCTGGCGTGAAGGAAGTGGCGTTCTTTCCGCCGATGACCGGCGGCTGAAGCCGGTGGCGACCGTCCGCGTCCAGCGAGACGATTTCGACCCCGGCGCGGAGGCCGAGGCGCTCGCCCGCGGGCGAACGGACGTCGGCGCGCTCGCGAGCTTTGTCGGCTACTGCCGCGACGAAGGCGGAGGGCTCGCGGCGCTCGAGCTCGAACATTATTCGGGCATGGCCGAGGAGGAGATCGCCCTGGCGGTGCGGGAGGCGGAAGCGCGCTGGCCGCTCATCGGCGTCACGGCGATCCACCGCCATGGCCGGATCAAGCCTGGCGAGCGGATCGTCTTCGTTGCGGTTGCGGCGGCGCATCGCGGCGCGGCGTTCGCCGCGGCCGAGATGCTGATGGATTACCTCAAGACCCGCGCGCCGTTCTGGAAGCGCGCCATAGGCGTCGAGGGCGAGGCCCAGGGCTGGGTCGAGGCCAAGGCGGATGACGATCTTTCGGCCGCGCGCTGGAGCGGCGCCAACGGAGCGCCTCAGTCAGGCCCGTGAGGCGACAGCGCGGTAGACCAGCAGAACCACGACGGCGCCGATCACCGCGATGATGATGCTGCCGATGTTCAAGCCCGTCACGCCGCCGATGCCGACGAAACTCGCGAGAAAGCCGCCGACGATTGCGCCGATTACGCCGAGCGCAATGTCCATGAGCATTCCCGAGCCGGTCTTGTTGACGATCTTGCTCGCGATGAACCCGGCGATCAGTCCAAGAATGATCCAGCTGATTACGCCCATGTCGAACCCTCCCATCCGCCGCCGGCCGGCCACCGGAATGTGCGGTATGGACGGGGAAAACGCAAGCCGGTACTCTGGGCCGTCATATCTTCGCCAAGCGGCGCCGGTTTGATGCTGGCAGGCCGCTGATTTTGGTTTGGCCCTGATTTTTGGAGGAGACAGCTATGGGCGCCTTTGATGATGCAATGAAGAACGCCGTGCCCGGCGGCAATCTGGCGACGCCGATTGCGGTCGCCCTGGGCGCGCTCATTCTCGGCAAGATGTTCGGCGGCGGCTCGGCGTCCACGCCTGCGCCTGGGCGCGTCCCGCCTCCGCCGCCTCCCCAGCCAATGCCGACGAATGCGCCGGCCGGAAGCGTTATGGGCGGCCTTGGCGACCTCATCGGCAAGCTCACCGCCGGCGGCGCCGCGCCGCAGGTCAACTCCTGGATCGGCCCCGGACAGAACCAGCCCATTCAGCCCGGACAGCTCGGCGGCGCCTTGGGCCAGAATGTGCTCAACGAA
>Ga0335073_10000894_pt1 | contig 39406 bp, 58 predicted proteins | sample Lox_Sample_22_FD_207093 | JGI IMG/M metagenome (GOLD analysis project Ga0335073, IMG submission 207093) | Soil microbial communities from Loxahatchee National Wildlife Refuge, Florida, United States - Lox_Sample_2.2 | ecosystem: Environmental > Terrestrial > Soil > Wetlands | place: USA... | reverse complement strand
CGCCGCCGCCGCCGCCGCCGGCATTGGTGCCGTCGCCACCGCCCGCCGAGCCATTGCCGCCGGCAGCGCCGCCGCCAAGCGGATAGACAAAGGCGCCTGACGCGCCGCTGGCCGTTTCGGCCAGAAGCAGGCTCGTGGTCGGCGTTACCGGTGGGATGCGCGCCGCCGCTGTATTGCTCGCACCCGTCGCGCCGGCATGGGGCGTGTTTGCGCTCTGCCCGCCCGCTGCCCCGTTCGCGCCATCCCCACCAATCGCGAACCCCGGCGCGGCATTGGCGGCACTCGGGGTGCCCCCCGTCGTGGTGTTGCCGCTGCTGGCGGTGCTCGCGATCGTCGGGCCACCCTGGCCCAACCCATAGGAAGCCGTGATGGCCGCGACCGTGCTGCCGGTCGCGCCGGACGCATTGGCCGTCGTTGCCACGCTGCGCACGATCGCCCCTGCCGGCGCGCCGGAAATATCGAGTGTGCCGCTGACGAAAAGACGGAACCCGGCGGTTGACAGCGTGCCCCCGCTGATCGTGAGGTTGGCGTAATGGGTATCCCGCGTCAGGGTCGTGGTGCCGCTGGATATCGTGACGTTGCCATCGGCGCCAGTGCCGAACAGCGGGCCATAGGCGACAGTATCGCCGGGGTGCTGGTGATCGCTCCGCGCGTAGGTGGTCGCCGCGCCGGCGGTTCCGGTGCCGTTCATCACCGGCGTGGCGGTCCCGGCGGCGGGCACCGTGGCGGCGAGCGTGCCGCTGGCCAACGTCAGGTTGCTGCCCAAGGTCGCGACCGCGCCGGCGGTCCATTCCTGCGCCTGTGTGGGCGATGACAGGGTGCCGCTGTTCAGGACGAGGTTGGCGCCGAGGCCCAGCACCACGCCGGCGTTCCATGCCTGCGCGCCCCCGGCGATGCCGGCGCCCGGCGTGTAGACCCAGTCGGCCCCGGCCGCGACCGGGCCGGCGTAGACCACCCGCGTGGTCGCCCCGTCCAGCAGGCGCAGGGTGACGGTGTGTGTTACGGTGTCGTTATTATACAGCCGCACCTCGCGCACCTGGTAGACCAGGCCCGCCGCCGGTGCGGCGAGCGCGGTCACCGCCGTGGTGCCGTTGGAGGCGGTATGCGCGAGTGCGGGCGTGAACAGCGAAGATGATGACGAGGCATAACAGACCACGATGTCGCACGGCGTCGTTGCCTGCGCCTCGCCCAGCACGATCTGCAGGCTGCGGCTGGGGGTGTCAAGAATCATGGCTGAACCAAACCATCGTGCGCGTCAGCAGCCAGGCCGCCGACGTCAGGGACGCATCCGGCGCGGAAAGGATGCCGCCGGCCAGCGCCAGGCCGGCACCGAGGCTGGCCACCGGGCCGGCGGTCCACTCGCCCGCCCCGCCGCCACCACTGACGCTGCCACCGGTCCCGGCGCCCGGCGTGTAGACCCAGTCGCCGCCCGCCGCGACGGAGCCGGAATAAACCACGAAACTGGCGGCGCCATCGAGCAACAGCAGCGAAACGGTGTGCTGCACGCTGTCGTTGTTGTGCAGCCGGCACTCGTTGACGAGGTACTGCGTGCCGGGGGCCGGCGCCGGCACGATCGTAATGGCCGCGGTGCCGGTGCTGTGCGCGTGCGCCAGGCTGGTCAGAAACCCTCCCGCATTGGTCTGCGCCGCATAGCAGGCGGTAACATCGCACGGCGTGCTCGCCTGCGCCTCACCGAGGGCGATCTGCAGGCTGCGGCTGGGGGTGTCGAGTATCAACGTCAGTTGCCGAGCGCGGTGACCAGCAGGTGGACCGGATACTGCGGCGCGGTCGTCACCGTGAACCCCTGCAGGGTGCCGTTGGCCGAGGACGCGACGGCGGCGAACACCCCGGCGTGCCCGCCGGTCGTATAGCCGGCGAGCGGGGTCAGGCCGGCAGTGAACGCGCTCTGCGCGCCGACGTCGTTGTCGAACTCGAACGCGAGATAGGTCAGCCCCCCGCTGGGCAGGTAAAGCGGCAGGGTGACCTGGCTGCCGGACACGAGCGGGGATCCGCCGGAAACAACGATCTGCTTGACGCCGGAGAGCTCGACCGCGAGCACGCTGTCATAGCCGCTCGGGTTGGTGATGGTGAGCGTGTAGGCGCTCGCCGGGCTGGTGACGAGCGCGGCGAACACCGCCAGTTGCTGGTAGTTCTGCAGATTGCCGGCGTCACGGTAGAGCAGGACCGCATTGGTCATCGACATGGCGCCCTGTGCCACGCCGCTGCCGAACCCCGAACCGTAACCGACGGCGAGGAACAGCACGGTATTGCCGATGGTCGTCGGCGCGGCGAACGTGACCGTGATGGCGGTCGCGCTCGACGAGGCGCCGCGGGCCGACGCCGTCTGCACCTGCACCGGCACCGTCGGCGTGCCGCCGGTCGGGCCCGCCGGGCCGGTCGCGCCGGCCGCTCCCGTGGCCCCGGTCGCGCCGGCCGCCCCGGCCGGCCCTGTCGCCCCGGTGGCGCCCGCCGGGCCGGTCGCCCCGGTGGCCCCGGTCGGGCCGTTGGCCGGCCCCTGCGGCCCCGTCGCGCCGGGCGCTCCGCTCGCCCCGGTGGGACCAGCGGGCCCGGTGGCCCCGGTCGCCCCGGCAGGCCCCGCCGGGCCGGTCGGCCCCGTGCTGCCGGCCGCGCCGGTGGCGTCGGCAATGGCGGCGTTGAGGTCGGGTGCGGTGAGCGTCTCACCGGATTGCCACGGATACGGCATGCGCTACCCCAGCACCGTCTGGCCGAGCACGATCACGCTCTGCGCCGGGCCGACCAGGCCGGAGATCCCGCCGCCACCCTGCGCGCCCCGCACCAGCGCGGCGGGCATCTCGAGGTCAGCCAGTTGGATGTTGGCCGCGCGCAGCCGGGCGAGGCTGCCGCGCAGGCGGTTGACATGCGCGGTATTTGGTTCGATGCCGTAATCCATGGCCAGCTTGAGCGCCAGCGCATACCGCAGCGGCTCCTGGTATTCCGGCGGCAGGCCGAGCGGGGTCGTGAGGCCGGCGTAACGGCTCAGCTGCTGCGGATAGGCCAGGTGCAGCTCGAACTGGGCCGCCGGGGGCACCGGCCAGACATAGACCTGGGCCGGGCCCGGCCAGAGCGTGTCGAGGAACACCGCGGCCGGGAAGGTACCCAGCGATTTCACCATGATCTCGTTATATTGTTCCCGCCCTGTCATGATCTGCAGCGGGTAGTCGACCGGCCCCGCGGTGACGATGCCCCCGCTCGTCGCATAGCCGCTCAGCAGCCGGGCGAACGCCGAGGCCAGCCGCACCGGGCGGTCGGTCAGCGGATAGCTCTGCGCGCCGGTCGAGGTCGCCACCACCTCGACCAGGCGCCAGGACAGCAGCCGCTCGCGCATCCAGCCGGCAATCACCTCGTTGAGCAGATCGAGCCCGGTGTTGGCGTCCTCGGCCTGCGCCGTCTGGCCGACCCCGAGGATGCCGGCGGTGCGCAGGCAGGCGCTCACCAGGTCGCCTGCCGTGACAATCGCCATTACAGCGGCTCGGCGCGCCCGGCGAGCAGGTTCTGGTGCGCCTGCACCGAGTTATGCACCACCCCCTTGCCGGCCTCCTCCAGCGCCTGCAGCTTGGCAGTCAGCGTCTTGTGCGCCGCCAGTTGCGCCTCGGTGTAGGTGCGGTGCGCGTCCGCCTCCTCCGGCGTGTTGAACCAGTCGGTGCGCGGCACCAGCGAGGCCTCCTCGGCCGGGTCCGCGAGCTCAATGCCGCCATGCACCGGGTGATACAACGTCTTGGGGAAGCCCGAGGCGACCGTGCCCGGGGCGACGAACGCCGCCTTGTCCTGCGGCTGCGGCACCGCCAGGCTGGCATAGGGCTGGGCCGGGTTGGGCACCCGCTCGCCGGGCTGCGGCGGCGGCGCGGGCGGCGGGTCGATGCCGCCCGGGACGGTCTGGGCGGTCTCGGTGTCGGGGGTCTTGTTGGCCATTACACGCTCTCCGGGCGGGTGCGGGTGACGGGCAGGATGGTCTCACCGACCGCGCCGGCCGCCTTGCGCAGGCCCTGCGCGTGCTTCTCGGGGTCGTATTTGTCGGTCCAGCCCGGCCCCAGCTGCTTGTGGCTCTCCGGCGTCGTGACGATCGCATGACGTCCGTCGTCGTGATAGACGGTCTTGGGATACTCTGCCATGTCAGCCTCCATTATGCCGCGTCAGCAACGACCACCGCCCATTCGGGCCGCACCCATTTATAGCCGTAGAGCACGTCAAGCCGGGTGATGGTCTGGTCATTGATACCATCGTAAAACGTTATCAGCCGGATGGACACACCCTGGTAGCTCTCGCGGTAGGCCTCCATGACGCCGCGCGTCGGCATTTCCATTGGCACCAAAGCCAATGTCGCGGCGAGCGGATGAAAGATGAAATTCTTCCGATACCACTCATTCGCGTTGGTCAGGCAGACGATCGCCGCCCCGGCGGCCGGCGATGCGGTCACGGTCTCATAGGCCACCGGGTTGCCGCCCGAGGCCGGCACCAGCGCGGGATAGATCGGCAGCGCGGTCGCCCCGGCCGGGACGTTCGCCGTCAGCGCGAACTGCGCCAGTTGTCCGGTCGAGGCCTTGGTGACGCGGTTGACGCTGTAAACGCCCGCAAATGTAACGATATCGCCCTGCGCCAGGCCGGACCCGCCGACCGCGCTGGTGGCGATCGAGGAGCCGGTCTGGTTGGCGCCGGCCACCGTCGGCATCGTGCCATAGGCGGGCGTGTGATGCATCAGCACGGTCGGATCCTGCGCCCAGTCCATGCCCAACACGTCTTTCTTGATCATAGCTGTCTCGTATTGATCCCCGACTTTGGATTGCTGGTTGAACAATCCGCTGAAAGAACCAACTGTGCGCGCCATGGTGATCGGGTCGAGAATGGCGTTGCGCTGCCCACGCGGGGTCGAGAGCTTGTCGAGCATCGCCCCGGCCTGCGCCCAGGTGGTCAGGGTCGGGCTGATCGTGTTGTTTGATCCGTCAACGTTATGGATAAGGTTGGGGATCGCCTCCGCGCCGGTCATCACATCGGATGCGATGGCGCCGACGATGGTGTTGACCGCGGGCTCGATGATGCGGCGCGAATAGTCCTGCATCGTCAGGGTGCGGTCCACCATGGAAAACGAGATATCGACGCCGGCCTGCTTGGCGACCGTCAGGCCGGTGGTCACCTCGGTGGTCGACTGCGGCACCGCGGTCGGCCCGGTGCGGATCACGTAGTCGTTCGGCAAACGTATCTGGATCGTCGAGCCGGGTTTCTGCCCGGCCACCGAGGGGTTGGCGAACTCATCCTGCCACTGCCGGTCCATCATCTGCAGGAAGGGGTTCTGGTTGCGAAACAACTCGATCGCCCGACGAATGACCAGGGTCGGGGTGATAAGGGAATTTGCCATGGGTCTGGCTCATGCCTGCGCTTCTTTCGTTTCTGGAAAGATCCGTCACCCGAGGGGTCTTCGGACGCAGGCAGAGCCGCTGCCAGGCGGGGTTTCCGGGCTTGCCGGATAGCCTGGCGCCGAAGCGCCAGGCCGCAGGCGGTGCCGCCGCCAGTCGGTCAGTCGGTATCAGTCGGGGTCGGCCGGGTCCGGCGTGGTGGCGCCGGTGCCGCCGACGCAGGAGGAGCAGCGCCGCCTCCAGTCGGCCGGAGGGTCACCGCCAGCGCTGGCGGGATGACCATCGCATGTAATCCTCCATGCTGCCGCCGGGATCCGGCTCGCCGTGCCGGGTCGTGGCCGGCGGGGTGATCGGCGGCGGCGGGGGTGGTGGCGCTGTCCGGCGCGGGACCGGCGCCGGCGCCTGGCCGCGCCCCTGCAGGCCGGCCGCATAGCGCCCCAGCGCCAGCGCCCGCTCCCGCTCGGTCGGCAGCCCGGCGATCCGCTCGACCGCCTCCGGATCGCGCGCCAGGTGCCCGGCCACCCGCGCCCCGTCGGGCAGATCGACCAGCAGCTGGGCGAAGCCGGCATCGGCGCCAAGGTCCATCAGATGCTGGCGGCGGTCGTCCCAGTCGGGGAACTCGCTCGAGCCGGCCAAATGAAACGCCCGCACCCGGGCGAGGGTCTCGGCGCGCTCCTCGATCAGGCGCTCGACGTCGGCCTGGGTCAGCGGCTGCTGGCCGTCCTGGCCCTGCTGCGGCTCGTAGCGCGCCAGGCGCTGCTGCAGTTCCGCCGCCCGCCTGGCCGCCTCCTCGGCCCGCTGACGCTCGGCATAGCGCTGTTTGGTGAGGTAGCCGATACGCTGGTCATAGGAGCGCTTTTCCCGCTTGTAGCGCTCATCGGCGCTCTCGCCGGGCGGCGGCTCGGGCGGCGGCGGCTCGCCCGGCGCCTCACCGGCCGGCGCCTGGGCCTGCTCCTGCGCGTCGTCGGGCTCGGCGGCGAGTGTCTCGCTCGGCCGGTAGGCCTCGGCCGGCGCCTGGCCGGGCGTCTCGGTGCCGGACATCAGCCCCGGCCCTTGCGCTCCGGCAGCCCTTTGGTGCCGCGCTTCCGGTCGGCCTCGACAAACTCCTTCGCCACCGCGGGCGGGATGCCGGCCTGCTTGGCGAACTTCGGATCCGCGGCCGCAGCCGCCATTGTCTTGGCCTGTTCTTTACTTTTACTTGGCATTGCTTCCTCGGTTACGGTGCTGTTGTTGACCAGGAGCACCATTCGCCATGCCGCCGCCGAGGACACGCCGGCATGGCGCCGGTTGCCCCTAGTCGCGGTATTCCGGCAGGCGGAACGGGTTGGGGAGCTCGCCCTCGGTCTCGGCGTCGAGCTCAGGGTGATGCGGACCGTACGCCAAGTTGAGATAGCTAGTCCTCGTCAGCGGCAGGTTCTCCCTCAGCATCGTCGCCAGCACCGGATCGGTCCCAGCTAGGCTTTCTAATTCCGCCCGCAAGGCTGCTGACGAGGGCTCGTGCCTGGTGTGCGTCGATGTGGCCATGTTGGTAATCCTGCCATATGTAATTGATCCAGTCCTTAAACGGTTTACTACGTTTTTGCTCCGGCGAGAAGAGCCCGCGCACGCCTTCCCAGGTGATTGACTGCATTTCCCGCGGCAGGATCCCGCGCTGCCTGGCGGCCTCGCGGTAGGCGTCGGCATAGAGCGGATACAACCCCTTGCTGCCCGTGGCGGCGTCCTTGGCGCCCCCGCCGCCGGTGCCGAGGCCGGCGCCCACCTCGGGATCCTTGCCGGCCAGGGGCCGCATATGCGCCGCCGCAATCGCGTGGGTGTCGATCGTGACGTCACCGCTGTCGTCATTCGGGGCGATGATGTTGTTATAGAAGTTGCGCACCTTGTGCTGCTGGCCCATCAGGTCGCTGATGCCCGCCAGGTCGTGCGTGTCGGCCGCCTGCAGCGCCTTGGAAATCTCCTTGAACGAGCCCCAGCCGACCTTCTGCGCCTGGCCCTTGTCGGTCTTGACGGTATCCCCGAAATCGCCCTCCGGCGTGACCTCGAGGTAGTCGCGCGGGTTGTGCGCCTCGTCATACCACCGGGCCCAGACTGCGCGGCTGGTGGGGTCATTGATCGCCCTGAACGGCACCCGCCTGAACTGTTCCAGCTGCGACTGCAGGTAGCTGGCGTTGTCCTGGTCGCCCTTCTTGCTGAGCTCGTCGATGTAGCCCCGGGCGTACTTCTCCATCTCCGGCGTCAATTTGCTGTTCTGCTGGTCGCGGCGGATGTCGAGCAGCCGCTGCGCGAGGGACACGTTTTGATACCAGTCTTTCTGCGGCGAGAGCGCCGCCAGCACGCCCGCGGCCTGGTGCGGCTGCAGCCCGTAATCCTGCGCCCAGCGCTGCGCGATGGCATTGGCCCCGTCGTACCACTGCTTCGCCCGGTCGCGCTGCGCCTGGGGCATGTTGTCATGCAGCCAGAGCAGGTTGTCGACCATATGCTGCTTGGTCGCCTCGAGCACGTCGGCGTCCGACATGCCGGGCGCGAGCCGGATCCCGGGGTAGCTGCGCACCAGGTCGGCGTGCTTGCGCAGCAGCCCGGGCTTGCCGGCGATAGCGTCCATCCCGACCCGCAGCGAGGCGTCGCGGTGGCCGATATCGCCCGAGCCCTTGGCATACGGCACCCGGGTGGCGATGCGTGATTCCGCGCCTGGCGCCGCGCCGGGGGTTGCGCCTGGCGCCGCGCCTGGCGCTGGCCCCGGCATTGCCGGCCCCGGCGCCCCCGGCAGCGCGCGGGCCCGCTCGGCGTCGAGGTAGTTCTGCATTGACCCCGGGGTGATGCCGCCCATGGGCCGGTCCGGCAGGGCAAACATGCCGCGCCCGGCCAGCATGTTGCGCGGGTCGTCATAGCGCCCGGGCCCGCCGGCGGCGCCGGGCAGGTTGAGCGGATTGTCACGCGACCAGGACATGGCCCCTCGCTATGGCCGCACCGGGCCGTACGGCGCCCACACATGCGGCACCACCAGGCCGGCCAGCAGCAGGATGATCACCACCACCAGCAGGATGCCGAGCGGCGAGGCCGGCGGCAGGCCGCCGCCGCGCCAGCCGTAGCCAAACCCGCCGATCGCGCCGAGCAGCAGTAGCACCAGGATGACGTCGAGAATCACGACGTGGTCGTGCCGGCGGGCGGTGAGGTGGCGCCGGCCGGGGCGCCGGGGCTTGTCGCGGGCGGCGAACCGGAGCCGTCACTTGTCGCGGCCGGGGTGTTGGCGGTGACCGCTGCCGCCAGCGCCTGCGATTGCTGCTGCATCGCCTGCACCACACCCTGGATTGCCGACAGCTGGTCAGGCGTGGCGCCGGCGTTCTGCGACTGCGCCAGCGCCGCCTGCAGCTGCTGGCCGAGCCCCTGGATGAGCGTCACCGCGCTCTGGTCGGCGCTGGTCATCGACTGCACCTGGGCCTGCAAATTGGCGATTTCCGCGGCGAGTGAATCAGACATCTGTTGGATCTCCGTTTGTAGTTGCTGGATTGCGGTCAGCACCGGGGCCAGCAGCCAGCCGAACAGGCTGGCGCTCATTGCAGCGCCTGGCCGCCACCCTGGCCGTTCACCTGGCCGCCACCCTGGCTGTCAGGCGCCGGCCCGGGCGGGGTCATCGCCGCCTCGGCCGCGGCATGCGCGCCCATGACCGGCAGCGCCGGCATGCCGATCATCTGGCTGACGAGCTCGCGCACGATCAGCTTGAGGCTGTCGGGGTCGATCTTGCCGACGGTGTCGAGCCGTTTCGTTTCACTATCGTAGGTCTTGTCCTTCAGGTCTTCCTGCAGCGCGGCCACCTGCGCCTTCAGCGCGGCCACCTCGGCGTCGGCCTGGCCGAGCACCTGCTGGGCGTGCGCCTGGGTCTGCTGCAGCGCCTGCTGCAGCTGCATCACCTGCGGATCCTGGCCCTTGTATTGCGCCGGCAGCCCCTGCTTGAGCCGCTCCGCGAGCTCGTCGGCGCCCGGGAAATCGGCGTTCTTGGCCCAGAAATCACCGAGCACCTGGAACGCCGCGCCGTTGCTGGCCATCAATTGCGAGAAGGCGTTGAATGCCTCCTGCCGGCGGGTCATGTAGCTGGGCCCGACGTCCGCGACGACCGCGAAACGGCCGACGTTCGGGTTCCAGATCGTAATGACCGCGTCCTCTTTGGCCTGGTCGGGATCCGCCTGGCCCTGCGGGCTCACCGGCTGCGGCTGCGCGGTCGGATCCGGCACCACCTGGTGCGCCTGCGGTGCCTCGGGATCCACATGCACCTGGCTCTCCTCGCCGGCCTCGTTGACGATCAGCAGCACGCGCCGGGCGTTGTATACTTTCGGCACCAGATCGACCAAAAGGCGCCCGGTGAAGCGGATCGCGCCCGCCAGGTGGTCGATCACATGGTACGTGGCATTGTCACCCTGGCGCTGGCGGGCGTTGATCGCTTTGCCCGAGGTCTCGTTGGAGGGCGCGCCCATCACCGCCTGGTATTGCCCGCTCGCCAACATCATTTCGTTCTGCGCGATCTGCAGGCCTTCCATGTAAGCCTGGGCCATGGCCGGCGGCTGGGCGCGCTGCGGCGGCGGCTGCGGCTGGCCGGTCTCGTCGAGCCCCTGGTAGAGCAGCACCGACGGATTTTCGATATTCGCGCGTTCCCATTTCTCCTGGAACGGCCCGATCGCCTCGGCGGTGCCGATGAATGGCGCCTTGCTCTGTAACGCAACGAACTCGGCGGCGCTCGAGCTATACCAATTGTATAGACGCTGCGCATCGCGCAAGTGTCTTGTATGGCTCACCCAGTCGAGCCGTTTGTCGGTGATGATCTCCTCGCACGGCAGCCTGACAATCGGGATGTAGCGCCCGGGCCAGGGCTTGCGGTCGAGAATGCGGTCGTTGTCCGCGATCAAAAACCATTCCACCTCGGGGTAGCTGACCGTGCGCTCGCGCCGGATCAGGTCGCGCGCCTTGACCTGGCGCAGCACCTCGGGCGCGAGGTCGGCGGCGTGCAGCACGGTGCCGTCGGTGAGCTCGAGCAGCCGGTCCCGGCGCTCGCCGCGGCGGTAGTATTCCACCAGGCGCACATGCTTGTCGTCGGATTGAAAATGCCCGCGGTTGCCGAGCGGGCCCGAGCCCACCACCCGGTCGGGCTCGTCGGCGCGCGGATAGCGCCGCTCAAAGTCTTTCCGCTCCATCTCATAGAACACGAAGCCGAACCGGGCGTCCGAGCCGTCATACTGCTGGATGTCGGGGTCGAGAAAGACGTCGAGCGGGTTCGGCACGCGGCGAATAAAAATGTCCTGGTCTAACGTTTCCTCGTCGATATAGTCAGTCATCACCCGCCAATAGCCGATGCCGCCCATCACCTGGTTATAGGTCGCCGTCGTGTAGGCCGCCGCGGCATTGCTGACATATTCGATGTGGCGCACCACGCCCTCGAATATCTGCGCGCTCTCGTAGGTGGCTTCGTCCGCGACCGGATTGATTCTGATCTGCGCCTGATTCTGTCTGGCGTCGTTGATCACCTGCAGATTGTGGATCCGGCACTTGTTGATCGTCAGGCAGGGCCGGCCAACGCGCGAGCCGACAATCTCCTCGTCCCATTGGTAGCGGTTGACGTCGTCGCCGTTCGCAAACTTCATGTCGCGGCGGAAATTTTCATGCGCGAACGCCTGGTAATCGTGCGCGCGGTCGAACCGCTCCTGCGCCTCGCGGATGATGTCCTCGTCGCTTTCAGCCATCACTGCAGGCTCTTGCGCACGTCGTTGCGCAGATGCTCGATCACCTGGTCGGCCAGGTGGCCGCGCGCCTCGGCCGGGGCGGCGCGCAGATAGTCGGCCAGCGCCGAGGTCAGCGCGCCGACGATCACCCCGCCATCGGCGGCGAAATCCGTCATGATCCTGAGCGCGCGATACAGCGTCTCAACGTCGACGGCCTCGGGCGGGCCGAGCACGACGAGCGGCTCAGGCAGCCGGCTGTTCTGGCGCATCATCCACCCGGAGCAGATCAGCCTGCCACGGCACGATCGCCGCGCGCCAGCCGCGGTGCTGGAAATGCCCGCTCAGCCAGGCCGCGCTCTTGCCCTCGGCAAACCGCAGGACCGGCGCCGCCTCGGTGCAGAAGCCGCGCGCAATCACCAGCCCGGCGACAAACCCGGGCGCACTCACCCGCACCAGGTAGCGCTCGGGACGCTTCGGCGCGCGGGGCATCAGGCCGCCGCCACGCTGCCGGAAAGGCGCGCGGGGCCGCTCACAGCCCCATCCAGCCCTGCGGCTGGGCCAGCAGGCCGGTGGCGCGGGCCGGCAGCGGCGCGCGGGCCTCGCGCGGCTCGCGCACGCCGAGCGCCAGATACCGCATCGCGTCGGCCCCATGGCTGGCGTGGTCATGCACCGGGCTCGAGCGCCAGGTCTGCGCCGCCTCGTTCCACTCCCGCCGGTAGTGCCGCAGCGCCTGGATCCCCTTGGCGCAGCGCGTGGCGTCGAACCACGCCCGGGGCAGCACCTGGCGCACCGCGTTGATGCCGTCGGCCACCGCCGAGGCCTCCAGCACCCGGCTCGGCACCAGCCCCAGCCCGTGCAGGGTCTCGCGCCGGGTCCGGCCGGAGCCGAGCTCGCGCACCGCGGCGTCGTGCGGCAGGATATGCTGCTGCCACGCATACGGCCGGGCCCGCAGCGCCCGCACATAGTGCTCGAGCGCGGTGCCGCTGTCCTCGAGATAGTCGATCAGCCGCCACTGCCCGGCCGGGCTCACCTGCAGGCACCAGATCGCGGTGCTGTCGTCGATCCCGAGATCCCAGGCGGTCCAAACCCTGAGCGCCGGGTCGTGCGGCACCGCGGTGATGCGGCCCTCGTGCTCGGCGTCCTGCATCATTGCGCCGTAGTAACTTCCACTATTGGGCGCCTCGAAGCTGCACTCGAGCTCCTGGGCGAACTCTTCATTGCTCATCTCCTGGCGCAGCCGGGCGATCGCCGCGGCATCGAGCGCGCCGGTGTCGCGCCAGGTCAGCAGGTAGCTGGAATACCCGGCCGCGGTGCGTGCCCGGTCATACGCCGCCTGCAGCAACCCCTTGCCCTTGGGCGTGCCGCTGCGCACCAAGGTGCCCTGGCGGTCGGCCAACATCGGCTCGATCACCAGCGGCACCAGGCTCGCCGGCGTGTCGTCGTACTCGTCGATCACCACCTCGTCGGCATAGCCGCCGCGCCAGCTGTCGGGATTGTCGCACCCGCCGCACTGGTAGACGCCGCCATTGGGCAGCCGGATCGAGAGCTCGCTGCGGCGCACCTCGGCCCCGGGGATCGCCTCGGCCGCGCGCGTGGCCTGGTCCCAAAGCCCGGTGCGCTGCCACATCACCCCATAGGGCAGCACATGCACCACCCGCGGCAGCGCCTGCGGCTCGAGCAACGCCCGGCGCAGCCCGCGCCACATCAGCGCGGTGGATTTCCCGGCCCGGCGATGCACCACGGCGACGATGCGCGGCGCCGGGTCGTCGATCAGCCCGCGCTGCCACGGGCGCGGACAGAACGGCAGCGTGATGATCTGCTCGAGCGTCTACCGCTCCTCGTCCGAGCCCGCCAGATGCGCCACCGCCGCCTCGGCCCAGCGAAATGCCAGGCTCACCGGCCGGGCGGGGTCACTGCCCAGGTCGACCGTTTGGCTGGGCCGGCCAAAGCCGCGGTCGAGCAAGCTGTTGGCCGCAAGCACGCGCACCTGGCCGGAATCGCCGTGCCTCATAATCTGCGCCAACGTTTCGAGTGCTTCCGGTCCATACTGCTGAGCAGCGATCTTGAACTCGGCCGTTACCTTATTAGGCACACCCGCGGCCCGACCACCTGTTTTCGGGTGTCCCTTAGGCCGACCGGCCGGCATTTCTACTAATTTCTAGGGATGTCTAAATCGCCATAACCTGCTGCGGCAGCAGTTCCACCGCGAGCTCGCGGCCCAGCAGCTGGAACAGCACCTGCACGCGCTCCGGCGCCGACAGCCGGCAAATCCCCTCCAGCCCGGCCAGGGGGCCCTGCAGCACCGCCACAGAGGCGCCCGGGCGTAGGTAGACGTGCCCGTCGGGGGCGAGCGGGTCGTCTACCACGCGCCGGGCGCTCGTGCGTGCGAGCAACTGCTCGACCAGACCGGCCGGGACTGTCGAGGGACGGCCGGGCGGGCCGAGCAGCGCAGCGACACCGCGGGCGCGACAGATCCGCGGCCAATCGCTACCGGTGACATCGAACAGCACGAACAAATAGCCAGGAAACAGGCTCACAATCCGCAGCCCATGGCCGCGCACGCGATGCAGGTGCAGCGGGTGGTAAACCCGCCAGCCATCCGCCGCGAGCGAGGCCTCGGCGGCAAATTGCTTGTTGGGGAGGGAGGAAACGACGTGCCATTGCAGGCGTCCGCAGGGCCGGTGCGCCGTATCGTCCGGCTGGCGCATCGTCCCGCGCGACTCTGCTAGGCCCGCACTCGCGTTTTCGTCAAGCATCGTGGGCCCTCTGCTGCTGTCGTCGCGCCTTGTTGATTATTTGCCAGATCCGCGCGTCAGTCTTGCCATACGCGCGGCCCAACTGGCTGAGCGTGACGCCGCCGGCCGCATAGCGCCGGACGATCTCGGCATCCCGCGCCTGGTGGCGCCCAACCCCTGTCAATTCATCCCCCCGCCAGGTCATCCCCCGCCAGGTCATCCGCCCGCTCCGCGCCAGCCGCCGCCATCACCAGTCCTGGTCGGGCACCAGGCCGCGGATCTCCAGCCGCCCGCCCACCTCCTCGGCCTCAACGTACACCTTGACCCGCTCGCCCATGAGCTCGCGCGCCACCGGCTCCGGCAGGTGCAGGAAGCGAATGTCCTCGCGGTCCTCGCCGTAGACCAGCAGGAGCTCCTCGCCGCCCGCCTCGTCCTCCTCGCAGCCGTTGCCGTTGCCGCCAACCGTGCGGATCGGTCGCTGGACCTTGAGAATCATCTCGCCACGCCTCCCGCCAACACCTGCCACATCACCGGACCCCTTTCCGCCATCCGCCAGTCTGTTCCGCCAGTCTGTTCCGCCAGTCTCCCGCCAGTTTTCCGCCAGTCTATCCGCCAGTTCCGACTTCGGACGGGTGGGATATCCGCCAGTCTGGGGGGGGTTTCTTTAGAAACCCCCCCAGACAGGCGGAAACCGCCCTCGTCGGGCCGATCGCCGGATGCAAAATCCGCCATTCTTCCGCCAGTCTACGGTATTGCAACGATCACTCAGTCGGGCGGTTAGCATCGACCACCCCCACGCCGGCGCGGTCCTTGCCCTCGGCTTTGTCGCGATACGATTGGCGAACGAGAACACCCTCTTTGAACCATTTGGCCAGCATGGTCTTTGCTGCCAGTTCGGTGACAGAAAGATGCTCAACAAGAACATTACCCACCCATCGCACACCCTGCTTGGCCGGGCTGTAGCGCTGCCCGTCGCCGGGGCCGGCGGCGATGACATCGAGCGCGTCGTTAAGCTGGCGCGGCGTGAAGCGGGCCCACAGCGACTCGGGCTGCCAGGGCTCGATGACGCCCACGCTGTCACCGAACGGATAGGTTTCATCGGCATTGTCGAGCTCCACGGATCCCAACTTGAACCACGACACCTGGCCGTCGCGCGCGGACATGTTGGGCTTGTCATTGATCAAGCTTAGATACTGTTTGCGGTCGTCGGGGTCGATCTCGAGCGCCCGCGCCTGCTCCTCGGTCATATGCTGCAGCATCAGCCCGACCCGGGCCGAGTCAGTGGTCGCCTTCGCGCCGCGGGCCGCCTCGACGCTGTCGGCAATGCCCTTGCGCACATGGTAGCTGCCGAGCACGGCGAGGTTGGCGGCGCGGGCGATCTGCCGCCAGCTGGCCGCGACCGAGATCATCGCCCGGTTGCTGTTCTCGTCGAGCGCGTGGCTTTCCGCGAACGGATCCACCGCCAGCACGCCGATGTTGTATTCCCGGCACCAGTCGATGATCCCCTGCCGGTCGGGATAGACGACGGAATACCCATCATCCCCCAAGGCAGCGACCTTGACCGAGAGGTCATCGGGGGTGATGTACAGCCGCCCCTGCACCTCGCGCTCGCTGATGCCGTAGCGCCGTTTCAGCGCCAGCAGCCGCCGGTCGGCTTCCTCGTGCGGATCCTCGAGGTTGAGCAGCCCGACATTGCAGCGCACCCACGGATCGATGCCGAGCAACGGCCGCTTGGTGGCGATCGAGAGCAATGTCGCCAGCACATAGCTGGATTTGCCGGTGCCGCCCGGCGCGATCAGCAGCGAGAGGAACCCGCGGATCAGCTGAAACCCGTAGATCCACGGGCGGTGGCGGATTTCCTTCTCGTCCTTGAGCAGCCAGGGCTCGAGGCGGAACGCGCCCGGGTCGTTGCCGCCGCCCCCACCGCCGCCCCCGCCGGGCCGCGAGCCCTCGTTGGTATGCACCAGCCGCGGGCGAAACCCCCCGCTCTCGTAGGCCGCCCGGATCGGGTCATCGTCGCTACCGGACATGACGCACCGCCCGCGGCGCCTGCGGCAGCGCCCAGTAGGCCGCTTCGCGCACCGCGGCGATGACCTCCGGCTCGGTCAGCGCCCCGCCGGCATCGGCCGCCAGCGCGGCGTCCATCAGGTCAACCCACGCCGCGCGCCGCGCCAGCATCGGGCGCAGCCGCTGGCGGATCGCCTGGCGCGCCAGGTCGCGCCGGAGCGTCTCCCGCGCGCAATGCTGCCCCAGCAGGTGCTGCAGGATCCGATAGACCGCGCCGATGTCCTCGGCCGGCCCGGGCCCGCGGTAGGCCGCGAGCAGCAGCGCCGCCGCCGCCTGCGCCTCGCTCAGCATCCCCCGCGCGAGCGGCCGGGCGAGGCAGGCCGGCAATGCATACAGATCCGGTTGGCGGGATAACCCATGCGTCATGCGCGCACCCCCTTGCCTGCCGGACGAGGCTCGGATACAAGGGGCACGCACATTACCCTATGTATTCCGATACCCCGCCTCGGCGGTTGTATATGTTCCAGGCGCCCGGCTGTTTCCGCAGCCGGGCGCTTGGCATTTGGGCCGAAAACCCGAGTCCCGTCCAGGGGGGTCATGACGACTCGGCTCCCCAGGCGTCCCAGCCGGGCCGCTCGCACCGGGCGTACATCACGCAGCCTGGCTGACATCGGCCGCCCGCGCGCAGTCCCGCCACCACCCCCACAGGTCAGCGACGAGCTGCTTGAGCATGATCCGCCGCGCGTCATTGTCGCTGTGCGCCTTGGTCCAATCCGGGTGCGTCAGCGCGGTATGCGCCCGCCGCGCGGCATACACCGCGCCGTAGCCCCCGGGCCTGTCCTTCATCATGAACAGCGGCGTGCCGACCACGCCCACCAGCCGGCCCAGCCGGTTGCCGTTGTAACCCTGGGCGGACCACTCCTCGACGGTCAAATCCTTGCCATGCCATTGCGACATGGCCCGGCCCTTGTAGGGGGCGAGGCCGAGCCGCTTCCACAGGTGCATGGCGTGCGGATAGGCGGTGAGATCGTTACCGGCCTCGGCCACGATGACGGCCAGCCCAAGCTCGGCAAAGCCCGCGACCTCGGCCGCGCGGGGCCACACCGGAAACTGCCCGGCGATCGCGCACATGCGCGCCTCGGCGGTCTTGCGCAGCGCATCCCAGCCGGCGCGGGCCAGGATGGTGTTGAGGATGATCGGGCGGCAGACGGAGAGGGCAGGCATGATGTGGCTTTCTCGGGAAATGTGGCCCTCTCCGCCCGGGCCGGGGGCAACCTCAGCCTGGTCTTCACGTTGCACGAGGCCCCCGGCTTTCTGGACCTTTTTCAACTGCTTCTCGACGCCGGCGCGCATCTCGGCGGCCTGCCTGAACAGCGCCTTGCCCTCGGCCTCGGGCATGTCGCTGTGGTAGCCGAGGAAATGCGCGACGTAGGAATCGCATGTGCGGTCGCCAAAGGACTGCGCTTTGATGGCGTGGACGCGCTGCCGCTGCAGGTCGATCAGTTCGAGGATGGCGGGCGGCGGAGGGGGAAAGTGTCCGGTGGTTTTCACGCGAGCAATGGCCCCCTCCGCCTCGCGGGCAGTGGCTGAGAGGTTTTCATGCTCATGTTGGCCCGCGATCTCTGTTGGTGGAGACGACGGCACCACGGACTTGGATTCCACCGGAACATCGGCCGTCGTCTCCGCGCGGGCAGGAGTAGAGTGGCTTTCAATCCCTGACTGGCCCGCGATGGGTGGTGGAGACGACGGCAAGGCATAAAAGGTTTCCAGGGCCGACTTGGCCGTCGTCTCCTCGCGGGCAGCCTCCACATGGTTTTCAGCAGCACCAGGGCCCGCGATGGGTGATTTCTTTTTACGCATTGTCGCCCTCCTGCGCGGCGCGCTGCCACAGCGATTGCGCGTCTTCGGGCGTCAGCCAGCGCCGGATCGGATCGTCGGGTGGCATGTTCGCGGTCATCATCTCGACCCAGCGCACATGCCGCCCGGTGGCCCGCGCCCAGGCCCGCGCCGCGCCCGCCTGCCAGTCACCGATCGGCCGGCCGTCGATGGTGACGGTATCGAGCAGCGACATGCGGATCACCTCGGCCGTCCGCGCCTTCGCCGCGCGCTGCTCCAGCGTGATGGGGCGGGAGGGGGCATGGGCTATGTGGCCCGCAAGTGATGGCTGGCCCCCTCCCTGACGCGCGCTTTGGGCATCCGGCAGCTGGTTTCCATGCACGGCGCGGCCCTCGTCGCGCGATCGGGCGTCCTGGCGCAACTCATGGCGCACCTCGGCAAACAGCCGCTTGACAGCAACGGCGTCATACGGCGCGAACAGCGCCCAGGTGAGCGCCAGATCCTGGCGCACGGCCTTGAGCACGGCCTCGATGGCAGCCTCATTGCTGGTGGCGTGCTGGCTCATCGCCCTGATGGCGATCTCGCGCAGCCGCTCGCCCGGCGCGAGGAAACCGGCGGCGAGAAAGGCGTCCTTCAGTGTCGTCATTGCTTCCCCCCCTTTCACGCCGCCACCCGCACCCGCCGCCGCCGGGGGATCCCCCAGCTGTCCAGCACCGCCAGCAGCTGCTCGGCGGTCGCCACCACGCCAACCCGCCCGCCGCCGCCGAGCACCGCCGCGGCGACCGATTGCTGCTCCGGCGACAGCCGGCCATCCTCCGTCTTGAGCTCGACGAAATAGGCGTGCCCGTTCCACAAAAGGAACATATCCAGGATCCCGGCGACGATGCCTCGGGCAATCCGCACGCCGGGTATTTCGCCAGCGTAATTGGCATGATCGATCGCGTACCAGACCACCCCGTCGCGGCTCAACTTGCCCGGCGGGGCGAGCTCCATCGTCAGGATCCGGCACAACTGGGCCTGCACCGAGTGCTCGGGAACCACCGGCATCGTCAGGCGAAATTGCTTGCCCATGTCAGCCTCCCGGTCCGCGGCAGCGGCATGATCGTTTCGGGGGCAGGCAGATATCCGGGCGCAGCAGATGCCGCGGGATGCCTGACGCCGCCTCGACCGCCGGCAGCCGCTCGGCCGGCACCCGTTGCCATACCGCGACGGCTGCGCGTGTGACCCGCAGTTCCCGCGCTACTTTCGCGAGTAACCCACGTTGTGCGCGCAACAAACTCATGCCCGCGGTCTGCATCGTGATTCGATTAGCGCTGTTAACCCAGGCTGGCCAGCGCAAAAATGACCCGGTCAGACGTTTGTCATCCGACACGAAGCGCTGCTATAAGCAGCGGCGCGACAACCAACGAGGGCACCGTGGCACACAGACTCGGCCAAATCCTGAGAAAACGCCGGCGCGAACTGGAGATCTCCCAGCGCGAGCTCGCCCGCATGCTCGGCGTCAGCCATGGCGCGGTGGCGCAGTGGGAGATCGACCTGAGCCTGCCGAGCATCGCCACCCGCGCCCGCCTCGCGGACATCCTGCAAATGGCCCCGACCGACCTGATGCCGGAAATCGACGCCGGCCCGACCCTGACGACAGTCAGCGACCCCGCCCTGCAGCGACTGATCGCCGTTGCCGGGCAGCTACCTCCGATAGGCGTCCAAGCGCTGCTGCTGGCCGCTCTGGCGCTGGCAGAGGGCTATCGCTCCGCATCGCCGCGTCAAGACGTAGCGTAGCCGTTACGATCAACTCCCAGGCGCCGGGCCGCCGCGGCCTAAGCGGCATCGGTTGCGCCGGAAGCTTAGATATGCAAAGCATATCGGCAGTCGCAACGGAGGAACGATCATGCAAATTCAGGGGCATGCCGGGGGTTCCTTCGCGTGGCGATTGCGGGCGGCGGTTGTGCGCGTCTGGAAAGTGACGGGCAAGCCATTCTTTTCGCGCGTGATTGTCGCGCCTCGGGGACGTCCTTGCACCGAAACGGCTGATTTCCAAGGCGCACAAGTTGGGCGGAAATACGGCGTAACTTACCCGTCTGGTCCGTCTCACGCGGAATTGCGCGCCGCCGCCCAGGTCGATGCTGCCGTTTCGTTACGCCTTCAAACGTGGTCGGAAATAGTCTCGGATACGCTCCGGTCCGAGCGGCTGCCGCGGCTCGAGCCCGGCGAGCGGATCCTGCTGGCCAGCCTGGCCGCGGCACTCGGCATCGCCGCCGAGGACGCCCGCCGGCTCGAGCGCTATCTGGCCGAGGTCGAGGCATGAGCGGCGCGGCGGCGGCGCGCGAGCGGCTGCTGGGCGGCGTCAGGGCGCTCTATCGCGACATCTGGCAGGCCGGCGAGGCCTACGCCGCGCGCCACCAGGCCGCGCTCGGCCAGGCCGACCTGGTGCAGGCGCTGCAGGCCGCGGCGCACCTGGCGCTGGCGATCGAGGCGCTGGCCAAGGCGGCCGAGGCGGCCAACAGGCAGTGCCGCGCGCTGCTGGCCGAGGTGATGCTGGAAACCGGCTGCACGCACACCACCGACGGCACCCTCTCGGCCTACCTCTCGCGCAAGCGCAAGATCCTCAGCGTGGACGACGCCGCGCGCGTGCCGCCGCAATACCTCACCCGGCCCGAGCCGGAGCCCGACCGCAAGGCGATCCGCGAGGCGCTCGAGCGCGGCGAGGACGTGCCCGGCGTCTCGGTCATCACCCCCAACGAGATGACCCTGAACCTGCGCGTGGAGGCGCACCCATGAGCGAGGTCATCGCCGCACCGCGCCTGCCGCTGCCGCCCGGCGCGCCGGTCGATGCGCAGCAATGGCGCGTGCTCACCGAGGCGATCTGGCCCGGGGCGCGCACCGCGGGCGCGGTGATGCTGGCGCTGGATTACTGCCGGGCGCGCAAGCTGGATCCGTTCCGCCGCCCGGTGCATATCGTGCCGGTCTGGAACAGCGCGCTCGGGCGTGAGGTGGAAACCGTCTGGCCGGGGATCAACGAATTGCAGACCACGGCCTCCCGCACCGGCCTGTGGGCCGGGCTCGACCCGCCGACCTGGGGCCCGCTCAGGCGGCGGCGGTTCACCGGCCGGGTCGGCCGGCGCGGCGAGGAGCGCGAAACCACGGTCGAGGTCGAGTATCCCGAATGGTGCTCGGTCACGGTCTACAAGTTGATCGGCGGCCAGGCGCGCAGCTACTGCGAGCCGGTCTGGTGGGAGGAGAGCTACGCCCGCATCGGCCGCACCCAGGTGCCCAACGACATGTGGGCCCGCCGCCCGCGTGGCCAGCTGCTCAAGGTCGCCAAGGCGGCCAGCCTGCGCGCGGCGTTCCCCGAGGAAAGCGAGGGCCCGACCGCCGAGGAGATGGAGGGCCAGGCGGTCGATGCCGGCGGCCTGACGATCGACGCCGAGCCCCCCGCCGCGCTCGAGCCCGCCCGCCCGGCCGAGCCGCCACCCCAGTCGCCAACCCCGTCCGGCGCCAAGGGCATGACCTGGGCCGAGGTGCTGAGCGGCATCACCCAGGAGGTTGAGCTCGCGGAAACCACCGAGCAGCTGGCCGCGCTGCAGCACTCCGAGCGGCTGACCCGGCTGCGCGCCGCCGCCGCCGGCCAGGCGCTCGAGCGCATCGCCGCGATCGACAGCCGCATCAACTACCGCCTGGCCGCCCTCGCCGTGGCCGAGGCCGAGCCGGATCCGGTGCCCGACGACGCCCCATGGCCCGGCCCCGCGCCGTAGCCAGGCAGGCGCGATGACGGATTGAATTATCTGGTTGAAGACGGTATCCGTCGCAGTTTCGTGACGCACATTTCCCTTGCCTGGTTTCGTGACGCACGTATAAGGGAAACCAGAGACAAGGAGCACCAGGTGGCTAAAATCATTAGGTTTCCCGCGCAACCGCAAAGCGACGAACCGGTCGTTGTCGAAGCCGGCAGCGGTTGGTGGAAGGGTAAGGGCGGCTACAGGATCAGCCGGCCCGGTGAAATCGACATCGACGCGCAGAAACTGAAGCAGGCATTGGCGGATTGCGACGAGGTCGCCCGCGCCTGCGGCTGGACGGAATAGAATGGCACGTCCGTTGCTCGGCGCCGCGCCGATGACGCCGGCGCAGCGGGCGGCGCGGCGCCGCCAACAAGTAAAGAAACGGGTCACGCAACTGGAAAACGGGCTGCGTGATCTCATCGCGGCTACACGGGAGGCGGAGCGCGACGGCGTAGGCCTCGAAGCGTTGGCATCCTACATCATTACCCGCGCGAGTTTGACACTGGAGGGTCACGAGTGACCGAAATCGAAACCAAATACTATCCCCCGATCGACGACCGCGACGGCATCCTGCCGCCCCATGGCTGCCTCGAGGCGTGGTTGGCCTGGCCGGACAGCCGCCAGGTCTTCCTGATCGCCAAGCCCGGCGAAACCCGCGCCAGCCTGGAACAGCGCGCCAAAGAATTGCTGTCAGGCGCCTGATTCCCATCCCGTTTGTCGCGCCGAAACACCCGTTTGCTCAGGTGGCCGGTCCAGATCGCGCATGCGCAGCACGCCAGCCGCCACCAACAGGAGCGCATAGCGTCGGCGCGCGGCCAGATAGTCCGGTCGATGGCAGGGGCCTGGGCCGACATAGGCACCGCGGCATGCCCGCAGGGCGGCGTCGAGTTCATCGGCGGTCGGTTTTACCATCCCGGAAGTCACCCTGAAACAGAGGGTTGAAAATGGTTCCCGTCAGGCGCGGCCGGGTCTGGCCAGCACCTCCGGGGTCGGTGCCATGCGGTTGACTTCGTCCAGGGAGAGCGGCTTGCGCCATTGCATGGTCACCAGTGCCAGCGCCTTTTCTTCGCCCTCGATCGGGATCAGCGGCTCGCTGCTGCCGATATGGCGCATGATCCGGTCTCGTGTCGCCTCTATGTGCCGCGTAACCGTTGGGCTCCACCGGAGCACCGGCAGCGGACCGTGTGGAGTCTGCCACGCCAGCGACAGCATCCACAGCGGACGACCCGCTGCATAAACGTGTCATTCGAGGCCGATATTCACCGTGAGACAGGCGCTGATTGTCGGCGCCGCCAGCCAGTAATGCCCGCGCACGATATCCCGTTCTGGCTCATAGACCGGGTGCATCAAAGCAAAGGCAGCTTGTGAGAGCATCGCAATGTTTTCCGATTGAGGAAGTGATTGTCTGACGGTCGTTTGTTGCCGCGCAGGAGGCTGAAAACCCGCCCCGTCAGGCATCCGGCCCCGCCGAGCGCCAGGCATGGCCGCAGCGATCACAGCGGTAGATCCAGGACAGCGCGTTGTCCGCCGCGCTGCGCCAAGGCGCGGTCAGCACGGTATCGGCGGCGCGGCACTTCGGGCAGACGACCACGCTCGGCCACCACTCGGCGGTGAACCGCCCCGCCCCAGGCGTAAACGGCGGATCGGCTGTTTTCAACACCGCACCCCGCTCGGCCACTGGTTGCCACAATTGCCCCGGTGGCGGGCGCCAGCACCGCGGCCACGCAGCCTGCCAAGCGTCGGACAATGACGCCAGCACCCGCCGCCGCCAGGCTACACCGCCAGGCCACCGACCGCACAGCCGCCAGCCAATGCCATTGCAGGCTCCCAGGCTTGCATGCTAGCAACCTTGCATGCAGGCATCCCGCCTGCCAGGGGTTGCGCATGCTCACCATCGGTTTCCTGTCACAGAAGGGGGGCGTCGGCAAATCGACGCTCGCCATTCACATTGCGTCCCAGGCCTGGCGCGAGGGGCTGCGCGTGCGTCTGCTCGACCTCGACCCGCAGGCCTCGGCCGCCAAATGGGCCGAGCGGCGCAGCCGCGGCGGCCTCGACGGCCCGGGCGTCAGCATCACTGCCGCCGCCGCGCTCGAGGCGACGACGCGCGAGGCGCGCCAGGACGGCTGCGACCTGCTGGTGCTCGACACCGCGCCGCACGCCGACCAGGCCGGCGTCAGGGCCGCGCGCGTGTGCGACCTCGTCGTGATGCCGCTGCGCCCGGCGACATTCGACCTCGAGGCCGCCGAGGCCACGATCGATATCGCCCATTTGGCGCACCGCCCGCTGCTCGCCGTGCTCAACGCCGTGCCGGTGCGCTCGCTCGCGGTCGAGCGCGAGGCGCGCGGGATCCTCGACGGGCTCGGCGCCCCGGCGGCCACCTGCCTGGTGCATCACCGGGTGGCCATGCAGCACTGCATGATCGACGGCCGCACCGCCCGCGAGTACGAGCCCGAGGGCCCGGCCGGCGCGGAGATCGTCAATCTCTGGGGCGAACTGCGGCGCCACGCCGCGGTGACAGCCTGACAGCCTGACAGCACGCAAGCAGCACGAAAGGGCCTCCCATGCCACCCCGCCCGACCATGACCGTCACCAAGCGCGCCGCCCCGCCGCCGCCCAAGGCGACCCCCAAGCCCGGCCTGGCCCCCTCCCGGCAGGGCCGGCGGCAGATCAATTTCTGGGTCGAGCCCGAGGTGGCGCGATTGCTGAAACGCGAGGCCGCCGAGCGCGACCTCACGCTCGAGGCGCTGCTGCACCAGGCGATCGACACCTGGTGCCAGGTCGAGCGCCTGCCGCCGATCGCCGCCAAGCCGCGGGGTTGAGGCGATATGATACAGATCGCCCTCGGCCTGTTCGGCGGCTACCTGCTGATCACCTGGTATGAAGCCTGGCGCGAGCACCGCGTCACCCGCCGCGCCGAACGCGCCTGGCGCCGCGCCCAGCGCGCCGCCGCCCGCGAGGCCGCCCGGCAGGCCCCCACCCTGGCCGGGCCGCCGCTGCCGGCGGTGCGCTACGCCTGGCCCCCGCTCGGTGCCTGGCTCTCGATCGGCGCCTTCTGCGGCCTGCTCTGGCTGGTCAGCTACCTGCACGGGTGACACGCAAGCACGCTTGCATGCTGGCACGATTGCATGCTACACGATCCCCGGGGGCGATCCCGCCCCTGGGTTTTGTGCAACGTCTGACGAGTATTGATTGGGATAATCGAGATGAGCATGATTTCGGCGGGTTATATCGTGTTCGACAACAACGGCACGATCCATGGCTGCGGCGCGACAGCGGACGCAGCCTGGAGCGATTACAAGACCACGATGGCAGAGGCCAACATCGCGGTGCTGGAGGATGACGAGGACAGCACCGAGCAGGATGGCAGCTGGACGCGCGCCTCTGCCATGCAGATCCGCGCCGCGTCGGCGGCGTTGCTGGCCCTGGTCAATGCCCGCGGCGGCGACGTCGCCTGGGACACGGTCGGCGGCGTGGCCTGCACCCGCGACGAAGCGGAGGCCTGAGCGATGCAGATCCCGGTGACAATCCCGACTGACCCGAACGAGACGACCGGCCTGCGGCGGGCGACCGATTTCGACCCGGCCCAGGCCGCCGACTGGATGCAGGCGGCGCAGGCTGGCCTCGATATCGGCTATGCGGACCGCGGCGTGCTGGAGATCATCGCCGCGTTCGCAACGGCGATCCGCAGGCAGGACAATGTCTGTCTGTCGCGTGAGACTGAGGTGCGCATCAGCCGGCTGATGGACGCGCTGCGCGCTGACCGCGGCTATGCCGTGCTGGGGGCCTGAGCCATGCCCAGGATCCCCGCCGGCGCCGAGGTACGCGCCACGGACACCGGCCGGCGTGGCCAGGTGGTGCGGGTGCCGCAGGGCCAGCGGATGCGCGGCGCCACCGCGGTCCGCTGGCTCGGCGCCGCCACCTGGTGCCTGGTGCCGACCCGGCAGCTGACCTACTACGCCCGGCGCTTCCAGGCCTGCCAGCCACTCTGAGCGGGCCACGCTCCCACACCGGACGACCGAACGGCGGGGCCCCACCCCGCCGTTTCTGTTTGCGTGCTGTCATGTCACCACGCAAGCACGCTGACATGTCGTCAGACGCCCCGCAGAAGCCCGCACACGCCGTCTAGCCCTCGGCCTGGGGGAGACTGGGCACCGTGGCGTCCCGCGCCGCCAAGCCCTTCATCTCCGCCAACACGAGGCTGCCGAGCGCGCCGCCGATCGAGGCGCCCGCCGACCCGGCGCCGCCCAGCAGCGAGCTCGCCCAGCCGGCCGCCTGCTCGATCAGCGGGCCGACCTCGGGGTGGTTGGTCGTCCAGTTGACCACCACCGGCTCGAGCTCGAGCGCGTCGTGGTAGACCGAGGCGGCGGCGGCTTCGGCCGCGGCCAATACATCCGATAGGCTCATGTTGAGGCATCCCGCAGCAGGTTGTGGGCGGTGGCCTGGCGCTGCTGCAGCCGCGCAAGCCAGCCGTCGAGGTAGGTCGCCGCGCCCGGCGCCTGGCGCAGCCAGCGCTCGTGCTGCAGCGCCAGCAGATCGATCAGCGCATCACCCGGCAGCGCCTGCACGCCGGCCATGGTCTGCGGCCCGAAATAGCCGTCCGTCACCACCGCGAGCGCCGCCTGCAGCAGCCGCACCGAGCGCCGCACGCCCGACATCACCGCGGCATCAAACACCATCAGGTCGATCCCGGCGGGGAGCTCAGGCCCGCGCACCGGGATCCAGTAGTCGCTGCCGTAGATCGCCTGGGCGATGCCGGGATCCAGGTTGCGCATCATCGCCGCGGTCAGGCTGGCCGCCCGCTCCGGCCCGAGCCAGGCCAGCAGCGCCGGCGCCGAGATCCCCATGCAGGTGCCGACCAGGTCGCCCGCCTGGCACAGCCCGCCGGTCCAATTGCCGCTGTCGCTCGGCGCGCACTGATAGCCGCCCTCGGCCTGCAGGGCGAAGGACAGCACCGGCTGAAAGTTTCCCATGAAACCTCACACATTTGTGATGACAACGGCGACCGGATCGGTTATGCCGGTTGCGTTATGGAAGCAGAGCGACGGCTGTGGTCTGCGGTGTTGCTGCAGGCGTTCGAAGATCTCCGCGACGAAACATTTGGCAGCATCCTGTATAACCAGGCCGCCGCATTTTTCTTTTCTCCCGGCTGGCGCGAGAGCCGCCAGAACGTCTGCGATTTACTTGGATTGGCCATTGAAGAAATCCGTCGGCCGGCGCTGCGCATATTGAACGCACGCCGGCTGGAACGCGGTCTGCCGGCGCTGCAGCCCACGCCCGTCATGTCGGGGCCCGGGCTGCGGCCGGCAAGGGCGCCAGCCGCGGGGGCGATGCGGGTCACCCTGCCGCGGCTGGTCGCCGAATTTAAGCCGGAGCCGGAACGGACACGCCGCGCCGGCGGCTGGCGCAAACGTTACGACTATAATCCATTCGATCCGTTCAAGCCGCTGCCGAGCGAGACCCGCGCCGCCTAGCAGCGCAGCGCCACCGCGCCCACCACCACGACCGAGACCCGCGCCACGCCGAGCCGCAGCATATCCAGCCGCGCCGCCGCCCCGCGCGCGAGGTCGAGCCGCCGGCCGGGCGCGTACGGCCCGCGGTCGTTGACCACCACGCGCACCGCCCGCCCCGCCCGCGACACCTCCAGCACCGTGCCGAGCGGCAGATCCGGCGAGGCCGCGGTCAGCCCGGCGGCGCGGAACGGGCAGCCGCTCGCGGTCGCCCGGCCCTCGTGCCGCGCGCCATACCACGATGCCAGCAGGCTGGCGGTCTCGGCCTGCGCGGGCGCGCAGCAGAGCAGCGCCGCGAGCAGCCGGGCGCCGAGCACGATCGGCAGGGAGGGGGGCATCGGCCGCACCTTGTTGCGGTAGAACAATATCCCCCCGGCGCAGCCGTTTCATCACCAGATCATTTACCGCGCATTACGCAACATCAGCGCACCGCGCCCGGCTCGATCAGGCCGGCCGCCTGCAGCACCTGCAGCGCCCGCAATACCTCGGCCGCGGGCAGATCGATCAGGTTCAGGGTCAGCGAGCCGCGCCCATCGGCGGCGATCGTCAGCGCGAACCGCGGCAGGGCCGGCGCCTCCCGGCGCAATGGCGGCGGCGCAGCGCCGTTCGCCACTGCATAGGCTGCCACCGCGCGCTCGGCGCGCCCTGCCCCGGCATCGGACGCATCCAGCCGGGGTCGGCCGAGTGGCGTAACAAACTCGGACAGATCGAGCCCGATCCGGTCCTTGAACAGCGCCGCCCGATGCGGGCCGATCCCCTCGCGCCCGCGCACCAGCAGCGACAGCCCGCCACTGCCACGCGACGCGCCGTTCGCGCCGCGGCCATAGATCCGTTCCGCCAAGCCAGTGATTGTCAGCCCGTGCTGCGCCATGTAGTCGCGGAGGCGCTGCGCCAGCAGGGCGTGCTGCGGCTGCGGTTTTTTTTTCGCATGCGCCATCAGCCAATCCTCCGCTCGGCCGCCGCGCGCTGCCGCAGCCGCTCGCCGGCCTTGCGGCTCTGCGCAATCTCGCGCTGCGCGGCGGCGACCTCGTCCTCGTCCAAGCCCGGGGGCGCCTGCTTGAGCAACAGCCGGTAATAGGCATCGCGTTGGGCGCCGCTTGGCGTGCGGAAGGGCCCGCGCTCCTCCCGGCCATGCGACCAGTACCACCCGCCAAGCAGGCACACCTCGGCGGTCTTGTCCTGGCGCTGCGCGTTATACCATTTCGTTACCGCTCCCGAAACGAAGAACACGCGCACCGCGCGCTCGAGCAGGCGGCGCTTGATCACTTGGTTGATGATGGCCATGCATTCCCCCTCGAAAAATGCAGGCCAACACCTCGCAGAAAGCCAAACCCTAAGCAACGTCACTGAGCATCCCGCCGCGCTGCCGCATGCGCCCAGTCGGCATAGCGCGCGAGCCGCTCCGCGCAGCTGTTGCGGGCCCGCTGCGCCCCCTGCAGCGCGGCGTCGAGCGCGTTGGCGTAGTCCACCACCGCGGCGAATGTCCGCGGCCGGGGCGGCACCTTGGGCGCGGGCGGCGCGGGGGGACACACCGCGACCGGCTCGCGCGGCAGGGCCGGCGCCACGACAGCCGGCGCGGCGCTGCAGGCGGCCAGCAGCAGCGCCAGGCCGAGGCTCCTCACCGGTGCCCCAGCCGCGCGCTCGAGGCCTGGGTGATCGCCGCCAGCTGCACCTGCAGCTGGATCACCTGCCGCTCGAGCCCGTCGATGCGGTTGCTCTGGTCGGCCTCGGCCTGCTCGGTGTGGTTGATCCAGGTTTCGATGTTCTGCAGGTGGATCTCCTGGCCCGGGATCAGCCCGACCGGTGTGCGCAGCGCGTCGAGCTCTTTCTCGATTTCGGCCCTCTGGTCCTTGCGCTCGCTGACCACCGACACCCGCAGATCGGCCACCTGCTGCAGCGCCTGGTCGGCCCGCCCGGCCGAGGTCAACGCCCAGCCGATCACCCCCACCGCCGTCACCACCAGGCTGAACAACAAGGTGGCGGTGATCTGCAAATTGAACCAGGCGCGGTGCGGCGGGCCGTCCATCTCACGGCGTGTAGTCGAGGAAATTCGGCCCCGGCGCCGGTTCGGCCAGGTGCTTGCGGATCCTGCGCTGCAGCCGGTATTGACCGATCTTCGCCTGCACGCCGCCGAGCGCCTGGTGGGCGAACACATTCGCCGCGCCCGGCCCGACGGTCGCCGCGAGGCCACCATGGACGATGGCATGCGCCGCGCCGAGCCCCATCTGCTGCGCCAGGGTAAACAGCAAATTGGTCGGGCTGCCGCGCGCCTTGCCGAGGTCGATGTTGTTGGCTCGTTTCAGATCCTTGTCGATCGCGATCAGCTTCTGCATCGTGCTGTCGGGCAGCGACATCGCCGGATCCGCGCCCGGCGCGCCGCGCTGCTTGACCACGCCGAGCAGCCAGCGGTGGAAATTGGCAAATTGCACATCGCCGGTCTTGCCGCTGGTCAGCTGCGGGCGGAACTTCTGCAGCGTCTCCATCGCGTTGATCCGTTGCGAGTGCGCAGCATAGTTGTCGAGGAAGGTCTGGAACCGGTTGTCCGTGGCGCGGTTCAGCGAATTGTCGATCGCCGCCTTGAGGTCGAGCATCTGCGAGACGACATACTTTTCCGTGCTCGTATCGAGTTTGGCCTTGTCCAGCTTGTCCATCAGGTTGTCATGCATGCCCCAGGCCGCCAGCGGGTCGGTCTTGAGCTCGCCGTCGGCGTCATACAGCGCGTCGCGCAGCGGGGTGATGACCTTGCGCACCGCATCCCGCTCGCGCAGCTGCGGGTCGTTCAGGATCTGGTTGGCGACCTCCGCGGCATCGCCCAGGTCGACCGGCCTGGCGGCGGCCATCACCCGGCCCTTGTCCTGCTGCGCCTGCGCGGTGCGCTCCTGCTTGATCGCCTCAATGGCCGGCGCCGAGCCCATGTCGTCCTCGTAGAGCGCGATCCGCGCCTGGTTGTTCTGCTGCAGCCGGGCGGTGAACTTGTTGGGCTCGCGCTCGCGCAGCAGGCTCTCCTGCTGCGAGATCAACGGATCGCCCATGAGCTCGGCCAGGGTCGGCACGCTGCCGGGCACATAGGTGGTGTTGTCCTTCCCCGGCACCGCGCCCGCCAGCACCGCGTTCAGTTCGCCCTGCTTGCGGTTGGCCTTGTATTCCGCCGGCGTCATCTCCCAGCCCGGCGCGGATCCTTCCGCGGTCGCCGCCGCCCCGACCGAGCCCGGCTGGCCCTCGCCCGGCGGGGATTCCGCCACCGTCTCGGGCGGCCGGCGCGGGATCCGCACCTCGGCCTCGCCCACCTGCAGCGGCGTGGTCGGCGCCTGCATCGCCTGGCTCACCTGGCCGAACGCGGGCGAGAGCGGGTTGTCGCGGAACGCCGGCGAGAGCGGCGCCTCGATGCGGTCGGTGCCGCGTTGCACCGCGGCCTCGAGCGGGTTGGCCGGCGTCCAGGCCGGCGACGGGACCGGGCGGTTGCGCGCATAGAGATCGCCAAGCGGCGCGCCATAGGCCGCCGTCTCAGCGCTCGCTTGGCGCGCCGCGGCGGCCGGCCCCGGGCCGGTCGGCGGCTCCTTGAGGCCCAGCGGGCGGTCGGCCGCCGGGGCGGCCTCGAGCGCGGCGGCGATGTCCCGGCCCACCCCGGCCTCGCCGCCGCCGGCCTCGACCAGCGCCTGCTGCAGCGCCTTGAACCCTGCCGAGCCGGCCCGCAGCGCTGCCCCGCCGGCCTGCAGCAGCGGGCTGGTGAGGTAGTAGCCGACCGGTCCGGCGCGCTCGATCATGCGCTGCAGATCCGGGCTCATCAGCGGGTTGACATCGCCCCAGCCCTCGCGCGCGGCCGAGGCGATCCGCCCGACAGCCGGCGGTGGCGTCGCCTTGGACAGGTCGATCGACAGCACCTGCCGCGGATCCACCCGCGTGTCGCCTGCGCCCGAGCCGGCCTGGCCCGGGGTGTCGCCCGGCAGGTTCGGCGCCAGGCTCGGAATGCTGAAATCCGGCGCGGGCAACGCGGTCGAGCTCGCCGCCGGAGCCGGCACAGGCGATTTCGCCGCCGGAGCCGGTGCCGCCGCCCCGCCGGTGCGCGCGAGGAAGGCGCTGACATCGTCGGTCTTGCCCGGCCCCGCCTGCCCGCCTGCTGCCGGCTGCCCGCCTGCTGCCGCCCGGCCACCCGCGGTGCGCGCGAGGAAAGCGTCGACGTCCTCGCCCGCCTGGCCGGGCCTGGCGGCCCCGCCGGGCGGTTGTTGCGGCTGCCCGGGCGGTTGTTGCGCAGGCGGCGAAGTGCCGCCGCCTGGTGTTCCATGTGTTCCAGGTGTTCCAGGCGCGCCACCCTGGCCGAGCGCCTGGTAGCGCGCGAGGATGGCGCCCGGGTAAGCCTGGCTTTCGGGACCGTATTTCTGCGGCGTGGCCCAGTCGGGGCCGCCGTGGTAATACAGCAGCGCCCGCTCCGGCGTGCCCTCGGCATCGAGCGCCTGGGCCATGTACTTCGCCCCCGCCCAGATCGACTGCACCGGGTTATAGGGGTCCGTCACGCCGAGCCCGGCGCCGGTTGCGGGCATGAGGCCCATCAGCCCCTGCGCGCCGACCTTGCTCACCGCCCGCGGGTTGCCGGTGCTCTCCTGCAGCGCAATGGCCTTGAGCAGACGCGGGTCCACATTCCATTCCTGGCCGGCCTGCTCGAACGTGTCGTCGAGCCCGGGATCAAGAGGCATCTGGCAGCAGCCCGAACTGGTGCGCCCAGTCATACGAGCGCATGAAGCTCTTGGGATCCTTCATGCCGGTGAGGAAGGTCCGTTTCTGCTCCGGGTTCATCCGGTTGTACTGGAACACCCGCGGGTCGAGGTTGGTCGCGATGTTCGACTCGAATGCGTTATGGTTCCCCCGCTGCGGGTTGTTGTTGTCCGCTTGCCAGGACTGCGCCAGCGTCTGGCGCGCCTGCAGGTAGTCGTTATTGCCCTGCAACTGCCGCAGCAGGAGGTCGACGCCGGGCGGCGAGAGGTCAGCATGCGGGTTGGCCGCCAGCGAGACGCTCATCCGCGCATCGCTCCCCGGGTTCTGTTGCTGCGCCAGTTGCGCCGCCAGTTTGTTGAAACTCTCCGCCGCGGTGGTCGCGTCGATATTGGTCGTGATCCCCAGCCGCTGGGCGATCTGGCGCAGCTTGAGCAGCCGGTCGGCCGCCGGCCCGGTGGTGAACTGGCTGGTGTCACCCAGCATGTCCTGCAGCACCGCCTGCTGCTGGCGCGCCGCCACGCCCTGTTTGGTGATGTCGTTGAAATGCTCCTGCGCCAGGCGCATCTGCTCCTGCTCGCCCGGGCCGAGCCCGGTCACCATGGTGCCAGGCGGCGCGGCCGGACCGCCTGGCGCCGCGGCCGGTGCCGGGGCTGGGGTGGCACCGGGTGCGGCCGGCGCTGCCCCTGCGCCCCCTGCGGGCGGCGCATTGCCAGGTGGCGTATTGGCGGGCGGCGTATTGGCGGGCGGGGCGGCGGCGGGGTTGCGCAAGGCGGGCGGCGGCGGCGCATAGCGCCCGGTGCCGAGCGGGCCGGGCTGGCCGACGATCTGCCCGCCGGGCCCCAGCACGCCGGTCTGCTGGCCGTAGCGCAGCGCCGGCAGCGTCGTCGGCGCGCCGGTCGCGGTCACCGGCCCGGTCACCGGGGTGATCGCCTGGCCGGGGCTCAGCCCCTGCGGCGCGCCCGGCTGGGCCGGCGTGTAGACCCCGCCGCCCTGCGAGGCCGGCAATTGGGTGTAGCCCGTCAACGCCCCGCCGGGCCCGGTCACCGTGCCGGTGCTGCCATACAACTGCTGCAGCTGCAGCGACGGGTCGAGGTGCTGCTGGTAGTGCTGCTGCGCCCAGGTGCGCAGCCCGGCCGCATCCTGCGGCAAGGTGCTCAACTGGCGCTGGATCTCGGGAATGGTCAGCATGCCGTTGGCGAGCCCCTGCTGGAACACGCCGAACACATCGGCTGGCGTAATGACCTTCTGGCCGAGCAGGCTGCCGGTCGCGTTGTTGACCCAAGCCGCCTTGGCCGCCGCCACCTGCAGTTGCTGCCCGGTCAGTGACTGCGTCGATTCGATCGCGCCCGGCGCGGCCAGCGCGGCGGCCGGGTTCTGCGCCACCAGCGCCCGCGCCCGCGCCGGGTCGAACTCGCCCTCGGGGCTCACCGCCCCCTGGTAGGCCTGCCCCACCGCCTGCTTGGCCTGCTGCTCGCGCAGGCCCCAGATGCCGCTGGCCACCTGCGCCGCGTTGCCCCAGGCCGCCAGCGGGTTGACGGTCGCCGGGTGCATGATCGCATCGAGCACGTTGGCCGAGCGGATGGCGTTGCCGTAGTCGGACAGCGATCCAGACATCTGTCTATGCTCCTAGCCCATGGCCGTGCCGCCGCCGACCGCGCCGGTCGGATAGCCGCCGGTGCCACCCTTGCCGACCGCCTGCTGCAGCAGCGAGTAGCCCAGATAGTTGTTAGCGGCGCCGGTCAGCGCATTGCCAACCCCGGTCACCCCTGCGGCGCTGGCCAGCCCGGCCTGGTTGATGTAGCTGCCGGCGGTCGAGGCCGCCTGGGTGCCGAGCGCGCCGGTCTGCGCGCCGGCGGATTCACCGAGGGAAGCGACGCCCGAGAGGCGGTTGAACTGGTTCTGCACATTCGATTGCTGCGCCGTATTCAAATTGACCAGGTTGCTGAACCGGGTTTGTGCGTTGTTGAACTGGTTCTGGTAGGTGCTGTCAGCCAGCCCGGTGGCGTAGGTCGCCGCCCCCTTCATCGCCGCCCCCGAGACCCCCAGGCCGCGCGCCGCGGCGGCGTTCTGCGTCGATTGCAGCCCCTGCGAGAGGTTGAACTGATAGCCCGGCGTCTGCTGCAGCTGCGCCTCGGTCATCTGCCCCGGCTGCGCCGCCGCCGCCTGGGCGAGGTAGTTCGGCCCGCCGCCGTTGGCCCCGCTCATGGCCAGGCCGGACAGCGCGCCGAGCACGCTTTGCCCGGTCTGGTTATACGGCGCGAGGCCGGCCTGGGTCTGCTGGAACTGCTGCATCTGCAGGTTGGCCGCCTTGTTCGCCGCGCCCGCAGCCATGCTTGAGCCCGCCAGCGAGGTGCCGGCCGCTATCGCGCCGGAGGCCACAATCGCCGCCGCTACCATGTCACTCTCCCAACCAGATGCTGTAGTAGGTTTCCACCGCGCGCATGCCGCAGAGCTCGAACAGCCGGCCGAGCCGGCTCGATTTGCCGATCTTCTCGCCGGCGAACAGACGGTGAACCCCCCGTCGTCGCAACTCGCGCTGCATGGTGCGGATCAGCCTGAGCCCGCCGAACCGCCCGCGCACCGCGGGGTGGACATAGAGGATATCCATCGTTGCGGTGAGGCAATAGGCATAGTGCAGGCCGGGGCCGACGAAACAAAGGAAATAGCCGCACAGCACGCCGCCATCGCGCAGGGTCACCAGCACCACCTCGCCCGCCGCGTCGCGCTGCTCGTAGACCCGATAGCGCGGCGCCAGCTGCGCCTGCGGGCGCGTCGTGTCGAGCGCGACCTCGGCCCAGTGGCCCAGATAGAGCGGCACCATCTGCTCGACCACCTCGCCGTAGCGCTCGACCTGTGCTGTCAGCATGGTTGCACGCCAGCACGCTACCCTGGCAGCAGGCACAGGTCAGCGATCAGGTGGATGCGGTCGTCGGCGCTGTTGTTCTCGACCGCATGCTCGGCCCGCGCATCGAACGTCCACACCTCGCCGGTCAGCATCTGCACAGTTTCGTCGCCGCAGTGATAGAGCGAGCCCGGCAGGCCCTGCAGCACCAAATGGAATCGTTGCCGGTCGCGGTCGTTGACGTAGGGCCCGACATCGTCGGCGTGCCGCGCGATCCGCCCGCCCGGGCGCAGCCGGGTGACCAGGCAGCGGTCGAGCCGGTAGGCGCGCACGCGGTGCATCAGGTCGAGCACCGGCGCCTGCCACGGCAGCAGCGCCGCCGCCGGGTGCCAGACCGGCCGCTCGTCGCCCATCACCCGCCCGGCCTGCTCGCATGTCCCCGGGTCGGAATAGCGCAGCAGGATGTCGTCGACCTGGCCGTGCGGGGTGCCGGGGTAGCTCGTGCGGAACCGCTCGGCGTTCCACAGTTCCGGCCGGCGATACAGCGCCAGCAGCAACGCCAGGGTGTCCACGCCGGTGGCGATCGGCTGGAAGTAGCGCATCAGTCCTCGGGATCCTGCCAGCGCCGGCCAAGCCGGTGCGCCGCGGTCCAGGGGCGGAACCGCGCCGCCGCCGGCCGCCGCCCCGCGGCGATCGCCACCCCCGCGAGCGGCCCGCTGTTGAGCCGCGCGGTGGCGATCTCGAGCGCCCGGGCGCGGCGGCGCACCACCCCGTGGCCGAGCCCGAGTGCCAGGCCGATGCGCGCCCACGGGTGGCCCTGCTCGCGCATGCGCAGCAGCAGACTGTCCATCTCGGGCGTCCAGATCACCGGCGGGCTCATCGCGGCGATGTTGCCACAGCCGGGTGCCGGGTGGTGGCCGATCATGGCGCGAACCACCAGCGCGCCAGCATCGGCCCGGCGGTGCTGCCCCGGGCCGCCCCCAGTGCAGTGATCTCGCCTTGCAGCGCCGCATCCGCCGCGGTCCGCGCCGCCGCCTCGGCCGCGACAGCGCCAGCCCTGGCCGCCGTCTCGGTGCTCACCGAGGCCTGCAGCGCCGCATCCGCCGCCTCGCGCGCGGTCGTTTCGGTCGCCACCTGCGCCGCGACGTCGGTCGTGCTGGTGCCCGCCGCGGCTCCGGTGCGGTTATAGAGCGCCAGCAGGAACCCCTGCCAGACCGGCATCAGCAGCCCGCTGACCGGGTCGACCAGCGGGCTGTTCGGGAAACCGAAACGAACAGCCATCGGCTCAGCCGGTCGGCGTCATGGCGATCCACCAGAACATGTTGCCCACCGCGGGCGCGCCCCATGGCATCGCGAACCACACATCGAAACCGTATTGATCGGACGTGATCGTTGCGGCAGCAGAAAACAGGCCACTGCCGATCAGGGTCACACTCACCGCCGGCTGCACGCCCCCGGTCGGGGTGTGGAACGTCGTCCGGTAGTGCCCGTTGGCGTCCGTCGGGCCGGACGCGCCCGCGCGCACGCCGGTGCCGGTCAGGCCGCTCAGCGAGGCCGACAGCGCCGCCTCGGCGGCCTCGGCGCGGCTGGTCTCGGCCGTCACCGCGGCACTGACCGCAGCCTCGGCGGCCTCGGCGCGGGCCGCTTCCGCCGCCACCGCGGCGGTACGGGCGGTGATCTCGGTGTTGTCCGCGCTCGCGCGCAAGGCGGCCTCGGCGGCAATCGCCGCGGTCACCCCCAGCGTGCTAAGCGCGGTCGGCAGATCCGGCGCGATGCAGACCGGCGCCATCGCGGCCGAGACGTACGTGCTGCTCGGCTGGTCGAATATTTCGTTGCCGTTGGCGTCCGTCAGCACCAGGCGGTAGGCCCCGTCGCCGTAGATCAGGCAGCGCCCCGCGGCGTCGAGCACCACCGGGTTGGTGTTGGCCGACGCGCCGGCCGGGTCGACATAGGTTGTCTTGGGCGTCGAGGTACCGACGACATAGGTGCTCAGCAAGCCACCGACGTAGGGCGCGCCGTTGGCATCGACGAATTGCTGTTCCGGGTTGATGAGGACCGCGACCATTAACTACTCCCGGGCTTGACGTCGATCCAGGCGCCCTGCAGCGCGGTCGGCAGGGCGGCCGACCAGGTCAGCCGAAACACCCGGTCGCGCGCATAGCCCAGCCGCCGCCATTGCAGGCTCGTAATATATCCGCCGACCCCGCCGAGGCTGATCGACACCGGGTTGCTCCAGGTGTGGCCGCGGTCGTCCGACCACTCGAGCCAGACCAGGTCGGGCTGCAGCGTTGCGGTGCTCTGGCTCGGCCCCGAGCCGCCGCCCCCCTCGTCGTCGCTGCCTCCATCGGGTGTGCCGACCAGCGCGGCGCCGATATAGAGCCCGGCCCCAACATAGCCGTCCGACGCCGTCAGCCCCGCCACCAGGCCGGCCGCCGCCAGCGCATACAGCGACGGCGTCACCTGCGGCGCGGCGCCGGCCATCGCGCCGCCGACAACGCTGGTCCAGCCGGCCGGGAGGGTGCCCGGGCCGCTCGGGCAGGCCAGCAGCAGCAGCAGCGTGTCGGGCGCCGCGGTCGCGAACGACACCGTCGCAGCGGTCCCCGGGGCGGCCACCTGGCTGGCGATCGTCACCGGCAGCGCCGGATCCACATCCCACGGGTCGCCCGCCTGGCACCCGCTCACGCAACCCCAGACCAGCATGGCGTTTTGACTGTTCGGGTTAAACGGGTCGCTCGAGAACGCCGCATCGAGGCTGTAGGTCACCGCCGCCCCGGTCATCGCCGTCGGCACCCGCGCCCACCAGAGCTCAAGGCTGGCGACCCCCGTGGTGCCCGCCTCGCTGCCGTCCCCGGCCCCGCCGGGATAGGGCATATTGGTGGCCTGCGCCGGGGCCGCCAGGCGCGCGAAGCTCAGGCCAGGACAGGTGAGCGACTGCAGCACAGGCAGGCTCCGCAGCGCGCTCACCGCCAGCCCGACGAGCAGCACGTCGTCGGCGTCCGCATTGACGCCGAAACTGTCGCTCGCCACCCCGTCGGTCAGGCTATGACTGCCCACCCGGGCGGGGGCCAATCCGAACGCGGCGGCAATTGGCGACGGCACCTACCCGCCCCGCACGAACAAGGTCTACCCGGCCACCGCGGGCGCGACGGTCCCGGCGTCCATATCCGCAATAAACTGCCGGTAGAACAGCCGCTTGCCGTCGTTCACCAGGTGCGGGAAGGCACGCTGGCGCCGGATCGGCTGGCCGTCGTCGGTATAGACGTTGGGGTCCAGCCGGTAGATCGCCCCGCTCTGCCAGTCGCCCACCACCACGCGGCCGTAGCAGCTGGCCGCGCAGTTGGCGCGGTGGCGGTGCTCGGCGCCGCCGGCATCGAGCCAGGCGAGCTCGGACCATTGCCCGGTCGTGATGTCATACAGCCAGGTTTTGTCGGCCGCCGGAAATGTCAAATGGTAGAACACATGGCCGTTGTATTGATAGGTCATGCCGATGGCATCGCTGATCACCGGATAGCCTGCCAATTCCGTTTCCAGCGCGTAATTTGAGATCCGCGTGCTCTGGTAGCCGGCGCACTGCATCACGATGCCCTGGCCCTGCCGGTCGGCGGCCAGCAGGTAGATTGCATTGTCGGTCGCGGCGACGCTGTATTTGGCGCAGGTGCCGTGGTCGACGAACACCGAGGGCATGCTTTCGAACGGGAAATCCGCCGCGCCCGAATTATACCACACCTCGGTGGTCGTCTCGCCAATCAGCCAGATTTCCCGTTTCGCGACCGCAAGCGTCACCAACAGGTCGGAATGGCTCTCCTTGTTGGCGAAATATAACGAGTCGAACGTCACCGCGAGGCTTTGCGTGGTCTGGAATTGCGGCGTGCCGGGCACATTGAACAGCAGGTAGGTGTCGAGGTAGTCGACCCGGTCGGCGCCGCGGAACGAGCCGGTCGGATCGCTGACCGGGGCGAAGGCATTGGTGGCCAAGGTCACCTGCCAGCCGTTGGAAGTGCCGTCGACCAGCACGAGCGTGTTGCCGTTGTCGCTCATGCTGACCGGGCTCGTCAGCCCCGGCGTGATGCTGCCGAGCGCGACCGGCAGCCAGGCCAGGCTGATCGCGTAGAGGGTGGACCCGCCGACCGCATAGAGCGTGTCGTTGGTCGCGCGATACAGCCCGCGCACCGGCCCCTGCGGCAGGTAGGCCACCCGCACCAGGCCCGCGGTCGGATACAGCGCCGCCGGGCTCGGCTCGCCAACCGCCTGCGGCATCGTCTCGACGTAGAGGTTGAGGCACCGCTGCGCCGACGCAATCACGTTGCGCGCCTGGTAGGCCCCGCCGGTGAGTTGGAGCCGCGGCATCAGAGCGCCATCTGGCCGTTGCTGTTGGCCCCGGCGGTGGCCCCGGTACTGGTCGCGGTGGTCACGCCGGCCGCGCCGGCGGCATTGTAGCTGTTGACCGTCGTCGTGGCGCTGCCGAGGTTGATCAGCACGACCATGCCCGCGTTGCCGCCGGCGCCCGCGTTGCCGCCGAGGCCCGTGCCGGTGCCGTTGCCGCCGTTGCCGCCCGCGCCGCCGGATGCGTCGATCGCGTTGGCAATGGTCGAGCCGGTGACGCCGCCGGTGACGATATAGACAAAGCCGCCGCCACCGCCGCCGCCACCGCCGCCACCGCCGCAGTTGCCGGCCGACGGCAGGCCGCCGTTGGCGCCGTTGCCGCCCCTGGCCTGGATGATGGCGGCGGTGCTGTTGCTGCCGCGGGCGATCGTGCGCGCCCAGATCCCCAGCACCGCGCCGCCCGCGCCGCCGCCGCCGCCGCCGCCGCCGGCATTGGTGCCGTCGCCACCGCCCGCCGAGCCATTGCCGCCGGCAGCGCCGCCGCCAAGCGGATAGACAAAGGCGCCTGACGCGCCGCTGGCCGTTTCGGCCAGAAG